>Ga0075032_1000493_pt1 | contig 22092 bp, 19 predicted proteins | sample SynthPrep_1_END__FD_71386 | JGI IMG/M metagenome (GOLD analysis project Ga0075032, IMG submission 71386) | Synthetic microbial communities from Ohio, USA - SynthPrep_1_END_DS7_MetaG | ecosystem: Engineered > Bioreactor > Aerobic > Activated sludge | place: USA: Ohio, Columbus | collected 2014-04-10
GCCACGTCGGAGCCGGCACCGACCTCGGAGACGCCGATGCAGCCGACCATCTCGCCGGTGATGGCCGGGCGCAGGAACGCCTCGCGCAGCTCATCGGAGCCGAAGCGCGCCAGGGCCGGGGTGCACATGTCGGTCTGCACGCCGATGGACATGGGGATACCGCCGCAATGGATGGTGCCGAACTCCTCGGCGGCGACGATCGAGTAACTGTAGTCCAGGCCCATGCCGCCGAATTTCTCCGGCTTGGAGATGCCCAGCAGGCCCAGCTCGCCGGCCTTCCTGAAGATGTCATGGATGGGGAAGCGGCCTTCCTTTTCCCACTCATCGACGTGCGGATTGATTTCCTTGTCGACGAAGTTGCGGACGGTGCGGCGAAGTTCTTCGTGTTCCTGGGTGAAGATCATTGTTGTTGTTCTCCGTATTGAATAGGTCTGTAGGGCGGGTGAAACCCGCCGCATGCTTGGCGGGTTTCACCCGCCCTACGGTCAGAATCTCGCGACGCCGAAGCTGCTCTTCTTCAGCGGCCGCAGATTGGCTTCGGCGCAGATGTCCAGCAAGAAGCCCAGCAGCTTGCGCGTATCGCGTGGGTCGATCAGGCCGTCGTCCCACAGGCTGGCGGTGCCGTACAGCGCGGTGGACTGGCTGTCGAGCTTCTGCGCGGTGACCTGTTCGAGCATGTCGAGCATCTTCGGATCGGGCTCCTTGCCCTCCTTGGCGTGTTTTTCCTCGGTGACGATGCGCAGTACCTTGCCGGCCTGGGCACCGCCCATCACGGCGGTCTTGCTGTTGGGCCAGGCGAAGATGAAACGCGGGTCGAGGCCGCGACCACACATGGCGTAGTTGCCGGCGCCATAGGAGCCGCCGACGACGATGGTGAGCTTGGGCACCGTGGCGTTGGCCACTGCCTGAATCATCTTCGAGCCGTGCTTGATCACGCCGTGCTGTTCGGACTCGGTACCCACCATGAAACCGGTGGTGTTATGGAAGAACAGGATCGGCGTGTTGCTCTGCTCGCACAGCTGGATGAACTGCGCGGCCTTGGCCGCGCCCTGTGGGGTGATCGGGCCGTTGTTGCCGATGAAACCGCAGGCCTGGCCTTCGATCTGCAAATGGCCGCAGACGGTCTGGCTGTCGAACTCGTTCTTGAAGTCGAGGAACTCCGAGCCGTCGGCGATGCGCGCGATGATCTCGCGCACGTCGTAGGGCTTCTTGGCGTCGGCCGGCACCAGGCCGAGCAGTTCCTCGGCCGGGTACAACGGCTCGCGCCAGGTTTTCGCGGGGCGTGCCGGCAACTGCGCATTCCACGGCAGCATGGCGAGGATTTCACGGGCCAGGCGCACGCCATCGGCATCGTTCTCGGCCAGGTATTCGGCGGTACCTGCGACCTGAGCATGCATCTCGGCGCCGCCGAGTTGCTCGTCGGTGGCGATCTCGCCGGTCGCGGCCTTGAGCAGTGGCGGGCCGGCGAGGAACATCTTGGCCTTGCCACGCACCACCACCACGTAGTCCGACAGGCCGGGCTGGTAAGCGCCACCGGCGGTGCTGGAACCGTGCACCACGGTGATCTGCGGCAGGCCCATGGCGGACATCCGCGCCTGGTTGGCGAAACCGCGCGCACCCTCGACGAAAATGTCGGCGGCGTAGTTGAGGTTGGCGCCGCCGCTCTCGGCCAGGGTCACCACCGGCAGCTTGTTCTCGAAGGCGATCTGTTGCAGGCGCAGGGATTTCTTCAGGCCGGTGGGGGAGATGGTGCCGCCCTTGATCGCGCTGTTGTTGGCGATCACCAGGCAGCGCACGCCGGCGATGTAGCCGATGCCGGCGATCAGGCCACCGCCGGCCTGGCTGCCGTCCTTGTCGTCGTGCAGCTTGTAGCCAGCCAGTGAGGACAGCTCGAGGAACGGGCTGCCAACGTCGAGCAGCAGGTTGATGCGTTCACGCGGCAGCAGTTGGCCGCGCCTGTCGAACTTGGCCTTGGCCTCCTGCGCCTTGTCGAGCACTTTCTGTTCGACGTCGCGGAAGGCCGCAATGGCCGCCAGCATGGCCTCGCGATTCTGCGCGAAGCTTTCGCCGTGGACGTCGATTTCCGATTGGATCACGGGCATCGCCTTACTCCTTGAACACATCGGGCACGTAGGCCCGGTGGAAACCGTTGTAGGACTCGCTGCCTTTCGCCTTGCCCAGCGTCCAGGCTCGGGTGCCCTGGCTGGCGGCGCCGTCGATGCGGATGGTGTTGCCGCTGATGAAATTGGCGCCGGGGCTGAGCAGGAAGACGATGGCTGCGGCGACCTCCGACTCGCTGCCGATGCGTTGCAGCGGCACGTGATCCTTGAGGTTGCGGATCATGTTCTTCATCGACTCGGGATAGGTGTCCATGCCGCTGGAGGCGATCCAGCCGGGTGCCACGGCGTTGACCCGCACACCGGCGTGGCCCCACTCGTAGGCGGCGGTCTTGGTGAAGTTCTCCATGCCGGCACGCGCCGCGCCGGAATGGCCCATGCCGGGCATGCCGCCCCACATGTCGGCGAGCATGTTGACGATTGCGCCGCCGTGTTTGCTCATGCTCTGCAGGAAGACTTCCCTGGCCACCAGGAAACCACCCACCAGATTGGTGCGCACCACGGTCTCGAAACCTTTCTGGTTGATGCCGATCAGCGGCGCCGGAAACTGGCCGCCCGCGTTGTTGACCAGGTGGTGGATGCGTCCGCGTTCCGTGAGCACCGTACCGACCATGCTCTTCACGGCGTCCTCGTCACGGATGTCGCAGGCCTGCCAACTGGCGCTGCCGCCATCTTCGATGATCTCGGCGCAGGTCTTTTCCAGTTTCTCCTGCTTGCGCCCGACCAGCACCACATGGGCGCCCAGATGAGCCAGTTCGTGGGCCACGCAGCGGCCGATGCCACTGCCACCGCCGGTGACCAGGATGGTCTGGCCTGCGAACAGGCCAGGTTTGAATACGGAGTCGTAGCTCATTGTTCTTGTTGTCCTGAGTGATTGCGGTGCGCGTGGCGCGCTACGAGACGGTTGCAGTGTTCAGGCTGTCGGCCAGTGCCTTGGGCACCGGCACCGGGAACTCCAGCAGTTGCTGGGCGAAGGCCTTGCCCTGCGGATCGATGCGCAGGGAGGCGACACCGCCACCGCCCAGCGCGTTCTCCAGCAGGAAGTTGAGGCTGTGGCTGCCCGGCAGGTACCAGCGGCTGACGCGGCCCTGCTCGGCGTCCAGGGTATGCGCCATCCAGTTGGCCACGGCCTCGGGCGTCAGTGCGGCGGCTATCCATGACAGGTATTCGGGCCTTCTGGCCATTACGCCGATATTGCTGTGGTTGCCCTTGTCACCGGAGCGCGCCACGGCCAGGCGCACCAGCGGTACGGCGGCGTCGGCTTCGCCCATGGGGACGGGCAGGGCGGCCGGCGCGCGGACTTGCGCCGGATCGAATACGTCGACCTCGGGCAGGGCGACCGGCTGGCGCTCGCCGTCGATCTCCACTTCCAGGGCGCAGCTGTCCTTGTCCACCAGGAAGCTGAACAGGCGGATCACCGGGTAGACGGTGGGGCGGCCGCCGACGATGCCGGTCAGGCCTGGCGCCATGCCGGTGGCGGCCTGGGCGATCTCGCGGGAGAAGAGGATCAGTGCATCCTTCCTGGCGTGGCGTGCGGCGATCTTCACCACCACTTCGCGGCTGTACCTGCGATGGGCATGGGCGCCATAGGTGGCTTCACTGCCGAGCAGCTCGACGCTGACCTCTTGGTAACGGCCCCAGCCGTGCTCGATGAATAACTCTTCGGTCTTGGCGATGATCGCCTGGGCGACGCGCTCGGCCTTGGCCACAGCATCGATGCCGGCGAGCAGGAAGCTGGCGGTGCAGCGGAAACCGTCCGGGTGCGTGGCACTGACCTTGTACTGATCGGTGGGTGGCAGACCGCGCGCGCCCTGAAGCTGCACGCGGTGATTGCCGACCTGGCTCAGCTCGACCTGGGTGAAATCACAGATCACATCCGGCAGCAGATAGGCGCGCGGATCGCCGATCTCGTAGAGCATCTGTTCGCCAACGGTAAAAGGCGTGACCAAGCCGCCGGAACCATCCGGCTTGGTCACGACGAAACGGCCATCGTCCTCGACCTCGACGATGGGGAAACCAATGTGCTCATAGTCCGGTACGTCGCGCCAGTCAGTGAAGTTGCCGCCGGTGCACTGTGCGCCACATTCGATGATGTGCCCGGCGAGCGCGGCCTGGGCAAGCTTGTCGTAGTCGTTCCAGGCCCAGCCGAATTCGTGCACCAGGGCGGCGCTGACCACCGCACTGTCGACCACACGGCCAGTGATGACGATGTCGGCGCCCTGCTCGAGCGCAGCGACGATACCGGGAGCGCCCAGGTAGGCATTGACCGAGACGCAGAAGGGCGGCAGTGCTGCGCCGCTGAACATCTCGCGGGTGCCGGCCTTGACCAGTTCGCCCAGCTTGGGTTGCAGGTTGTCGCCATGCAGCACGGCGATCTTCAGGTTCACACCGGCCTGCTCGCAGGCGGCACTCAGCGCGGCGGCGCAGGCCATCGGGTTGACTCCGCCGGCGTTGCTGATGACGCGGATCTTCTTCGTTGCCAACTCAGCGAGCAGTGGGGCGAGCACTTCGACGAAATCGCGGGCGTAACCGTCGTCGGGTTTCTTCATGCGAGCGCCCGCCATGATCGACATGGTGATCTCGGCCAGGTAGTCGAACACCAGGTAATCCAGTTCGGCACCCCGAACCAGCTGGGCGGCGGCGGTGGAGGTGTCGCCCCAGAACGCTGAGGCGCAGCCGATGCGTACGGTTTTGGTCATTGGAATTGGCCCGTCACACATTGAGAAGGTGGATCGACATTACCAAGCAAGCGCTTGGTTGAAAAGTGGCAAAAGAAGGCAAACTGGCCAAAAGTGCGGCCAAGCGCTTGCTTGGTTCACCCTCCAGGCATAAATTTCACCAACAACGACAAGCACTTGCCGACAGATGCTCGAACGATGGGTAACTGAGGGCATGTCCAGAAAATGGGGAGAAGCCAGCGTGGATGAACAAAATGCCCAGGCGGTGATGCGGACGCTGGTCGACGGCGGGCAGCTCACCGACCCGGAGAGCGCACGCGGCAAGCTACTACAGATGGCCGCCCACCTGTTCCGCAGCAAAGGTTACGAGCGCACCACGGTACGCGACCTGGCCAGCGCCATCGGCATCCAGTCGGGCAGCATCTTTCATCACTTCAAGAGCAAGGACGAGATACTGCGTGCGGTGATGGAGGAAACCATCATCTACAACACTGCCTTGATGCGCGCCGATCTGGCCGAAGCCAAAGGAACCCGCGAGCGTTTGCTGGCGCTGATCCGTTGCGAACTGCAATCGATCATGGGTGGCACCGGTGAAGCCATGGCAGTGCTGGTCTACGAGTGGCGCTCGCTGTCGGCGCAAGGCCAGGCTCAGGTTCTGGCGCTGCGCGACACCTATGAGCAGATCTGGCTGCAAGTGCTGGCCGAGGCGCGTGAAGCGGGGTACTTCAAGGGCGATCCGTTCATCCAGCGTCGCTTTCTCACCGGTGCCTTGAGCTGGAGCACCACCTGGTTCCGTCCGGAAGGGCCGATGAGCCTGGATCAGCTGGCCGAAGAAGCGCTCTCGCTGGTGTGCAAGGACGCCTGAACAAGAGTGCTCCGGAGCGGGCCGGATGCGCTCTGTGCTGGCCTGGGGCGTGGGAGGGGGCCGGGGTTGCGTCGCGATCTTCCGGCACCGGGTGGAAAGTTGTACCAGACTGAAAAACCATCTAGTCGGTCAGGGTAATCCTGGAGTAGGCTGCGTCACACTAGAAGAAGGATTTTTTGGGGGGGCGATATGCGGCATTCGTGGCGCTGGGATCATGGATGGCTGGCCGCTATCTGCCTGCTCTTTGCCGGCTCGCTGTTTGCCGCGGAAACTGTCCGAGTGGGCGCTGCGCATTTTCCTCCCTACGTGATCAAGTCCGACCTGAACGAGTCAAGCGGCCTGCTTCCGCAGTTGCTCGATTCGCTCAACCAGATGCAGAGCGATTACCACTTCACCCTGATGCCTACCGCCATCGTGCGTCGTTTCAGCGACCTGCAACGGGGGCGCATCGACATGGCCATCTTCGAGAACCCGGAGTGGGGCTGGCAGGGTATCGATGTGACGGCCGTCGACATGGGGCTGGAGGATGCCGAGTTGTTCGTCGCCCGTTACGAAGAGCGGCGCGACCAGAGCTATTTCGAGCAACTGCAGGGCAAACGCCTGGCGCTGTATCGTGGTTATCACTACGGCTTCGCCGGGTTCAACAGCGACCCCGAATACCTGATCCGTACCTTCAACGCGAACCTTGGCCACTCGCATGACAGCAACCTGCTGATGGTGCTGCGCGGGCGTGCCGATGTTGCTCTGGTCACCCGTTCCAACCTTTACGACTTCATCGAGCGCAATCGCGAGAAGGCCGGCGAGCTGCTGATTTCAGAGCGTGCCGACCAGGTCTATCGCCACCACGCGATGCTCCGCGCCGGCGCGCCGATCAGCCCCGAGCGCTTTGCCGAATTGCTCGAAAAACTGCGCCTCAACGGTGAGCTGGAGCGCATTTTTTCGCCTTATCGCATCGCTGTCATGCCAGTCGTAGCGGATAGCTCAACAGCAACAGATGCAGAAGATTGACGGCCACATGTAGCGCGATCGCCAGGCTCAGGCGGCCGCTGTAGTGAAAAGCCAGGCCGTAGCCCAGGCCGGCCAGGGTGGCAAGCAGGGCGAATAACGGGCTGAAGGGCAGATGCGCGCCACCGAAGAGCAGGGCCGTCAGCAGCAGCCCGGGCCAGGCGCCGAGGCGTTGCACCAGTGCGCTTTGCAGCACCCCGCGAAACAGAAGCTCCTCGGCCAGCACGACGACGCCCAGATTGACCGCCAGCCACAAGAGCAGACCTTCCGGCCACTTCGGCTGCCATGCCACCAATCCCACTGCCATTGCCAGCGAAGGTACTGCCAGCAGCGTGAGGGCGCAGACCTGCACGGCGCGAATTCTGGAAATCGTCGGTCTGGGAGGGCGGCCCAGCCACCAGGCCAGCAGAGTCGTGCCAAGCAGCAGTTTGTCCCATGACAGGCGCAATGCGTAGGGAGGAGCGTCAGGGCTGAGCTGCCGTGGCTGCCACAACGCCCAGGGGCTGAAGCCCGGTAGCAGGTGGGCTGCCAGCGCGAACCCCGCGAGCAGCACCAGCGTGCGCCACAGCCAGTCGGGTAGCCTCCGTTCACCCAGCAGAACCAGGATGCTGAAACATGCGCCGAGCAGCAGCCCGAGTGGCTGGATGAAACCCATGACATAGCCCAGCACCAGGGTGAGTGCCGGCAGCAGCGAACGTAGAGATAGTGGCATAGCGCCTCCTCGAGGTCAGGAGGCGGAGTCTATCAGGCAGGGGGATAACGGAAGCTGAACAGCTCAGCGTTCGCGATTGTCCTTGGCGTCCTGTTCGATATTGCGCTCGTGGATACGCTTGAGCTGTTCCTCGGTCAGCGGCAGTTTCTTCGCTGTGTCACGCAGCAGCAGGAGGCTGCCGAGGATGGAACCCAAGGCCAGGATCAGGATGAGCCAGGCGTACCAGGGCATGGTCGATTCCTCCAACGGGTAGGGCCTTCCACCATACCCGCTCGTGATCGGCTTGTCAGGCTGGCAGCTCGCGTACCGGTTGCAGGTTGCTGTCGTCCTTGAGCGACACGCCGGTGAGCTGCAGGCGCAGCGCCTGGCGCGCCAGGTAATCGAGCTTGTGCGCGGCCAGTTCGTAGGACAGGCCTTCGGGACGTACGTTGGAAATGCAGTTTCGCGCGCTGTCCGCACAGCCGCTGCGCGGCGCGTAGGTGAGGTACAGGCCGAGACTGTCCGGTGAGGTCAGGCCCGGACGTTCGCCGATCATCACGATTACCAGACGTGCCCGCAGTGCCTCGGCGATGCTATCGCCAATGGCTACGCGGCCCTGTTCGGCGAGTACGACCGGGGTGTTGGTCCAGTCGGTGTCGAAGCGCGTCTGAAAGGCCTGCAACAGCGGCAGGGCGTGGCGCTGCACGGCGACGGCGGAGAGACCGTCGGCCAGCACGACGACCAGCTCCGGCGCAGCCGCTTCCTGAAGCAGGCGCTGGCGGCATTCGTCGTGCAACTGCCGGCCGTGATCCGGACGCAGCAGGTAGCTCTGCCGATCCTCGGCATTGCTGCGTACCTGCAGGGTGCGAAAGCCGGCCCCCTGCAACTGCTCCCGCAGTGCGGCGCAATCCAGTGGGCGATGCACGGCGTCGCGCGCCTGGGCGTGGGCCAGGCCGAACTTCAGCACCTCGGCGGTGGGCAGGCTGCAGCCGACACGGCCCAGCGCGATGCGTGCCGAAGTGTGCGCGCGCAGCTCATCCCAGGGGTTGTGCTGGATCAGGTCATTGGCCATCACGCGGCTCCCGAGATATGCGGCAACTGCTTGAGCAGATGATGGCCGCGACCGATTTCGCGCAGGCGGCCTCCGGGCTCGGTAATGGCCATGCGCGCCAGCCAGGCATCGAACTCGGGAGCACGTTGCAGACCGAGCACGTGGCGCAGGTACAGAGCATCGTGAAACGAGGTGCTCTGGTAGTTGAGCATGATGTCGTCGGCGCCAGGAATGCCCATGATGAAGTTGATGCCTGCCGCCCCGAGCAGGGTGAGCAGGTTGTCCATGTCGTCCTGATCCGCTTCGGCGTGATTGGTGTAGCAGACGTCGCAGCCCATCGGCAGGCCGAGCAGTTTGGCGCAGAAGTGATCCTCCAGGCCGGCGCGGATGATCTGCTTGCCGTCGTAGAGGTACTCCGGGCCGATGAAACCGACCACGGTATTGACCAGCAGCGGGCGGAACTCGCGGGCCACGGCGTAGGCGCGCGCCTCGCAGGTCTGCTGGTCGACGCCATGGTGACCGCCGGCCGAGAGTGCGCTGCCCTGACCGGTCTCGAAGTACATGACGTTGTCGCCGAGGGTACCGCGGCCGAGCGACAGCGCGGCTTCGTGGGCCTCGCGGAGAATTGCCAGCGACACGCCGAAACCTGCGTTGGTGGCCTCCGTGCCGGCGATGGACTGGAACACCAGATCGATCGGCGCACCGGCCTCGATGGCCTGGATCTGCGTGGTGACATGGGTCAGCACGCAGCTCTGCATGGGGATTTCGAAGTGCTGGCGCACCTCGTCCATCATCTGCCACAGGCGCATCAGCGTCGGCAGCGAATCGCTGGCCGGGTTGATGCCCACCACCGCATCGCCGGAGCCGTAGAGCAGGCCGTCGAGCATGCTCGCGGCGATGCCGCGCACATCATCGGTGGGGTGGTTCGGTTGCAGGCGCACGGCGAGGTGGCCAGGCAGGCCCAGGGTATTGCGAAAGCGGCTGAGCACCTGGCATTTGCGCGCCACCAGGATCAGATCCTGATTGCGCATCAGCTTGCTCACTGCGGCGACCATTTCCGGCGTGAGGCCGGTGGCAACGGCGGCCAGGCGGGTGCTGTCGGTCTTTTCCAGCAACAGCCAGTCACGCAGGTCGCCGACGGTGAGGTGAGCGATCGGAGCGAGGGCGGCGGTGTCGTGACGATCGAGGATCAGGCGGGTGACTTCGTCCTGCTCGTAGGGGATCAATGCCTCGTCGAGAAAACGCTTGAGCGGCACTTCGGCCAGAGCCAGCTTGGCGGCCATGCGCTCTTCGTAGGTGGCGGCGGCGAGCCCGGCCAGATAGTCACCGGAGCGAGCGGGGCTGGCCTTGGCCAGCAGCGTCTTGAGATCGGCGAAGCGGTAGACGAGATCGCCGATGGTGGTCTGGTAGGACATGGCTGCCATCCATGTTGTGCGCGTGACTGGAGTGCTGCCCTTTGCCGTGCAGAGCCCATGCCAGGCGGGCAGGAGCCACCTGTGGCGGTGCAGGGGCCTGTCGGCAGTATAGAAGTCGACCCATGCTGGTGCGTGCTCGCATCGATTGCACCGGGCTGATCCGCATGGGGAGGCCTGTCACATGATGGCAACCTGGCACTGCTTGAATGGCGACTTTCCGATCTCAGGGAGAGACCGTCTCATGAGCCGTACCCGCGCTCTGCAGTCCCTGCTTCGACCGGTCACGCCACTGACGCCGCAGATGAGCATCAGCGAGGTGGCCGACCGCTTGCTGACGCCCGAGCACAAGGCCTTTCTGTCGCTGCCTGTGGTCGATGCCCAGGGTCAGCCGCTCGGCCTGGTCAGCCGCACGCGCCTGCAGGATATCTTCATGCAGCGTTTCGGCCGCGACCTGCGAGGGCGTCACCCGGTCAGCGAGGTGATGAATGACGCGCCGCTGATCGTCAGCCTGGACGCTGAGCTGGAGTCCGCGGCCAAGCAGGTGACCGGGCAACTGCAATACCCGATCACCGAAGACTTCGTCCTGGTCGATGAACAGGGCCGCTATCGTGGCCTGGGCACGGTGCTCGATCTGCTCAAGGCCATGGAGGCACGCATTGCCCAGCGCAATCGCGTGTTGCGTCAGGCCCTGGTGGATCTCAGGGAATCGCAGGCGCAGTTGCTGCAATCGGAGAAGATGGCCTCGCTGGGGCAGATGGTCGCCGGCGTCGCCCATGAACTCAACACGCCGCTGGGCTACGTGAAGAACAACGTGCAACTGCTGCGTGAGCTGAGCGATCCGCTGTTCGACCTGGCTGCGGCGCAGGCTCGCCTGGGCCAGTGCCTGAGCGACCCCGCTTGCGACGAAGCGCGCCTGGGCGAAGCCTTGCAGGCGGCCGAGCAGGCACGTCAGCAGGCCGCCCCGGAACTGCTGGCCGAAGATCTGCAACAGCTCTACGGCGACACCCTGTATGGCCTTGAGCAGATCGCCGAACTGGTGGTGGGGCTCAAGGACTTCGCCCGCGTCGATCGCGCCCTGAGCGAGGAGGTCGACCTCAATGACTGCATCCGCAGCGCCCTGTTGATCGCGCGCAATCACCTCAAGGACAAGGTCGAGGTGGTGCAGCAGCTTGGCGAGTTGCCACGCATCGCCTGTGCGCCCTCGCAGATCAATCAGGTGTTGCTCAACCTGCTGACCAACGCCGCGCAGGCCATCGATGCCGACGGGCGCATCCAGATTCGCAGCTGGGCGGACGGGCAGGGCATCCACATGTCGCTGCAGGACAACGGTCGCGGCATGCCGCCGGAGGTCATGGCGAAAATCTTCGACCCGTTCTTCACCACCAAACCGGTCGGGCAGGGCACCGGCCTGGGCCTGTCGATCAGCTACCGGATCGTGCGCGATCACGGCGGCCAGATTCGCGTCGCCTCCGAACCCGGCCGAGGCACGCGCTTTCTCGTCAGCCTGCCGTTGCCTGCCGCCATCATGAAAAGGAGCGCCTGAAATGACTGCCCCCATCCGCATTCTGTTCGTCGATGACGAAGAGCGCATCCTGCGCAGTCTTGCCATGCAGTTCCGCCGCCATTACGAGGTGCTGACCGAGAACGACCCGCTGCGTGCGCTACAGCGCCTGCGCGAGGAGCCGGTGCATGTCCTCGTCAGCGATCAGCGCATGCCGCAGATGAGCGGGTCGCAGTTGCTGGCTCAGGCCCGTGAAATCGCCCCGGACACCCTGCGCATCCTGCTGACCGGGTACTCCGACCTGGATGCGGCCGTGGAGGCGCTCAACAGTGGCGGTATCTTCCGTTACCTGACCAAACCCTGGGATCAGCAGGAGATGGCCTTCACCCTGCGCCAGGCCGCCGAAATGGTTTCGCGGCAGACCCCGCAGGCCAGTGCCGCGCTGAGCAGTGCGCTGGCCGCGCCGTTGTCGGTACTGTTGCTGGACGACGACGCGGACACCCTGGCGGTGGTCGGCGAGTTCTGCGTGGCAGGCGGGCATCAGCTGCTGCGTGCGCGCAACCTGGCCGAGGCCATGGTGCTGCTCAACAATGAAGCGGTGGACATTCTGGTCAGCGACCTGAAGCTGGCCGGCGAAGACACTGCACCGCTGCTCAAGAGCCTGGCGCAGGCCCATCCGCGTCTGCTCAGCCTGGTGGTGACGCCGTTCCGTGATACCCAGGCCTTGCTGCGTCTGGTCAACGAGGCGCAGATCTTCCGCTACCTGCCCAAGCCGGTGCGTCGCGGTCTGTTCGAGAAGGGGTTGAAGGCGGCTGCCGAGCAGGCGCTGATCTGGCGGGCACAGCCGCAGCAGGTGGTGACCCGCCTGGCCGAGGTACCGCGTGATGAGCGCGAGCAGGAAAAGGTCGGCAGCCTGCTGGGGATGCTCGGCCGCCTGCGCGAGCGTTTGATCGCCTGATGATGCCGCGTCGGCCGAGCGTCAGGTTCTCGGCTGAAGCCGCTCCTACGGGGCGTGAGGGTGTTTGGGGGCGAGGGGGCTGTTGGGCGACTGCACGCCTACGGGGATGCACCGTCCGTAGGGGGCGCCGTGCGCACCGCTGAACCCGAGGCGGCGGAGGCGATCATTGCGTTTCGGGGCGAACAACAGGGGATGCCGGGTTCCTTGCATGCCGCAGTCGGCCAGTGTCTGCATGCCCGGCTTGCGCGATGCCGGGCCGTATCGCCTGGGCGATCCGCTCGACGGCCTGCCAGGTCATCCGCTGCGTATGCTTGATCAGATCCAGCTGCTGGCGTTCGCCTACCGCTTCCTTGGCCGGGGTGGTGGATGTCATCGCAAAGCTCTCCCGGGTATTCGAGGCTTCGTTATGTATTTTTATATATAGCGTTGTCAGCATCCATCTTCGGCGCTAGGATTCGCGGCGGTTGGCGTACCGTCATCCTGATTTTCCCTTCTGCGCGAGTCGGGCAGCCATTCCCGGGGAGGAGTTGGCTGGTTGTCCTGTCGTCTCTCGCTATATAACAAGATATATAACGCGACCAAGTACTACCAAGGGCTGGGTCGACGAAGGAGCAGCCATGAAACCGTTCGTACCCAGTGCCCTGATGCTCGCCATCGCGGCCGTCACCGCACACGCCGCGCCCGCCGACAAGGGCAAGCCCTTCAACCTGGGCGAGATCCAGATTTCCGCACCGCAGGATGAAACGCTCGCCACCGGCAGCAGCGTCATCGACCTGGAGGCGATCCGTCTGAACGACCGGGAGACGGTCGGGCGGGCGTTGCAGATGGCGCCAGGGGTGAACCTTGGTTACATCGGTGGTCGCGCCGAGCAGGTGGTTTACGTGCGTGGTTTCGACCGGTTGCAGGTACCGGTCTACATCGACGGCATTCCGACCTACGTCCCCTATGACGGCAATATCGACCTGGGGCGCTTCACGACCTACGACCTGTCACGGATCGAAGTCGCCAAGGGCTTCGCTTCCCTGCTCTACGGGCCGAACACTCTGGGCGGTGCGATCAACCTGGTCACGCGGCGACCCAGCGAAGTCTTCGAGGGCGAGGTCGGCGGCGGCCTGGAGCTGACCGACCAGGGTAACGTCAACGCCTACCGCAGCTATGCCAACGTCGGCTCCAACCAGGGCGCCTGGTGGATTCAGGGTGGTGTGTCCTACATCGACTACGACTACACCCTGTTGCCGGACGACTTCGAGCCGACCAACAACCAGCAGGGCGAAGGCCGCCGGGAAAACAGCAACCGGCGTGACGGCAAGTTCAGCTTCAAGCTGGGCTTCACGCCGAACGACACCGACGAGTACGTGCTCGGCTACGTCCGGCAGGAGGGCCGCAAGGGCCAGCCGACCTATGCCGGCGATCTGTCCGCTACCGGTCAGCGCAAGCGCTGGTGGGAGTGGCCGCAATGGGACAAGACCAGCCTGTTTCTGGCGACCAACACCCGTTTCGGCGATCACGGCCTGAAGACGCGCGTCTACCACGATACCTTCAAGAACTCCCTGGAAAGCTACGTCTACAACAACGGCATCGTCGGCGCGATGCAGAGTGGTTTCCCGAGCAAGTATGACGACGAGTCCACCGGCTTCTCCGTGGAAGGCGACCTGGCGCTGAGCGAGCGCAACCGCCTTGGCGTCGCCTATCACTTCAAGGAGGACGTGCACCGCTCACGCGATGCGGCTGATCCGCAGACCCATTTCCGTGATCAGACCCAGTCCATCGCCCTGGAAAACACGTTGCGCATGAACGAGGTGTTCAGCCTGGTGGGCGGTGTTTCCTACAACTACCGCAAGAGCCTGGACGCCGAGAACTATGGCACCCATGCCGCTTCCCCGGTGGTCAAGACCCTGTACGACGAGCCGACCGGCAGTGACGATGCGATCAACGCCCAGCTCGGCCTGTTCGCCAATACCGGCCCGCTGTTCGATAACGACAGCGACGGTCAGTTGCGCCTGACCGTCGCGCGCAAGAGCCGCTTCGCTACCATCAAGGATCGCTACTCGACCCGCTTCGGCACGGTGATTCCCAGCCCTGACCTGAAATCGGAGCGGGCCACCCATTACGAGCTGGGCTACAGCGGTTCGCTGGCGCCGCTGTGGCGTCTCGATGCGGCTGTCTTCATCAGCCATGTCGACGACTCCATCCAGCAGGTCACGGTGCCGGCCCAGGCCAACTGCGCCGCGCCTTGCGGCCAGTTCCAGAACATTGCCAAGGCGCGTAACCAGGGCTTCGAGCTGGGTGTCAATGGCGACCTGGGCGACTGGGAGCTGGCCGCCAGCTACACCTGGCTCGAGCGCGAGAACCGCAGCAATCCCGAGCTGCACCCCACCGACACGCCACGCCACAACCTGTTCGGCTCGGCGTCGTGGAACCTGGGCGCCTGGCGCCATACCGGCAGCGTGGAGGCGGCGTCGCGTCGCTACAACACCTCCGATGGCAACCAGATGGCCGCGGGTTATGCGATCTACAACCTGAAGACCGGCTACCGCTTCAGCAACGATGTGCTGGTCGAGGCTGGCGTGCGCAACCTGTTCGATCGTCTCTACGAGCACAGCGAGGGCTACCCGGAAATCGGCCGTCATTACTTCGTGCAGTTCAATGCGCCGCTGTAAGCGCTGGCTGCCCTGGCTGTTGCTGGCGTTCAGCGGCTTGCTGAGCGCTGCGCCGACGACCGTGGTGGTGATGACCAGCTACCCCGAGGAGATGATGACGCGGGTGGAGGATGCCTTCGCCCGTGCCCATCCGCAGTATCGCTTGCAGATACTCTGGCGGCAGGGCTTCGATGCCTTGCCCTACCTGTTGCAGGCGGATCAGGGCGGTGTCGATGTCTACTGGGCGCCTTCGCCGGGCAATTTCGCTCGCCTGGCCGAGGCGGGGAGCTGGCAGCCGCTGGGTATCGAGCTCAAGGGCCTGCCGGAGCGGATCGGCAGCATGCCACTGCGCGACGAACAGGGGCTGTACCAGGCCACCGAGCTGGCCGGCTACGGCTTTGCCATCAACCCCGCACTGCTCGCCGAACTGGGCGTGCCGCTGCCACGGGACTGGCTCGACCTGCTCGATGCGCGGCTGCGTGGCCGTGTCGCCCTGCCGGATGCCGGCCGCGTCGGTTTCGCGCCGGTGCTGCTGGATATCGTTCTGCAGGCCTATGGCTGGGAGCGCGGCTGGGCGTTCTGGAGTGAGCTGGCCGGGCAATCGCGCCTGGTCAGCCGTGGCGGTACGCTGGTCAGCGACGAGGTGGCCAGCGGTCGCGCCGCCGTGGGCTTGTCCATCGACTTCTTCGTCGCTTCGGCCAGGGCCAATGGCGAGCCGGTGGCGTTCGTCTATCCGGCCCATGGCGGGCTCAACCCGGCGCATATCGCAATCACCGCACACAGCCGCGAGCTGCCGGGTGCCAGGGCTTTTGCGCAGTTCGTGCTGTCGGAGCAGGGGCAGGCGCTGCTGGCCGACCCCGACATCCGCAAACTGCCGGTCCGCCCCAGCGTGTACGCGCAGTTGCCCACGACCTATCACGATCCGTTCGTGGCAGCCGGACGCGGTGCCTACGACTATGGCCAGGCCCCTCGCGAGCGCCTGGCGCTGGTCGGCTCGTTGTTCAGTCAATGGCTGGGCATGCCTCACGAGCAGTTGAGCGAACTCTGGGCGCGGCTGCACGCCGCCGAGGCAGCAGGGCGTGATGTGAAGGCGATCCGCGCCTTGCTGAGCACGCCACCGCTGAGTGCCGACGCAGCCGCTGCCCATGCGTTGCTGGCCTTGTTCGCGGCACGCCAGGACAGCGGCATGAGCCGTGAGCCGGTGAGTGATCAGGATGCCCTGGGGCGCGAGGAAATCACCTGGCAGTTCCAGGCCAGCCTGCGCCGCGCCGAGGCCGCCCGGCTGCTCGATGCACTGGACGAGTGAGCAGCCGAATGCGCGGCTCGTGGTGGTTGCCAGGCGTGCTGCTGAGCCTGTTCGCCCATGCCGAGGTGACGCACACGGCGACTCATCGCGAAGCGTTCGCCCTGCCACTGCCCGGCATGGACGACAGCCAGCTGGAGCGCTTCTTCCGTGGCCGCAGCCTGTTCCGCCAGGCCTGGGTGATCGCGCCATCGCGTGACGAAGCGGTGGATGGCCTGGGGCCGCTGTACAACCGTGTGTCATGCATCGCCTGTCACCCGAAGAACGGCCGTGGCCAGGCGCCGGAGCAGGGCGAACCCATGCGCAGCATGCTGCTGCGCCTGTCGCTGCCGGGGCATGACGCGCGGGGCGCACCCAGGCCGCACCCCGCCTATGGCGATCAGCTCAACGAGTTCGGCATTCCGGGCGTTGCGGGGGAGGGGCGTGCCCACGTGCAGTGGGACGAGCATTCCGTGCGACTGGCCGATGGTGAAACGGTGAGACTGCGCCGGCCGAGATTCGCGCTGCGCGAGCTTGCCTACGGGCCATTGGCGAACGTGCGCACATCCGCGCGGGTAGGCACGGTCGTGTTCGGCCTCGGCCTGCTGGAGGCCATCGAAGAGCAGACCTTGCAGGCCATGGCCAGCGAGGCCAAGGCCGATGGCGTGAGCGGGCAGGTCAACCGGGTCTGGAGCGTCGAGCGCCAGCGCGTCGAGCCCGGGCGTTTCGGCCTCAAGGCCAACCAGCCCGACCTGCGCCAGCAGATTGCCCATGCCATGGTCGGTGATCTTGGCATCACCTCATCGCTCAGCCCGGAGCAGAATTGCGCGCCGCTGCAACAGGCCTGCCGCGATGCCGTGCATGGCGGCGAGCCGGAGCTGGACGCCATGCAACTGGGCGACCTGCACTTCTACCTGGCCCACCTGGCGGTGCCAGCCCGGCGGGATCGTGATGCGCCACAGGTCGTGCAGGGCGAGCGACTGTTCCAGGAAACGGGCTGCGCCCAGTGCCATCGCCCCGAGCTGGTTACCGGGCAGCACCCGGTATTTCCGGCCTTGTCGCAGCGCAGGATCGAGCCTTATACCGACCTGCTGCTGCACGACATGGGCGACGGCCTGGCCGATGGCCGCGAGGATTTCCTCGCCAGTGGCCGACACTGGCGAACCGCGCCACTCTGGGGCCTTGGCCTGAGCGACAGGATCAACCCGGGCAGCGGTTACCTGCACGATGGTCGGGCGCGTACCCTCGATGAAGCGATCCTCTGGCACGGTGGCGAGGCCAGGGCTGCGCGTGACCGTTTCGCTGCGCTGAGCGCCGCGCAGCGGCAGGCCATCAGGGCCTTTCTGCTGTCGCTATAGCCCTGCGAGGCGCACGGAGCGGCTCCAGGAAAACGCTGGAAGAGCCCTCATTACTCGCGGCGCTCGCCCATCATCCAGCGGCCACGAAGCGCCCGGGCTTCCGCCTTCGCGGGCGTGACGATGAATGGCTGTATCAGAACCCGGTCCGGCCTGGCGGAGCATTCTGCCGCAGTGATGTCAGGCTAAAGAATCGAGCGAAGCGGCCGCTAACCGACGACAGGCCACGACCCATGCAGCCGCGTGCCTGGGCTTCATCAGTGGGCAGTGCCCGCGTTACGGACAGAGACGGACAGGGATTTTTCCATGAGCAACATGCCGGTGTTCAACTCATACACGCTTGCCGATCCCCGATCGAACGAGGTGTGGCGAGTCACCCAACCCACTGAAACCCATCCAGGCCATACCACCGAGCTGAATGAAGAGGGCGAAGTGGTCGAAGTGGGCAACCGTGTTCATATCAGCCAGGAGGCATTCGACCGCTACAGGGACTACACCGAGTCGCTACAGGCGGCCAGCGCCAACAACAGCCTGTTGAACGTTTCTGGCGGTGGGGATCCCAATGCGCTCGATGAAGACGCCAGCAAAGCCCTGCTGGACAGCCTCAACGAGGATCCTCTGAGCAAGGTATTCCGGGAAATAGGCGAGCGCTTTCAGACCATGGACGAAGCGACCGTCGAACTGCGCGATACCACCCAGGCGCTGGAGCAGACCTACGACAGCCTGATGGCGCGGATCAACCTGCATCGCCCCGACCTTGCGGACAAGCCCTTTGGCTTCAGCGTCAACGCCGAGGGCCGGATCGTCCTTCTGGACACCGACAGCTTGAACGCCGAGCAGATCGACTACCTGGAACAGGCGCTCAACGGCTCCAGCACCCTGGTCAGGCAAGCCCAGGATGTCGCCAATGCCCATATCGCCCTGACGGACGCCGAATGGTGGAACAAAGGGATTGTGCTCAACCGTGACAACTACGCGAATACCATCGACCTCGGTGCCGATCTCTCATACCGGCGCGAGGCCAAGGCCCTCCCGCGAGGCACCGACTACATCCCGTCAGCCCCCGTCAACGTTCAGGATTACTGGCGGCAACAGCTGACCGACAAGGGTGAGAAAGCCCCTGGAAGTGGATCCACGATCCACCCGTAGGGTGCGCCACGCGCCGCCGCTTACCGTCTCCACCCACACGAGGCACGACCCACGTCGCGTGCGCCACTGCCCACCGAACCATGACGACGGATGCGAGAAGGGCCGGCGCTATTTCTTCAACGCCGTACCCTTGAGCTGATGTCCATTCCTGAAAGATGAATGATTGGACGGTTATTCCTGTTCGGTGTCGATGCCAACGGAGAGCAAGGCGTGAAAGTTGGCGATTACAGGATCGACAAATTTTTCGAGGTTGTGTTTCTTTAATGGCTTGGCGTCTTGCAGACGCACCTCGATAGCACGACGTGCCTGATCCCAGAACTCGATTTCTAGAGGTAGCGATCTGCTCGAGTTCGATCCAGGCAAGTAGGAATGGTAGCGGTTTCCCATTATTTCGATGAGTCTGTTTATTGCGGCATTTGGCGCTTCCAGCAGTGCCTGTGCAAAATATTCCGCATTGAGTGTGGTCAGAAAGGCCGTGTGCGAGTTTTCCGTGATCAGGATTCTGGCCAAGGCGTCCCTGTTGTTATCTTTTAGCGCCTGGTAGAACGCGGATGCTTTACTTTCTTTTTGTTCGGCTCCTTGCTTGAGTTGTTCGGCGTCGTATGTGCTGTTCCAATGTGCATAGAATGACTCGTATTTCTTGATGAGGTTTTTGGCGGCGCCAAGATGCTCCGCTTCATACTGGCTCAGTCTTTCCGGTCTTGTCTGTTTCCATTCGTCGAGATCCTGGTTGTTGCGGATGTATGAGTTTATATTCGAGGCCAGTACTTGAAGGTTGATGTCGCTGAGCTTGTGCTGAATCAGGGTGGCCAGCATGGCCGCTTTCTTTATATATATGTGTGGCGGCTGGTTCGTGCCATGTTTCACTTCGGATTCAAGCTGGGTCAGAAGCGTTTTGAATTCCTCGTCTTCCAGATCTTCGAAGTTTCTAAGCCTGTCGAGGGTGTCTACCTCCGAGGTGGGGGATACGTAGAAGAAATGTTGCTTGCTCGACTCGGCATTGAGGGTTGAGTAGTCACTGTAGAACAGGGCTCTCACCCAGAAGTCTTCGCCCAATACAGGGCGGCCCGTGGAAAAATACTCTTTCATGAACGCCGAGCTGGATTTCAGGATGTCGCCTGACTGAAGGTCTTTCTTCTTCGTTGAGCTGCATTTGATACTGAGGCCCAATGAAAAAAATGTCTTTGCAAGGGCGTTTGTGTACTGCTCGTGTTCTTTGTACGTGCTGTCGAGTTGCTCGTGAAGTTGCAAGAAATCATCAATGACCTGCTGAAGTGATCGCAAGTTCCTGCTTTTCGTTATGGCATAAGCCTCGAGGATGAAGGGCTTGAATTTTTTGATCGGGCTGTTGCGGCCCTTCAGGAAATGTTCGATCACCGCCTCTGCGTCATGCACGACGTGAAAGGTTCTGCTGATTACTTTTTCTTTGAATTTATTGTAGTCATCGTCTTCGTGCTTCCAGAGTTCTGATTCGTTGGCGATAAGTATTGTCCTGATTTGACAGGTTTCTACAATGTGGTTGATGTAGCCGAGCAGCTCTTGGGGTTTTATGTTGGTACGCTCGATATCATCCAGTATCAGCGCGAAGTCGTTTCTGCCCTCGATGAGCAACGTGTATAAATTGATTTTATCTGCGCTGAACGTGGCCTGCGCGTCCGGCTTTCCATCCCCGGAATAATCAAGGCCGATCTTTGCAGATATCTTTTTGGCGGACACTGTGGCGAGCTTGACGAGCTTGTTCTCCAGTACGGGGTAGAAGGCACCCAGTACGCGATTTTCTACCTCGGCAATCGAGTTCAGGCCAAATAAGCTGATCTTTATCGGTTTCAGGTTTTTTGATTTTTCGTTTTTTATGAACGTGTCTATGAACGTGTTTATGAAGTGGGTTTTGCCACATCCCCAGGGGCCTTCAATCAGTATTGCCTGGCCGTTGTTTGGGCGGGTAAGGTAACGGCAGAGGTTTTCTGTAATGTTTCGATTGGTGAAGTCTGCCATCTAGCATGTCCTTATGATTGCTGCGCTTGTTTAGAGGCAAGGTTGCAACGGTTCATTGCCTTTAGAGGGGATTGTACCCAGCCCGCGTTATCGTAGCGGGCAATGACATCGAGATGGGTTCGTAGCTGTCAGTTAGGGAAGGCCTTAGGTTTTGTACGAAAAGTCGTCGAGCGAAGGTCAGGCGAGGCAAAAATGGGTGAGGAAGCGGAGTTTACGAGCTGTAAATGAGCATTCCGAGCCCGTTTTTAACGAAGCATCACCGAGTGCAGGCACTTTTCGTACATAACCTAAATAGTCGTCACGTCCGCGAGGGTGTGAATCCAGAGGCCACAAACGCCTGGGCTCCCGCCTTCACGGGAGTGACTGTCAGGGTATACCTGGAAACCGTGAACCCTGCACGCCGAGTACGTGGTTGGGCGAGGTCATGGCCAGCGTGAAAGGGCTTGCAGGTGAGCGAGGGTCGTTGGGGGGCGCTTTGGGCATCCATTTCCAGCGGCCGTCTTGCCTCGTAGGCTGCGCCGCGCGCACCACTGCCCACCGAACCCACGACGACGGATGCGAGAAGGGCCGGAGCGCCCGGCAGCCGTTGGCTGCCGGAACACGTCCGCCCCTGTCATGGCTACAACTTCAACTCCGCGCTTCTGGCCTGATGCCCGCCGCCGAAGGGCGAGCACAGGCGCTGGTGGATGCGGCTGAGAAAGCCCAGCTCGAAGGCGTGGCGCTGCGGCCCTGCCGTATGCAACTGACGTTCGAGCAGCAGATTGGCCCACAGCCAGCCGCTGTTGGCGTCGTCCAGCCAGGCCTGAGCCTGCTGCACGCCCTGATCGAAACTGGCCTGGTTCTCTTCGCTCCAGCCGAACTCGGCGCCTGGGTGTTCGTCACGAGCGGATAGCCGAATGACATAGGGTTCAGCCATGGCCTTGACCTCCTTGCGTTTGCGCGATGGGCTGGCGATAGGGGGCAGAGCCCGGCAAACGCCGCAACGACGTCCCCCGCCTGACACCCGCCAGGGGTGACCGCGTGGCCGTGGTGTGGCCATGCGAGGACGAGGGGTTGGAGGGAATGGGAAAGGGGGTGAAGGCAGATTCAATCTGGCCGTGCGGCACTTCCAGAACGGAAGTCGACACGGTGACCAGCAGCCCAGGGCGGAGCCCTTGGGTAAAAGGGGGATGGTGCATTTTTCTTATGCTCCTTCGTGTGATTAAGGAGCCGCCAAGCAAACCTTCCTACGGGCGTGGGTGGCGGACCGTGCAAGGGTAGGAATACCGGCCACGAAGGACACCGGCCAGGCCGAAGCCTGCCTCACACGGCCCGCCATAAATACGCGAGAAAACGACAGGCACAAAAAAAGCGCCTGCTCTCGGCTATGGCGCTACCGCGCCCTTCGTGAA
>Ga0075032_1000494_pt1 | contig 22052 bp, 18 predicted proteins | sample SynthPrep_1_END__FD_71386 | JGI IMG/M metagenome (GOLD analysis project Ga0075032, IMG submission 71386) | Synthetic microbial communities from Ohio, USA - SynthPrep_1_END_DS7_MetaG | ecosystem: Engineered > Bioreactor > Aerobic > Activated sludge | place: USA: Ohio, Columbus | collected 2014-04-10
GAACGCGTCGCGCCAGGCAGGTAGCTCGGGTGCGAAGCTGGCGCCCGTGATCGTCACCAGTCGTCCACCATCGGCAAGACGCGCGAGCGCCGAGGCGACGTGGCGATAGGCGGCATCGGCCACGCGGCCGGAGACATTCGCCATCACCGAGAAAGGCGGGTTCATCAGCACGACGCTCGGTACGGCGATCGCATCGAGGTGATCGTCGATCTGGGCGGCATCGAACCGCGTGACAGCAATGGCCGGGAAGAGCGAGGAGAGAAGCGCTGCGCGGGTGTCAGCCAGCTCGTTGAGCATCAGCCTCGCCCCGGCGGTCTCGGCGAGGACGGCGAGCAGCCCCGTCCCGGCCGAGGGCTCCAGCACACAGTCGGCGGGCGTGATCGCGGCGGCAGCGAGCGCCGCGAGACCGAGCGGCACCGGCGTCGAGAACTGCTGAAAGGCCTGCGTCTCCTCAGAGCGCCGCGTATGCGTGGGCATCAGGCTGGCGATCTTGGCCAGCATGGGCAGGCTTGCAGCCGGAGAGCCGGACTTGCGGAAAACCGCCTTTCCGTATTTGCGCAGAAACAGCACCGTCGCCGCTTCGCAGGCCTCGTAGGCCGTCTTCCAGTCCCATGCGCCGGAGGCGTCGGAAGCGCCGAATGCCGCCTCCATCGCGCCGCGCAGCGTCGCGGCATCGACGGGCTGGCCCCGCTCAAGATGCGGAAGCAGGTGGTGGGCTGCGGCGAGGATGGCGGCCGGCGCCGGGCTCGCGGCAAGCGGAGACGGCGCAGCCGGAACGGCCGCGAATGCGGAAGCGATAGTCATGGAGGTCACCTCGGGAGAGCGGGAAACGGAGGAACCGGCAGGCGCTCTCTCTCGACCGCACCGGCTCAAACCCGTCCCGGCGGACCTCTTCCTCTCAACGGCAGGCATGAAAAAAGCGCCTGACCGAAGGGCCAGGCGCTCGGTGGGTCGCAGCGCTCAATCGATCGCCTGGAAGATGTCGGCGGCCTCGGGGTGCTCCGCGGCATAGTCGTAAAGTCGGCCGTATCCCTCCGCCATCAGGTCGACGGAATATCGGAACGAGAGATTGGAAAAGGCGAAGAGCGTGGCGATAATCCCTGCCGCACCGGAGGACACCTCGCCTTCATAGCCGTTCGTGTCGCAGATGATCTGAAGGCGGGGCTTCGAGGCTGGCGCGAGGTAAAGCGGCTTTCCGTCGCGTTCATAGAAGTCCCAGAGACCGCCTCGATAATCGCGTGGGCTGAGACGCTCCATGTGGTGATAGACCGTCATCTCTCCGATCAGGAGATGCTGGCGGCCGAAGAGGGCCGGAAGGAAATCCATTCGACGAGCATCCGGCACAAGCAGCGCGGAGCGGTCGAGGGGATGTTCGGCGTGGGCTGTAGTCTCGGTCATGGGAGACACCTCGGGAGAGCGGGAAACGGAGGAGCCGGCAGGCTCTCTCTCTCTCTCTCGACCGCACCGGCTCGACCGCGTCTCGGCCGACCTCTCACTCTGGCGCGTGGAATGACCTTTTAGCCGCTTCGACTTTCGAGGTCGGCCGCGCGACGCTACATTCATTGATCAACGTATGGCGGGCGGCCGCCTCGACGGTGGAGGACGCGCGGCCGCTTCACTGAGCGAGGTCAGGAAGGGACGGATATGAAGGGAAGCGCGATCGGCATTTTGGCGGCGGGATGCCTGGTGGTGGGCTTCGGCGCGGGCTTCGTGGCGCGACCGATGATCTCGCCGGGCGGTTCGTCGGCCGCCGCCGTCGCCGGCGTCGCGCAGCCGAGCGAGGGAGAAGCGATTGCCGCTGTCCGCCGTCACCGGCTGTTCACGGGCACGTCGCTTGCCAATGCGACGCTGAAGCTTGGCGATTGCTCTCCGGGTGGCGTCGGTCCTGGCGTGACGTGCATGACGCAGCTCACGATGGACACGACGCGGGCCAACGCCACACCGCAGAACCGGCCGGTCGGCTTCGCGCGCGTGAACGGCCAGTGGGAAGTCGCGGTCTGGTAGCGGATATCAATCTGCGATGCCGTCACCGCCATTCGGAGGCGTGTACGCCTCGTAGGGATCGCCGTCGGCAAGGTGACCGAATGGCGTGAACACGTAGGCGCCATCATCGCGGCCGACCGCGCAGATGACGTAGCGGGTCTGTCCAGTGGCAGAGTCCGCGCATTCCATAAGCGCGAGGTTGCCGTCCGCCGCAGCGCGCAGCAGCGTCTGGAAATTGGAACGCGCATGATCCGGGATACTCATTGCGCGCCTCCCGTAGCGAGGCGATCGGCCAGCCACCGGCCGCTCCTCATCCATTCGATGGTCTGCCCGGTCGTCAGGTCGAGGACATGGGCGCCTCCGGAGAAGCCGTCGATGCGCGGCTCGGAGGCAACGCCCGCCCATTGGAAGCCCCAGGGTCCGGCGAGGCCAAACGCGTCCGCGCACCGAGTCACGAAAGTGACGAGGAGCTGCGGGTCGGCCGTGCCGGCATCGCGCATCCAGAGCCGAGTGGCGCCATGTTCCGGCTCGATCGAGAGCAGGAAAGGCTCGGCCGAAGGGTCTTCTGAGGCGTTCTGCGCCATCAACTCGTTGTAGATGTCGAGCGCGCGTGCGGCGTTCTCGATGGTGCCCACGTCCAGCAGGCACGAAAAGCGTGTGAAATAGTCCGCCATGGCGGTCTCCTGAAACGAAAAGAGCCCGGCGCAGGGCCGGGCTCGAAGTGGATGGGGGGTGTGGCTCGGCTCAGTAGCCGAACTGCCAGGACGGCCATGGCTGACCGTCGTCGGAGGCGCGCACCGCCTCGTTGAGATAGGCGCCATCGCCCTCGACGAAGGTGGGGTCGCGCACGGGCGTTTCGTCGATCACGGTTACGCGGCAGACGAGGCCATCTTCGACCTCGACGTGAACCGGGACGAGATACTGGAAAACGACGCGGCAGGGCGCATCGATGCCGGACGTGTCCATCTGAACGCTCCTTGAGATGAGCAGCGGGGAGCGATCAGGGTCGCTCCCCGCCAAGTGGCCTATTCGGCGGCGATCAGGTGGGATGCGTCCTCATCGGTCTCGATCACCTCGTCATCGTCACCGGCGAGGAAGTCCGGCAGCGCCTCGGTGTCACCGGCGTCACCGCCCTCAGGCTGATCGGCAACATCGCCGAGGCGCAGCGGTTCGGGCAGCCAGCCGCTGTCGGCGAGCAGGCGCTCGGCTTCCTTGGCCATGTCGCCCTTCTTCAGATGGTCGATGAGCTGGGCGGCCTGTTCGCCCTTTGCCTCGCGGACCGCTTCGAGGATGCGCGGCTTGGTCACGCGATTGAGGTAGTTGCCGAAGGTCGGACGCCAGCCGGCCTCCACCATGTCCAGCCCGGTCGCGCGCGTCAGGCGGTCGGCCTGGGCCAGCCGCATGTCGAGCGTATGCTGCGACACGCCGCTGGAGTTGTGCGGATTCGGCCGCTCGTAGAGCGCGTTGACGCCGTAGCTGATGCAGTGCGCCAGCAGCGCCATGCGGCTGGCGTCGTCGAGGCCGGCCAGCCAATCCCAAAGCGCATCGTCGTCCTTCGGGATGTCGGCGGCCCAGGCGTCGTGCCGCTCCTGCACCGCACGGGCGGGAGGGCTGTCGGCCATGCCCTCGTCCTGCGCGGGGAAGTAAATGTGCTTCACGCCCGCTTCCATGGCGCCGTTATACATGCGGGTCATGAACCGGTCCGAGACGAGCTTGTGCAGCAGCGCCGTCATGGCGACATACGGGTTGTTCGCGACGGCGTCGCGAAGCGCGAGCGTGCGGTAGGCGGTCAGCTCTACGACCAGGCGTTCGGGCAGCGGCTTGATGGCGTCGTCTTCGTCGTCATCCTCCGGCTCCGTGGGCTGGCCCCCGATGGTGATGATGGCGCGCTGCACGGTCTGGCTGGCGGGTCCGCCCGATACGTTGTCGACCTCCAGCTCGCTGTCACCTTCTCCGTCGACCGGGAGGGCCGGAACGTCCTCAGGACGGACAAAGCCACGATCGGCCGTGAGCGAGCCGTTGGCGTGGATGCTGACGAACACGCCGGCGATGGCGATATCGGCCGGCTCGTAGTGAACCCGGCGATCCTCGAAGTTCGCCAGCGCGGTCTCGATTTCGCCCAGACGCTGATCCACCTCATCCGGCAGCTCGTCGGCGTCCTGATACTCGGCTTCCAGCCTCGCCATCTCGGCGTTCAGCGCATCGATGGTCGCCTGCTCTTCGGCGGAGAGGTCGAGCGGCGTGCCGGTGATCTCCTGCAGGCCGCGTGCCGCATCATACGGGAAACTCACGGCCACTTCGATCCACTTCCACCCTTCGGCTGCGATCGTCTCGGCTTCGGCCTTCAGCTTCTCGCCGACGAGGCGGTCGAGGAGCGCCGGGTTCTGGAGCCATCCGCCATCGTCGGACTGGAACAGGTCGCGCATGACGATGCCGCCCGCCGCTTCATAGGCCTCGATGCCGACGAAGACGGCACGCTTGTCGGAAGCGCGCACCGTCGTCTCGGTCAGCATGCGCCGGATCTGATAGGGTTCCTTGGACCAGGCGTCCTTGATCGCGTCCCAGACCTGCTGCTGGCGTGCATGGTCTTCGGAGACCGTGAAGGCCATGAGTTGCTCGAGCGTCATGCCGTCCTCGGCATAGACGTCGAGAAGCGCCTGAGAGACCGAGGCGAGCCTCAGCCGCTGCTTCACCACATTCACCGGCACGAAGAATGCCGCGGCGATTTCCTCCTCGGTCATGTGCTTAGCGCGCATGTCCTGAAAGGCGCGGTATTGATCGAGCGGATGAAGCGGGGCACGCTCGATATTCTCCGCGAGCGAGACTTCCTCGGCGAGGATATCGCTGTCGCGGTCACGCACGATGCAGGGCACCGGCGCGATCTTGGCGAGGCGCTTCTGCTTCACCAGCAGTTCGAGAGCGCGGAAGCGCCGGCCGCCGGCCGGAACCTCGAACATGCCGGTCTCGACACCATCGGCATCGACGACGGGCTGGACGCTGAGGCTCTGGATCAGGCCGCGACGGGCGATCGAGGCGCCCAGGTCTTCGATCGAAACGCCGGCCTTCACGCGCCGGACGTTGGACTGGGACAGAACCAGCTTGTTGAAGGGGATGTCGCGCGAGGACGACAGGGTGATCTTCTGAACGGCAGTAGCCATCGGGGTAGTCTCCGCGACGGGCGCCGAGAAACTCTCTCTCGACCCTAAACCCGTCACGAAGCGAAGCGCCGCCCTCTTCCTCTAAAGGGGGCAGCGCCAGGGACCGGAATTGAGGACACGCGGAAGCGCAAAGCCGGAGATACGGAAAACCGCATCTCCGGCTTTGCGAATGTCAGGCGGCTCGATCGAGCAGCTTCTTGGCCTTCGCCTCCATGTCGAGACGGGCATCCTGATGGGGCTTGTCGCGGGCGACGGCGGTGATGCCCTGCACGAAATCGAAGATGCTCTCGGGCGGGCGACCTTCCTCGGCCAGCACCGTGTCGATGATTTTGGAGGTCTCGGCCTTCGAGAAGCCGCGGCGGCGCAGGAAGTCGGTACGATCCTCGTCGGTGCGCGCCACGATCCGCTCGCGGGCCATCTTGATGCCGTTGACGAAAGGCAGCGGCGAGGAATTGGCGAAGTTCGCCAGCGCAGGCGCCGCCTCATGGGCGAACCGGTTGGCCGCATATTTCGAGTGGCGGATGGTGATTTCCTCGAAATCCTCCACGCCCCAGAGATTTCGGTTCTGGCAAACCGCGCGCAGATAGAAGCTCGCCATGCCGAGCGTCTTGGCGCCGACCTCGGAGTTCCAGCAGTAGAAGCCCCGGAAGTAGAGGTCGGGCGAGCCGTCAGGCAGCCGGCCGGCCTCAATTGGGTTCAGGTCATCGACCAGGAACAGGAAGACGTCCCGGTCTGACGCATAGAGCGTCGTCGTGTCCTTGGCGATGTCGACGCGCGGATTGTAGATCCCCGTCGACCAGTCGAGCACGCCGGGCACTTTCCAGCGGGTGTCGCCAGTGCCGTTGCCGGCAATGCGCTGCACGGCCTCCACCAACTCGTGATCGTAGATACGGCCATAATCCGGGCCGGTGACGGCGCGTAGTTCGACACGGCCGTTATCGGTTTCGAGCGTCTTGATCTGCTCGGCCCGATTGGACGTCAGTCCATATTGCAGGTTGATCGCGGCGAGCGGCGCCGGGAGCTGGCGCAGATAGGCGGCCGGCGCCCCAACCCGGCTGGCCAGTTGGCCGAAGCTCCAATGGGTGGGGGCGATGGGCGTGTCGGCTCCGGGCAGGATGAGGGCCAGGCGCTCGGCGTCATTGCGGTTCGCCTCGACATGGATGAGCGCGCTCTCCACCACACGGGTCCGGCTGCGATCGGCGCGATCGCGGACCGACCGCGCCAGTTCAGATAGGGACAGGTAGCGCTGGTCGGCGGGGCGCGAAAACCATTCCGAGGACACGCGGCCGATGCGTTCGCCACGGCTGACATCAACCTTGTATCCGCCGGCCGTATCGCGGCGGGCTTCGAGAACTTGCATAGTCATGGGACAAATCTCCACGACGGGCGCGGAAGACTCTCTCCCGACACTCCTCCCGTCACGGAAATTCGGTCTGCACTCTCGCTCTAGGGGGCGTTGCGGGGTCTCCCCGCAGAAGGGGTCGGCCGAGACCCTGGGCTCGGCGTAGGGGAAGGCTTTCCCCTTTGGTCCATCCTTCGCGGAGCAAGGTCTGTAAAGGGGGCCAGAGAACCGTAGATCAGGCTTTCTTTAGCGTCGTCTTGGTCAGGAGACCTTTTCCCGCAACCACGATGACAGGCCGGCGTCGAGCACCATGCGAGAGAGCTTTCGCGGACCAAGAAGTATGACGCCTGCCGGACTGCTTTCCTCAGCGATGTCGCCGGTGTGCCAGACGAAGAACATCCGGTCATAGGCATCGGCCTCTGCCAGACGGGCCACATAGTCGTTCAGGGCCGCGGATGTGGCCTGCGATTTGACCTGAACGAAAGCGCGCTCGGCCGTACTGGGCAAGATGAGCTCCAGGTCCACAGTCTTCTGCGTGCGCCCGACCTGGCTCACCCGGCGCCAACCGCTGGTCGAGAAAATGAGATCGACAAGAAGCTCGAAGTCTTGCCAGGTGAGAAGGCGCATCAGATCCACGATCGCCGTCATCAGCGCGCGTTCGGCCTCTTCGGCTGCGGCGACCTCGGGGGAGAGCTGATCGCTGAGTTTTCGCAGGAGATAGTCTCCCGCCCGAACATCGCAGATCGTCCCCCGGAACATCTGCACCTTCAGTAAACGTCCCGATAGCCGGTCGGCCGAGAGCAGAGTGCCGTTGACGCTTGTGTTGCGCCATCCTTCCGAGGTTTGACGACGGTGGCTGCGATCATCGAGCAATTCGACAGGCCCGCTGGGTCGGCACCAATACAGGAGTCCGCCGACGAACGTGACGAAGATCGAATGCTCGTCGGCCTCGTAGTAAGCTCGGATCTGATTGACGTCGCGGGTCGCGGCGCCGGCATCACCGCGGATGGTTTTCATTGCCTCCCAGACACCTTGCCAGTCGCCGCGAGCACACAGGTCGTGCGGCGCCTCTCGATAGCCGAACCGCAGGACGCCATCGCGCAGGCTTTCGGCTTCCCAGTCTCCGCCGCGTCCAAGCTTTATATAGTAGAGATGTGAAGCGGCGACGGGGGAAGGCTGATCTGCGATCGTTTGGGGAGGCGAGCGACCTAACGTCATCTTGCTGCGTTGCACCCTCTCATTTGGTCTCCAAGGCCTTCTTAACGGCTGAGGCTACATCCGCGTGGGTCGTACAACGGATCTGACCGGTTGTTGTCATTCGCCATATGGAAAATCCGGAACTGCTTGTCTGCTTCATAGTCTCTGCTGACCAAGTCCCGTCAGTAATAAACCGCACCAAAATGCGTTGCTGGCCATTCTCATCCCGGATCGCCAACAGCTTGCGGCCAGCTTCCGTTTGAAGGAGAAACCCACCTTTAGGATCGATCGCTATGATTTTCTTGTCCTTCCAGACAAGGAAATCGGGGAAAAACCGCCGGCTCTCGCCCTTATCTAGAAGAGGAATTGAGTATCCCCCATTCACCGGATTGCGGACCCATGTGTGTCCCGTACCGTCGATCTCGTGGGCTACTGCGAGTTCCGGCGTGTTGAGATCGCTATAGCTCTCATGGACCGAGTTATTGAATTTGTGAGTGGCATCTGGACGAACGTACACTGCCCCTACAGTGTAAGGATTTGAATCCTCAAATGCCAATTCTGCATGAGATAGGTATGTGTCGACGAGCCGTTCGGCATCCTCGCGCAACTGTTGAGCGGCGACACTCGTAATCTCTACGCGTGCTTCAAATTTTGGCTCGGCCCAGTCGATCGTCTTGACGGCTTCGGGATACCGAGCCTGCATGTGTCGCCGAACAAGCCAGCGCGCAATCACGCGGTTGGAGTGATCTTTGACGTGTGTCTCGATTGAGGGTTTGGAGCCGTCACCGATCTGTTGAATCGCGCGAGTTAGCTCGCCTGCGCCCTGAACATTCACGGAATCGGTGGTGTAGTCGTGGATCGACGAGATGGCTTTGGTAAGTGGATCAACGGACTCGTCGGCATCTATGTGGATTTCTGGGATGGTGAGGCTTTGCTTCGGCTCGATACGCGACCGCCGCCGGTCACGCGCATCGCTGAAACCCTCCAGCTTCACGTCGGGCATTTCTGAAGCGATCTTGCGCCTAACCACCTCGAGTATTTTTGGGAATTCCTGCTTACTGTCGATGCGAATATAAAAATTCGCCGTATTCAACAATGGGTCCGGGTAGTGACGGGCTCCAGGCTGACGCAAAACGCGACCGATGACCTGCTCGACTTGAAGAGCCGATCCCATAGACTTATCGATATAGGCAAAGCAGCAGGCCGGATCGTCCCAACCCTCCTGAAGGCTTTGGTTGAAGATGATATGCCGGTAGGTGCCCTGCGAGAATACGGCGAAGTCGTCTTCCCCGCCTGAGAAGAGGGTGAACCCTTCGGGAGCAGGATAGTCCTTTTGATTCATTTTCAGATCGCAATAGAGCGCGATCTCATCTGCAGGGATGCCTTTTTCTTCGGTCAGGTACCGCCAGATTAGGATAGGAGGCGCTTTGCGTTGGTTGAACGGCCGATGAGGGTTATCGGCGGTTCCATCATCTTGGCTGATGTTCGTACGGCAAACGTAAATCGCCTTCGGAAGGAAGCCGGCTTCAAGTTCGTCCGCTTTAAGCGTGGCGAGCTGGAAGTCTTCGATCATGTCATTGAGAGTGGTTTCCATCTCGGTGTCGTAGCCGCCGAGGACGATCTGTCGTTTCACCAAGCCAGCGTCGACGGGTTCCTTTGATCTGATGGCGGTGATCAAACAGCGCGACGGACTGTCTTCGGGATCAGAGATTGCCTCCGCGTTCCAACCTACTTGCTTAAGCCGGTCGATAATCTGTCCTAGCTTGCCCGGCGTGCGCATCGTCGCGGACGCTGCCAGGATAATGTCGGGTTCAAGTTCAAGGAGCAGATCCGTCTGCTGGTCGGATAAATTGTGTGCTTCATCATAGACGATGATCAGCGGGCGCCGCTCCGACGCACTAGGTGCTTTCCTCTCAGCGAGGATTTCCCAAAGCGCTCCGTCGTTCTCGTCCTCGTCCTTCTGGTGGACTTTGAGTTTGCCGTCCCCTTTCGATTTCTGATTGAAGCTACCTACCGTAGCCAGCAGGATGCACGCTTGCGTGTCGTCTTGGATTTGATCCACCTTGGCTTCACTTAAGTAGCCGGTGGTAAGCTGGGGGATCAGATGCTCGTATTTCCCACCCGCCTCAAAGTTCGCGAATGTCTGATCCACAACGGCTTTGGATTTGGAAATCCACAGGACGATGGGTTCGAGTTGCATGCCCGCGCGCAGCAACGAAACTGTATCTGCGAGAATGGCCGTCTTACCGGATCCGGTCAGCGACGCGAGCGCTTGATAGAATGGCGTCGGCCACCCCATGTACTCAATCGGTCGCTTCTTGTCGGTGACCAGGAGCCCATAGCGGGCCACAATTTGCTGGGAGGCTTTTGTTTGGAAGGGAAGTAGCTCGATGCTCACGCGGCGGTCTCCTCGCCGGCATCTGACGTCGATCCGACTCCATAGGGGTGTAGCGCTTCGTTAAACCCCAGCGCATCAAGGATGCGATTTGGAATCTGGTAAAATTCGACGTTGGGGCCGCTGTACGTCGATATCCGCGCATAGACGTGAAACGGTTGTGCCAGCCCCTCAGCCTTCGCTTCCGCAGCAATGGCTCGGAACGACGCGCGATTGAGTACCGAAGCCTGATCCGGACCGTTCCAAATTAGAAAGAAACCTTCGCCCCGTGCGCTTTTGGCAAACAGATACGAGTGCGTTCCTGCGGGCAAACGTCTCAGATGTGCAGCGGCCCTATCCTTCTGATCCCAGTACGAGGTAAGCAACAGGTCCACCATTTCTTCTCGCTCAAGTGCCAAAACCGCCGCAGCGTCGACCTGCGACATGAGTTTCGAGAACCGGAAGCCGCTCGAAAGCGGCGCTGCAGAGATCGCTGAGACACCCTTCTTGTTGACACGCTCTCCCGTTACGGCGCGCTTCAGACGTTCATAGGTAAGAGTTCTGGCATAAGCATCGCCGCGCTCCGGCCGGCCTTGCTCGATAAGTAAAAAGCGCCGATCGGCTCCCGATTCAGCATTCAGTTCCATGATCGCATGCGCGGTGGTGCCCGACCCTGCGAATGGATCGAGCACGATACCGGTGGGTGGGCACCAAATTTGAATGATCTTTTTGATCAGCTTCATAGGTTTGACAGTTTCAAACCCGTGACCCGGACCGACGATCGAAGTAAGCTCGTTAATGCCAATCTGACTATGCCCGGAATGCTCATGATCCCATGAGGTCGTGCCGATGTCTAATGGCTCCTCGTAGTCATCGTCAGCCCAGTATGTCGTCGGAACGATACCTTGTTTGACGTCCTTCAAATACTTCTTCATGCCGAATGTGCCCTGACCGTCGTCGCGCCAATGCGCAGCAGGCCAGACGCCGGACCTTATTTTTTCGGCAGCTTTACGGGCGGCTTTCAGCGCTTTGTGCTCGGTCGAAAACGACTTTTCGGTCGGAATCGGAGCACCGGTAATGAGCAAAGCCTTCTGGCGGCCATCGCCTATATCGCGCTCGACGTACTTCGATCCCCATGTCTCCAAATACGCCTTCATTCGCCGCTTTTCCGAGCCCCAGTGGCGACCCGCGGTGGGATAGTGGAGCTGGCCAGTGAATGGTGATTGAATGGCGTAGATCATGGAAAGATGAGTCTCCTCACCACGCGCGGTTAAATCGCCCGGCTTCCATGGATGGGGATCTCCGTCACGCGAGAGGTAGCGCTTGTCCATCTCCTCAGTGCGCGGGAGGAGTGCAGTCTTCGCTCGTTCTGCGTTCTTTGCGTAAACGAGAACATATTCCGTTGCTGTAGAGAGTTGGCGCTGATCGTTGCGCGGCGCATATGATTTTTGCCAATTGATGATTCCGATACGATTGGCCTCTCCGAACATCTCGTCGAGCAGCATGCCCAACCGGAAGAGTTCTCGATGATCGATACAGATTGCCAAGACCCCGCCAGGTCGAAGCATCTCTTTCATCATCCAGAGGCGTGGTGTCATGAAGCGGAGCCACTTGGAATGCCTTGACCCGTCATCCGCCGGAACCAATTTTCCTAGGTCAGGATCGTTCGGATCCTCGTCCCAGCGATCGTTGTAACGAAAGTCCAGGCCGGTATTGTAGGGAGGATCGGTCAGGACAAGATCAACTTGGCCGCGGTACTTATAAAGACTGACCAGCGCTTGGAGGTTTTCGCCTTCGAGAAGAATATTTTCTGACTGCTGTATTTCAGAGCCAACGCAAAGCTTCTTCTCGATGCGCTGGGACCGAGGCTTCAATTGTCGAATAATCTGCCATGGAGGGGTCTGACCCGGGTATGTCAGCCGGATGCCGCCAATGTCCACGCCGTCGCGCTCAAGCAGCACTCGGATGAGGTCTTCGCGGCTCAGTTTGTTGTAATCAGTCATTTTTTCCCTCAACAAAGCCGGACCGCGCCTGCTCTTGAATTATTGTGAACCTCATGTCGCGTCTGCCGATCGGCTGGTCGCACCTGATAAATCGTGGCCGCCCGGGATAGAACATAACATGAACAACCATTGTTGGCTATTCTCCCGTGCACAGATCAGGCTCCATCCTCAGCCTGGTCGGGCGTCCTCTGTGCGACGGACTCAAAGCCGAACACCGCGGGCACCTTCTCGCCCTTGACGGGCTCACGGCCGGTCAGGTTCTCGACCTTGACGCTCGGACGGCCGTGCCGGGCCGGGTCCGGCGCCCCGGGAGTGGGGAAGGGAGTGAGTGTCAGCGGTACGCCGTCAATACACTTGTCTTGGGACAGCGAGGGCAGGAAGACCTGCAGCACCTCATTGCCGTAGGCGAAAGTGAAAAAGGCATAGGGGACGGTATCGACGCCGGCTCGTCGGCGCATGAGCATGAGTACGATGAGATCGTTGCGCATAGGCCCGGGGATGAAGGTCCGGAAAACTGGGAATTGGGCGACGAAGTTGCGCGTGTGATCGGTGTCGCGAATCCAGTCGAAGGTTTCGCGAAAATGCTGCGTCTCGACGTCCGGGATCAGGGTGAGGCCGATTTTGACGAGGCCCTTCAAAGCCGCCACCGGGACGTACGTGTCGCGGTACAACTCAAAGCGAACCTGCTTCGCCTCTTCGTCGATCTCGAAGAAGGGGTCGTCCTCATATTCCTTCAACTGGAAGCCGCCGTCGGCGTGCTCCAACCGCCAGCCCTGGCCGGGGCCGGGCTTCTTGATCGTTGGCACGCCGTTCCGCCCTTTAATGCGGGATAGGGTGCGCATCGGCTTGGACCAATTGCCGAGGTGGTTCTCGATGCCTTCGCCAAACAGGTGATTGCAGGCGTCACATTCGTAGTTGCTGAACAGGCCCGTGTTGCCGAACGCTGCCGGCAGTGCGTGAGCCTCGTCCCTGAAAGTGACTTCCGGTTCGTCCTTGCCGCAGAAACGGCAATGCCTTGGTCGCTCGGGGCTGCCGAGCATGAGTTTCATGCCGGGTTGAAGGAAGATCGGGTCAGCGCCAGCATAGTGCTTATCGTAAAAGTCGGCGGCGGCGACGGTTGCAGCTGGAAGCTCGGTCATTGGTCGGTCCCCATCAGGCGCGGCGCAGCATGCGTTCGACGCGCACGCGCCGGAAACCCTGGGTGTGGACCTGCTGACGGAGCTGCTTGATGTCGCCAACGCCAAATGCCACTGCGGCCTTCAGCGGGCTTGCGAAGGTGGCGTAATAGCTCCACCGCGCGTCGCCCGGCAGCTGCGGATTCTGCCTCCTGTCCGTAATAACGACGTCCCGAGGATCGGTGGTGTTCCTGAAGGCGTGAAACGTGATCCAGTCGGGTCGACGATAGCGCGCCGCTTTGCTGAAAGGGACGGATTGGACCTTTACGTCGCTTTGGTCGAGCACCCAGTCGCGCTGCTCAAGGATTTGCCGGACCATGTGGCCGACCATCTGCTTGACGCGATCGACAAGGACGTCCTCTCGAAATTCAGCAAGAAGCTGTTCCCCTAGCCCCTCGACGGCGGGCTTTCCCAGTTCCGATGCTGTTTCAAGCCGAGCAACGTTTTCAGGCTGTGCGAGGAAAGCCCAAATCCGCTGACCAAGATCGGTCGCGTAGAGCGAAGCGAACTTTTCGGGGCTATAGGTCAACATGATCGGCTCCTTTACAGGCCAAATATGCCCGGTTATAAATGCCTGTCAAGGGCGCTTCACGACGTGCGCAGGTTCGCCGCTACGGGGAGGATGGATTGGACTTCGAAGATCTCGTTACGGCGCTTGAGCCGCCACCTAACCGCGTGGGCAAGGCCACGGGCGGCCATGAGCACCATCTCTACGAAGGCGCGGTCATGGTCGCCTATGCGGTGCATCTGATTCGCTCGGAGGGCGCCAGCGACGTTCGCATCCACCCCGATGGTGAGCATGGCAAACAATTCGATTTTGCGGGCTGGCTGCTGCGCCGAGACTTCACGAAGGTTTCCAGCCTTGGGACTACGACATACGGCGGTGTCTATCGCAATGCCGCGGGCCAGACGATCACCGTCCATCCGAAGTCGGGTCTGGGCGATGTCGTGGCGGAGGTAGGCGACCAGATCATCTCGGCCGAGTGCAAAGGCGGCATCATCAACACCCGGCACCCGGGCCAGGTGTCCCGCCTCTACAAAGGGCTGTGCGAGACGGTGGGAATGCTGATGGCGACGCCGTCGCCGGGCCGACAGGTTGCGGTCGTGCCCCTGACGGAAGGTACGCGCCGCTTGGCCCAGCGCCTCGCGCCGCGTTGTGCGCCGGCGGGCATTGAGATCGCCCTTGTCGGTGCCCGGGGCGAGATCATGGACGTTAAGCCTGCGGGCGACAACGAGCGCGGCACGGGAGGGAGAAGCGAATGAGAAGGGTGCTGACGGTCGGGCTGATCTACACCGGCGATGCGATCGAAGGGGTGGAGATCGACAATCTAGGCCTTTGCCGGCCGGAAGTGGACCGCACGCGGGCGGCATATCCACTCTACGAATACGACACGATCATCATCAATCCCGAGAGCTATTCGCATTTCCTGTTCGGCTCGGCCGGCGAGTTCTCGAACGAGCTCTATGAGCTGGGCAAGCTGAAAGGACAGAACGACCGCTATGATCTCGATTCCGCTTTCGACGCGGAGGATCGGCGAAAGGAGATGGAGGCAGCGATCGCCGATGGCGCCACGGTCGTCTGGTGTCTATCCGAGCCGAAGCGGGTGAACTTTTTCGGCTATCGCGAGACGCATCTGGGCTACGCGGCGCCGAAGGTCGCGAGTTTCGTAAAGCGCTCGGAACTCCTCGTGAAGAAGGGGCGCAGGATGGGTCACGTGGACCCGGATAGTCCGTTCGCACGCTATTTCGACGTGCTGTCACAGACCGGCGGCTGGACGTTTTGCCTGTCGGATCCCGGCGAAGGCTTCGCTTCGATCGCCGCGACGCCGGAGGGCTATAGCCTGGGCGGCCAGGTGACGATCGGGGCCACGACAGGTTGGCTGCTGACGCCGCCGACATCACAGGAAGCGCAAAACCAGCTCGTCCGCGACAGCTTGGCGCTGGAGAAGGCGGACCCTGCGCACGAGAAGTACCACGGCATCTTCTTGAGCCACACCGGTGTCGACAAGCCGTTCGTGCGCCAACTGCGCAAGGATCTCCTCGCCCATGGCGTGCCGCGCGTCTGGCTGGACGAAGCGGAGATCGAAATCGGCGACTCGCTGATTGCCAAGATCGATGAGGGCATGAAGCTCAGCCGATACATCGCCGTCGTCCTGTCGAAGAAGTCAATCGACGCCCCTTGGGTGAAGAAGGAGCTCGACCTGGCGATGAACCGAGAGATTTCGACGGGCGAAGTGGTCGTGCTGCCATTGCTCTATGAAGAGTGTGAGCTGCCGGGGTTCCTGAAAGGCAAGCTCTACGCCGATTTCTCCAAGCCTGAAGAATATGAAGCCGTTCTCGGCAAGCTCCTGCGACGGCTTCGGATCGCCTGATGAGCGTTGTAGTGGACGGCCCCAGTTCAGCAATGCTTGGCGCGATGGCCGAGCTTTGGCGGCTCAGCCCGCCTGGTCCTGACAATATTCTCGCGCATCCGGCATTCGTGCGTCTGCGCGAGGCCTGCCGTGACAACTACTCCGGCACGGGGAAGACAGGCCCCGCATTCGCTCTCTCGACGGCGTTGAGGGCGTTGGGGCTGCCGTGCCACCTGCAAAAGGACGCCGCCCATTTCGCGCTTTCAGTGGAAGAGGCGGCCGCGGGTCTCGACGCGGCGCTGCGTTCTGCGCGTTCCACGCGGGTGCATCTCGCGCCGCTCGATCTAGCGGATGATCTGTCGCCGCTTGCATTCGGCCCGGCGAAGCTATGCCGGCTGACGCCGGACGAGTTGCGGGTGGTCTTCGATGAGCGCCGCCTAAAGCGGGTCTATCCGCGGCAGGAGCTGGACGCCGATCGGCTGTCGGAGTTTCACTGGCTGGTCGTCGAGGAGACGGTGGCGTTCAAGCACGGGCCGGAAGCGCGGGCGGTCCCGTTTTTCTCGATGGATCTCAGCCAGGATCTGGGGCGGATCGAGCCACACAAGGGACGGTTTCCAGGCGCCTTCGAGGAAGCGCTGTTCTTCCTCCTGCTGGCGCCCTGGGAGAGTTGGTCGACGATGCCGGAAGTGGATTGGCGAGGATTCCGCGTGCCGTGGGTTTACACCGTCGACAGCGACATCTTCGTGCGTCCAGGCTCGCCGCCATCACCCGACACGCTGAGCTGGGAAGATCGCATCTATGATGACGGCTATGGCGGAACCTACGAAGAAGAGCGGCCGGTCGAGCTGCGCCTTGATGACAACGCCGCGACCGAGCTGACTGTTTGGGACCAGAGCCGGTGGGTGATCGTTGAGCAGGCGAAGCAATCGGTTCTGTTTGAGACGCCGGTCGCCCATTTCTTGATCCGCGCCTTCCTTGCCGAAGGCGTGGATGAATTTCTCGCCCACATCACAACGGTCGAGGCGGCGCTGGGGCTGCGCGCCGACTATCAGAAGAGTTTCCGTGTTGCGCCTGATCGCCAGAAGGGAATGCGTGCGACGAACCGGATGCGAGGGCGTGTCGCCGGCCTGCTCGGTGACCGCAGCCATGCTGACCAGTATGAGCAGCTTTTCGACATAAGAAGCGCCTTCCTGCACGGCCGCGCCATGACGGACATCTCGACCCAAGAGCAGGTCATGGCTCGTTCGCTGGCTCGTCAGGTCGTGGAGGCGCTGATCTTGGCGACGCAATCCGGACAGATCTCGTCGCGCGAGGATTTTCTGGACAGCCTGCTCGATAAGGGCGCGCCGCTGATCTAGGGGCGCTGCCCCGCCACGCCATTGGTTGCAAACTGTCAGAAAACTGCGTATATTTCTGACAGGAGGATGGCCATGCAACGGTTAACCGAACAGATTCTTGTGCATGCCGGAGGGTTGCCGGAAGGCACGCCCGTGGCGGCTAAGAGCTTGCTCCATCTCGGTAATCGCGCCGCGGTGGATCAGGCCTTGTCGCGTCTGACCGAGCGGGGCCAACTCATTCGGGCCGGTCGCGGTGTTTATCTGCGTCCCATCACGAGCCGGTTCGGTACGAGGGCTCCCTCCGTCCAACAGGCAGTCGAGGCTCTCGCCAACCAACGCGGCGAGGTCATCGTCCCGAGCGGGGCGGCGGCGGCCAACACGCTTGGCCTCACGACACAGGTGCCGGTCCGATCGGTCTATCTAACCTCCGGCCGCAGCCGGACGATGAACCTCGGCAAGCAGGTCGTCGAACTTCGCCACGCTCCACGCTGGCAACTCGCCCTGGCTCACAAGCCGGCTGGCGAGGCAGTGCGCGCGCTGGCCTGGCTTGGACCGGAGAAGGCGGAAGCCGCCCTGAAAACATTGAAGCGGAAGCTCCCGCCATCCACTTTCAGCGAACTGGTCGCGGCAGCGCCGCAGCTTCCGACCTGGCTGGCGCGCAGCGTGGGCAAGGCCGCACATGGCTGATGCCTTTCTCCATCTCCCGGTCGAGGACCGGCGCGAGGCGCTCGGCGTCGCCGCCGATCGCTCTGGCCGGCCGGCGCATCTCCTAGAGAAGGACGTGTGGGTCGTCTGGGCGCTTGCCACCCTTTACGGCTCGGCGCTCGGCGAACATCTAGTGTTCAAGGGAGGCACGTCGCTGTCCAAGGCCTATCAGGTCATCCGGCGGTTTTCTGAGGATGTCGACCTGACTTACGACATCCGGGCGATTGCCCCGGATCTGGTGGGCGAAAACGGCGAAGCGTTGCCGAAGACCCGTAGCGAAGAAAAACGCTGGTCCAGCGAGGTGCGCAAACGCCTACCTGAGTGCGTTGAAGGAAGCGTTCAGCCGATCATCGCAGAGGCGCTCGCGGCTGAAGCTTTGGCGGCCACCATCCGCGTCGAAGGCGAGAAGCTGTTCATCGACTACGAGGCCGCGACGGCTGGCTCTGGCTATGTGGCGCCGAGCGTGATGCTCGAATTCGGAGCACGATCGACGGGCGAGCCCGCGAGCTTGCGCGACATTGCCTGCGACGCGGCTGGCCTGATCGAGGGCGTGACCTTTCCCACGGCTCGTCCGCGCGTGATGCATGCGGAGCGAACCTTCTGGGAGAAGGCGACGGCCATCCATGTCTTCTGCTTGCAGGAGCGGCTCCGCGGCGATCGCTTTGCTCGTCACTGGCACGATGTCGCGCGATTGGACGAAGCCGGTTTTGCGGCATCCGCCTCCGCCGATCGCGACCTGGCGAACGCGGTGGCACGCCACAAGACCATGTTCTTCGCCGAGAAGGCGTCCGATCGGACATCCATCGACTACGCAGCGGCGGTCAACGGCGGGCTGCGGCTTGTGCCCGCGAGCGATGGTCTGAAGGCGCTGGAAGAGGACTACTCCCGCATGGTCGACGACGGGCTTCTTCTGGAAGACGCCGAGCCTTTCGAGGCGCTCATGGCGCGCTGCGCCGACATCGCCACGCGTGCGAACAACGCGGCTGCATAAGAAATGGCTTAGGGGGAAGCATGTTTTGTCGGGGATCGGAGTGGCGGAGGTGGGAGCCGCATATTCACGCGCCGGGCACGGTGATGAACAACCAGTTCAGCGGTCCCACGGCGTGGAACGATTACCTCGCTGCGCTTGAGCAAGCCACGCCGGTCATCGAGGCGATCGCCGTCACTGATTACTATGTGACGGACACCTACGAAGAGGTGCTCAGACACAGGGCGGCCGGCCGACTGCCTCACGCTAAGCTGGTGTTTCCGAATGTGGAGCTTCGGCTGGACGTGGCGACCGCGAAGGGCGGCTTCGTCAATCTCCATCTGTTTGTCAGCCCGGAAGACCCCCAGCATATCGAGGAATTGCAGCGTTTGTTGTCGCGCCTGCAATTCAACGTCATGCAGGACCGGTTTGATTGCACCAGGGCGGACCTTATCAGGCTCGGCAAGAAGGCCGACTCGACCATCACCGACGATCGCGCCGCGCTGGCCTATGGAGCCAACCAGTTCAAGGTGAACTTCCAGAAGTTGCGAGAGGTGTTCTCGGAGAGCGGCTGGGCGAAGAAGAACATCGTCATCGCCGTCGCGGGCGGCGCCACCGACGGCACGTCAGGAGTAAGGGAGGCGGCGGATCAGACGATCCGGCGCGAGATCGAGGGTTTTGCGGATGTGATATTCGCCAGTAGCTCGGCACAGCGCGAGTTCTGGCTGGGTCAAAGGGATCTCGCCCCCGCCGAGGTTCGGGCCCGATATGGCGGCTTGAAGCCGTGCCTGCATGGCAGCGACGCGCATAAGCTGGAGGACGTCGCGACCCCGTTCGGCGACCGATTTTCATGGATCAAGGGCGACCTCGAGTTCGACGCGCTGCGGCAGGCGTGCATCGATCCCGGTGGGCGAGCCCATGTCGGCGCAGAGCCGCCGGCGTCGGCCACGCCCTCGCAAGTGATCTCGCAGATCGAGGTGCTCGACGCACCTTGGTTGACCACCCCGGTCATTCCGCTCAATCCCGGGCTGGTGGCCATCATCGGCGCCCGAGGGTCCGGCAAGACCGCGCTGGCGGATATGATCGCGGCCGGCTGTGACTCGATCTCGGACGCAGCATGGAATGCTGAGGAATGGGCCAATCCTTCCTTCCTCGTTCGCGCTCGGCCGTTGATCGGAGATGGCAAGGTTCAGGTGAGCTGGGCCGCGGGCGAGCCGAGCGTTCGTGCGCTCGATGGTTCGGACGCGAATGGGCCATTCGCGTATGAGCGGGTACGCTACCTCTCCCAGCAGTTCGTCGAGGAGCTTTGCTCGTCGAGCGGCCTTACGGATGGCCTGCTCCGCGAGATCGAGCGCGTGATCTTCGAAGCCCATCCCGACGATGATCGCGATGGGGCCCTAGATTTTGAGGAACTGCTTGAACATCGCGCGTCGCGGCATCGCCTGGCTCGCGAGCGAGAAGCTGAAGCCGTTGCGCAGATTTCCGATCGGATCAGCACCGAACTGGAGAAGGAAAAGCTCGTCGCGAGCTACGAAAGCCAGGTTGCGCAGAAGAAGAAACTGGTCGACGCGTACACGGCCGACCGAGCGAAACTCGTCTCAGCGGGCAGCGAGCAGCGGGCTCAGCGGCATACGGACCTGGCCGGAGCGGCGAACCAGGTTCGAGCGAAGTTGCGGCGGTTCGCCGGCCAACGGCAGACCTTCCTCGCGATGCAGGACGAGGTGAAGGATCTGCGGCGCAACCAGGCCCCGGAGACACTGCGACAGGCACAGACTCGACACCCGCATAGCGGCATGTCGGATGAGCAGTGGAAGGCGTTCCTGCTCGATTATACCGGGCCGGTTGATGACAACCTTGCGGGCTACGTCAAATGGGTCGACAGCGAGATTGCCAAGCTCAAGGGTACGGCGCCCACCGCGAGCGACCCGAACAAGCCGTTCTTTCCGGACGATACCGACCTCAGCACCTTGTCGCAGGCAGTGCTCGAAGCGGAGATGGGACGCCTGGAAAAGCTGGTCAGCGCGGACCAGGAGACCCAGAAGCGATACACCGCTTTGTCCGGCAACATCGCGACCGAGACGGCGGCGTTACAAACCCTGACTGACAAGCTCAAGGACGCGCAGGGCGCCAAAGATCGTGCGCGGGCGCTGCAGACCGAGCGCGAGGAGGCCTACGGCAGGGCCTTCGATGCGTTGGTCGCCGAGCAATCGGTGCTGGAAGCGCTCTACGCGCCGCTGATGGCAAGGCTCGCCGCTTCGTCTGGCACGCTGAAGAAGCTCTCATTCTCTGTCGCTCGGATCGCCAATGTCGAGCAGTGGGCGTCAGAGGCGGAAGAGGGTCTGGTCGACCTCAGGAAGGCCGGCGCATTCCGTGGCAAGGGCACCTTGCAGCAAAAGGCGAACGAGGTGCTGAAGGCAGCGTGGGAAACGGGCGACTCCACCGCTGTCCGCGCAGCGATGGCGGAGTTCCGCCGTCTCTATCAGAAGGACCTATTGGATCACTCGCCTGTTGCCCATACCGATCAGGCCGAGTTTCGGGCATGGTCGAAGCGCTTCGCGCAATGGCTTTTCAGCACCGACCACATCTCGATCCGGTACGGCATCGACTACGATGGCGTCGATGTCCGCAAACTGTCGCCGGGCACGCGTGGCATCGTGCTCCTGTTGCTCTACCTCGCTCTCGACGACAGCGATAACCGGCCGTTGGTGATCGATCAGCCGGAAGAGAACCTCGATCCGAAATCGGTCTTCGATGAGCTGGTGCATCTGTTCGTCGAGGCGAAGTCGCATCGTCAGGTGATCATGGTGACGCACAACGCGAACCTCGTCATCAATACCGACGCCGACCAGATCATCATCGCCGAGTCTGGGCCGCATCCGCACGGAGCGCTGCCGTCGATCACATACCGCTCTGGCGGATTGGAGAGCGCAGAGATTAGGAAGGCCGTGTGCGACATCCTTGAAGGTGGCGAAGGCGCTTTCCAGGAGCGAGCGCGACGCTTGCGCGTGCGGCTTGATCGATGAGCGTGATGACGAGAGCTGCCGCCATCGCAAAGAGGCTGGTAGGGTGGCGTCTGGACGACCCTGACGGTATAGCTAATGAGGTCCGGCTCGATCGTCGGCGTACATTGGCGTGGAAACGACGGCGCCGGTCTGAACGCCCTTCGGATGACCGGTGCGGGCGTGGATGGCGATAGATGGCGGAAGGTGCGTTTCCGAAATCTAGCCTAAAAAGCCAATGTTTTCAGGAGCGCGGGTTTTTGACGGTGTGCCTGACGGTACGGCGTCCCGTGCAAATTTTTTTGATGTGTAAAATCAATGTCTTATAGTGCTAGGAAATAATCGAGTGGGAATAACGACTACAATCGACAATGCTTGAACGATGACGCCGCGACTAGTTCGCGGCGTTTCTGTTTTGTCTTGCGAGGTAGATGATCTGGGCGGTCAGGCCGACAACGAGG
>Ga0075032_1000510_pt1 | contig 21378 bp, 11 predicted proteins | sample SynthPrep_1_END__FD_71386 | JGI IMG/M metagenome (GOLD analysis project Ga0075032, IMG submission 71386) | Synthetic microbial communities from Ohio, USA - SynthPrep_1_END_DS7_MetaG | ecosystem: Engineered > Bioreactor > Aerobic > Activated sludge | place: USA: Ohio, Columbus | collected 2014-04-10
GGCTGAAAGGCCGGGGTTTTCATTTGGCGGGTCGGTGTTCACTACGTTCTTGCGCACTTCCGGGACGTGAGGTCATCTTTACGCGCCGGCTGTACGGAGTCACGTATTCTGACCGGAGGAATACTTAAATCCGGGCTTTTTTTGCGCGTCATTTTGACCGGGGAGTCAGCTTGAAATGGCTAATATCTGTATCTCATTGAATCTAAGATAAAAAAACTACAGAATTTTGCAGACTTTTAAACACAGCTCGAGATCGAGCGTGCCTCTTCTATTCGTCGCGGCAGATCAATTTGAGCGACTTTGGCAGCCTTTCAGTTTGTCCCTTGCGATACTGAGCCTCATCGGTTCTAAATCGAACTCTGGGAGCAAAATCGATGAACAACCCACGACCTAGCGAAGCAGCGACGGCCAATAGACCATCGCTTGATCATTTCGACGACGAAGCGGCACGTTCTCGATTACTAGCTGAAGTAATCCGGAAATGGGGTGCTGCTGGCGCAGTTGCCTACGAACTTAGCGATCTTTCCGATACAAGCCACGATGCCCGCGACGTCTCGTATGCAGACCTCGGAATTGAATGTGACGCGTTTGTAGTTCGCTTCGGCGAAGACGTCGGTCTCTATCTCGATGAAAAGCAGGATGTGTTCGTTGATCGAGTCTTCGTTGTTGAGCAGATGTACGAGGGGAGGGATGGAGTGTTTCTTACTATCGTGGCCAGTCGCGCGGGTCGCGTACCTGAACTGTCAGAGGAGACCCCACTGATAGCGAGCGGCTGGGTCGATGCTGACCGATCTGTAGATGACGGATTGGTGCACTTCGGCTTGGTTGGCGATCCCGCGATTTTGAAAGCCAAAAATCTGTTCGACATCGAGATGGCTCTCGGTCAGGCTCTCGCAAGGGTGGGCGCGGGCGCGAAATCAAAGCCTCATACGTCAACAAGTTACAGCGCTTAACCGCTTCCTCGCTATCTGGCGTGGGACGGCATCGAAGTAGTGAGTTCACTATTTAAGAAGCTGAGGGAGTGCGGAAGCAATCCAGATCGCTTGCTTTTCATTTTATCGTCGACGAAAGAGAAACACCGCAGCGGCGCTTTCAGATAAAGGAAGTGGCGCACTCCACATCGCGTTAGTGTAACGGCTGTAATCCGGAGGTCCGTTGATTCTTTGAATACTTCCTCGTCCACGATCCTAACTTATACGATTAATCGCTTCTTGATTTTATACGATTGGTTGTTAGTCTCCCCTTCTTGACGGGAGGTGGATCATGGTTTTTGATTTCGGTGGACTGGAGAAGCCCAAAGCGAGGAGCGCGTCTCCCAATCCGCGGGACATTTTCCGCAGTCGACCATCCGGGAAGGCGAAAATCAAGGAGCTCTGGCAAGGCCAAGCACAAGCGCTGGACGAATGGTACAGGAATCCGAAGCAAGACACCTTGATCTCAATGTATACTGGTGCCGGAAAAACTCTGGTTGGGGTTTTGATCGCCCAGAGTTATCTTTTGCAAGGCGTCCGAAATGTACTTTACGTTTGCCCGACGATTGACTTGATCCATCAAACGGTTCGCGAAGCCAACGGTATCGGGATTATGCCGACCACTTTTTACCAGTCGAAATTTTCAGACCAGAATTTTGCCCAGTCAAAATCGTTTTGCATAACGACTTATCAGGCCCTGCTGAACACTCGGAACAAATTCCAAGGCCAGAATGCGCCGGGTGCTGTCATCTTTGATGATGCGCATGTCGGTGAGCGTTTGGTCCGAGACGCGTTTACCCTGACAATTAGGAAGGCAAAGAACGAAGTTCTCTATTCCCAAATTGCGGCGATCATCAAGGAGTGCTTCCATGATATCGGTCAGGTCTACAATTTTGAGCAGATTGTTTCGGATTTCTCCTCAGGTTCCGTAGCGCTTTGCCCACCAAACGGAGTGCACAACCGCAGCCACGAGTTCCAAGCCGCGTTGGAACCGCACATCGACAGCGATATCGGCCTTCAGTTGCCGTTCGATTATCTGCGTGGACATTTGCAGTACTGCGCGATTACCATCAGCAAATTCATAATCGAGATCACACCTCCTTTTATTCCCGCACTCCATGTCCGCGCCCTTGAAGACAAGAGTGTGCCCAAGGTCTTCCTTTCGGCCACGGTCCAGTCCAAGGGCGATATCGTCCGTGCGTTTGGTCGATCCCCAAGGGTGATTGAACCGGACGTTGACGCCGGCCTCGGTGAGCGGCTCATGTTGTTTAGCTCGTCTCTGAACAAATTCTGTGACGACGTGAAGGGTCTCCAAGCCCTAAGCAAAAAAGTGAAGGTTCTGATCGCTACCCCGACGGAGAAGGCGGCAGATAAATGGGACGACTTTGCCTCCCCGCCCAAGAGCGCCGATACATTCACGCAAAGGCTGAACGAGTTCCGTGCGGGGACGACAGGGGCCTTCATGTTGCTGGGTAGATATGACGGCATTGATTTGCCCGACGATGACTGCCGTGTCATGGCGGTTGATGGAGTGCCAGTTGGTTCGGCGCAGCTGGAAAGATACCTGTTCGATCGTATTAAGTTAGATCAGACATTCTTCCCTCGGGTCGCCAATCGTTTCACTCAGCTCTTTGGCCGTATCAATCGCGGAAAGAACGACTACGGCATCTACTTCATCTATTCCAGCGATGCCGAGAACTGGCTGCGAAACGTTGCTAACCAAGCGTATTTTCCGAAAGTCCTTCAGGAACAGATACGTCTTTCTGAGGAGTTCTGCGATCAGCTGAAAGACATGACGCCCGAGAAAATCGAGTCAATCGTGACCCAAATCATCGAGCGCGACCAAGGCTGGCTTGGGTATTATCAGGCGCAGATCGGTCAGAACCCGATCGACGAGAAGCGCATCAGCGATCGTGAGGACTACACAAAATTTGATGATGAGCTAGCGAAGCGCGAAGCGAATTTCATTCTCATGCTCTGGCAGGGGGATCACAGTGGAGCGCTCAGGCAGTTCGAGGAAATTATCGATGAAGTGCGGATGAAGAATCCGCGCCTCGCTGGTTGGTATGCAATCTGGCTCGGCGCGGCCAACGCCATTCTCAGTCGGTCCGACGCTATGTTCGATTGGTTTGACGAGGCGAGAAACAGGCTGGGCGGCAAACTTCCACTGCCCCGTCAGGAACAGGAGGAAGTCGGCCTGCTTCCGGCCTGTAAAACCGTAATCGAGGAGGGGCTACGCGAGTTCTGCGCGCTTACCGTGCCCGAAGCTAGTCGCAAGCTGATGAAACTGATGAAAGCAACTGAATCTGCGTACGGTGATCAGTCGCACAAAAAGGCGGAGGAAGCGGTTAGAGTCATTGGGGCGGCGTTGGGCTTCGAGTCTAGGCGGCCTGATACAGATGAGCACGACGGTCCGGACAACGTTTGGATCGATCATAATACCAAGGTAGCGATCCCCATCGAGTTGAAGACGGACAAGCTCGGCAGCAATGCGATTAACTCTGAAGAAGTCGGGCAAGTCTACCAACATCTCGAGTGGGCGAGGTCACGCTATCCGGACTACAATGTTCCCGGCATACTCGTATACACGGAGAGCAAGTCGGTGACAGCGAGCAGTAATCCATCCAATGACATGTTCTTCGCCGATCAAAAGGCGTTGAAGGCGCTACAGGCTTCCTTCATCGCCGGCGTGACGACACTCTCGAAGCTGTCGCCGTTGGAGAAATATGGGAAAGCGTCCGAAATTGGCAGTGAACCGGCGTGGCAACCTCTGGCAATTTTCGAGCGGCTGAAAGCCGGGTGCCTCAAGGGGGATTGAATCGGGGCCGATCGATTGATCGGATGCTGCGCGCGGCTCCCCCACGACGGATCAACGACCACGGCCTCAAATTCGGAGACTTTATCCAGCTCGTACAAAACTAGCTTGCTCCGCTCGCCAGTGTCGCCCGGACCATCCGACTTCATCGGGCGACGGGCGATTGACCTCACGTCGCCCGCGACTTGTTGTGAAATCACCGGCGTAGTCTCCGTGGAGAAACTCTTGGTGCTCTTCCGTAGAAACAAGATTGCAGAACAGGCAAAGGCGAGCAAGTTCGGCGCAGAGCATTGATCGCGTTTCGGCAAGGCGTCTTCAATTTTACGGCTTAGCGAGTGCCGGGCATCACATCTTCAATACAATCTAGGAGTGACGATAAGGATCAAGTAATTCACGCTTGATTTGTATAGGTCCGGCATGAGACACCACGAAATACCCTAATATTACGAGAGTCCTCTATGTCCGACGCGAGTCAATCAAAAGCGCAGGATTTCAGCCAGCTGGTAAGGTCAAAGATCGAGGAGATCAGGCCAAGACTACTTGATCTTTCTGCGAAGAACCCTTTGGTATCTTTGAGTTTCGGTTCTCGTTCCGCAGGGTATGTCCGCGTTGTCAACGAGCTTCCCGACAGGCTATTTTATTCGCTATTGAATGACGTTTCGCTTGATTTTCGCGCGCTGCCACCGCTTGAGGATGGCCCGCCCGACGAACAGGGTGCCTCCTTCCTTGAGGAGTTTGCAATCGGGCTGGTGACAGACCCCATATATCTTGAGCAGCATTCGAAATTGAACGCGGATGCTGTCGATTATCCAGACCTAGCGCGAACATTGGAGCGGGAGCTAAAAGACCGCATCCGTGAAAAACTCGGGATGCCGAAACGGATCACGCGAAAAGATGAACCTCTCACCCAGCATGCCCGTAATCACGGCATTGATCCTGGGTTTGACCTGCCTGAACCTAGCGAAAACATAGACTCGAAACATAACGATGACCTCATCCAGACGCTGCTTCTCGGGCCAGATTTAGAGCGCAAGCTTAACGGACTGATGGCCAAGGGAAAAACTTGGCAGCAAGAGACGGGCTTAAACCTGCTTCGTGGCGCGTTTGGTTTCCTGGAGTGGAAGGACCCCAAGCGCGGCGATAACCGCGTTTATTACTCTCCCTTGGTGCTGTTGCCTACGTCAATGTCGCGCCAGAAAACTTCTGCAGGACCGGTATTCACTGTCGAAGGTGCCGGAGAAGAAGCAGAGACAAATTTGGTACTGCGCGAAAAGCTCCGCCGTGAATTCGATATCGAGCTACCTGTTTTCGGCGGCGGGTCTCTTGAGGCCTATTTTGAGGAGGTTTCCGCTGTCGAGCAGACAAAGGTTTCTTGGCGTGTCCGTCGTTGGATCGTGTTCGGTGTGTTTCCCGCAGCACGCATGGCCATGTACGAAGACCTTGATACAGCTATATCGGATTTCTCCGAAAACAGCGTAATCGAAAACCTCCTTGTTGGCTCTGAGGTTGGACAAGCCGGGGCGATTGCGAACGAGTACGAAGTCGACGCTCCAGATGTCGAGGCGCACGTCCCTCATCTAGTGAAAAAGGCGGATGCTTCACAGTTTAGCGTCCTCGTTGATCTCGTGAAAGGCAAGAACATCGCTGTCGAGGGCCCGCCTGGGACAGGGAAGTCCGATACGATCGTCAACTCGATTGCCGCGGCGTTGGCGAAGGGCAAGAAGGTACTTTTCGTTGCCGAAAAATCCGCGGCCCTGAAAGTCGTCCATTCTCGTCTCGAAGAAGTTGGGTTAGGGGAGTTCGTTTTGCCGCTTCTTGCGGGAAAGGGGAGCCGAGAGGAGTTCATGGACTCGCTTCGAGCGCGACTTGATGCGGTGGAACCATCGCCCCGGTATATGCAACAAGAACGAGAACGGTTTGCTGCAGCTAGAGACCGCTTGGCGCGCTACGTCAGCATCCTTTCAGAAGAGTGGAACGGTAGCGGCAAATCAGTCCATGCTGTTTTGGGCGCTGCGATCGCGACACAAGATGCCCTGTCGAGCCTAACGCCAACGGCCGTATTGGAACATCGGTTGCCCAAGACCGATCTCAAGGAACACGAGATCAACAACTTGGTTGAGGCGGTACGAAGATTGGCAGAGATATCCTCCACGGATGCCGCCAAGCGTCCGTATTGGCGCGGCACCACATCCCTCGACACCAGCCCATTCAAGATGAACGCTATTATTGCCCGCACCGAGAAGGCGGCGTCGTCCTATAAGCGGTTTGATGAGGCCCTTTCGACCCTGCGCAAGCGGACAGGCATTTCGACCCTTACGCTTAGCGATGTTACTCAGCTAGCTTCATGGATAAATCGTCTCGTCGAATGGAATCCGCAGTCTTTGTCGGACGACGATATCACAATTGCGGTCGCGGCTCCCGCGTCAGCGATTTCGCAATTCCTTGACCGATGTGCGAGCGCTCAAGAGAAGGTGGCAAAGCTCAGTGAAGTTGTCACCGATCCTTTGATGCCAGACCTTTCTGATTCACTCACCCGTATCGCCGATATCTGTGAGGCGAACGGGATCGTAAGATTGGATGCATCTGATCGGATACTGCAAATCGAATTTCACTCGAATGCCAAAATCGAGGCAGAACGGCTTAGCGCCGATGTATCGGCTTTTGTACGCCGTGTACCCGGTGCAGCAGAATGGACTGTCCGAGACGTGCGCAACGCGCGTAGAATATGGTCGGAAACCAGTGAGCGAGTTGTCGCACAGCGCCGTGCGAGCTTGATCGACGCGGCTTCGATCGAAACCCTCAGGGGGCTTTTAGAAAGGGCAGAGGCTCTTCGCCAGCGGCACGCGGAGTTAAGTGGCGCAGTCACTGTTAAAACTCGTCTGAAGGCGTCCGACGTTGAAGGCCCACTTGTTGTGATCAGACAATCGGGAGCATTCAGCTTTCTGTCGGGAGCTTTCAAACAGGCGAAGGCGTTTTACCTGTCAATTTCCAAAAGAGGCACTTTCGACAAAACTACGGCAATCGACGATCTCCAGCGATTACAAACGTTCCTCGAGGATGAGGAAGCGTTCAACGAGAGGGCTATCCGAAGCGGAGTTTTTGGCCCCAGCTTCGAAGGTCGAGAAACAGATTTCCAGACCTTCGAAGAGTTGGCCCGCCTCTATGCCGAGATTGATAAGACACTTCCTGGTTTCGAACATCGCGAGATCAGGTCTTTCCTAAAGACGGCAGAGGCCGATCTGGTTGAGAGCATGCCTGCCGTTGGGGATTTGCCTCCCGAAATGAAGTTTGGAGCGGTCGAGGATTTCGGCAAGGAGTCGTCGACGGTTCTGGCTCAACTACGTGAGGTCCACGAGGAGCTCTCGAGACTGGAAGTCCAACTTCTGCCATCTGGTCGGGAATTTGGACCGTCCGCGATACGGTCGCTAGCCGCTGATTTAGACCGGTTGCAGACAGCTCTTCTCCAATTGGATTCATTTCCCCAAGCTGCCCAACTCAGAGGACGCTTCGTGGGCTGGAGAACCGATTTTCAGGCAACGAGACCGCTTATTGAACTCGCTTCCCTGTTCGAAGAGGCAGGCAAGTCCGGCGAAATCCTCCGCCGGAGTCTTCAGGACAAGGACTACTCTCTGCTGGGTGAGGAGACCAGTGCAGCGGTCGCTACTGGTGCGGAAGCTAATGCCGCGCTCACCGATGCATCGCGGGAGGCAGTCTGCGATCTGCGAGCCAACGCCAACGATCTGCACGCATCTGCAATGGGCACATTCCTTTCGGCGGCTGCTACCGATGCAGAGGGACTAGAGACAGCGATCCTGATTTCGAAGGCTATGACGGACGTGGCTCGCTTCGGAATGATGGAGACTGTTGATTTGCTTCAAACGCAAGTCGCCGGCTGGGACAAGCTGCCTCGAATGGTGGAAGCGCTGGTTCGTCGGGCGGCGGCCGAACGCGTGTATGACAAATACGGATCAGAGTTGGCTGGTTACTCCGGCAAGCAGCTCGAGGACATCCGAGCCGAATTCAAGCATGCCGACGACAATGTCAGGAAACTCTCACGTAAAGCCCTCCGGTCGGAACTCATCGCAGGGGCAAGGCCAGCAAGCGGAAATTCACGCGGTCGTGTTGCTGACTATTCCGAAATGGGGCTTCTCGAGCACTTGGCAAACCAAAGGCGAATTCGCGTTCCATTGCGCGACATCACGCGTCGTGCCGGCCGCGCACTACTTGAACTCAAGCCTTGCTGGATCATGTCACCACTTGCCGTCGCCCAGTTCATTCCAAAGGGATCAATCCACTTCGACATATGCGTGATCGACGAAGCATCCCAGATGCCTCCCGAGGATGCTGTTGGTGCTTTGTATCGCGCCCATCAAGCGATGATCGTAGGTGACACGAAGCAGTTGCCGCCTACGAATTTTTTCCAAAAGATTTACGCGGGCGACGATGAGGACGACGACAAGCCCGACGCTGTTACCCAGGAATCTGTGCTGGAAATGGCGAACGGTGCATTCCGACCACGTAGGATGCTTCGTTGGCACTACCGGTCCCGCCACTCTGCATTGATCAGATTTTCAAATAGGATGATGTACGACGACGACTTGGTCGTTTTCCCATCATCGAACGAGGATGATCCGTCTATGGGCGTCTTCTCTACATTCACGTCGGGCATCTACAAGGCCGGCTTGAATCCTGTCGAAGGCGAGGCGGTGGTAGAAGCGGCACTGGATTTCATGAAAACCGATCCGCATCGATCGCTCGGTGTCGTAGCAATGAATAAGTCGCAATCGGACTTCATTAACGAGCGTCTTCAATATGCAATCGCTAGAGACAAAAGGGCGACCGAGTACGTCGAGCGCTGGAGTGCGGAGAGAGGTGGGCTCGAGGAGTTCTTCGTAAAGAACCTCGAAAACGTCCAGGGCGACGAGCGCGATGTGATTTTCATATCGACGGTCTACGGCCCACCTGCACGTGGTGAACGCGTCCGCCAAGCGTTCGGTCCGCTGAACGGCGCAACTGGTAAACGGCGTCTGAATGTTCTCTTCAGCCGCGCTAAAGAGCAAATTCGGACGTTTACGTCCATGACAAGCGACGACCTTCTTGCGGAGGAGGGAGGCAATGAAGGGGCGCTCATGCTCAAGCGTTGGCTCCAATACAGTGCTGGAGGTCTCCTTGAAGCTTCGTCCGGCACTCACGGTGCATTCGATTCACCGCTTGAGCAGTACATCGCCCAGCAGATCGAAACCATGGGATGCACTGTCGTTCCCCAAGTAGGCGTCGTTGGCTATTCGATTGATCTGGGTATCAGACATACGGAATGGCCAAACGGCTTCATCATGGGGGTCGAGTGCGATGGGGCAACATACCATTCCTCAAAGTCGGCGCGTGACCGTGACCGTCATCGACAGGAAGTTCTGGAAAACCTGGGTTGGAAAATTCACCGGGTTTGGAGCACGGACTGGTTCGACAATCCGCGTAGGGAGGCCGAACGACTTCGAACGGCGATCTCCGCCCGTTTGTCGGAGTTGAAGGATCGGGCCACCCGGCCGCTGCCTCAAAAGCCAATCGTGATTGAAAAGTCCGAACCGAAGGTTCCGTCGCCCAAGACGCGCCCGATTGGTGAAGATGATGGGCAGACCACCCTTGCACTGCGGGCGCACCCTACGCCCGCGCCAGGGACGAGTAGTGCTGCGGCCAAAACAATAACGGCCAGATTGGGGGACACCGTTCGTTTGCGCTATCTGGACAAAAATCAGGAAACCTATCAGTTCAAGATCGTCAAAGAACCGAGCCAACCCGAACGCGGAATTGTGAATCAGTCAGCCCCGTTGGCGAAGAGCGTCATCGATACGGGAGAAGGGGAGGAGATCGAAATCCTTCTCGGCAGCTTGATACGGAGGGCGGTCGTTGAAAAGATTTCCCGATAGGTCTCGACTTTACGCTAACGCTAATATGACCACTTATCGATTTTTAGGCGGGCCTCCAAGCACTTAGGACACCGAGAGATGTCCATGTGCATGCGGAGTTAAATTGATGAGAGGAGAGAAAATTGGCGGAGAATGCGTTTTGGGACAGTTTGTCCACTCTCCATTTCTCTAACGAGGCAGAGGTAGAAACGCGTTTGGTATTGCCATTACTCAACGCCCTCGGCTACCAAAATTCCGACATCCGGCCGAAGCCTCCCGTTGAAATCCGTGTTGGCAGCAAGAAGCAAAAGGGCAGGACGCCCGAGGCTGATTTCGTCGTGTACACTGGAAAGCCGCATAACCGTAACACGGCGGCTATCGTCGTCGAGGCAAAGCGTCCTAGAATCCCACTGCATGACGGTGTCGCCCAGGCGGAATCCTATGCCCAGCATCTGCGCGCACCTCTTATTCTGGTGACGAACGGAGTGGTCATGCAAATTTGGCAGCTCCAGCCCACGTTGGACAATGACTTGGTGTTCCATGCAGATGTCTGTGACCTGGCGTCAAGGCGATCCGATCTGGAGGCGATCGCAGGCGTCGAGGCCGTTCGCATTATTTGTGCCAACCTTGCGCATAAGCGTGTTGCTACGATTACTGAGGATTTTTCAGCTTTCGAAGAACGGGAGTTGGATAGGCTGTCGGCGCTGGGCCCGTGGATGCAACGCACCTTGCATGACCCTCAGGCCGATCAACCCGTCAGTTCACAAAGCCTCGTTGAGGGGTATAAGAGGGGTGTTATCATATTAGGGCCGTCCGGCTATGGAAAATCCATGCTCGCGGCTTCGTTGTGTGTGCAGGCGATTGAGCTGCGACGACGCGGGACACGACAGCATCTTGTAATCGAAGTCTTTATCCCGGACGTCGCTGTAGACGAAACGGGGATTGAAAAATTCCTGCACGAGCGGATTTCCCGCCAAGTTCCGCAGATAACGGAACTCGTTCTCCGAGATCGGATCAAAAGAGATGGTATCACGGTTGTTGCGGACGGTTTCGAACGTTTAGAGCCTCGGTTGCGCGAGAAGTGGATTTCCAGCCTGCGAAGTTTTTGCCGTGATTATCCGCACGCTCAGGTTTTCGTGATGTCCCGCGCGACTGGTCGGGAGCTCGCCACTCTTGGCCTGCCAATACTACGTCTCGATGGCTACAGCGAGAGCGACCTACAGAGGTTGATGAAGCTGCGAAACGTAAGTAGGCCCAGTCTCTTGGGCCGATCACCGGCAATGTCGGGTCACCTTGAAGGGCTATGTAAGGAGCCGCTGATAGCAGACCTCGTCGTGTCTTACATTAGAGAGCACAATCGCTATCCAACACATGTACGCCCACTTTACGAAGACTGGGTAAGCAGATTGCTGATTGACTTCGGTGAGATCGAGAAATTGAAGTACCGAGCCTCGCTCACGGCGCTCGCAAAGGCTACGCGCGTCGCGCCACTGACCTTCGAAGAGGCTGCGGCTGTCGTCTCTGGCGATGGCAATGCCACGGTTACGTTAGAGCGATTGACGGACGCCAATGCCATAAGCATCACGGAGAGTAGAATCGAACTGACCCACGAGGCGCTTGCTGATTATCTCAGGGCGTTGGCGTTCATTCATGACGCGGGTAGTGACATCAAGTCTCGCGTCGAGGAACTGGACCTAGAGGAGACTTCGCAGTTCCCACGTCTTCTTCTGGCTGCGGCCGAGACATTGGAGCAGAGCCAAACCATATGGGATGCGATAGCACGGGCTAATCTCCAGACGGCGATTGACTGCCTCCATCTCACGCCTGGAACCGGCGTGGCCACCGGTCAGGACTCGCGTGGACCAAAATCCGAAGCGTATGAGTTCCTCAAAGTGGTTTTAAACGCTCTCGATACCGTGGTCGAGGCGCACCTGGAACCGATGACGACCTCGATAAGGTTCGCTTTGATCGGTACGGATGTCGATGAGATGGGAATAATCGGTGATCTCAGCCAAGACCACGCCTTCTATGCCTTTCGCGCCCTGAAGCCGGGGATGCCAAGGATCGAGGTCAAGTCTCGGACAGACGCGCACCGCAGGTTCGGCATAAATCTCAAAGCGTTCGGTCTGGGTTATGACGCAGGCCGCATAATTGGAATTAAGGCGGTTGGTTCGGCGCTCTCAAACGCGATCAAGGCGCGGCGCATTCGGGGCGGTATGGTATGGACCGAGGAGCTCGTTATGAGTCGGATCAACCACTTGGAGCGCGAATACAAGATCGTCATGCCCGACGGATACGCGCTAAAGCCAATCAGAAAAGCGCTTAGCGCATTTGAAGACCGCGTCATCTTACCGCCTTCCAACCGCCGCGGCCAAACTTTTAGAATGTGCGACCTAATCGCACATGTGGACTTTCTACTAAATTCCGGCGTCACGAATTTGCAGCAGTGGTGGTGCGATCCCCTGAGGCTCGATTTGAAACAACCTAATGATCAGCGGAAGCTCGCGAAATCACTCGACGCGCTTCATAGCAGACGGCAAATTGCGTATGCGGAGATTGTTGAAAACTCGTTTCCTGCCTTAGCACCGCTACTGGGGAATTTCCGAGAACTTCCTGTTCGAAGAAACATTGAGGTCGAAGTCATCAAGGATGCGACCCACCCTGAAATCTCTCTCAATTATTGGGACGAGCCAATGGAGCTTTTTTCAGAAGCCGGTGCAGTGGTGTCCTTTCCGCTCACTCCATCGGACGACTGGCGTTCTTGGGAATTTATTGAAGAGCTGCATCTAAGAAACCTCGGACGAATCGCCCAGTTCTCAGGCGACCGATCTCACTTTGCGACCAAAACGGGGGCCGCGATTCTCCGCAACCTAGTAGTGGGTCGTTGGGACGGAGACGGGCTCCCTGATGAGACGGGTGTCGTTCGAGATGTTGTAAACTGGCTGGCAAAAGATGTACGTCAGCTTTTTGAAGAAGTCCCAGGGTCATTAGATTCTACGAATTAGGGCGAGAGCTTGCAGTGGCCGTAAAAAAATCATCGAGTCCGACGAGCTAGCCGGGGTTTTACTTATTTGGAGAGGACACGTGGACGAACTCAAAAAAGCAGCGTCGCGATTTCGCGAACTTATCGTGGGGACACCGAAGAACAGCCTCCCAATCTCGTTACAGGATTTTCCGAATGGTTCATGCGGAGATGCGACCCTTCTTTTAGGTCAATATCTTGCTGAGCAAGGGTATGGTGAGTTTCGATACTATCTTGGATGGCGCGGCGGAAAATCCCACGCCTGGCTCCAGTCCGGATCGGTGATCGTTGATATTACCGCGGATCAATTCGAGGATTTCGACGATCCAGTCGTCGTCTCGGACCGATCACCGTGGCACGATTGTTTCGCTGGGACCGGCCAGCATATCGCGCGTATAGATGTTTTCGGGGAACAGGCAAAAGCAGTGCTTGGTAGCGCATATATAGCCATCTTGAATTCGCCCAAATGATGCTGCCAAAAACGTAAAAGGATTTTTTTGCCGATGCGAAGGTCCAATCACAGTAAAATCGGAAGCTGATGCATAAGCGATTTGAGGCGTGGTGCGAATCCTCATCTAAATGGACTATCGAAGCAGGTTCGACCCCCAAATGAAGAAGGGAGGCCATCAGACCTCCCTCTCCAAATTCTCGCTACCCGCTTCATAGCGTCCCGATATTCTCCCCTTACGGGTTTGACCTCGGTTAACGGTGCTCGCGCGGCCCTGCAGGGTTTTAGGCCCTGCTTCATATTTAACGACCCTGAGGTTGATACAGGGTCGCGGATTGCTCCGATTGCCACTGATCATACTCAAGTCAGTAGAAGGGGTCAAGTGCTACCGAGCTCCGCTGAGAAGACACATCGCTGAAACTGATGCGCCTAGTTGGTTCTGGACTACTTGCCTCAGAGACAGGATCGAAGACCCTGTTGCGAAAAGATCGTCTACCAGTAGTACATGCCTGTCCGCAAGCGGGGGCGCTTCGCCCTCAAGTATAAAGGAATGGAAGAGATGGCGAATGGAAATATCTACCTCTTTTGCCTGCCATTCTCGATTTTGGTCTGTCCTCTCCAACGTGCTGAGTTGCGACGTGAATGTCACCTTCAGACCAGACCTGACACGAGGCGGATTTGCTTTTACCTCCGCAAGAACCTCACCAACTTTCATTTTCCTCAGGAACGTTGGATCAATAATCGGTTTCTCAAGTGTATGCGCAACTAATGCTGCGAACTTTCCGCATAGGGGTGAGGACGAAGGGACCGGCATGCAGTAGTCGATTTCCGCGAAGTCTTCCGATGCAGAGGAGATGATTTGTACTGCTCTTTTCATCAACTGCTTCTCCCAAAATGGGGTGATTGAAAAGCCGCGCATGCCCTTTAAGGCAAAAATCAACGGATTGCCATCGTCTCGCCGACTACCGTTGTGGTTCCGACGGAATACGTGAACGAGGGGAATACCTTTTAAATGACCTCTGCTAGGATTTCCATCTAGTGAAGTATCAACGCCGTTTTCGTGTCGGTGATTGATGCTCACCTGGTTCGTTTTGCTTACTTCAATTCCCATGTCATCATTTTCAGCTTAGGTCTGTCGCAACCGAGAGGGAGGGCGGCTAAATTACCATCGGGTAACGTTCTATGGACACTTCATATCGCAGCTGTCTTACCTATTTATAATTGAGAAAGCTCAATTTTAGCGTGAACAACTGTGCGACCATCATCCAAAATCTCATACGGGCGCTACTTCCTTTACCCGCCACAAGGCTTCCTCGAGAAAAGGTCCAATCTGCGCGCGATCGTAGAAAGCACAACCACCCTCCGCAGTTGAGATGGCCGGCGGCACCGCATTGCCTCTAAGCAGACTGCGGACCTGCCGTTGGCTTAGCCCAGTCGCTTTGATGAGCTGGTTCACGGTGACATAGCGTTCTCGGAATTCAGCCAACTCTGCTCGCGACGTCACTCGATAGACGACAGCTCCATTGTCTGAGCGCACCTCGTCAAAGCCAATCAATCGATTGTTCTGAAGAGCCAAAAGACTTCTTTGGGAAATTTCCAGAATCCCCAAAGCTACCGCGTTATCGACGTGGCTGCCGGAAAATCTGGCGTTCTTTAGTTCGGACGGATGGACCATAACGTCATCGAGGAGCGATGGTCGTCCACTAAGTGCGACACGTTTCAGTTCACCTCTGACGATTTTTACGATTAGATCGATCCGATTAATTCCCATTCGCTCGGACACTTCTTTGATCGACTGCATCTCGGGCTCAAGCGCAGTGGTGGCTACCTTCTGGATGGTTTCGTGAAGTTCTTTCACTTCGACCTCCGAGATCAAGCGGGTATTGCGTCTCCCTCGATGACCGATTTGATCGAAGTCCAAACGACGCAATACGCCGGCGGCAGTGAGTTGGCTCACCAACATGGGCTTGCATCTGAGAATAGTTGCCGCCTCGCGAAATTGGATCGTGCCACCGGACATCCGTTCAAATAATGCCAGGGCGCTGACGGGGATTGCCTTCGTGTTGATGTTGGTATCGGTCAGCCGACGCCGAACGACGGGTGGGGACAACCCGGTCACAGCAGCAATATGCGCGACCGTCGTCCATTTTTCCTCCTGTGTACGCGCAAACTTTTTCACTGAGGCCGTAAGGGGATATCTTTCTGCCACATGAGCCTGGAACAGTTCGCAGATTTGTTGATAGCTCTCTTTGTGTTGGCTTTGCCGGATATGGGTATAGAAGCGACCGTAACGAAGAAACGTGCCCGCTGCCGCACCTTCTGAAATGCGGTCGAGAGCTTTGTGAAATTGGTCCACGCCTCCAGCCAGGACTTCATACCCAACGTCGGTGGCATCGCCGACAGCGTCTTGCGTCAGCAGTTCAAGGGTCTGGTCTCTGCCGTGAACTAATGCCACTCCCAGGACGCGGCTGATGTTGAGAACTACCGCGGTCTCAAGCTGGTCGATTAGCGGCCCATGAGAAACGTTGCTATAAAATCGGTCACCGATAAACAAATCGACAGGGCCGGCCGGCCGATCGGAAAGTCCAGAAGACAGCCTCTGAATTTCCTCCTGTTCGACATCGAGTTCCACGCAGAAGTCGAACGAAGGACTGGTTTTACGTCCGGGAAGTTCGACAAGTTCACAGTGGTGGACATGACAGATGCGATACGGCTTCAAGAGCCAAAGTGCCCGCCGATAGCGACGCGTTCCAGGAATACGATCGTCGCACAGCTCGTCGGCCTCAAAGCATTTCGGGCAGAAACGAAGCGTATTCCTGATCAGCAAAGCCTGTTCAAATGTCTGCCCGAATAGCGTCGTGGACCGATAGGTCGTAACCCCGGTCGCGTGGTGTGAGAGCTGCTCGCTTGGTAGTCCGGCAAAGGAAGACAGCATTTCGATGGCGTCGGGCTTGCCGTGGTTCAGACCATGGAAGGACATCCCATACGCTTTGCAGAAGTACCCTAGAGGGCCCATGCGATTGGCTTTCGCCAAACGGGAAACAAAACCCGGTAGGACCTCATCTTCGAAAAGTGGAACTTGCAACATCGTTTACGTCATCTCCTGATTTAACTCTGTGTCGGGTCCGCCGCTTTCAATTCGGTCCATTCACTTGGGCCGTCGTCAGCCTTCCATTTTCATCGACCTCTCGAACGATGTTGAACCAGTCTTCCGAAGTGAAGACATTGGTACTGTCATCGCAATTGCTCAGCCGTCGATATCCCTCCGCGAAGTGATCATGGTTGATGACTTTGTGCTGGAAGGTCTTGTCGTCGAAGATGGCGCTTTGAATTGAGAGCTTCATCAATTGCACGACCATTCCGAACCGCTGCAGTCCGCCATGCATGAGACGCATGATGAACTTCCTTGTAGGCTTGAACGACACGTTGAAGCCTACTGTGGAACACAGTTCATTCAAAACCGAGGCTACGAAGGTGATTTCATTTTCCGTGAGCAACTCCATCTCGACGACACGTGTTCTGCGGGATGTCTGCTGATGAGGATCGGCCTCGATGACACCCATCATGTCGTCGACGCCGCTCAGGATCAGCCAAACTGGCCAAGTGTCGGACTGCATGATGGCTTTGACTTGGTTCGCAGGATGCTCCTTGGACTTGCTCGTCGTGGCGTGAAGAACGTGCTGGAACTCGTCAAAGAAGACGATCTTGTACTCTTTGACCATCAGGGCATCACGCAGCTTGTCCCAAATTGCGGTTTCATTTCTGAGTGCGCCACCTGGGTAGCCTGCGGCCTTGAGAGCGAGTTCGCCGAGTGACTTCATTGAACAACCGGCAGGCGTTTTTACCCAAAGGCAAGCCTGCTTTTTGTTGCCGTACTGGTCGACATAAGGTTGGAGGCCGGGATGGGTTTTGAGCCGGTGACGGATCATTGTGCTCTTCCCGCTGCCGGATTTACCCGGCACGGCAATCGCATATCCTTCTGGCATATTGCCCGCCGCGATCTCGGAGATCATGATGCTGAACTCGAGACTGAATTTGTCGTCCATTTTGGTCGCAACGTAGAAATTCTCGAGCTTGGCAAGAAGCTCTGAGCGCTTGAGTTGCACCGGGTCCATCGTTGAACGAAGGAACTCAAGCATCGAATTGGGGGCCTGTGAACTCATGAGGTTACTCCTTCGTTTCGATACGCAGACTGACGAAATCAACAGCCAATTCGTCATCATCGTCTTCGGCGGCTTTGGCAGATCGGGCTGCCGTCCTGGTTTTGGTCTTGCGGGGCACTTCCAAGGCATTGCGCTCTTCGTTTGGCTCCTCCAACGCGTCACGGTCGAAGGTTCCTGTTGGGTTCAGGGGATCATCGTCTGAGACGTTTGCGACGAGTTCGACCGTGCCGTTCGAAACGCGGCGCTGGTTCGGATCGGCAAAGTCAACGTAGAGGTGCTTGGACCACTGCCAGTTCATCATGTTCTCCCGCTCGAACTTCTTGATTGTCTTATCGGTAACAAGCGGGCCACCGATTGCGTGAGCCAGGCGCGTTTGTTCAGCCACCTTTTCAACGGCCGCAAGCGCGTCGGAAACGATTTGACGTGCACGTTCCTTGCCAGGGGCGCGTGTGCCGAATTTTCTGCGCAGGTAGAGAACGGTTTCCATCCATTCTGGTACAGACACGTTATTGAAGCCTTCAAAGGTGGCGTACGCGTCGTACCAATTGCCATCACGAGGGTCCTTGAACGAAATCACCGACATGTCCTGATCGTTCATGTGAACCTCCACTTCACAGTTGAGTTTGTGCATCGCGAGGTCGTCGAGCTCTGTCGATGCGTAGATGTTTCCAAGGATCGTGATGCCACGTCGACCAATCGTCCTGACAAGACGGACGCCGAAGATGTCGCGGTACTGCTCGTCGGTAGGTGGCGGTGAAACACCGCGTTCTTGCTGCGAACCTCGATACCAACGGTCGAGCGGGGTTTCACCGCTGAGGGACCGGTGCGGTGTATTGTGGTAGCAAACCACGATCAACTGCACGAGCAGTTCGCAGAGCATCTCGCGAGTAATGTGAGCGTGCTTTTCCGGCTTGTATTGCCCCTTCAGCAGGATATTCCCGAAGGTCTGGCCAGAGAAGAAGTGCATGTACCGGGTCGACAACGAGTTGAAGAACCGTTCGATGCGGCCGCGCAGATGGGGATGTTTGCTCGGAGGGATAGCATGCTTACCCGTGAGGGCCTGCACTACGATCGGGAACTCATCGTTGGCAAAGCCGGCACCACCGTCTGTGTGGACTCGATCGGGGGTACCGCATTGAGGCCATTCAATCACTTCCTGCGAAAGGGCAGTGGTGTACGTCTTGTGGCGAACGGCCATGGCGAGGGTGGCGATCGCCTCGGCGGCGCATGGAGCGCCGGCAAGAACCCGCATACCAAGGACTGAGCGCGAATAGGCATCGAGAGCGATGCAAATCCATACGCGCTTGATTTCCGCCACACGCTCTTGGATATCGGGGTCGAGCAATTCCCAGAAACCGAAGAGCTGACAAATGACCATCAGATCAATGAACTGTTCGTCCATTTCAACGATTTGCAGGGGATAGCGCGGCTGCAGGCCCTTTCGGCTGATCGCGTGCTCGCGCGTTGTTCGATGATGATCCTTGTCTCGCGCCAATTTCACGACGAACTCGTCCATCGCATGTACCATCCGACGGAAAGTACCATACGAGCACAGTGCGCCAGGGTTCTCGCCTCGCCGAACACGATCATTATAATCGCGTTCGAGCTTCGAATAGGCAGCCAACATGTTAGGTTCGTTTTCGTCCAGGAAGGCGTTGATGTATGTGCCGAAGTACTTCAGCTCTTCCGGGGTAAAGCTACTGCCGAAAGACGCGCGACCTTTGTGTTTCCACTCAAGGCTGTGATCCAAGCGATTGCCCGTCTGAAAGTCCTTTACCCAGCGACGGAATTGGCGGGGGGACACGATCCCGCGCTTTTTGTTGCCGCGCTTTTTACGGGCGTCATCAGCCTTTTCAAGGAGTGCCGCGTTTTCAATTCGAAACTTGCGGAGGAACTTTTTGATGTCGTCGTCCGACTTGGTTAGCGTTCCCTCATCGAGTTCTTCTAGGAATTGCCGCACGGCGACTGTTTTAAGGGCGACGTCCTCTCGCAACTTGTCGAGCGATCGTTTAGAGGCACGCTTGATGGCGCTCTCTTTGGAGAAGTAATCCTTCTCGACGACCAGGTTCTTCGCCCAGATATGGTCGTAGATGTCCCGCCACGAGAGGACGAGAATGTTGTGTGGGCGATCATCGTCGGACTTGATGACAACGCCGTCGTCCAGGCGCTCGTCGAAACGATACTGGCGGCCAAAGAATTCGATACGATCATCGGACCCGATATTGGTATAGGTAACCTTTTTAGGATCGGCCTTTTTCGTGTTCATTCAGATGCCCTTTACGAGAGATACACGGGAGAGGCGCGTCATCATCATTTCGTCAGCGTGCGGATGGTCGTGATGGAGGTTTCCGGCGTCGATAAGCGCCCATACGGCGGTCCAGCCCTCGGCGAAAGTGACCGCCGGATAGAGCTCGGAGAACAGATCGAAAAGCATTGCCGATCCTCCCATCACACGAAGCTTTTGGAGTAGCTGTTGGTTTGTGGCTTCGTTCTGAAGCTTGCGTGCCCTAAGGCGCTCGTCGGCACGCAGGACCGCAGGCTTATTGATATGTCGGTCGGTGTAGAGATGGATGCGATGCGCGAATTTGCCGACGCATTGCTTCGTCAACAATTCATGGGTGATCGTCAGATCACGCAGATTATCCTCCGCACGGACGAGATAGAGCGACCGACAATTGTTATCGAAGTCCGCACAGATGTCGGCATAGTGGTGGCGCAATTTTCCCTGATGCACGAAAGGCAAAGGTCCGAACTGCGTGCGGACATTGACAACCCGCGGGTTGCAAGCGAGCAGCGTCAGCAGGCCAGCTTCGAGCTGGCTTTCGAGTCGATAGCTGGTGCCGCTATCACGAAAAGGCATTGTGATGCGGTTGCTGATAATGCTCATTCGTTCTTCGACAGGGATGGTGTCAGGCTTGTTTTTTAGTGAGATGTCGCGGCCGCCTTCGACGATGACCGGATATGAGCGTCCTTCAAGGCCACTGCGCCCGTTTCCGTTGCTGCTCGGCTGCGCGAAACTGGTCGTGCGTTCATAGGGGACCGCGAGGAAATCGCGTCCCTTACGACGCTCGTGAAGAATCTGGATAGCGAGCGGAATTTCGACTTCCATGCTCTGCCTTTCCCCCATGCGGGATCGCTCCGTCAGCCTTTCGGCTGCAGAATTGAACACGCCATCTGCCCGTGTTGCGGACGGATGACAGGTCTGGCTGCGGATGCGGCTACAGACGTATAAGGAGGCGCGAGAGGATCGTGACGCCGACGCGGTAGGCGTGCGTCAAGGAAAAGCGAGACCAGTCATTCCCGTTACTGGAATATGAGATCACGCTGAGAGTGGTCGGATTGTTCGGGGCAGTAGTATTGGACATCCCGGTTACCTTTTGACCTCATTGCGATCGTCTCGCTGGCCAAGGCATCCTATTGGGGGCCTAGCTCACGGAGACGCGAAACATACCTTGTTCAATATTCGCATGGGTGGTCTCCAAGGTTGGGCCCCGGGCGGTGTGCGACGGGTGCCTGAACTCGGAGGTATGTTCCCATGCGAAGGTTGCTGGCTAGTTAACGCGCAGGCGGCGCTGTTCCTCCGACGAAGAAGGGAGAGCCAAGAGCGATTACCGCAACGAGGTGTTCGGTCATAGGTTGGATGTCCAGGGGTGTCGTAAGCATGGCATTTTCTTTCCAAACACTCTTGTGCTCGGGATGGCAGCTGACAATAGCGATAGGATGAACGGGCGTAGAGCGTGTGTCATGGAAAGGAATTATTTGATGGCACCGGGCATGGGGCATCTCCGTGAGCGACTCGGGGAACAAAACTCTCTCCCGGATTAACCCACCCCGGGGAGCATGCTTGCACGGGGTGACACCGTACTCCGATGCGGGGACCGTTGTCGTCCTGGGCCGCGCGCTCTCTCTGGCAAATCCCGTGTTATCCGGCGGACCATGCAACTGTTAGGTCGCCGCATCGGATTTGCTGCTGTGCATTTAACGATCTTTGCGAGCCCGTCAACTGGATTCGATCGAAAAGAGAAATAAATCTAAGTTATTGTTATTGCATAAAAA
>Ga0075032_1000515_pt1 | contig 21187 bp, 18 predicted proteins | sample SynthPrep_1_END__FD_71386 | JGI IMG/M metagenome (GOLD analysis project Ga0075032, IMG submission 71386) | Synthetic microbial communities from Ohio, USA - SynthPrep_1_END_DS7_MetaG | ecosystem: Engineered > Bioreactor > Aerobic > Activated sludge | place: USA: Ohio, Columbus | collected 2014-04-10
CCGTGATCGCACCGAGAAAATCGAACCAGGCTTCGGCATCGAGCGGCTGACGCTGGTCGCGGTGATGAGCGAGCCGCTGGAAGAGCTGCAAAAAGCCTCTTCGCTAGTGGAAGATCAGGTGACGGACGTCGTGCCGCTGATCGATGTCTTTATGAACCGCGGCCAGAAGGTTTACCGCGTGACGCCGGTTGCCAGCGACGTTCCGGAGCGCAGCGTGCGCCGGATCGATCCGGCGGCGGCCGCAGTCGGCGCGACCTGGACGCAGCATTGGCCGCGGCCGGTCCGCCTTCTCGCTCGGCCGGAGTTGATCGAGGTGATCGCACTCATGCCGGACCACCCTCCGGTGTCGATCACCTGGCGCGGAAAGCGACGGCGCGTGAAGCGTGCGGACGGGCCTGAGCGGATCTTCGGCGAATGGTGGACGCGCGATGCCGAGTATGCGGCGGTGCGCGACTATTTTGTCGTCGAGGATGATGCCGGCGAGCGTCTCTGGATCTATCGTAGCGGCGACGGGGTCGACCCGGCGACCGGATCGCATCGCTGGTTCATGCACGGGATATTCGCATGAGCTACGCCGAGCTTCAGGTCACGACACATTTCTCGTTTTTGCGCGGCGCCTCGTCGGCCGCCGAACTGTTTGCGACGGCCAAGGCGCTCGGAATCTCGGCGCTGGGCGTTGTCGACCGCAACTCACTGGCCGGCATCGTTCGGGCATTGGAGGCGGCGCGCGAAACAAAACTCCGTCTCGTGGTCGGCTGTCGCCTCGATCTTCAGGACGGCATGTCGATCCTCGTCTATCCGACCGACCGCGCCGCCTATTCGCGGTTGACCCGCCTCCTCACCCTCGGCAAGAGCCGAGGCGGCAAGGCGGCCTGCATCCTCCATCTCGATGATGTTGCCCAGTATGCGGAAGGGCTGATCGGGGTGCTCGTCCCGGACCTGCCGGACGGGACCTGCGCCGTGCAGCTGCGCAAGATGGCGGATATCTTTGGCGACCGGGCCTATATGGCGCTCACCCTGCGCCGGCGGCCGCGCGACCAGCTGCGCCTGCACAATCTGTCGAACCTCGCCATCCGCTTTGGCGTGCGCCCGGTTGTCACGAACGACGTGCTGTTTCACGATCCCGAGCGCCGCCAGCTGCAGGATGTCGTGAGCTGCATCAGGACACACACCACTATCGATGATGTGGGGTTTTCGCGGGAGCGCCACGCGGATCGGTTCTTGAAACCGCCTGAGGAAATGGAACGCCTTTTCCCCCGCTACCGCGAGGCGCTGGCGCGGACGATGGAAATCGTCGCGCGTTGCCGGTTCAGCTTGGAGGAGTTGAGCTACCAGTATCCCGAGGAAGCCATCGTTGCCGGCAAGGATGCGCAGGCCTCGCTCGAGCACTATGTCTGGGAAAGCGTACCCGACCGCTATCCGGAGGGACTGCCGCCCAAGACGCTGCAGAGTGTTCGGCACGAACTCGACCTGATCAAGGCGATGCAATATGCGCCCTACTTTCTCACGGTGTTTTCCATCGTCCGCCACGCCCGCTCGCAAGGCATCCTGTGCCAGGGGCGCGGCTCGGCCGCCAATTCCGCGGTCTGCTATATTCTCGGCATCACCTCGATCGACCCGGAAACCAATGACCTGCTGTTCGAGCGCTTCGTGAGCCGGGAGCGCGATGAGCCACCGGACATCGATGTCGATTTTGAACACGCTCGGCGCGAAGAGGTCATCCAATGGATCTACCGGACATACGGGCATGACAAGGCGGCGCTATGCGCGACCGTAACGCGATACCGCGCCAAGGGCGCTATCCGGGACGTGGGCAAGGCGCTGGGCCTGCCCGAGGACGTGATCAAGGCGCTCTCCTCCGGCATGTGGTCATGGTCGGAAGAAGTCAGCGATCGCAACGTTCGCGAACTCAATCTCAATCCCGAGGATCGGCGCCTGGTCCTGACGTTGAAGCTCGCGCAGCAGCTGATGGGCGCGCCGCGACACCTCGGTCAACACCCCGGCGGCTTCGTGTTGACGCATGATCGGCTCGATGACCTCGTGCCGATCGAGCCCGCGGCCATGCAAGGCCGCCGCATAATCGAATGGGACAAGGATGACGTCGAGGCGCTCAAAATGATGAAGGTCGATGTGCTGGCGCTCGGCATGTTGACCTGCATGAGCAAAGCCTTCGACCTGATCCGTGAGCACAAGGGCCGCGATCTCGATCTCGCGAAGATAGAGCCGGAGGACGCGAAGACCTATGAGATGATCCGGCGGGCTGATACGCTCGGCACGTTCCAGATCGAAAGCCGCGCGCAGATGTCCATGCTGCCACGGATGAAGCCGCGGACGTTTTATGATCTGGTCATCCAGGTGGCGATTGTCCGGCCCGGGCCGATCCAGGGCGACATGGTCCATCCCTATTTGCGCAGGCGCGAAGGCAAGGAGCAGCCGGAATATCCGACACCTGAGCTGGAGGCGGTGTTGAGCAAGACGCTCGGCGTGCCGCTGTTTCAGGAGTCGGCGATGCGGGTCGCAATGGTCTGCGCCGGCTTTACCGGGGGTGAGGCGGACCAACTCAGGAAGAGCATGGCCACTTTCAAGTTCACCGGAGGGGTCAGTCGTTTCAAGGACAAGCTCATCAACGGGATGGTCGCCAACGGATATTCCGCGGAATTCTCCGAGAAGACCTTCAGCCAGCTTGAGGGCTTCGGCTCCTACGGTTTCCCGGAATCGCACGCGGCGTCGTTCGCGCTCGTTGCCTATGCCAGCAGCTTCGTGAAATGCCACTATCCGGATGCTTTTTGCGCGGCATTGCTGAATTCCCAGCCGATGGGATTTTATGCGCCCGCCCAGATCGTTGGTGATTGTCGCCGGCACGGCGTGGAGGTACGGCCGGTCTGCGTCAACCATTCGCGCTGGGACTGCACATTGGAACCGGTCGGTGATGGCGAGCGCCATGCCGTCCGTCTCGGCATGCGTCTGGTCCGGGGACTGGCAACTGCCGACGCGGCGAAGATCGTCGCAGCGCGTGCCGATCAACCGTTCGAGAGTGTCGACGATATGTGGCGCCGCTCCGGCGTGCCAGCGGCTTCGCTTGTGGAACTGGCTGAAGCCGATGCCTTTCTGCCTTCCCTTCAGCTTGAGCGGCGCGACGCGCTCTGGGCGATCAAAGCGCTGCGCGACGAACCTCTCCCGCTGTTTGCCGCCGCAGCCGAACGCGAGGCGCGCGCTATCGCCGAGCAACAGGAGCCGGATGTCGAACTGCGGCAGATGTCGGAAGGGCACAATGTCGTCGAGGACTATAGCCACACGGGATTGACCCTGCGCGAGCACCCCGTTTCTTTCCTCCGGCGTGATCTCGCGGAGCGGAGCATCGTCACCTGCCAGGAGGCGATGTCCGCGCGTGACGGCCGTTGGCTGATGACAGCGGGCCTCGTTCTTGTCCGGCAAATGCCGGGTAGCGCGAAGGGGGTGATGTTCATCACCATAGAGGACGAGACCGGCCCTGCGAACATCGTCGTCTGGCCGAAGCTCTTTGAGCGCCGGCGGCGCGTGGTGCTCGGCTCGTCGATGATGGCGATTAACGGCCGGATTCAGCGGGAAGGCGAGGTCGTGCACCTCATCGCCCAGCAGGTGTTCGATCTCTCCGTCGACCTATCGAGCCTGTCGGAGCGCGACACTGCTTTCCGGCTTCCTTCCGGGCGGGGCGATGAGTTCACGCATGGCGGCGGACCGGACCCGCGTGTTCGGCAAGCGCAAGGCGTGCGCCCTCGGGACATGTTCACGCCCGATCTTCATATCGACACGCTGAAAGTGCGATCAAGGAATTTCCATTAGGTAGAGGATGCGGTCTGCTGAGGTGATGGAGTTGGGCCACCAGGCCGACAGATTCATTTTGCTTGCGCCTCAGTGACTCTGGTTCTCCTCCGTCGGAAAGGATTTCAGCTGGCGCCAGTGCCGCAATCTTGCAATTGGAACGCCAAGAATATATATTCCGACCGATCGGAAGAATTAATCAGGAGGCCCACATGCCCGCAGTTGCGGAAATGCTGAAGGCGAGCGAGGCCGCTGTCGTTTCGCGCGTGAGCCTGCGCGACGTTAACCGCGCCATCGACGAACATATCCTGCCAGAGGCGTTCGTCTCGCTTGACAATGGCCGGCACGTTCTCGCCGGCGCGTGCTCATTCATAGCCTTTTACTTCGAGAGCGCCAGACGCCTGACCTCAGAGGAGCGGCTCTTTGCGATCAAGACCGTCGGTCCGCGCCTCACGCGCTCGCGGGCGCTCGCCTGGGCGGCGCTGCTGCGCGAGGATTGGACTGTGCGCGACGAATTCCTGACCATCGACCTGCTTCCATTTGTCCGGGAGACAAGCAAGCGGTTGGACGATCTTGCGGCCGCTCGCGAACTCGTCGCGGTATCGCCGGATATCTTGGGGGGCACGCCGGTCATCAATGGCACGCGTGTTCCTGTCTATGATGTCGCCGCTTCCGTCGCGGCTGGCCTCCCGATCGAGCAGATCCTTGACGCTTGGCCAAGCCTTGACGCGGAGAAGGTGCGTCTCGCTGCGATCTATGCGGAGGCAAACCCCCTTCGCGGGCGGCCGCGCGTCTCGTCCGATCTGCCCGAGGGCGCAACTATCATCGTCGACCGCCGTGTCGCCCGTCGCAGGAAGGCGGGATGAAATTTCTGATCGATGAATGCCTCAGTCCCGCACTTGCGAAACTCGCCATAGACAAGGGGCATGGGGAAACGACCCACATCGTCTGGATAGGTTTGGCCGGCCGCAAGGATTGGGAGCTGAAGCCGATCATCCTCCAGGGTGACTGGACATTCGTAACCAAGAACTCCGTGGATTTTCGGGGTCCGAAGGAAACCCCTGGTTCCAGGGGCCAGTATGCGGACGTAGCCATCCATGCCGGGCTGATCTGCCTGAACGGCCCGCCCGGCATGGATCTGGAGATGCAAATGGAACTCTTCGAGCAGGCACTTGTGGAGTTGGAAGCGGAGCCGGATTTGATCAACCAGGTGCTGGAGGTTTCACTTGAGGATGAAGACGAATTGCGCGTGCTTCGCTACGCCCTTCCAACGGAATAAATTGAAGGGGTGGGACGAGAATGGCCGATGCGAACAAACCTCCAAAGCTCCTCTATAAGTACCGAGCTTTCAGCCCTCGCCTTCTTGACATGCTCGTCGCCGATGAACTGTATTATTCGGACCCCGGCGATTTCAACGATCCTCTTGATTGCCGACCTTCCTTCGACGCAAATCTGCCGAACCATGAACTGGAATCTATCCTCAGCCGTATGCGCGAGCAGCGAGCGCTCGCCGAAATGCAGGCGGCGGCGAAATCGCTCAAGTATCGTGGTCCGAAGACGATCGAGCATATCGCAAGGCATAGTCATAAGGAGGCCGCGCGCCTCCTCGAGGATATCCGCTACCATGCGACTGATCCCAGCTATGAGGTCGACGATCCGTTGAAATCGATCTTGCGAGGATATCTCGAGGGAGAGCTTTTGCGTCGCTATGATCGTGGAATCGTTTCCTTCGGAGTGCGGGCGACATGCCCGTTGATGTGGAGCCACTATGGCGACCAGCATCACGGAATCTGCGCCGCCTACTCAGTTCCACCTGACGCCGTGCCGCACTTGCATAAAATCGCCTATGGCGGCAGCCGCAAAGTTTTGGCCAGTGACGTTGCGGTGATGGAAAATGATGTTGCTGCGAGACAGAGAGTCGACGAAGCGGTGCTGCTTCGCAAGGCCGCCAGCTGGCGCTACGAACGCGAATGGCGGCTTATCGGCAAAAGAGGAGTTCAAGATTCTCCGCTCGAACTGGAAGAGGTGATTTTCGGTATCCGCTGCAGGGCAACCGTTAAGTTCTCCATCGTGCAGGCCTTGGCAAACAGAAGTCGCCCTGTCCGATTTTACGAGATGCGCGAACTGTTCGGGACCTTTCGTCTCAAGAAGTACGCGCTCAACACAGATGAATTATCAGCGTCATTGCCGCGCAGGTCTCGCACGGTCTTCGAGATGTTCGAAGACCTCGATGAGACGGGCGCCGAGGTGTTGCCGAAGCAATAATCAACTGGCAATAAACTACGTTCAGTAGGCACATTCGCCAGAAAGCGGAAGATTCAATCCGTCGGCGGGGAGCGAGGGGCAATGATCGGCAGAGGCTCACAGTGGCGACGTTGGGAACCGCATATGCATGCGCCTGGCACCATCTTGAACAACCAATTCGGTGGAGGTGATGTAGCGTGGAACGCTTATCTGTCTTCGCTTGAGGCAGCGTCGCCGACGATCGAGGCCTTCGCCGTTACGGACTACTACCTGACCGATACCTATGAGGCGGTTCTGAAGCACAAGGCGATCGGGCGACTACCCGGCGTCCAACTGATCTTCCCCAACGTCGAACTGCGATTGGATGTCGCCGCGAAGACCGGTTTCGTCAATCTCCACCTGCTTGTAAGTCCCGAGGATCCGAACCACATCCCTGAGTTGCACCGTATCCTACAACGCCTTCAATTTCAGGCGCATGGCGACACATTCAATTGCACGCGCACAGACCTGATTTCGCTCGGCAAGAAAGCCGATACCACCATCATCGACGATCGCGCGGCCCTTGCTCATGGTGCTACGCAATTCAAGGTGAACTTCGACCAGCTCCGCCGCGTCATCCGAGAAAGTATTTGGGCGAAGAACAACATCCTCATTGCGGTCGCTGGTGCAGCTGGCGACGGCACTTCTGGTCTGCGGCAGGCTGCGGATGCGACCATGCGTCAGGAGATAGAAAAGTTTGCCCACATCATCTTCTCGAGCAGCCCGGCACAGCGGGAGTTTTGGGCCGGGCGCCGTGGAGTGACGCTCGAAGAGCTCAAGGAGCGTTACGAAGGTTGCAAGCCTTGCCTTCATGGCAGTGATGCTCACGATCAGAAGAGCGTTGGCCAACCGGTTGAGGATCGCTTCTCGTGGATCAAGGGTGGACTGGAATTTGATGCTCTACGTCAGGCTTGCATAGACCCGGAGGGTCGCGCCTACGTTGGCAGCGAGCCGCCCCGCACTGCGATGCCGTCCCAGGTGATCTCGCGAGTAGAAGTTGAGAACGGCGAATGGTTGGCGACGCCCGTGATACCGCTCAATCCTGGCCTCGTTGCGATCATAGGAGCGCGGGGGTCGGGAAAGACCGCGCTTGCCGACGTGATTGCCGCGGGGTGCGATGCGATCACGCCGGCGGCTTGGAAAGCCAGCGAAAGTATCAGCCCCTCCTTTCTCGTGCGAGCGCGCAGGCTTCTAGGAAGCGCGACGACGACCCTAACTTGGGGCGGCGGGGCGACAGTGACGCGGTTTCTCGACGGCCGAGACGCGAACGGACACTTGGCGTTTCCTCGCGCGCGATACCTCTCCCAGCAGTTCGTGGAGGAGCTTTGTTCGTCCGCCGGCGTGTCGGACGGCCTTATCGCAGAGATCGAGCGCGTAATCTTCGATGCTCATACTCAGGACAGTCGAGGCGGCGCGATCGATTTCCATGAGTTGCGAGGTTTCCGCACTGCGCGTTTTCAACAGGCGCGTGAGCGAGAGGCCGATGCGATCGCTGACATATCCGAGCGCATTGCAACCGAAATCGAGAAAGAAGCTTCGGTCGTCGGCCTTACGCTTCAGGTCACGCAAAAGTCGGGGCAAATCAAAAGCTATGGCGAGGATCTTGCGAAACTCGTCGTGAAGGGTACGGAGGCCCAGGCTAATCGGCACACACAACTCGGTCAGGCTGTCCAATCGCTTCGAGGCACGATTCAGGCCTACGGAAACCAGCGCCGAACGTTTCTCGCGCTCCAGGACGAGGTGGCAAGCACTCGTGCCACCAAGGCGCCGGAGTTGCTGCGCCAAGCTATGGAGCGGCATCAGTTAAGTGGCCTCAATTCACAGCAATGGGACGAGTTCCTGTTAACCTACAAGGGGCCGGTCGATACCAGCCTTATCGGCTATGTTACCTGGGCCGACCAGCAAATCGCCGCCCTAACCGGGACGGCTGTTGTCCCAGCAGACCCGAACACACCCCTCTTCGCTGACAACGCCGATCTGACCAAGTTGACGCTGAACACACTGGTAGCTGAGATGACGCGACTGGAGGCGTTGGTCAGTGCGGACAATATCGTTCGGAACCAATACGCCACCCTCTCTCAGCGTATCGCTCAAGAAAACGCTGCGCTGCAGACCCTTCAAACCCGTCTGAACGATGCTCAAGGAGCCGCTGGACGCAGAAAAGACCTGCAAACAGAGCGCGACGGGGCCTATGGCCGTGTGTTCCAGGCTATTGTAAACGAGCAGACGGCATTGGCCGAACTGTACGCGCCGCTATTGGCGCGTTTGGCTGCCTCAAGCGGAACACTTCGAAAGCTCGGCTTTTCTGTGAGGCGCGTCGTCGATGTGGCCGCTTGGGGAACGATCGCCGAGGAAAATCTTCTCGATCGACGCAAAGCCGGTCCTTTCCAAGGCCGTGGCGCGCTCATCGCTCTAGCGGAAACAACTCTACGCCCGGCGTGGGAAACGGGATCGGCGGCTGACGTTCAGGCCGCAATGGGAACCTTTATCGCGCAATATATGCGCGACCTCATCAGCCAAGCACCCTACGGTCAGAACCAGCAGGCGGAGTTTCGAGGCTGGCTGAAGCAATTCGCGCACTGGCTGTTCGACACGAGCCACATCTCGGTTCGCTACGAGATTGTGTACGACGGCATAGACATCCGAAAGCTATCGCCCGGGACGCGGGGAATCGTGTTGCTTCTACTGTATCTGGCGCTCGACGATGCGGATGACAGGCCTCTCATCATCGACCAGCCGGAGGAGAATCTCGACCCCAAATCGGTATTCGAGGAATTGGTCGCGCTGTTCATCGCTGCGAAATCGAAGCGACAGGTCATCATGGTCACACATAACGCAAACCTCGTCATCAACACCGATGCTGACCAAATAATCGTAGCCGATGCAGGACCGCATCCCTCCGGTGGACTTCCCCCGATCACCTACAAGGCAGGAGGCTTGGAGAACGCGGAAATCCGGAAAGCAGTCTGCGATATTCTGGAGGGTGGCGAGGAGGCATTCCGCGAGCGAGCACGGCGTTTGCGTGTGAGGCTCGAGCGATAGCGATCGCCACTCGGCTGGACGGCTGTCTCGATTTTCACGCTACCGTTACGGTCATCGCAATAAGACGCCGTCGATGTAAATATTGCACACGATCTTTTTCCAATCCGGGTTCATTCGGACCCCGCTGCGCGGGTGAGTACGAAGGAAGTCCGCGACGTCGTCGAGGTTGGCGAAGAGACGCGGCGCGACATTCGATCCGAAATCATGACAGGCGAATTGACCGTGCCTGCCTCCTCTTTCCACCCGTCCGATCACGGCCCCATGCTCAATCCGTTCGATTTTTCCAACTGGCATCAGCAACCCTCTTCAATTAGAGCACGCCCCATGCCCGATAACGCCCTCTCCCTGTCATCTCGCGCACGCGAAGCTCAGCTATGAGGTTCAGCGCGCCGCGGGGCGTGACACCTGCGGCCCTGGCGATCATCTCCGTCGAGACCATCGGCTGGGAAAGAACCAGATCGATGACGACGGACAGATTGCTGGAAGATCGTCGTCCCCGCAGAGTGCGCTCCATCTGCTCTCGGGCAAGCCCAAGCCGGGCGAGTTCTTTTGTACCAGCATCTGCCGCCGCGGACATAGCATCGAGGAATGCGACCAATCTGGTTGCGCGTGACGAGGCACGCCGGCGCTCGCGCGGAATCGCCTTTAATCCGATATTGAAGGCTGGGAGATGCGAGGTCATCTTGCCCCGTGTGCGGAGATAGGCGCTGGCAAGCTGGCCGCCCAGCCAGTTCTGCCGCTGCATCGGCTCGATTGCCTCCCAGGCATCGTATAGTAGCGCTGCGCCAAGAGCCGGCGGGAACCGCTCGACTTTCGGCAATAGCTCACTCCAGGATCTTACCCTGTCGCGTTCATCCCAATCGGCATCGCGAACGACGAGTTCGCCGACCATGAGCGACGTCGTCTTCGCCGAGACCGGCTCACGCCTCTGCGCGACCTGATCCAGCAGGCGTTCTGACCGGTCGAGCAGCGCATCAATCGCGGCAAAATCATCTCGCTGATCACCATCGCCCACTTCCTCGGCGCATGGGGCGCCCTCCCCTTCCCCGTTCGACGCCCCATCGCCAAAGCCATCGTCAGTGCCTTCGGCCTTTATGCCCGCAAGTTTGGAAATCCCTGCAGCGCTTACAGCCCAGTCGGGATCTGCCCCGGCTATACGACGTCGAGAACGCAAAACGGCGTGCGCGATAGTCAATTCGTGCGTAGGGGTCCTCACACCCGTGTGTGCATCGTGGAGAACCAGGTCCTCGACATGGACAAGCTCGCCCGAGATCCACATACTGGCCGCGGAATCGAAGAAATGGCCTCGTTCGACAAACCCCGGGCCGACTTGGCTTCGTCGGACAGCTTCATCAAGTCGGGCAAGGCGGTCTTCCGCCCTCCCTATGGCCTCCAACAGGTCTGCCAGAGGCAAATCGCCAATTTCATAAGTCATTGTGTTATAGTTAATTTTCTGTTGATACGGAAGCTAACACGCTTTTCGCTTCCGTTACAGAGGCAATCTTTCGGAGCGCGCGTGCGATATGGGTTTCAATGGCATTCGCGATTGAACAGAGCGCGGACGGCGCTGCCTATGATGGCCGAAACCATTGGATTTCCGGGGCGTTCGCTTCGCCGCCACAGAAAAATTGAGGCCTAGAGACGTTTACAAACGATCGGTTATCCTCGCGCGGTGGACTTGAACAGAGGTCTTGCCGGCGGCCTCATATGTCGATAGATTCCGATTCCATCGACACATTCCGGCGACATGTCGTCGCCATCGACATATCCGGCGCCAAGATCAGCCGGAAAAGGCTGTTTCCGCATGGCGTTTCAACCTGATCGCGCTTTTAACGATCTGCCGGCACTCCCGCCCGCGCAGGATATCGAAACCAAGGCTGTCCTGAAAGCCTGCATCGAGGCACGCGCGGCGCTGGCCGAATTGAAGGCCTCCGGTCGGCTTATTCCGAACCAATCGGTGCTGATCAACTCGATCCCGCTCCTCGAGGCGCAGGCGAGCTCGGAGATCGAGAACATCGTCACGACGACCGATCGTCTGTTCCGGTTCGCCAACGAGGCCGGGAATTCTCCGGACTCAGCGACGAAGGAGGCGCTGCGCTATCGAACCGCCCTCCACCAGGGTTTCGCAATGCTGAACGAGCGGCCGGTGTCGACCGCGATGGCCGTGGCAGTCTGCCGGACCATCAAGGGCGTCGATCTCGACATCAGGGCAACGCCTGGGACCGCCCTGCTCAACGACGCGACCGGAGAGGTCATCTACACGCCGCCGGAAGGCCGCGCTGTGCTCCTCGACAAGCTTTCCAACTGGGAGCGATACATTCACGAGGCCGAGGACATCGATCCGCTCGTCCGGCTCGCCGTCATGCATTACCAGTTCGAGGCGATCCATCCATTCACCGATGGCAACGGCCGCACCGGCAGGGTGCTCAACCTACTCTATCTCGTCGACAAGGGGCTCCTCGACATTCCGGTCCTCTATCTGAGCCGATACATCATCGGCAACAAGCGCGCCTACTATGACCGGCTGCTGCGGGTTACGACCGGCGCCGCGTGGGAGGACTGGATCCTCTATATGCTTGAGGGCATCCGCGAGACCGCTTTGTGGTCGAGCGCGAAGATCCACGCGATCCGTGACCTTCTCGATGAAACCGGCGCTCGTATCCGGCGCGATCTCCCCAAGATCTATTCGCGGGAACTCGCCGAGGTGATTTTCGTCAACCCCTATTGCCGGATTGGCGACCTCGTCTCGGCCGGCATCGCAAAGCGCCAGGCCGCGTCGGTCTATCTCAAGGCTCTCGTCGATGACGGTCTTCTGAGAGAGGTAAAGGCCGGGCGGGAGAATCTCTACATCAATCCCGCGCTGATCGACCTGCTGACGGCGGATCGTAGGCAATGACCCGCTCTCCCTCCGGTCGCCTGATTGGATATGCCCGCGTTTCGACGGACGAGCAGGCGACAGAAGCGCAGGAAATCGAATTGCGTTCGGCCGGCTGCAGCATCATCGTTCAGGAGCATGGATCCGGCGCATCGCGCGCTCGGCCGGCGCTGGCGAAGCTCCTCCGCGAGATCTCCGCCGACGACACGCTCGTCGTCGTCCGCCTCGACCGTCTAGCTCGCTCCGTCAGCCATCTTCTCGCGGTGATAGAGGAGCTGGGCGAGCGGAATGCGCATTTCCGTTCTTTACGCGACCCTATCGACACGACCACGCCGCAAGGCATGTTTTCTCTCCAGGTCCTCGGCGCTGTCGCGCAGCTCGAACGCGCTTTGATTTCCGAGCGAACCAAGGCGGGCATCCGTGCGGCGAAATCGAAGGGTAAGCGGCCCGGCAACCCGGGCATTCGTGAACGTCAGCCCGAGATGCTCGCGAAGTTGACCGCCGCCCAGAAGGAGGCCTACGGAAACCGTATCCAAGTCTCGCTCGACCAGTGGCTTCCGACGGTAAAGCGTATGCGGCCGGATCATACCTGGGACGAGATCGCCCGCGTGCTGAAGCAGCGAGGGAGCGACTGGACAGCTGAGCGCCTCCGTCGCGCGGTGAAATGGTTGGTCACGGAGCACCTTGCTGATCCAGGGCTGCTCAAGAAGTCCCCTGCCCGGCCGCCAGAAGATCGCTTGATGAGCCTCGTCGCCGGAATCCATTCGTCAAATCCAGACCTGACGATTAGAGAGATCGCCACCCAGCTTGAACGGCTCCATGAGCGGACGCCCCGCGGCGGGACGAGATGGGCGCCATCCTCCGTAAAAAATCTTCTCGACCGTGCAAAGCGGATTGGCCTCGTTGACGCGGGCATTGAGTAGCGGGCAAAGCTCGGCTTCACACACGGGTCAACCGCAAGCGCCGTCCACGGGAAGATGAAACCGTGGAAACCGTCACGATCGAAAGCCCCTCCGATTTCGCGCAATGGGCGATCGAACGCGCCACCGCCATCATAGCTGAACAAGGCGGCAATCTTGCTATGGCTGCTCGCGGGGGCGATGATAGCAGGGTCGCGGAAAGCGCCAACGCGCTCGGCCAGGCAATCGTCTATGCTCTGCTTGAAGTCTTCGACGGCCTCGTTCCGCAGGAGTAAATCAGCAACGGGGTCTTCGGCATTCGGCGTGGTTCTCACTCCGAACTTCACGCTACGCCGTTTTCATGTCCGGGCCAGCATTCGCACGCGTCGACGCCATGATCATCGGCCCGAGGTTGAATTCGCCGGACGTCGCCTTGCGCGTAAAATCACGGAGGTCGCCGCCGGAGGGTGTGATGTGCCCTACACTTTTTAAGGATGCACGAGACAGCAGTGGCGATGTTCTCAACTTCAACAGAACGCAGACGTCCTGAAATCCTGAGGGATTAGCGCAAAGCGTCGCCCGCACCACGACCGTCGCGTCTATGACATTCCCGCAGCTCCATCTGGCCGCCAACTCCACCAAATAGGCCGAGCTATCGCGCCAAAACCAAGCAAGCCGAGATATCGTTCCCCGTCGTCAAGTCCGATCACTTTGACGGTTCCCCAAAGGTCGCGAGAGAATAATTCTTTACGATCAATAGTTTAGTGCAGTTTGCAGCTGCAAACACCGTTAACCGGCTCTACGCTGGCCGTCGCTCCTCGCATTCAGCAATGCCATAAGCATCGGACCGATAGAGAATTCGCCAATCTCACACCGATGTGTCAGATTTCGCAAATATCCACCCGCGGAATTAATCATGTTGTTTCGCTCCAAGATGCACGCGACAGCTACTGCCGCGTTCTCTGCCCCCATTATCTCGCACGCATCTTGGTACGCCGACGGACTCACCCCCATCATCGAGCGAACTACCACAGCAGCCGACATAAGATCACGCCAGCTGGAAATAGCGCCATTTGGACCATAGTCGCAAATTTCTGGGCAAGCCCTTAACACCAAGCCAAGTGGAAACGACTTCAATTGCGAGCGCTGCGGCTCAATATTATCGCTGAGATTGCCGCCCCGCTCTTTTCCTGAGCGAGGTTCAAATTCAAAAAGGGATTCGGTTTTTGAATTCTGTATGTGCTGCTCAATAGGAGCATGATTGATGCTAGGATTCGCGTTATTCTCATTATCTTCCAAGAGATTGAGAGCTTCCTCCTTCAGCATTCGCATCTCCTCCAAGAGTTCCCTGACTTCGGTCACCGTCGGGGATCTCGGAATTCGCTGGACCAGCGCTAAGTACGTACCCTCAATCAACGACCAATTTCCTGGTGCCTCCTCCTCCAATGCTGCTGTGATAAGCTTCCTCACGTCGCGTCGGCAAATCGTCAGGCTTTCCTTGGCTCTCCTCAATGCAGCCCGCTCAGCCATGACTTCTTGCGCCATCGTGGCCAGTTCGTCGGCGCGGACGAGCAACGGTGAAAGGTCGAAGCCAAATGCCGATTCAACGGACCCAGACTTGTCCTTCCTAGCGTAGCGCTTTCCATTGGCGCTATCTTTCCGAATGATCAAACCTGCGTCCACAAGCAAAGCCAGATGTCGGCGCATTGTTGAGTTCGGCATACCGTGAGCACGCAGGGATAGCTGCATGTTTGAGGGAAATACGATCAATTGCGCATCCGGGCGGAATTCACTCTCCGGATAGAAGCTTATCAGTGCATCAAGGACTGCTACACTGTTTGAGTGAATGCCAAGGAGCGTCATTGCTGCCGACGCGTCTCGAAGCACCTTCCACTTGTCGACCGACCTCTCTGCTGCCTTACTCTCGGACACAGCTCGCTGTCGTCGAATTTCGGCAAGCGATACCGATCGCCGTCCAAACGGCGTTGAAATATTCCCGGTTTCCATCATTCTTCACCTGTCAGCAGGCAAAAGAAATTTGTTCGCCAAAAAAGGCGCCTAAGACTCTTGACGGAGATTCCCGGAAATGCGATTCTGAGCTTGCTTAGAGAACAGAACAGGGCTTCCGAGACGGCGACGTTTTGGGGCTCTTTTCTTTTGCGGTTTAAGCTTCCTTCTTCCTCTGATTTGCAGCTTCATGCGCCTCAAAGAGCGCCGGCAACTGGTTGAGCACGAAGGCCGCGAATGCTGGCGTCGCCTTCTTGTCGATCGTGATCTCGAGTTTTGACTTACTATTCTTCACCTGAGCCAGTCGGCCACCATCGGAGGTCGACATGACATCGGGAAGGCCACGTTCAACGCGACGGGGCCTCAGGTGGGCCAAAGTCTGCTTGAAGCGTTCTTCAGAGGACAAGCCTGCGAGCGAGCGGGCATGATTGACCAAATCGACCCCACCATCTTGCGTCTTAGCAACCAAGTCACTTAGCTGTTGCCAACTGGGCCGCCCGACGCCTGGCGCCGGGCCAATCGCTTCGATGAGTTCAAGCGGAAGAGCGTCGACGAGTTGTAGCATGATCGAGAGGGTACTCTTGTCGATCGACAGGGACGACATGATAATCTCACGTGAAAACCTCTCCCTCAGGCGTCCCGCAAAGCGGGCTTTCTCGATAAATGAGAGATCTTCGCGCTCATTGTTTTCCTGTCCTTGCGCAATTACCAACTCCTCGTCGGAAAGAGCGCGCACCACAGCCTTCACTGGCAGTTCAAGTTCACGGAGTGCGCGATGGCGTCGATGACCGAACGCGACCTGATATCGTCCGGCCTGATCGGGATGCGGTCGTACGAGAATCGGGACTTGCTGTCCTTGCTCTCTGATGGAAGCCTTTAACCCGTCGATATCACCTTCCATGCGGTCTTGAACAAATGAGGGCTCGATCAGGTCGGCCTCCAGCTCAACGACAGACTGGCCCTCTGCCAGCTTCCGTTCAATTTCATTTGCGCGGCGACTCCTATCGTTGAGATCGCCAAGCGTCTTCGTGACCGCAGCCATTGGTTTCGATTTCCCGGCATCCAAAAATGGTCTCGGGTGAGGGGGCGGCGCGGCGCTTGCTTCTTGCTTGCTCTCGGTATGCAGAGATGAGAGGAGGTTTTTCCGGCTCATGATCTACCCCATGTCGACTTAATCAGTGATTCGATTTCGGCATTGACGTTATTCATCGATTCCAGCGCGCGGTCATAGGTCGCCCTGTGGAATTGGCTACGGTCGATCTCGAACAGAGTCTGGTTTGTAATGCCTGCATCTGAAACGGCCGTACTTTTCAGCATTGGATTGACAAGCACGTCTTCACCAAACATCGAGCGAAGAAATGCGACCATTTGATTCTGCGGGCCGTCAGTAGGTTCGAACCGCGTGATGAGATAGCGCATCCAATTGCTTCGATCTTCCGCGCCGGCCTCAGCGATCTCGTCAAGTAGGGCACTCATCATAGAGAGGAATTGGTTCATCGACATCACATCAAGCATTTGAGGGTGGATCGTTATGAGTGCCGACGTCGCAGCCGTAAGGGCGGAGAGCGTTAAAAAGCCTAGTTGAGGTGGGCAGTCTATTACGACAACATCGTACGCGTCTTCCACCTCTTGAATGACGGCCTGCAGTCGGGCAAAGAAAAGGACGTCGTCTGGCTTACGTTGCAGGAGAGCCTTCGGTGTATCGTGCTCAAACTCCATGAGTTCGAGATTGCCGGGGATGAGATGAAGGTCAGGGATATAGGTTCCCCGAATGATCTCTTGAATGGGACGACGCTCCTCGTCGTATCGAATGGCACCGTAGATCGTCTCATTTGGGCCAACGTCGGTTTCTGGTTGGTTCCCAAACAGCGCGGAAAGGCTAGCTTGCGGGTCCAGGTCAATGGCCAGCACTCTATAGCCCCTCAAGGCAAGGTATTGCGCAAGGTGGGCCGAAGTCGTGGTCTTACCGGATCCTCCCTTGAAGTTCATCACCGAGATGATCTGAAGCTCCTCATCCGCCCGACGATGAGGCAAATACCGTCCTGTCGACCTGGTGGGCTTATCGAGGTAAGCTCGAATCGCCGAGATCTCCTCGACAGAATACATGCGTCGTCCGCCCGCAATCGTTGGGCTAAACTTCAGTTCACCACTGTCGGAGGCTTTTCGCTCAAGTTCAACTGCGATCGTGCGTAGATAGCCTTCGGCAACTCCTAAAAGCTTCGCCGCCTCCGATGGATTGAACGCACGAATCCCTTTCCGCGCGTGCGGCGGAAAAATATTCGTCTGATGCTCTTGCAGCTTGGTCGAAAGGGATGCCGCTTGCTCACGGATTTTCGAACGGAGCGGGTAACTGCGGCTTGCCTTGGCCTTTGCGGTGTTCATCGTTTTCTCGCCTGTCGGGTCTGATATGCGGCTGAAGGCCGCCATTTGACCAAACTCCGCAGATGAACACTAATGCCCGATTTCGATCGATCAGCAAGATATTTAAGGTTAACAGAACCTTAATGCATTGCTGAGTCCAGCAACTAATTCAAGCAACCCATCGAAATTCCCCTATCAAAACAAGCCATTGGCAACTTTCTCCGCTGCCGTCGAACATAGACAAAAAAGAGTCGATAAAGGGGGCCGGTTGACATTCTTCGCCCCAGGTTTGGCGCCAAATCAACCTCTATATGCGACTCAAGGTGCCTTCAGGGGAATCACATCCATTCCTCAGTGCGATTGTAGCGGGTAGTCTCGGTGGTATCACGTCGTAGACGATACGCGCCGAAGATGCGGCGTCCCTGTCCTTCTCCCGGTGAGTGGATAGGCTACGAACCGTTCGCCATGCGATTCGTGACGAGGAATGTCCGCTGCACGCCGCGGCAAGGAGGATGGTCTCCGCCAACAGCAAGCCATCCCCGACAGACTAGACAATCTCCTTAAGTGCGACGCGAGTGTGTGTGCCTAGAAAGCATACTAGCGATCTTTCTTATAGTTTATCGCTTCGTTCGCACGGTCACGTGGCACGGAGATTGTCGAGCAAACGCGACGAAAGCTCGAATTGTCTCGCAACTCCTCGCCCTTGAGAATTCTTGCCGAGAGACTCCGTCAGAATTCCCCGCCTAACGAGGATGTCGATCGTTTCGATAACGCCGCTACGTGTCATCCCCGTAAACTGTATGATATTTGAGAGCGTTAGCTTCTCGTGCGCCTGGTGCATCATATAGAGGATATTGATCATCCCGATCTGTTTGATGCGCGATTGCGCGCTCTCGTCCTCAAGGGGTTTGTCGAGGATTTCACGCACGGCGAAGACAGACAGTGCTTGTGTTTGCCATCGGTCACTCAATTTGCTTGCCATCGATTTAACTATCTATTATTTGCATAGTATGCGCGTTAGGGCGAGACGATTCTTCGTATCCCGTCCAACGAAATTTCAATCGGAGGGTAGGGGGCATGAAGAGCCTTTTCTTTCGAACGGTCATAGCGGCGTTAGGGTTCGGTTCACTATATCTCAGTTCCGGGCAAAGCGCGCGTGCCGACGAGTGGGGTTGCCAGGTTATCCTGTGCCTATCCAATCCTGGTGGCCCGACACAATACGCTGAGTGCCGCCCGCCTATCCAGAAACTCTGGAGATGGCTCGCCAAGGGACGTTCCTTCCCGACATGCAGCGGCGTCGGCTTCCAAAGCTCCCGCCCTCGATACGAACCCTACTATTGCAACGACGGTTACCGTCTGTCAGCGGGCTATGGCCCGACCGGGCGCGACGGAACCTGCGTGTCGACGTCGATGCAGCCGGTGAGCGACAGTCATTGCCGTCGCGACCGGGATAATGCCGGCCGGAGCAATGGCTCCGTGATCTCGCCACGCTGGCAGCAAACCGATGGCCGCTACCAGTGCATGGCCTACACCCTGAGCCGTCCCCTGGTCCGCGAGAAACCGCGATACATCGATGTGACGATCGACGGCGTCGGCAAGCAGAGGGTCTGGTTCTAAACATGCCCATCGTTTTCGTCGACCTCGCGCAGACCTGCGCACCCTTTGTTGCGTCCGAAACTCTCGCCGGCGTTGTCAGTCTCGAGAGCCGGTTCGCGCCCTTCAACATTCGCATCAACAGCAGCCGGCCGCTCAAGACACAGCCTGGTTCAAAGGCCGAGGCGATCGAGATCGCCACATCGCTGGTGGCCGAGCATCACGATATCCAGCTCGGTCTTGGCGGCATCGGGGTGGAGGAGCTCCAAAAGCAGAAGCTCTCAATTTCCGACGCCTTCGATCCCTGCCTGAACCTGCAAGCCACGGCCACGCTGCTGGACGGCTACTACCGCCTTGCCGTCAAGGCGGGCGCGGATACTGCCAGGGCGGAGCAGGTGATGCTCCAGTCCTATTACGGGCGCGATGATCCCTCGGTTGGCGCGATGGTCAACTACGACGATCAGGTCCGCCGGGAGATCAAGCGGCTCGGTCCGACCATCGGCCGGCTGACGATCACGGATACGGGGGAGGGGAGGGGGAACGACGAAAGTGCCGCCTCCGCCCAGGTCGACGTGGTCGCAGAAGTAGTTGCGGAGAACTCCGAGCCGAAATCCACCTCGATCGCTTCCGCGCCCACATGGGACGTTTTCAACAGCCGGCGCGGGTCTTCCGTCCTGGTGTTTCAGAACAATCAAATGGAGCAGAGTGAATGATTTTCAGTTCCCGTATCCGCGCGTTTGCGGCCCCGTCTGCAATGGCATTCGCTGTGGTGGCGATGCTGGTCGAGCCGGCGTTTGCGCAGGCGGCCGGCATCGAGACGATCCTGCAGAATGTCGTCGACCTTTTGCAGGGCAACATCTTCAGGCTTTTCGCCACCATCGCAGTGATCCTGATCGCGCTCGCCTGGATGTTCGGCTACATGGACCTGCGCCGCGCAGGCTACTGGATCGTCGGCATCGGCGTGATCGCCGGCTCGTCGGAGCTCGTCAGCACGATCATCGGGAGCTGACCATATGGCAGCCGCGCGACCCGAGCTTGAGGAAGACACGCTGTTCATCGCCTGCACGCGCCCGGCAATGGTCGCGGGCGTCACGATGGAGGCCATGGGCATCAACGTCATGGCGACCACGATCTTCTACCTCGCTGCGGGCTCGGTCGCCTATGCGCTCGTGGGCATCGTCTTCCATTTCGTCTTCCGGGCGCTGGTCAAGCACGACCACAACATGTTCCGGATCCTCGTGGCCTGGGTGGAGACGCGCGGCCGGACTCGGAACGGCGCCTACTGGGGCGGAGCCACGCTTTCGCCGCTGAAACTTGTCCGGCGCTTTGACGAAAGGGACCTCGGATATGCCTAGTGTCGCCACCCTGAAGTCCCGCGAGCTCACACCGGAAACCTTCATCCCCTATGTGCGGCATGTCGACGAAACCACCGTCGCACTCGACTCTCGCACCTTGATGGTGATGGTGGCGCTCGAGGGCGTGTCCTTCGAGACCGCCGACGTTCTCGACCTCAACGAACTGCATCGTGACCTGAATACGCTCTATCGCAATATCGCAGACGAGCGGCTCGCCTTGTGGTCTCATCTTATTCGTCGCCGCGATCGCGACTATCCGGACGGGATATTCGCAACGCCCTTCTCGGCCGCGCTCAACGAAAAGTATCGCGAGCGCATGGTGCGCGAGGACCTGTTCCGCAACGACCTGTACCTTACCGTCCTCTGGTCGCCGGCGCGCGATCCGGCCGACAAGGCCGCGAAGCTGCTATCCCGCTTGCGGCAGCGATACCGTTCAGGCGCCGAACTGGACGAGGAGGCACTGAAGCACCTTCAGGACAAGGTCGTCGACGTCGTTGCCGGCTTGAAACGCTTCGAACCACGCGTGCTCTCCCTTTACGAGCATGACGGGGTGCTGTTTTCCGAGCCGAGCGAGGTGCTTCACCAGTTGGTGGGCGGCCGCCGCGAGCCGGTCCCATTGACCGAGGGCCGGATCTCCTCGGCCATCTATTCCGATCGTGTCATCATCGGCCGCGAGACGATCGAAATCCGCCATGAAGCGGAAAGCCGCTTTTCCGGCATGTTGAGCATCAAGGAATATCCTGCCCGCACCAGAACGGGGATGTTGGACGGCGTTCTGACCAGTCCCTTCGAACTGATCCTCTCGCAATCCTTCTGCTTCGCCTCGAAGGCCGACGCCCGCGTCATTATGGGCCGCAAGCAGAACCAGCTCGTCAGCGCCGGCGACAAGGCCGCCTCGCAGATCGGCGAGCTTGATGACGCGATGGACGATCTGGAATCGAACCGGTTCGTACTCGGAGAGCATCACCTGA
>Ga0075032_1000523_pt1 | contig 20808 bp, 16 predicted proteins | sample SynthPrep_1_END__FD_71386 | JGI IMG/M metagenome (GOLD analysis project Ga0075032, IMG submission 71386) | Synthetic microbial communities from Ohio, USA - SynthPrep_1_END_DS7_MetaG | ecosystem: Engineered > Bioreactor > Aerobic > Activated sludge | place: USA: Ohio, Columbus | collected 2014-04-10
TCCATCTGCCTGCTGTCAAGTCTGATGACGCTTTCCTGTGCTGGCCTGACCAGTGGTGGCTCGCTACACTCGACGCCTTCGTTGGGCAGCGGATTGTCCGCTACTGCACCTCTTTATGGAAGCCGAAACACCCCATGAATCTGCTCAAGTCCCTGGCTGCCGTCAGTTCCCTGACCATGGTGTCGCGTGTGCTGGGGTTCGTGCGCGACACCATCATCGCCCGCACCTTCGGTGCCGGGGTGGCGTCGGATGCCTTCGTGGTGGCGTTCAAGCTGCCCAATCTGCTGCGGCGGATCTTCGCCGAGGGGGCGTTTTCCCAGGCATTCGTGCCGATTCTGGCCGAGTACAAGATGCAGCAGGGCGAGGAGGCCACGCGTACCTTCATCGCCTACGTCTCCGGCCTCCTGACTCTGGTGCTGGCGCTGGTCACCGCTATCGGTGTGCTGGCCGCGCCCTGGATCGTCTGGGCCACGGCGCCCGGTTTCGCCGATGAGGCTCAGCGTTTCGAGCTGACCGTCGACCTGTTGCGGGTGACTTTCCCTTATATATTGCTGATATCCCTGTCGTCGCTGGCCGGGGCCATTCTCAACACCTGGAACCGTTTCTCGGTGCCGGCGTTCGTGCCCACCTTGCTCAACGTCAGCATGATCGTCTTCGCGCTGTTCCTGACGCCTTATTTCGATCCGCCGATCATGGCGCTGGGCTGGGCGGTACTGGTCGGCGGGCTGGCGCAGTTGCTCTGGCAGCTGCCGCATCTGAAGAAAATCGGCATGCTGGTGCTGCCAAGGCTGAATTTCGGCGACCTTGGCGTCTGGCGTGTGCTCAAGCAGATGGGGCCGGCGATCTTTGGCGTGTCGGTGAGCCAGATCTCGCTGATCATCAACACGATCTTCGCTTCCTTCCTGGTGGCGGGCTCGGTGTCCTGGATGTATTACGCCGACCGCCTGATGGAGCTGCCATCGGGGGTGCTCGGCGTGGCGCTGGGTACCATTCTGCTGCCGGCGCTTTCCAAGACCTATGCCAGTCGTGATCGCGAGGAGTACCGGCACCTGCTCGACTGGGGGCTGCGCCTGTGCTTCCTGCTGGTGCTGCCCAGTGCCCTGGCGCTGGCGGTGCTGGCCGAGCCGCTGACGGTATCGCTGTTCCAGTACGGCAAGTTCACCGCGACCGATGCGCTGATGACCCAGCAGGCGCTGATCGCGTACTCCGTCGGCCTGCTCGGCATCATTCTGGTGAAGATTCTCGCGCCCGGCTTCTACGCCCAGCAGAACATCAAGACGCCGGTGAAGATCGCTGTCGTGACCCTCGTCTTTACGCAACTGATGAACCTGGTGCTGATCGGCCCGCTGGCGCATGCCGGTCTGGCGCTGGCGATCAGCCTGGCGGCCTGCCTGAATGCCGGCCTGCTTTACTGGCAACTGCGCCGCGCCGATATTTTCCAGCCCCTGCCGGGCTGGGGGCTGTTCCTGCTCAAGCTGGCGCTGGCGGTGCTGGTGATGGTCGCGGTGTTGCTGGCGCTGCTGCAGATCATGCCGCCCTGGGCCGAAGGCGAGATGCCCGTGCGCCTGCTGCGCCTCGGTGCTCTGGTGGTCGCCGGTCTGATCGCCTACTTCGGCATGCTGCTGATCGTGGGGTTCCGCCTGCGCGATTTTGCTCGGCGGGCCTTGTAGCCACTGCCGGGCGTGTGATGCCTGTTGTGCATGGCGTGCTGTGCGTATAATCGGCCACTTTGTGAACAAGAAGCGTGTTATGCAGCTGGTTCGAGGTCTTCATAACCTGCAGCCTCAGGCGCGGGGCTGTGTGGTTACCATCGGTAATTTCGACGGCGTTCATCGTGGGCACCAGGCCATCCTGGCGCGCCTGCGCGAGCGTGCCGCGGAACTGGCCGTGCCCAGCTGCGTGGTGATCTTCGAGCCGCAACCGCGCGAATTCTTCGGTCCGGACAGCGCACCGGCACGTCTGACTCGTCTGCGTGACAAACTCGCCCTGCTGGCCGCCGAAGGCGTCGACATGGTGCTGTGTCTGGCCTTCAACCGCCGTCTGCGCGAGTTGTCGGCAGCCGAGTTCGTGCAGCGCGTGCTGGTCGATGGGCTCAAGGTGAGGGATCTGGAGATCGGTGATGATTTCCGCTTCGGCTGCGACCGTGCCGGGGATTTCGAATTTCTCAAGGCCGCCGGCCAGCGCCATGGCTTCAGTGTCGATGCCTCGACCACGGTCGAGGTGCGTGGTGGCCGGGTCAGCAGCACGCGCGTGCGTCAGGCCCTGGCCGATGGCGATTTCGAGTTGGCCGAGGCGCTGCTCGGACGGCCGTTCCGTATCGCCGGGCGCGTGTTGCACGGACAGAAGCTCGGGCGTCAGCTCGATGCCCCGACCGCCAATATCCAGCTCAAGCGGCGCAAGGTGCCGTTGACCGGGGTTTACCTGGTGAGTTGTGAAGTCGATGGCGTGATTCAACCAGGCGTCGCCAATATCGGCGTGCGCCCCAGCGTTGCCGGTGACGGCAGTGCCCATCTGGAAGTGCACCTTCTGGATTTCGCCGGTGATCTGTATGGCCGGCGCCTCTCGGTGGCTTTCCACCACAAGCTGCGTGATGAGCAGCGTTTCGCCTCGCTGGAGGCACTGAAGGCGGCGATTGCCGCCGATATTGCCGCTGCCCGTGACTATTGGCAGAGCCACCCGCTGATGAAGAGCCCGAAATGACCGACTACAAAGCTACGCTGAATCTGCCCGATACCCAGTTCCCGATGAAGGCCGGCCTGCCGCAACGCGAGCCGCAGACCCTGCAACGCTGGAACGAGATTGGTCTGTATAGCAAGCTGCGCAAGATTGGCGAAGGCCGGCCGAAGTTCGTCCTGCACGACGGCCCGCCCTATGCCAACGGCAGCATTCACATCGGTCATGCGCTGAACAAGATTCTCAAGGACATCATCACCCGCTCCAAGACCATGGCCGGCTTCGACGCGCCTTACGTGCCGGGCTGGGACTGCCATGGACTGCCAATCGAGCACAAGGTGGAAACCACCTTCGGCAAGAACCAGCCGGCGGATCTCACCCGTGAACGCTGCCGTGCCTACGCCGCCGAGCAGGTGCAAGAGCAGAAGGCCGGTTTCGTCCGTCTTGGTGTGTTGGGTGACTGGGACAACCCCTACCTGACCATGAACTTCGCCAACGAGGCCGGCGAAATCCGTGCGCTGGCCGAAATGGTCAAGAACGGTTTCGTGTTCAAGGGCCTCAAGCCGGTCAACTTCTGCTTCGACTGCGGCTCGGCGCTGGCCGAGGCCGAAGTCGAGTACATGGACAAGAAATCCGAAGCCATCGACGTGGCCTTCCCGGTCGAGGACGCCGACAAGCTGGCGGCCGCCTTCGGTCTTGCCAATCTGAGCAAACCGACTGCCATCGTCATCTGGACTACCACGCCCTGGACCATTCCGGCCAACCAGGCGCTGAACGTGCATCCGGAATTTACCTATGCGTTGGTGGACGTGGGCGACCGCCTGCTGCTGTTGGCCGAGGAAATGGTCGAGAGCTGCCTGCAGCGCTACGACCTGCAAGGCAAGGTGATCGCTACCGCACCAGGTGCGGCGCTGGAGCTGATCAACTTCCGTCACCCGTTCTACGATCGTCTGTCGCCGCTGTACCTGGCCGAGTACGTCGAGCTGGGCGCGGGTACCGGTATCGTTCACTCCGCGCCGGCCTATGGCGAGGACGACTTCCACAGTTGCAAGCGCTACGGCATGAGCAACGACGAAATCCTCAATCCGGTGCAGAGCAACGGCGTGTATGTCGAGTCGCTGCCGTTCTTCGGCGGCCAGTTCATCTGGAAGGCCAATCCGGCCATCATCGCCAAGCTTGAGGAAGTCGGTGCACTGCTCAAGCACACCACCATCAGCCACAGCTACATGCACTGCTGGCGTCACAAGACGCCGCTGATCTACCGCGCCACCGCGCAGTGGTTCGTCGGGATGGACAGCCAGCCGAAGGAGGGCGGCACCCTGCGCGAGCGCTCCCTGGCGGCTATCGAGCAGACCCGGTTCGTCCCGGCCTGGGGCCAGGCGCGCCTGCACAGCATGATCGCCGGTCGCCCGGACTGGTGCATCTCGCGTCAGCGCAACTGGGGCGTGCCGATCCCGTTCTTCACTCACAAGGAAAGCGGCGAGCTGCATCCGCGCACCGTCGAACTGATGGAAGAAGTCGCCAAGCGTGTCGAGCAGGAAGGTATCGAGGCCTGGTTCAAGCTGGACGCCGCCGAGCTGCTGGGCGCCGAAGCCGACCAGTACGACAAGAGCCGCGATACCCTGGACGTGTGGTTCGACTCCGGTACCACCCACTGGCACGTGCTGCGTGGCTCTCACGCCGAGCTGGCGCATGCCGATGGCCCTGCGGCCGATCTCTACCTGGAAGGTTCCGACCAGCACCGTGGCTGGTTCCACTCCTCCTTGCTGACCGGCTGCGCCATCGACGGCCACGCGCCGTACAAGGAGCTGCTGACTCACGGCTTTACCGTCGACGAGCAGGGCCGCAAGCAATCCAAGTCGCTTGGCAACGTGGTCGCGCCGCAGAAGGTGATCGACAGCATGGGGGCCGATATCCTGCGCCTGTGGGTCGCGTCCACCGACTACTCCGGCGAGATGGCCGTCTCCGACCAGATCCTGCAGCGCAGCGCCGATGCCTATCGCCGTATCCGCAATACCGCACGCTTCATGCTGGCCAACCTCAACGGCTTCGATCCGGCGAAGGATCTGCTGCCGCCCGCGCAGATGCTCGACCTCGATCGCTGGGCGCTGGATGCCACGGCGCGCTTGCAGGAAGAGATCATCGAGGCTTACGCCGACTACCGTTTCTGGAACGTCTACTCCAAGGTGCACAACTTCTGCGTGCAGGAGCTGGGCGGCTTCTACCTAGACATCATCAAGGATCGTCAGTACACCACCGCAGCCGACAGCGTCGCGCGTCGCTCCTGCCAGAGCGCGCTGTTCCACATCAGCGAAGCACTGGTGCGCTGGATCGCGCCGATCCTGGTGTTCACCGCCGAGGAAATCTGGCAATTCCTGCCCGGCGAGCGTAACGAATCGGTCATGCTCAACACCTGGTACACCGGTCTGGAGCGCCTGCCGGAAGGTTTCGAACTGGATCGTGCCTATTGGGATCGCGTCATGGTGGTCAAGGCGGCGGTCAACAAGGAGCTGGAGAACCTGCGTACGGCCAAGGCCATCGGTGCCAGCCTGCAGGCCGAGGTCACCTTGTTCTGCGACGAGGCCAAACAGGCCGACCTGGCCAAGCTGGGCGACGAGCTGCGCTTCGCCCTGATCACGTCGGCGGCGAAGGCGGCTCCGCTGTCCGAAGCTCCGGCCGATGCGGTGGTGACCGAAGTCGAGGGCCTGAAACTGAAGATTCTCAAGTCCACCCATGCCAAGTGCGGGCGCTGCTGGCACTTCCGCGCCGATGTCGGCAGCCATGCCGCTCACCCGGAACTGTGCGACCGCTGCGTCAGCAACATCGAAGGCAAGGGTGAGGTGCGCAAGCATGCCTGAGTCGTCTCGTTTCGGGCATCTGCCCTGGCTGTTGCTGAGCGTGCTGATCCTGGTCGTCGACCGTGTGAGCAAGGACTTCTTCGAAGGCAGCCTGAGCATGTACCAGCGGATTCAGGTCATTCCCGACTATTTCGACTGGACCCTGGCCTACAACACGGGCGCGGCATTCAGCTTCCTGGCCGATGCCGATGGCTGGCAGCGCTGGTTCTTCGCTGCCATCGCCATCGTCGTCAGCATCGTGCTGGTGGTCTGGCTCAAGCGTCTCAAGCGTCACGAGACCCTGCTGGCCGTGGCGCTGGCCATGGTTCTGGGCGGTGCGCTGGGCAACCTGTATGACCGTGTGGTGCTGGGGCACGTGGTCGACTTCATTCTGGTGCACTGGCAGAACCGCTGGTATTTCCCGGCGTTCAACCTGGCCGACACCTTCATCACCCTCGGTGCCATCCTGCTGGCGCTGGATATGTTCAAGGGCGACAAGTCCGCGAAGGAGGCTGCGCAATGACCGACGTACGCATCGGCCCGGACAGGGAAGTGACCCTGCACTTCGCCCTCAAGCTGGAAAACGGCGATGTGGTCGACAGCACGTTCGACAAGCAGCCGGCAACCTTCAGGGTTGGCGACGGTAATCTGCTGCCAGGTTTCGAACAGGCTCTGTATGGCTTCAAGGCTGGCGACAAACGTAGCGTGCAGGTACCACCGGAGCAGGGCTTCGGCCAGCCGAATCCGCAGAACGTACAGATCATGCCGCGCAGCCAGTTCGAAGGCATGGAGCTCTCCGAAGGGCTGCTGGTGATCTTCAACGATGCCGCCAATACCGAGCTGCCGGGCGTGGTCAAGGCGTTCGACGACAGGCAGGTCACCATCGATTTCAACCACCCGCTGGCCGGCAAGGTGCTGGACTTCGAGGTGGAGATCATCGACGTCAGGGCACTCTAGCAGGCCGTTGAAAAACGTAGGCGAGGCGGGCAAGACAAGGCAAAAACGGCCGAAAAAGCGCAGTTCAGGTGCTCTAAATGAGCATTTTGACCGGGCTGGCGATCCAGGCCGTTTTTAACGCAGTATTGCCAACGCAGGTAGTTTTTCAACGGCCTGCTAGCCAGTATCGCCGCCTCCGTGGGGCGGCCTTGGCCGCGAAGCTCTTGTTGCAGCCTGTGCCCATTGCGCGCAGGCTGCGTCTTCCAGGATCGATGCGATAGCGTCGTTTCGATCCTCGATCAATACCGAGACAGCCAGCATGCATATCAAACTCGCCAACCCTCGTGGCTTCTGTGCCGGCGTCGATCGCGCCATCGAGATCGTCAACCGTGCCCTGGAAGTGTTCGGCCCACCGATCTACGTGCGCCATGAAGTGGTGCACAACAAATTCGTGGTCGAGGATCTGCGCGCCCGTGGCGCGGTATTCGTCGAAGAGCTGGATCAGGTGCCGGATGACGTCATCGTCATCTTCAGTGCCCACGGTGTGTCCAAGGCCGTGCGTGACGAGGCGGCGCGCCGTGGCCTCAAGGTATTCGATGCCACCTGCCCGCTGGTGACCAAGGTGCATATGGAAGTGGTGCGCTACAGCCGCGAGGGGCGCGAGTGCATCCTCATCGGCCATGAGGGGCACCCGGAAGTCGAGGGCACCATGGGTCAGTACGACGCCAGCAATGGCGGCGCCATCTACCTGGTGGAAGACGAGGCGGATGTCGCCGAGTTGCAGGTGCGCAACCCCGATAACCTCGCCTTCGTGACCCAGACCACCTTGTCGATGGACGACACCAGCAAGGTGATCGACGCTCTGCGCGCCAGGTTCCCCGCCATCGGCGGGCCGCGCAAGGACGATATCTGCTATGCCACGCAGAACCGTCAGGATGCGGTCAAGCAACTGGCCAGCGAGTGCGACGTGCTGCTGGTCGTCGGCAGCCCCAATAGCTCCAACTCCAACCGCCTGCGCGAGCTGGCCGAGCGCATGGGCACGCCGGCCTATCTGATCGACGGTGCCGAAGACCTCGAGCGCGATTGGTTCGAGGGGGTGAGTGGCGTCGGCATCACCGCTGGCGCATCTGCGCCGGAAGTCCTGGTGCGTGGGGTGGTCGACCAATTGCGCGCCTGGGGAGCCGTGGGGGAGACCGAGCTGGATGGGCGACCGGAGAACATCACCTTCTCCATGCCGAAGGAGCTCCGGGTCAAGGCCATCTGATCATGAAAAAGGCGATCCGAGGATCGCCTTTTTCTTTTGCCAGGCGACTCAGCGCCAGCACTGCTCCACCGTCTTGGCATCCGGCCTGGTGGACGTCCTGCCTTTGATGCCGACCGCTGTGAGGGTCAGGTTGCCACACAGACCATCGCTAATCATCTGCTCCGCCGTCAGCATGTAACCGCCATCGCCATTGCTGCGGGACACGCTGACCAGGTAGTAGCCGTTTTCCGAACGCACTGCGGCGTTGGCAGTATTGATGTTGGCCACGCTGCTCTGGTCGGAGACCAGCAGGTCGAGATCCCCGGGCGTGGTGACGTAGCGGTTGTTCTGCGCGTAAAAACGCTCCTGCCGCGCGGCCATCTCCTGCAGGAGCGCCATGCCTTCCGCTCTCTTGCTGCGGGTGATGTACTCCTGATAGTTCGGGATGGCGATGGCTGCCAGAATGCCGATGATCGCCACGACGAAAATCAGTTCGATCAGGCTGAAGCCTTTTTGTCTAGGCCTGTTCATTGAAAGTCCTCAGGTACGATATGCCAGCTCTGGCGGCCACTGCTGTTGGGGTCGTCGCCCACGGTGAAGGGGTTCGATGCCCCGTCACTGCCGAAGATTTTATTACCCGGCGCCAGAGTGAAGCCACCCAGAGAGGGGAAGCGTACACCGGATACGACATCACCTCTGTAAGCATCGGTTGGGTTGACCAGTCGATCCGCATTCAGATCCAGTACGTTGAAGCGGGTGCGACCGCCTGTGTAGGCATCTATCCCGTAGAACCAGGTATCCGCGCCAGCCTGGCAGGGATCCTGGTTCGGCGTCAGGCTGCTGAGGAACAGAATCGAGCCACTGGCTGTCATGTTGTTGACGATCATCTCTCCATCCCGTCGTGTCGTGCCGGAAGTACTGGTTATTGCCATGTCCAATGCCCAGCCCCAGTGATTGACAGCGGTGTCGTCAGTTGGAATGTTCAGCGTTGCGTTGGCTGGCGGCGTGCGATACCACTGCGGGTTGTTTTGGCTGAGCAATTTGATATCGCGGTTGGCACTCTGATTCTCATCACCGATGGTCACGTTGTCCTCTTGATTGGTAAAGCTCTGTTCCATCAGGCGCCCCGTAGATGTTCCCGAGGTGAAGCGGCTACCTGCAACAAGCGTGCTGCCAGTGGTTAGCTGTCGCTTGGTCTTGCGATCCCAGATGCCATAGACGGTCATTGCTCGGCTGGTGTCGACGTTCGCATCGCTGCCTTCGAAATACTTACCTGTGCCCACTAGCACCAGGTAGCCGTAGCTGCTTGGATGGCGGACGATGGACGGTTGTATGGTAATGGGCTGACGTCTGCCTGCTTTGTCCTTGGCGACGAAAATCGGTCTGTTGCCGTAGGCGAGCTTGAAGTCGTCCTTGGTGGTACTGGCGACTTCGGTATTGGTTCGGGCGAATGGGTCGCCAGTCGCGGGAGTGTCCGCAATGGGGGAGGCTTTGACCAGGTCGAAACGCCAGATGTTGCCCTGCAGGTCGCCCGCATAGGCGTAGTCCACTACGCCATCACTGTTGTTATCGGCTCCACGTACACTCGACAAGCCATTGGCCAGTACCGTGTTGTTCTCGACGGTATCGGGGACGGTGATTTTCTTGATCAGATCGCCTGTCTTGAGATCGATGATCATCAAGGCCGCCTTGTCGTTGGCACTGTCATAGCCGTTGGCTTGCAGAACTGCCCACCCACCGGTATGCAAACGAACGATCTCGGGCTGGGGGAAGGTGTAGCCGAGGTCGTTATCCTTGGTAGAGCTGAACTCCCAGAGCAGTTTGATCTGGGACGGATCGGTGATGTCCAGCGCGAAGAGCGCACGGCCCCCCGCGCGCAGTGTGCCGACGAGCACCGTACGCCAGCCCGTGTCATCGCCCATGTAGACGTCGCGCACGATCGGCGTTCCGTCGACGAAATAACGGTGCTCGGCGCCGCTGTAGTTCTGCCCGGTGAGTCGATACAGGTTCTTGATCACTTCGGTCGGAATGAAGGCGAACTCTTCGGCACCGGTGCTGGCGTTGAAGCCGTGGAGCATGCCGTCATTGCCACCGACATAGACCATTTCCTTGCGGCTGCCCTTCTTGTTGGCTTCGCGGAAGTCGCCGTAGCCCTTGTAGCTCGTGCGGGTTCCGCTGGGGTTCTCGATCGCATCGGCCAGGTAGGCCAGGTAGCCGGGCGTGCCGACCACCACCGGGCTCGAGTTGACGATATCGCCCATGACGGTACGGCTGTTGCGCTTGCGGAACGCCGGGCTGTTGTCACCCTCGCCACTGCGCTCGCCGCGAATATAGGCGACGCGCGCCTGGCCGCGCGAGTCTCGGGCACCTACGAGGCTTTCCGGGTTGACGTTGAGCAGATCCTGCATCGAGCCCAGATTGATCCAGTTGAAGTCCTTGAAGCCGGTGGTCTTGTTGCCGGTGTCCGCCATCAGCACGCGGCGGGTGGTGGGGTTGATGCCCTGGTTGGCGGACTGGATGTTCCAGAGTTCGGTGACCTGCCCGTTGGCACCGAGCAGGCTCTTGAACATCTGCCCGCTCCAGTCGGTGCTGTTGAACTGGGTGGCGTAGACGTTGCTCTGGATGTCATTGCCGTCACTGTCCGAGACGAACGAGGCGGAAACCGCCGGGCGTGCAGCCGTCGAGGTTCGGTCGGCGATACGGTTGAGGATGTCGCGGAATGCCTGAACCATCGCATCGGGGCTGTCGACGCTGAAGAACTCGCCACGGGAGTTGATTGCGGCGTGCCACAGGTCGTAGACGTTGTTGACGCTGTCGGTACCGGCCGCGGGCCAGTTCACCGTGCCGTTGCGCAGGTTGTCGTAGCCAGTGCCGCCGAACGTGCCCTGAGCCGCATCCCAGGGGATGTTGGGCTGATTGAGCGAGCTGGTCAGGCCCAGGCCCATTGTGAAGTTGACCATGTGCTGCCAGGTCGCCGGGTTGTTGCGCGGATCCCAGAACTGAGCGGTCAGGTCGTTATCGTTGCGAAACGGCAGGTACGGACGCAGTTCATTGCCCAGGCTGGTGTTCAGGTCGGTGGCCCAGTAATGCATGGCCAGATCCGCAACGGTCTGTTGGGTACTGTCGGCATAGGGCGCGCGGGTGCCGTTGTACGTGGTGCCGTTTGGCAGGGTGAAACTGGCGTTGTCTGAACGGAAGGTATCGCTGGGGCTGCTGAAACCATCGTTCCAGATCCCGTCCGTCATCATGATGTGGTAGCTGGGGCGACAGGCATAGGTATTGCCGGCGTTGTTGGTCTGGCTGCTGTCGTTGGGGTACTTCTGCCAGGCGACGCCGGTTTTCAGGAATTCACCGGCGCGGCGCATGGCCTGGCGCAGGTAGGTGCTCTGGCTGAAGGGCGGATCCTGCAGCCAGCCGAACAGTTGTCCCTTGTGTGCGTTGTTGTATTCGCGCAGGCGGTTGTCGTAGCAGTTGCCCGTGTCATTGCCGGTGAAGCTGGTGCAGGTGCCCAGGCTCTGCCAGGTCAGGCGCACTTCCGGCGGCAGGTCGGCGAAGGCGATCTGCGCGGCGCTGAGGGTGGCCAATGCGCGGTTGCGGTAGAACGAATACCAGATGGCGAAGTTCTGCCGCTCATCGATGCCCGAGCTGACATCATCCGCGCGAAGCTTGCCCGAGGTGCTGCTGACGAACACCAGTTTCTGGCAGCTCTCGTTGCTGCCGGCCGCATTGGCGCAACCGGCAATCGTTCTGTCCAGACGATAGTAATAGGCGGGTATGGCGACTTCGGTCAGGGAGCCCTGGTAGGTATTGCTGGCCGTTCGGGTGCAGTTGGCCGCTAGATTGGTGAAAACACCGGCCAGCGTCGCGGTAGCCGTGCAAGTGCTGCTGCCTGTCCGGTTGATCGTGAACACGATGCCGGCCGGTGTGGCGGGCGCTATCGAGGTGCCGTTGGTGCTTCTGACGACCGTTGCAGAAAAATCGGTAGGCGGGTTGCGGGCAAAGCGGTTGCTCGTGCTGCTGTAGCCATAGGCCGTATTGGTCGCCAGGGTGCTACGTGGGTCGTAGCTCCAGGTGACCCGGTAGCTGTTGCTCAGGTTGAAGTTGCCACGGCTCTGCACGAAACCATGGTTGTAGGCCTGAGTGAAACTGGTGCTGTAAGGCGTCGAGGAGACGTTGCCGTTGGTGTCGTAACGGGTCGGTATCCGGTAGGTGACGTTGGGGTTGTAGTACATGGGGTTGAAGTCGGCGGACTTGCCCCGGCGGCTGTCGAACTCGCCGTTGATGTTGTCCGGGACGAAGGCCCAGCGCATGCTGCCCGAATCGTCGAGGGTCAGGATCAGGTTGGGAGAGACGGTTTCGCTCAGGATCAGGGGCTTCTGGCTGACGTTCAGCGCTGCGGCGCCCGCTGAAAAGGTACCGGCGAAGTAGACGAAGAAGCCGAACGTACTGAGCAGCGCTTTGGAATGAGTGAAGGCTTTCATGAGGTAGGTTCTCGAATTGTGCAAGGCGACGTCAGTTGCTTTCGATCCGGCCCTTGGAGTTCAGGGCCACGGTGGAACGGACTGCGCTGTTCAGGCCGTTGTTGCTGGCCATGCCGTTTACCTCGTATCTGAAAATACCCACTGCACCCTGCGTGCCCAGATACTCTGGATTTTCCGATTCGCCCTGATGCTCACCGCCAGGTGCGATTTGGGCATACCAGGTGGCCCTGCCATAGAGCTGAGTGTCGTCGTCAGGGGAGTAGAACTGTTTATTGGTCGTGTCGACTGCGTATTCGGGGGGCGACTTGAGTAAGCAGAGCTTGCCTGGCGCGATGCCCTCGCAGTTGTCGCTCGGTTCCTGCGGGCCACGTTGAACCGTTCGGCGTTCGCCATCGCGAACGCTGGCTTCTGCCACGTTGAGCAGTTGCTTCTGTTCGATCATGTTGCCGGTGATGCGCGACTCCAGGCTGACTTCGCGCATGTTGGCGATGGCCAGCACGGTGATGACCAGCAGGAAGATCAGCGCGATGACCAGGCTCACGCCCTGTTGGCGCTGACCCAGGCGATAGTGACGACGGCTGTTCATGGCATCAGGTTCCTCATGCTGGTGCTGCTGGAAAGCATGGTGTAAAGGCGTTTGTCAGTGGGCGCGTTGCCGAACCAGAACTCGTAGACCGTACTGCCGGAACTCTTGCCGATCTCGGTCGGGCTGGCGGCCATGATGGCGAACTGAACGGCGCGGATACGGGCATTCGCCGCGGGGGCGGGGTTGTACTCGGTGATGCGCTTGTCGTCGTTGTAGTTGACGCCGTAATCGAAGCTCAGCGCCCTGATCCCGGTGGCGATGGGTTGTCCATTGCAGCGCAGTTCACCATTGGTGAGTTGGAAGACTTCCACCACCGGATCGGCGTCCACGTAAGGACTGTTCGGTATGTTGGCGATGGCGTCGCCGCTGCAGGTGCGTGCGCCGGGAAAGGCAGGCTGATAACGGATGCAGAAGGAGGATCCATCCAGGCGCTTGACCACCTCGCCTGCATTCAGACCGCTGCAGAGGGTGTTCTCACGCGGGAAGGCTTCTTCCATCGTCTGGTCGGGCCGGCGGCGGTAGCCCGCTTTTGCCAGGCTCTGCTCAAGCAGCAGGATGGAGAAGCGAGCACTCTCGATGTTCTGCCCCTGGCTCTGCTGGAACAGCGTGTTTTCCCGGTTGTCCAGGTAGACCTGAGTGATGCCGAGGATGAGGAAGCTGCTCATCAGCAGCGCGACCATCATCTCGATGAGGGAAAGGCCATGTTGCTTGTGCATCATCAGAGTTCTCCTCGCAGGCGCAAGGTGCAGATGAAGGGATCGGCACCCGTACCGCAGGTTTCGCCATTGGAGCGCCAGGCGACCTGAACCTCGACAGTGGAGCCGGAGCCGGCGGCGCAGGCGCCGGGAACCAAAGAGCGGCAGATGTAGAAGGCATTGCGCACGGCCACGGCATCCGCGTCGCCGCCAGCGGTGCCCGGCATCAGCATGCGCACCTTCTCGCTCCAGCAGGTCATTTGTCTGGCGACGTCGTTGGCGGCGACAGGGGGGGTATCGCACTCGCCCTCGGCTTCGAGCTGGCTGATCAGGTAGTCATCCCGTGCACTGGGGTTGGCGCGGATCTTTTCCATGATCTCGGTTGCCAGCATCGCGGCGTTGTTGCGTGAGACGGAGTCGGCGGTGAACTGGATCCCGCGTCCCTGCATGGCCACCAGACCCAGCATGCCGATCGTCAGCAGTACCAGCGTGACCAGCACCTCGATGAGGCTGAAGCCGCGTTGCGTGGTGAAAGGGGGGGTCATGGCTCGCAATCTCCTAGCTCGTTGCCCTGAGCATCCCTGCCGCGCGGCAGCAGGCGCGTGCTACCACTGGGCTGTACTTCGAGCCGGTAGGCGAACAGGGGCTTGTCATCGCGGCAGATGACGAAGACAGCGCTTTCGGCCGAGCCATTGGGCGTGAACGTCAACTCGACCGGGGAAAGGCTGGTGGCGATGGTGGCATGGTCAGGGTTGAAGGTTTCCTGACGCAGCGCGGTGGCGTCTGAGGCGGTGCGTACAACCCAGTCGTCATTGGTATTGACGACTTCGATGGACGTGCGGCGTACCACGGCCTGAGTGCGCGCGAATTGAAGCAGGCTGTTCAGGGTCTGCGCCTGCGCTTCGATCTGGTTGTTCGCAACCAGACGGGCAAAACCGGGAACCGCGATTCCTACGGCGATCGACAGCAAAGCCAGTGCGATCATCAGTTCGATCAGACTGAATCCTCGCATGCCAGGGCTGTGTGACATGATGAGCTCCTTGGGGGGACTTCCGATGCTGATACTGCGTGAGCACCTCTTGTCCTGTCTGCCCTGGCATGACAGCTGGCCGGTTGGAGCAGATGACCGGTTACGGTGAGTGGTTCGATTCGCAGCGATGGCTTTGCGCAAGGTTTTCTTCGGCTCTGGCTGTGCGTAGGCGACCCTGTCTGTTGAGGATCAACTGCCAGGCGATCTCGGACTTGCTGCACTGAAAGAAGCGGCCATTGCTGGAAGGGCTCATGCCATTGGCGTGAAAACGGATGCGCGGGTCGAACCCGGCCCAGTGCAGCGCTTGATCAGTGCGATGCCGCTGTACCAGCAGGGTGTGCTGCGGATCGTCATGCAACTGGATGCGCCAGCCCAGACTCCAGTCTCTGCCGCAGGTCAACCCATCCCGTGATCCGCATAACTCCACGGTCGTCCTGTTCAGGATGGCCTGCTGCCTTGCATGGTCGATGGCGTCATGGAGGTGATTGCGCAGGACTGCGCGTTCGCTGTATTGCTTCAGAGTGGAGAGTCCCGGAAGAGCTATCGCCATGCAGATGCTCATCACGGACAGGACGATCATGAGTTCGTACAGGCTGAATGCCCACTGCTGATTCTGTTTCACCGGTATATTCCCTTGGGTCGTGAAAGGCGCCGTCCTGGCGTCAACAAAAAAGGTGTAGTAGGGGTCTGAAGCTTTGACAAATACCTTGATTGTGGGGGGCGGTGCGCTGGGGCTGATCACTGCGCACAGGCTGGCCCAGGCAACGGGCGAGGTCGTCCTTCTGGAGCGTTCTGAAATGGGACGCGAATCTTCCTGGGCAGGCGGGGGCATCGTCTCACCGCTCTATCCCTGGCGTTACAGTCCCGCCGTGACGGCCCTGGCGCATTGGTCGCAGGATTTTTATCCGCGCTTCGGCCAGCAACTGCTGGATGAGGCTGGTGTCGACCCCGAAGTGCACGTCACGGGGCTTTACTGGCTGGATCTGGACGATGAGGCCGATGCCCTGGCCTGGGCCGAGCGCGAGGGGCGTGCGCTGGAACAGGTGGCAATTGCCGAGGTTCATCGGCAGGTGCCGGTTCTGGGCGACGGTTTTGCCCGTGCCATCCATCTGCCGGGTGTGGCCAACGTGCGCAACCCCAGGCTGGTCAAGGCATTGCGTGCCGCCCTGGCGCGCAAGCCGAACGTGTCGCTGCGCGAGCATTGTCCGGTTACCGGCTTCATTCATGAGGGGGGGCGCATCCGGGGGGTCACCACAGCCGATGGCGAGATTCGCGCCGAGCGCGTGGTGCTGGCAGCCGGAGCCTGGAGCGGTGAGTTGCTCCAGACGCTGGGTCTGCAATTGCCCGTAGAGCCGGTAAAGGGCCAGATGATTCTCTACAAATGCGCCGACGATTTTCTGCCGAGCATGGTGCTGGCCAGGGGGCGTTATGCGATTCCGCGACGCGATGGCCACATCCTGATAGGCAGCACACTGGAGTACGCCGGTTTCGACAAGACGCCAACCGACAGTGCCCTGGAAAGCCTCAAGGCCTCGGCCGAAGAGCTTGTGCCTGCGCTCAGGGATGCCGAGGTGGTTGGTCACTGGGCCGGTTTGCGGCCGGGGTCGCCGGAGGGGGTGCCCTTCATCGGCGAGCTGCCTTCGCATCCTGGTCTGTGGCTCAACTGCGGGCACTTCCGCAACGGCCTGGTGTTGGCGCCGGCGTCCTGCCAGCTCCTGGCTGATCTGATGCTGGGGCGTGAGCCCATCATCGATCCGGCGCCTTATGCGCCCGCTGGGCGACTGGCTCGGTGACGCCGCGGGTGCGCATGGCGCACCCGGGTATCAATCAATTCCCAGTTTCTTCAGCCGATAGCGCATCGAGCGGAAGGTGAGACCCAGGCGCTGGGCCGCCGCCGTGCGATTCCAGCGGGTCTCTTCCAGGGCCTGCATGATCAGCTTGCGCTCGATGTCCTCGAGGTAGTCCTCGAGGTTGTCGATCTGCGCCAGGCTGGCTTCGCCGTTTTCCTTGCCGGGGTTGCCGGAGTCGGCCAGGCGCAGATCGCCGGGGGTGATCCGGTCGTCTTCGCAGAGGGTGTAGGCGCGCTCGAGCATGTTCTCCAACTCGCGCACGTTGCCCGGGAAACGGTAGTTCTTCAGCTTTTCCAGAGCGTCGGGATGCAGGCTGGCGGCAGCCAGGCCGGTGCCCTCGGCCAGGCGCGCGAGCATCACCTCGGCCAACTGGGCGATATCTTCGCGGCGTTCGCGTAGCGGTGGCACGCGCAGTTCGATGACGTTGAGACGGTAGTAGAGATCCTGGCGGAAACGGCCGGCGGCGACTTCGGCGGCGAGATCCTTGTGGGTTGCGCAGAGGATGCGTACGTCGACCACCACCTCCTGCTGACCACCGACGGCGCGCACGGCTTTTTCCTGAATCGCACGCAGCAGCTTGACCTGCATCGGCAGCGGCAGATCAGCCACCTCGTCGAGGAACAGCGTGCCGCCATTGGCCGCCTGGAACAGGCCCTGCTTGTCTTCGATGGCACCGGTGAAGCTGCCTTTCTTGTGGCCGAAGAACTCGCTCTCCATCAGTTCTGAGGGAATGGCGCCGCAGTTCACCGGTACGAAGGGCTGCTCGATTCGTGGGCCCTGTTCGTGGATCAGGCGGGCGACCAGTTCCTTGCCGCTGCCCGATTCGCCGCTGATATAGACCGGAGCCTGGCTGCGCGAGAGTTTCTGTATCTGCTTGCGCAGCGCCTTCATGGGCGGCGAGTCGCCGAGCAGGCGGCTGTCGACCGGGGTTTCCTCGCCTTCCGGCGAGCGCATGCGCAGGGCGGTGCTCACCAGCTCGCGCAGGCGGCCCAGATCCACCGGTTTGGTCAGGAAGTCGAAGGCGCCGGCCTTGAGCGAGTTGATCGCGGTATCCAGGCTGCCGTAGGCGGTGATCATCGCCACCGGAACCTGCGGGTGGCGCTGCTGGATATGCTGCACCAGATCCAGGCCGGTGCCGTCGGGCAGACGCATGTCGGTCAGGCACAGGTCGAAGGGCTCGCGCGCCAGCCACTCGCGCGCTTCCTTGACGTTGCGCGCACTGCGGGTGTCCAGTTTCATCCGGCCGAGGGTGATTTCCAGCAACTCGCGGATATCGGGTTCGTCGTCGACGATCAGGGCTCTCTGGCGGTTCATGATCAGCTCAGTTTGCGCGGATGGGCGAAGGTGATGCGGAAGCAACTGCCACCACCCTCACGAGGTTTATAGTCCAGACGTGCCTGGTTGCTCTGGCACAGCTCGCGGGAGATATACAGGCCGAGGCCGGTGCCCTTGTTCTCGGTGGTGTAGAAGGGCTCGAAGATGTGCTGCTCCAGCTCGGGCGGCACACCGGGGCCGTCATCGAGAATCTCCAGCACCGGCAGATCGCTGGTGGCGTCGCGGAACAGGCGCAGCCATACCTGCCCGAGCCGGTGTTTCTGCGCACTGTAGCGCAGGCCATTCTGCACCAGGTTGGTCAGCACCTGGGTCAGCTGGTGTGGATCCATGCGCGTTTGCAGGCTGCCGCCCTGGGTCTCCAGGTGAATCTGTCGGTCGCTCGGTGCCGAGCTGCGGAATTCGCTGGCGAACCGGTGCAGCCAGTACTTCAGGTCGAGCAACTGCGGTTCGGCCTGGCGTCTGCGTGACAGTTGCAGCACGTTCTCGATCACCAGGTTCATGCGTTTTGAGTGATCCTGGATGATCTGCGCCAGGCGCTGATCCGGGCCTTGCAGGTCTTCCGACTCCTGCAGCAGTTGCGCGGCGTGGCTGATGGCGCCCAGCGGGTTGCGTATCTCGTGGGCGATGCCGGCGGTCAGGCGGCCGAGCGAGGCCAGCTTGAGCTGCTGCGCCTGCTGGGCGATCTGCGAGATGTCATCGAGAAATACCAGGGTGTGCTGCTGGTCACCGCGTTGCAGCGAGATGAAGCTGGGTTGCAGCACCGGGCCGTCGACCTGCACCTGCAGACTGTCCGGGCGCAGGGTGGGGTTGTGCAGCCACTGCTGCAGGCGCTTGACCAGTTCGGGGCAGTGCGGGTCGATGATCTTGCCGCTGAGTTCGCTGCGCCCCAGCAATTGCGTCGCCCCCTGGTTGGCCAGCAGCACGCGATGCTGGGTATCGAGGACGAGAATGCCGGTGCGCATGCGCTGCAGGATCTGTTCGTTGAGCTCTTCCAGATTGGCCACGTCGGCCGCGCGTTGTTCGGCCAGGTTCTCGCTCATCTGCAGGCGGCGGGTAATGCCCTGGATGAACAGGGCGCCGGCGAAGCACAGCGCACCGAGGGCGCCGGCCTGGACGTACTGGGCGGCAGCGGCGGGGCGGCTGAGGCTCAGGTAGAAGGTCAGGTAGATCAATGCCATGGCGGCGATGGCGGCGATCAGCAGACCGATGCGTCCCCGCAGCAGGATATTGGCGATGGCCACGGCGACCACCAGCAGGTTGCCTATCCCGCTGGGCGTGCCGCCGGCTGCGTAGAACAGGGCCGAGAGGAAGATCACGTCAACCAGCGCCAGGCTGAACAGCTGCATCAGGTGCTTGGGCTTCTGCACCAGCACGGCGATGAGGATGTTGAGGATCAGGTAAGCCCAACTGCCGGTGCGAAACAGCTCGATGTGCACCACATCGAGCAGCTGTTCGTCGAGGTTGCTGGAGATCAGCAGGATCAGCGCCAGTCCGATGCTCAGGCGATAGAAGTGGTAGAGCCTGAGGATGCGCTGACCCTGCTTGCTGTCCTGTACGCTGCTCTCAGCGATCACCGGTATGCGGGCCTTGCTCGAGGTGTTTCTGGCTGCAGTACCAGCGTTGATCCTGGGTCAGCGCCTGGCTCTGGGGAATGTGCACGCCGCAGTGTGCGCAACGCACCATGGGGGCTGGTTCATCTTCGCGCTGTGCTTGGCCGGGGCGTTTGGGGGCGCTGATGTAGCGGCGCCAGACCCAGATCGCGGCGAAGATGATGGCGATCCAGAACAGCAGGCGAAACAGACCCATGGTGCACTCTTTCGTTGGTTGAGGGCTGCCAGTTTAGCCAAGGAGAAGCCGGCGGCACAGTGGCGTGGTGGCAAGCTGTGCGCTGTTACCGGGTGCGAAAGCCATGAGCGGGAACCCGTTTCGATTCTGCCGGGGTTGGTTGGAAAATAATCGCCATCACTTGCTGCGCGCCGCACTGAAGTGCGTTCAGCGCAAGTGCTGTCCCGCAGAGCAAGTATCCAGAGGCCATGAAACACCTGGACTGCCGCCTTCGCGGGGGTGGCAGGAAATAGCTGCCCCAGCGTATCCCCAGGCGATTACTGGCGGGAATGCCAGGCCATGAAAAAGGGAGGCCATGGCCTCCCTTGTTCAGTGACGCATCGGTCAGTCGAACAGGCCGAAGGTCAGGTAGCTCCAGATGGAGCGCTTCTTGGCGGTTTCGCCGGTCTTGGCGTCCTGCTGCAGTTCGGCCGGAATCTCCTGTACGGCGTCTTCGTACTGGCGGATCACGTCCTGGCTGGCGCGGGTCTGGCCCGGCGGCAGCGGTGCGTCGGTCTCGATCAGGCCGAGGGTGGCCTTGGCCAGCCAGGAGCGGTTGTCGGCTTCTTCCTCGAGCGGTACGAACTGGCCGCTCTCCAGGCTCGGGTGATCCGGATAATTGAGCTTGAGGGTTTCCAGGCTGGTGGCAGCCAGATCGTCCAGGGACAGGCGCTGATAGGCTTCGGTCATGATCGCCAGGCCATCGCCCACCGACGGGGTTTCCTGGAAGTTCTCCACCACGTAGCGACCACGGTTTGCCGCAGCGACATAGGCCTGGCGGGTCAGGTAGTAGTGGGCGACGTGCACTTCGTAGGCTGCCAGCAGGTTGCGCAGGTAGATCATGCGTTGCTTGGCATCCGGCGCATAGCGGCTGCTCGGGTAGCGGCTGGTGAGCTGGGCAAACTCGTTGTAGGAGTCGCGCGCTGCGCCCGGGTCACGCTTGGTCATGTCCAGCGGCAGGAAGCGCGCCACCAGGCCACGATCCTGGTCGAACGAGGCCAGACCCTTGAGGTAGTAGGCGTAGTCGACGTTGGCATGCTGCGGGTGCAGGCGGATGAAGCGCTCGGCCGACGACTTGGCGGCTTCCGGCTCGGCATTCTTGTAGTAGGCGTAGATGAGTTCCAGCTGCGCCTGTTCGGCGTAGCGACCGAATGGGTAGCGTGATTCCAGCGCCTTCAGCTTGGAAATGGCCTGGGTATAGCTGCGGTTGTCCAGGTCGGCCTGGGCCTGCTGGTACAGCTCCACCTCGCTGAGGTTTTCATCGACCTCCGGCTGCTTGGAGGAGCAGGCGGCGGTAAGGGCGAGGATGGCGATCAGC
>Ga0075032_1000541_pt1 | contig 20319 bp, 15 predicted proteins | sample SynthPrep_1_END__FD_71386 | JGI IMG/M metagenome (GOLD analysis project Ga0075032, IMG submission 71386) | Synthetic microbial communities from Ohio, USA - SynthPrep_1_END_DS7_MetaG | ecosystem: Engineered > Bioreactor > Aerobic > Activated sludge | place: USA: Ohio, Columbus | collected 2014-04-10
TTGGTTCGGTACGAGATCGCATGCGGGCGATACGCAGACCCAGTACTTGTTCTCCAGCTTGATGATATGGCCCGGGTGGAGGTGCCAGCCCGATACCGGTTTCGTCGAGATATGGGAATTGTAGCGGTAAAGGGCATTGAGCTTTTCGCCATCACCCTTGACGCTGATGTTGTAGTGAGCGCCGAAACCGTCAACGTTCGCGTCCTTCACCCCCGGATCGCAATCGACCAGCTTGATGCCGAACTTGATCGCCTCTCCCCCCACAACATCGAGGAGGCGTTCGGTATGCCGGGCCGCATGCGCCTCGAGCAGGGACTTTCTGTGGCTGTGCCCCGCGTCGCCTTTCGGCGATTTCGAAAGCTCATCGTAGTACTGCCAGTACACGTGCTTGTCGCTGAGGGCCGACTCCTCGGCATAAGCGCCTTCCGCACTGATAGCCGCACGGATCTTCGATGAGATCATGCGGGATGGGGAAGGCTTCCAATCCTCAATGGCCTCGGCAAGTGCAGTGAGAATCTGAGGGTCCTTTTTGCCCGCAAATGCTACGAAGCCCCCCGGTGTTCGGATCCATGGACGCCGGCCTTGGTCAGGGGCGCTCCAGCGGATGTCCAAGGGACGGTCATCCGACTCGTCGTAGGTCTGTTCGTACGTTTGGAGTATCCGACAGAAGACCTGGACCTGCTTATCGACTGTCAGATTCGCCTTGGCGCACAGCTCCCGGAAGGCCGACAGTTTTCCTTCCGTCCTGACAAACCCTCCGGCTTTCTTCCCTTTCTGCACCTGTTGGCGGTACAGATAGTGTATGTCGCGCCCGACCGTCGACTTGAGCCTGCTCCAGATGTTTTCGAGTTCCGGATCGGTGTCGGCGTCTTCCTCCAACTCATCGATCACCGCCTGGCCAGCTCCGCCCAGATCTTGGACCTCGGGCCACGGACGCAGAAGGGCATCAAGGACCGTCTCGAAGGGTTCGAGCAGAGGTTCCGCGGCGGTGTGCATGACGATGAGATTGAAATGACGGTTCCTGAAGAGGGACTTCATTATCCCGATGGCGCGCGCACCGTCCTTGCCACCCTTCTCCAATTGGTAGTCCAGAACAAGCAAATCCGACTGATGCAAGTAGGTGCCGATGTCGGAATTGTCCTCGCCATCGTGGATGTCGATTGTCATCGCCTTCGACTTTTGCCGGAACTGGCCGATCAATGCGATAATATCCTCTTTCTCCTTCCAGCGACCCTTTTCCGAATGGTCGAACCCGGCGCCGAAGACATGTTCCCAAGTGGGATACTCGTCGTCGATGATGAGAACCGATCTGATCGGGTCGATAAAAGCTTCCTTGACCAAACTGGACAGGTTGATCTCCTGGTCAGCCGTGGACACTCTCTCAGTCATTTTTGTTGGCGCCCCGAAACGCGATTGTAAAATTCGCTCCTGGCAGGACCATTTTTTCGTTGTCCTGCACGTAACTGATCTGGTGACCTCCCGCGGCCAGATTGGCTTGGCACAGATAAAGGCCGACCCCCCGGCCTCCCTCCAGCTTGCGGGTGAAGAACAAAGTGAAGAGTCGCTTGATATCGATATCGTCGATGCCAGGTCCATTGTCGGCGACGACAACTTCTCCGCCTCGGAAGTCAAGAACGATCTGTGGTGACGCCGTCCTTGAGTTGATCAGCCAATAGATGCTGTTGTTGACCAGGTTGATAAATACCGGAAGCAAACGCGACTGCTGCTCATATATAGAGAATGTTTGGAATGCCCCGGTCGCGGTAAAATCGATGCCGTTGTCTCGAATGACTCGGGCGAAGAAATCAGCAACGTAGTCGTAGATCCGGGCTCCTGAGATGACTTCGGTCCGCACGCGACCAGCCATCCGAAGCGGCCCCAGAAAATCGATGATTTGCTTGAGGCCGGAGTAGCCGACGTCGACGCGCCGCAGCGCATGGCCGTCCGTGGGGTCGGACTTGAGCTTCGCCAGACCGGCCACGATCGTGGCGTCGTGAGCGTGGAACTCGTGATCAAGGAACTCCACGGTGATGCCTAATTGAGCAAGTCCGTTCAGGCGGTCGACCTGGCTCCTAAGTTCCAAGTTTTCATCACCACCTAGCACTGCTACGGCCTGAACGTCGATGCTATCCCGCATGTTCTCAAGGGCGAAGATGTAGTTTTGGAAAAGCAGTTCGTTCTCGTTCTCGATGCGGGCCTTGGCCGCCGAAACCGCTTTGGCGGCGGACGACAAGCTCATTCGCTCGTCCTCGACTTGGCCGACAAGCGGCGCGGTTTCCAACCTCAGCAGCTTGTTGCGTTCGCTGACCAGGCCAGTAATGCGCTCGCGCTCCCCGTCCTGCAGACCTCTTATTTCTTTCGCCCATCTTGTAACGCGAGACGACAATTGCGCCTCATTCCGCTGGATCTGCTTCACGAGAATCTCTTGAGGAGACTGGGGCGAGATCTTCTCCACAGCCTCCGCCAGACGCTCGGAGAAGCCATTGACCAATTGGCTGAGATTGACCACGGACTTTCGGTACGAGCGATAATCGTCTTCGAGCGAGCCCAAGGGATTTGGCACACCCGGAAGACGCAGCTCGGAAATGCTGTCCTGCGCTTTCTCGAGGACCTCCTGAGCGACGGTTATGTCCTCCGCCGTCTCGATTCGGACAGATTCCAGATCGTGCTTGATGCGTTCGCTCACCGAGGGGATGGAAGCCAGATGCGCCCTCAATTTCGTGCGAAACTTAGTCCTGTGGGACTTCCGCAGATTTGCCTGATGCTCCTTCGCCCTCTGCTCGGCGAAATTCCGCTGCGTCACCTCCGTCTCTGCCTTGCGGTCCTCGGAGTTGGAACCGAAATAGTCGTATGCCGCCGCTCGTAGGATATTGGTGACCAGAATCTTCAGGGTCTTCGCTGCCCTATTTACGATGAAGCCTTCTCGCCCAGCTTTGTCTTTGAGATTCGGATTGTCGTTTCGTGTGATCGCTATTCGACCGAAGATGCGGCGAGCGTTCCAGTACTCGCGGCCCGCGTTTATGCTTCTGCGTTTCTCGATCTCGAAGAAATCGTTGTCTTCTCGACCGTAAGGCAACACCCGCAACGAGTCGCGATAAATCATCAGACCCGCATGGTTCTCAGTTAGGTCCTTCATACGCTTCATCTCAGCGGGCGTATGGGTGGAATTCTTCGGCTCCTGCTCGTAGGTGGCGATGTAGATGTCCATCGGCCCCAATCGAGACCCCGCGCCGACCGGCAGCGTAAAGTCCTTTGGCGGTGCCACGACGTAGTCGCTGCCCGTCTTGCGCCATTTTCCGAATGACTTGATCTGGCCGCGAAACACGCCGTCCTCGCCTATACGGCCATCAACGATGTGCTCCATCTGATCCGTCAAAGTGCGATTGAAATCATCGTCCGACGATATGACCGGAGTCCGGTGCCCATTAGAATATACATCGACGCGATAGTCGAAGTCCGGCCGTACCGCCTCGAGGTCGGGTCGCATGGGATCGAAAAGTGGATCAACGAACCCACCCAGGGTGGAGATAAATCTCCTACGATCGTCGTCCGCGGCCTGCAGATCTTTGTTGGCGGGCAGGAAGACTGAGAACTCATCCGTCGCCCTCGACACGACCATGGCGGTCCCGTGATCGCCAAGATCGGTCCAGACCGGCCAAAGAGCAAAATGCTGATCCAGAACTCGAAACTCATTGCATCCGTCCAGGATAAGCTGAGATGGCAGCGAGGCCAACGGATCAGCGCTATTGGCTGCTACAACGTGATCGTAGCTCGTCCACGCCGAAACCACGCGCTTTTCTCGCTCGCTGCCCGTCCCATCGCCGCGCAGATTTTGCAGCAACGCCGAGATCATCTCCGGCAGACGCTGTCGAATATCCTTCGGCGAAGCGAGGCTGACGACGGGGATCTCGATGTCGGACAGGATCAGAAAGGGATTCTCGAATAATCGCCAGTCGATCAAAGCTGCAGCTACTTGCTGATCACGCCTTTTGCTCATTAGCAACATGATAGGCCCCAGGTGCGCCGAGGACAGCCGACCGATGCCCTTCTGGCCCTGACGAGATCGAATCATCAGGCCGTCCATGTCCACTTCGGAGCGCGTGTCCTCAAAGAGCTTCGACTCGGTGCCGACGACCAACCACCGGTCGACGAGCTCTTCGTAATTCATACCGTGCCCATCATCGGTAATGGAAACGACCAGGGGCGTCTCGTCGAAGATCGTCAGTGAGACGTTGCGCGCATAGGCATCGTACGAATTCTTCCATAGTTCCGAGATCGCTGTAGGAACGTCTGCGATCTGCTCACGGCCGAGATGGTCAACAGTCCGGGCTCTAGTTTTGAAGCTTACCGTCTGCATCAGATGGCCTTGACGCGGGATGCGGTGTTTTCATTATTTGCTGCAGAAGTGAGGAGCAACTTGATGTGGCCGACCAGTATCTTGGCCAACACCACAGGAACGGCATTGCCGATCTGCTGCCCCGCCGCCATGAGACCACCTTTGAACTGGAAATCGTCTGGGAAAGTCTGGATCCGTGCCGCCTGTCGCGCGGTGATTCCGTGGTTGAGTGTCGGGTGCACGAAGCGGCCCTTCGATGGATTGATGCATGCCGTAGTCATAGTCGGCGCCGGCTTGGCCGGATTTATCCGGCCGTAGACGTCCTTGTGACCGTCATGGTCCTTATGGCAGTCGAGGGTCCGGTTGGATTCATGTCGGCTCCCGCCGTTGTGCGGCGTGCTTGCAAACGCGTCTATTAGTGTCTGACCATGCTGCATATGAACGTCATTCGGATCATCCTCCGGGGCCGGCAGAAAGGCCGAGCTGCAGTCCTTCCACGGCTCTAGGCCTTCGGGCATAGGGTCGCGGCGTTCGCAATGGGTTGGCCGGGGCGGCCAATCGAAACCTTCCACGACAACGTCCTGACGAAGGCCGAGGATGAACACTCTCTGACGGGCCTGAGGGGCACCGTAGTCGCGGGCGTCTATCTTGATGGGATCGTAAATCATGTAGCCGTTAGCGTGCGCCTGGGCGTAGAACTCATCGACATAGTCCTTGTGCCGCGGCCACAGCATACCCGGGACGTTTTCCATTAGGAACGCGCGCGGGCGCAACGTCCTAACGAATCCGAAGTACTCATGGATAAGGGCGTTGCGGGGATCAGCAACGCCAGCATTCTTGATACGATGGCGTGAGAAGCCCTGGCAGGGCGGCCCCCCGAGCAACAAATCGCATTCGCCGTCGGGAAAATGCTTTTGGGCGAGGACGGCTGGATCGAGCTTGGTGATGTCGTTGTTGTAGACGACAACATTCTCGGCGCGCAACGGCTTGCCGATATTGTTCTTGTAAGTCAGGGCAGCGTTGGGATTGAACTCTACCGCGAAGACCACGTCACAGCCAGCATCGATGGCCCCAAGCGAAAATCCGCCGGCCCCCGCAAAGAGATCCGCCACCTTGAGCTTCGTACCGTAATCCAACCAGCCTACCCCGCGCCGGAAGATCTAAGGTCTGCCAGCTTTCGCTCCATTAAATGTATCCGCGTCGATCCGACTATTGAACACAGACGGGCGGTTGTGAAGATATTCCCTGTGTTTATCGGCGACAACTGTTAATTGTTTGTGCATTTGATGCGAATCGGCCACGGTCACCAAGTGCAATTTCCTATCCATGCTTTTCGATCACCAAATCTGACCAACACCTCAGCAACCTAAGGCAACGATCCATCGTCGAGGTCGCTGTTATTCTTGGAGCGATGGCAGTCCTGCTACGCATGGATGACCGGTGGAGCATAACGATTGGCCATTGTGGTGAAGCTGATCGCCGCAGCGTCCTCAAGCAGGGGTGACGATCAGGAGGCTCCTGTCGATTTAGTCTTCGAGAAATGGATTTGTTGGCAAATGTCGGAAGCCGTCGATCGCATAGAGAGCATTCGCTGCAAGCATTTGGATCAAAATGCAAAGCGTTGGACCGGCTTGGAGCGGCTCCTCACAATAGAGTTGGTCCGCTCGCTTGATGAGGCCGCATTCGCTTTCAAGATCGCTCCCAATAGCCCAGAGCTGCAGGAAAAAGACAGCGCCCGCCATTTGATGCTGCTGGGGGCGAGCACTGCACTAGCGTCTTCGCTGGCTCTGATTAGAGACGACCCGGGTAGCGTTCCTTGGGGGCGGTCCGATCCCCACTTGGCGGCTTTGGCAGATAATCACCTTATCGAATGCGGCAAGCTGTCGGTGATACATCGGCTGGTATCGCTCGAGCGATATGGTCTGGCGAAGACCGGCTTCCCTTCACCCGACAAGCTCGTCATCGAAGTCGAAGACGATGGAGTTGAGTCTACCGAACGGGCTGAAGGCGGTTGGTTGAGCGCCCAGCAACGATTGCGACTCCGAGCACTCGAACAAAGCCTAGTAGCGAAGAAAGATGAGATCGGACAGCGAATAGGACGATACGTGACTGCAGCGAATGGTTGGTTCATCGCCTACGATCCCGATCTCGACACGTTCAACTACCATCGCGATTTAGCGGAAGTCTACAGCGCCGGTACGGCGGAACTGGACAGCCTGCCCTCCATGTCCCCGATCGGGGGGCGAACCTTCGAGGAGTGGAATAAAGTGTCCATTCATGCATACGGCAATGTCCTTCATCACATTGCTTGCGGGACCAAGTTAAAGTCAAGATTCCCTGACCTGCACCTGAGGAACCTCCTTACCATTTTCGCTCGGAAAGACGACATTGAGGAGGTCTGGGGCGGAGGTGCAGCCGGGCGCCAGATATTGGATTTACTTAAGCTCGATGCGGAGGGGGCTACGAAGCTGGATGCCCACCATGAGATTCCGATCCCATACTACGTCGACTTCGGGCGCGACTTCGTCTTGTTGCCCATATTCGGCGCGCTAATGAACCCAGTCGCTGGTCTCACCAATCAACTCCGTCATTTGCATCGGCGAGACTGGGACCAAGCTTTGAACGCCCGGGAGGCGGTATTCAGATCGGACCTCGCAGATTTGCTCGGGACGGACCGCTACATCGTGCCGGATCGCGGATGTAACTTACGAAAGAGCGATGGCTCCAGTCTGACGGACGTGGACGCGGCGGTTATCAACAGGGAGACCGGCGATCTCTGCCTGGTACAGCTAAAATGGCCCGACATCTATGGCCGATCATTGGCCGAACGCGAAAGCCGGCGTTCCAATCTCGCCAAGGCCAATGACTGGGTGGAGCGGGTTCACGGCTGGATCGCGGGAAGGACGTCGGCTGAGGTCTGCAAGGCGCTCCAACTCCCGCGTGGCAGCGACCGTCCCGTGTCCCTGCTAGTACTCAGCCGTCACGTGGCTGACTTCGTCGGTGCAACTGAATTTGATCGCCGCGCGATCTGGGCAAGTTGGCCACGACTAGCGAAGACCGTGTCCGAGAGTGGTGGCGAAAGTTTCCTTTATGCGCTTGCACTGAGAACGGCCAGCCTTAGGCAAACGCCTCCGAACACAGTGGTCAACAAATATCGCTTTCCTGGATTAGCCGTGGAGGTGAAAGTGAATTGACACCGCGCAGTAGGCCCTTTGCGTATGGCGACGGACTGCCTACAGTATTGCCTCGTTTACTGCTCATACCCAGCGCCGCTTTCGACGCCTGCGAAGGAAATCATTGGCTCCTCAAAACTAAGATCCGAAGTACATCCTGTCTTCCCCCAACGACAGAACCGACGCCGCCCGTTGGAAGGCAAGGACGGCATCAGTCGTTACTCAGGGCAATTCGCGGCTAACCGCTCAACGGGCCGAGAACGGAAAGCGCCAGATGTTGGACAGTTCGCCACCCGGTTTCACGGTACCGGCGAAATGATTGTTGACATTGCTCGAGGTGAAGTAGCCGCAGCTACCTTCACCTCTGGTCACGGTATCCGGCCAGAACACCCCCTCACCAGCCAAGGTCAGGCGGGTTGCTCTGGTCGCGGGGTCCACACGGGTAATGCCGTTATGGGCAACATCGGTGATCAGCACCTCACCGTCATCCGCGACCACGATACCGTCCGCACCGAAATCGAGGCGGGCGACCGTTTTCACCGAAGTCGAAAGATCAGCCGCAGTAACCGATGTATCGTTCGACGGCAAGAGCTCTAAATTTCGGGCACAGAGAGCTCGTTGCAATTATCGAGGACATCCAAGACGAGCTGACCTGTTACGGATACGTACGTATAACATAGTAGGCTCACGGGCGAGGCCACCTGGTAAATTACAAGCGTGTTTCTCGCGTCATGCTAGCCCATAACCTCGAGATCAAGCCTCGCAAGCGATATGTTGGCACGACGGATAGCAGCCACGATTAGCCGATTTATCCGGCGCTTCCCCGCACGACGATATCGTAACCTACGTCCACAGTTCTGCCGTGTTGCTCTTCACCGCGGCATCTTGCCATGATCATGCGGGCTGCCTGCTCTCCGATGAGGTCGCCAGGGGTGTGGACCGTTGTGAGTCCAGGGGTCAGCTCCGCAGCAATTTCGTAGTCGCCATAGCCGACAACCGCAAGATCCTCGGGGATCCTGACACCCTTGCGCATACACTCGAACATGACCCCTGATGCGAGAACGTCGGTGAAGCAGAAGACGCCTTGCAAACGCGGCTCGATCGATTGCAAGTGATCAAGGGCTTTCTTGCCTCCTGAAAATCCAGACCAGCCAGGCACGGTTGCGATCAGGTCGGTGCGAAGGCCGGCAGACATCATAGCCTGCAGATAGCCATCAAGGCGCTCCTGAAAGCGCTTGTTTCCAAGAGTTTCGTAGCCAACAACTCCAATGTCGCGAAGTCCCTTGCCGATCATGATCTGCGTTGCTTCAAACGCTGCGGATTGCGTCGAAAAGCCGACGCCTATGTCGATGAACGGCCCGGAAAGGTTCCAGGTCTCGACGATAGGAATGCCCGAGTTCATCAGAAGATTTCGTGTTCGTTCCTCCCTGTCGACCCCAGTTAGGACGATCCCGTCAACTCGACGTCCAATCAGGGCCATGATGGCATCATATTCTCGCTCACTCGTTTCGACTACCGAGACAATAAGATGGTATCCATGTCGTCCAAGCTCGTTTTCGAGCCCCATGATCATGTCGGCGAAGTTGGAGTTTCTGATCGACGGCATCACGGCCGCCACCACCTTACTCTTCCCTGAAGACAGGTTGACGGCGAGAAGGTTCGGAACATAGTTCAGGCGTTCCGCGACTTCCATCACCCGTCTACGGGTCTCGGCGACGACCTTTTCCGGATATTTGAACGTATTAGTGACTGTCATTGTCGAAACGCCGGCCTCGCGGGCCACGTCCCTAATTCCTACGACGGCTCCCTTCGCGGGAGCCACTTTTTTATTCATTTGTCCGTTTTCCTTGCCCGCGATTTAGACGCATGCATTCCCGTTTGCCCTCAGCATAGGCATGTTCAAAACTTAAACAACCACTATTGACCTTAGCACGATTTCACGTATTTTACCGGTAAAATCGCGCAATATCGCAAAAGAGGAGTGAATAAATGACGTTCTCAATCGCTGCACGGGATCCCGCGACCGGCATGTTCGGCATCGCAATCGCGACTTCCGCCGTTGCCGTCGGCAATCGTTGCCCATGGGTAAAAGCAGGTGTGGGCGCCGTCACGACACAGCACCGCACGGACACACGGCAAGGCCCGATCGGGATCGATCTGTTGTCCAAGGGACTTTCTGCCCATGAGGTGGTAAATCTCCTGGCCGCCAGCAACGATTTTCCGCAAGAGCGCCAGTTTGCGGCAGTCGACCGTGAAGGTCGTACCGCCTTTTTCAACGGGCCGGAAATCGAGTGCATCAACGCCGGCCATACCGGTTTCCAATGCGTATCGACCGGTAATTTCATCGCCAACAAGGACGTGCCGCGCCACATGGTCGAGGCGTACGAGGCCAATCTGGAAATTCCGTTTGCCGAACGGCTCCTGCTGTCGGTCGATGCAGGCCTTGCCGGTGGCGGCGAAACCAAGCCGATCATGTCTTCGGCGCTACTCATCGCTGATCGCAACAGCTGGCCGCTTGTCGACCTTCGCATCGACTGGAAAGAAAACCCGCTCACCGAACTTCGGGCGCTCTGGGACTTTTTCAAACCCCACCAGGAGCGCTTCGTCAAACAGGTGCTGACGCCCGCCGCACTCACCTTGCTTTCCGACTCTCCTATGAACGTCTGATGGCGTCCGCTGTGCCTGCCGGAATCCGGCGGGCACAGCGAATGGGCTCTCGCATTCTTTCAATGCCAACAAACAAAAAGGGAACTGAGCATGCGACTTTATCTATCTACTGCGGCACTCGTTGCCGGGACCGCAATCTTGTCGTCCAGCGCGCTGGCGCAGGAAACGTTGATCGTCAACTCATGGGGTGGGACCTATGAGAAGCTTCAAAAGGAACTGATATTCGAGCCGTTTGAAAGGGCCAACAACGTCAAGATCCAGGTTGCAACGGTCTATTCGGCCGACATGCTGGCACAGCTTCGTGCACAGAAGAACGCACCGCAATATGATGTCGTGCAGTTTTCCGGCGGCCAGGAAGTCGTCGCGGCGAAAGAAGGATTGATTTCTCCCATCAAGCCGGAAGAACTATCTCACGCTGCCGACCTTTATCCTTTCGCAACAGCAGGACTTGCACGCGGGGAAGGCCCGGTGAGCCTCGTGACGGCCATTGGCCTTCTCTACAATGAGAAGACAGCGCCCTCTGCACCATCCTCCTGGAAGGATCTGTGGGACCCGAAGTATGAAGACCATCTCGTTCTGACCGATCTGTCCAATTCCTATGGCCTTCTCGGCATGCTGATAATGAACCAGGTTTGGGGCGGTACGCTCGAAAACACCAAGCCGGGCCTGGAAAAGGTCGGCGAATTGCTCAACCGCTCCGTCATAATCACATCTTCTCCCGAAGTGCAGCAGAACTTCGCTCAGAACGATGCGTGGATCGCCCCCTTTTCCCAGGACTATGCGCATGTCATCCGGCAGAGCGGACAGCCTGTGAGATTCGTCGCGCCCAAAGAGGGCATGCCAGCTGTCTTCTTCACCTCGAATGTCGTTGCCAATAGACCCAATCAGGCACTGGCGAAAAAGCTGATCGACTTTTCTCTCTCACCCGAAGTGCAGGCCGCTTTCGCCCGCGAGATGCGCTATTCACCGACCAACAGTAAAACCGTACTCGACCCCGAGGTTGGTGCGGAAGTGGTTCATGGAGATGCAATCAACTCGTTGGTCCGCTTCGATCCGCAAACGGTCGACGGAATGAGGAACCAGCTTATCGAAGAATGGAAGAAGTTGATCGCGCGCTGACTTCAAGCAAAAAGAAGGACAGTCGACATGCACTCGATTAAGCTGGATCTGAGCATTGCTGCGCCAGGAATACTGCTGCTGCTCATTGCATTCGTCCTGCCGGTAACAGGTATCCTTGTTCTTGGCATCGAAAATGCCGAAGGCAGCTTCACTTCGGCACACCTCGTCAAGTTTCTGACCGATCCGTTCTATCTGGCAATTGCCTGGCGGACGGTCAAGCTGTCACTGATCATCACGGTGATCTGCTTCGTCGCCGGCTTTCCGCTCGCCTATATCATGGCGCGCGGGGGGCCGAAATTGCGCCTCTGGCTTCTGATCGCGATCACCTTGCCGCTGATGACCAGCGTGGTGGTACGAACCTTCGGCTGGATGGTGATCCTCGGACGCGGCGGCCTCGTGCCGCAGGCGCTGAATATGCTTGGTCTGGTGAATCGAAACTTCACCCTGATGCAAACGGAGACGGCAATAGTCGTGGGGATGGTTCAGGTCCTGTTTCCATTCATGGTCTTGTCCATTCTCGGCGTGGTGACGAAGATCGATCGGCGACTGGAGGAAGCCGCAAGGGTCATGGGGTGTAGTTTCATACAGGCCATGCGCTCTGTTGTCCTACCTCTCGCCATGCCGGGTGTCGTGGCCGGATCCCTTCTGGTGTTCACGCTTTCAGCCAGCTACTTCATCACGCCTACCCTGTTGGGCGGTACACGACTGCCCGTGCTGGCGAGCTCGATCTATGAAACCGCCACCAAGACGCTGGATTGGCATTTTGCCGCCGCGCAATCGATCGTACTTTTGATCGGCGTGCTTGCACTCTTGGTTCCGTATACTCGCCTGTCGGGGAAAGCCAATGGTTAAGGGTATCCCAGTCTCCATCAAAATCTTTGCCGTAGCCTATGTCGCAGCGATTATCCTGTTCGTGATCGGGCCACTCGTGGTCGTTGCCGGCGTTTCATTTACTGCCGGCGACTACATTACCTTCCCTCCCCAAGGCACAAGCCTGCGTTGGTACGAGGCGATCGTGACCTCTCCGGTCTATCTCGACGCCGCCTGGACCAGCCTGAAACTTGCCGTTCTCGTCACGATCTCGGCGACCGTTATCGGAGCTGCGATGGCGATCGTTATCCACCGCCAAAGATTACCCGGCACTACGTTCATCGCGGGTATCTTTCTTGCCCCGCTCGTCTTGCCGACGATTGTCTTCGCGCTGGGACTTCTGATCGCCTGGAGTTCCTACTGGGGAGCCACATCCTTGCTGACGTTGTGGATTGGCCATACCGTGATCGCGATACCCTACGTAATCAGGACCACGCTCGCGGTGCTGGCGACCTCGGACAAGTTTCTGGAAGAAGCGGGTCGCACGCTCGGGGCCGGACCCTGGAAGGCCATCTTCTACGTCGTCTTACCCCAGGCCATGCAGGGCATTGCTGCGGGCGCCTTCTTCGCCTTCAACATCTCGTTTGATGAGGCCATCCTTTCCCTATTTCTTCGTTCACCGGAAATCATGACGCTCCCCATCCAGATCTATACGCAGCTTGAATTCAGCCCCGATCCTTCAATCGCTGCAGCCTCAACCCTGATGATCCTTCTCACCGTCATCATGATCCTTATCATCGACCGACTGTTCGGCATCCAGCGTGTGGCGGGTTAAGACAATGGCAGCAGTAGCACTCAACAATGTCACCAAGGCATTCGGTGATCTTGAAATCATCAAAGGCATCACGGTGACTATCGAAAAGGGGGAATTCGTTAGCCTCCTCGGACCAAGCGGTTGTGGCAAGACGACCTTGCTGCGGATGATCGCAGGCCTGGAATCGACGACCTCCGGATCGATATTCATCGGCGAGCGGGATTCGACGGGGCTGCCACCCGAGCAGCGCGACATCGCGATGGTGTTCCAATCCTACGCGCTATTTCCTCATCTCACTGTTCTTGAAAATGTGCTTTTCCCACTGCGCATGCGCAAACTGAGCGCTCGCGACAAACAGGTCGAACGGGCACGAGCGGCACTTGAGCTTGTTCAGCTGTTGCATCTGGCAGATCGGCGGCCGAGAGAGCTTTCGGGTGGACAGCAGCAGCGCGTAGCCATCGCCCGTGCGGTTGTCTCCGAGCCACAGGTTCTTCTGCTCGATGAGCCGCTGTCTAACCTCGATGCGAGACTTCGCGAGAATATGCAGGAAGAGTTGATCCAATTGCATCGCAAAACAGGCCTTACCACCATCTTCGTGACGCATGACCAGGAGGAGGCGTTGAGCCTTTCCGACCGGGTTATCCTTCTCAACGGGGGGAAGATCGAACAGGTTGGGTCTCCCTCAGAACTCTATTCCAAGCCCAGCACACGCTTCGCCGCGTCATTCATGGGCTCAACGAACCTGCTGGACGCTGAGATCGTACCGCACGGTGATGCAACTGCTGCACATCTCGCAGGCGGCCAGATCCTTCAACTTGCCGACGGACCGGCGTCGTGCGGACCAGCCACGGTGATGTTCCGGCAAGAAGATATCCAGATGCGTCCATCGTCTGGCACAAGCCAACTGACCGGGGTCGTCGTAACCCGCATCTTCCTGGGTGCCAGGGTTCGTTACGTCATCGACCTCGACGGACAGGCTATCAGATGCCTTGCCTCGACCGACAAACTGTTCGAGGTCGGCGAGACGGTTGGGATATCCGTTCCGGTAGACCGCATGCGCGTTCTCCGAGACTGACCCAAATCCGCCAAAAAACGATACCAACCCCTCTAAAGAAAGGAAAATCAAAATGATAGGTCGCGTTTGGCGCGGTTGGGCGAAGCCCGAAACCGCGGATGCATATGAGAAGCTTCTGACCACGGAAACCTTGCCGGCCCTCCATCGGATCGGGGGGTATAAGGGATCCTATTTTCTACGCCGTACACTCGACGTTGGCGAGGTAGAATTTATGGAAATTACATTTTGGGATTCCATGGAAACGATCCACGCGTTCGCCGGCGAAGACTGCACCAAGGCTGTCGTTCCGCTTGATACGCAAGCTTACCTGACACGCTTCGATGATCGCTCCGTTCACTTCGAGGCGACGTGGTGCCCGTAAGCCATTGACCTGTTGAAACAGGCAAATTGAGAACACATCAGATGGGAAGAATGCCTGGGGTGCGGGCTGCTTTCGGATCAAATCTGGTGTAATATCTAGCTGCGAACCAAAAGCTTGCGTTGGTTCGCAGCAGAACCGCACCACTCGATTGTGCGGACCGCTTGTCTGTCTTCCTTCTCACCTTGCGGGGTCTCCATCCCCCGAGCGATAACCCGTCGACATGACAATCATAACAAGCAAAATGCCGCCGTGCAGCTTCTTATGATGCCCGATTGTTATTCGGGCTCATCCCACGGGTTCACGAGCGCCACGCCCATGCCCGCGAAGTCCTTGATATTGCGCGTCACCAGCGTCATGCGCCGGGTGAACGCCGTCGCCGCAATATAGGCGTCATTGATCGGCTTGGGATCGTGAACATGCCATTGAGCCGCCTGAACGACCGCTGCCTCGTCAAGCGGCAGAATGCGACGGAAAAAGGCCGGAAGGACCGTGTTTTCGAGCCAGTTGCGCAAGACGTCACCAGCGCCCGGATCGTTGTGCTCAACCAGCCGGACGCCAATCTCCAGCCCATGCAAGACGGCAGTCTACCGGGGGGAAATCGAAAGGTTCAGCGTGCAGCGGTGAAAGCCTATTTTCACCGGGCAACAGCGCCCTGGCGTGCTTGCCCATTGGTCTGATCTGCGGCCCGTCGTACGAGCGGCAGTGTGAGAAGTAAACGCGGGCGCGCCCGCCTCCCGTGGGGATGCGTAAAAAGACTGATCGAATTTTTCCAGCAGACGGGACAAAACACAAAAGTGGGCGGCCGTCATAGGGGCCTATCCCCAGCCGTCCTTTGTTGATGCTCTACAGATGAACAATCTCAACATCAGGCCATTTTGTTGCTAAGTATTCTGCGACAAGTCGTCGGTGACAGTGGTGCGGCTTGTCCTCGCTGCACAACAGGCATCCACCTTCAATTTTCTCCTTGTCGATCATCTCGATCCGGCGTCGCGTTATCAGATCCAGAAATCTTGCGGCATAGGTGTTCCAGTCTCCCCCTCTTACCTTGAACTCTTCGAACATCTCCTTCGTCGGCGCAAGGTCCGGCAGATGCTCATATTCCATTCCACAGAGGGCTTCGGAAAAGTATCTCAGGTCGTCACGCTTCGCGAAGCCTGATAACTGTGAAACATTATTGAGGCGAACATCGACAAGCCGTTTGGCGCCAGAGTCCCTCAGTCTCGCGAAGAAGTGCTGAGCCGAAGACTTGGTGAACCCAATGGTGAATATTCTCATCGTCTTTATCTACCCTAAATCCCCACACCTTCGAAGGTGAGCCCGTCATATAGTCGACTATACCGCACGATCTCGACGCCCGAGTCCTGCTCAATCTGCTTGATGCCAGCGGAAGCATGGGATGTGATACGTTGCAACTCTTGGCGGCTCTGCCGAAGTGCCCATCGCGATACCACGCAAGCAGGTACATAAAATTTCTCACGATCAGAATCAGTCGATCGATTGGTTGCAGGGCTGGAAGTCCCGAGCGTCTGATCAAAATCGGTTTCAAGGTCACTAGGAACGAGGGTTGACCGTCGAGCAAAGATGACAACTCGCGTCCGCTCCGCAAAAGGTTAAGAGCCTATCTGCTCCTGCCCTTCAACGCAGTTGGCTATCCTTATTGCCACGGCGGTTGATCGTGGAGAACGCTGGTCGTTTATCGCGTTCACTTTGGCAAGCAATGCATGTCCTGACGGACGGAATGGCCTGGCGACGTCTCAACGGAATCTCCTCGCCACACACCTCGCATTCGACGGTACCGTGTCCCGATGGAAGTCGAGAACGTGCTGCCGACAGCGCATCGGTTACAGTCGCATCAATCTGGTCTTGAATCCCGCCTTCGGGTCCCCAACCGTTCGCCATGTCCGACTCCTTCAAAGTACATGGGATGTCCAACAATTACGTGGCTCAACAAGGCCTGATTACCCTGCCATGTTTTTATATAGGAATACACCCTCCCAGTATCAATATTCCTCACGGATGTCTTCTGGGCTGCTGATGGCGGAGTTTCACCTTCCCCAGCGTTGTCGGGCGGAGCCTCTACAATGAGCGCTGCGAACACGCGAGGCTGCAAGGTTGCACGGCTAGATCGATATACTATATAGTAGATCCCTGTATTCTTTTCATTGGCGAGCGACTGGTGGATTCGGTTGGCGTGCGAACGCTGCGCCGTCCGTTGCGATACCCCTGTGAGGTGATCTTGACTGACTTATTCACGACGAGGCCCAAGCCTCCCTTGGCCGAACTCCTGCGCCCCAAGAAGCTAGATGAATTCGTCGGGCAACGGCATTTGCTTGGCCCCGGCAAGCCGCTGCGACTTGCCTTGGAGGCGGGCAAGTTGCACTCGTTCATCCTCTGGGGCCCGCCAGGTGTGGGCAAGACCACCTTGGGGCGCTTGGCCGCCAGTGCGACAGACAGCCGGTTCATCGCCATCTCTGCCGTGCTTGCCGGAGTGAAGGATATCCGGCAGGCCATCGACGAGGCCCAGGCTGAACTGGACAATCATGGTCGATCGACAGTTCTTTTCGTCGATGAGATCCATCGCTTCAACAAGGCGCAGCAGGACGCCTTGCTGCCCCATGTCGAGTCGGGGCTCCTGACCCTAGTGGGAGGAACCACCGAGCATCCCGGGTTGGCGGTCAATTCCGCACTGCTCTCGCGGGCGCAGGTCTATACCCTCGAACCGCTGTCCGGCGACGAGCTGAACCAGCTCTACGAACGCGCACTGCCGAATCTCCAGGGCGTCACGTTGGATGCGGACGCACTTGACCTGCTCAAGGGCTTCGCCGATGGCGATGGCAGGCGCTTCCTCAATCTGCTTGAGCAGGTGACGAATGCTGCGTCGGGCTCTGGAAAGGCCGTGGTCGATGGCGAGTTCGCCAGGCTGTCCACCAGCCCATCGCTGCGCAGGTTCGACAAGGGCGGCGACGAGTTCTACTGGCAGCTCTCGGCCTTCCACAAGTCGCTGCGGGGCTCTGACCCCGATGCAGCCTTGTATTGGCTGGCCCGCATCCTCGACGGAAGCGGCGACGTGAGCCAGGTGACCCGCCGCATGGTGGTGATGGCCAGCGAAGACATCGGCAATGCCGACCCGCAGGCGCTTCAACTGGCACTCAACGCCGCGCTGGCCTACGACAGGCTGGGCTCGCCCGAGGGTGAGATACCGCTGGCGCAGGCGGCGACTTACCTCGCCCTCGCCCCCAAGTCGAATGCCTCCTATGCCGCTTGGGACCAGGCCAAGGCATTCGTCAAGCGCAGCGGCTCCCATCCTGTTCCTCTCCATCTTCGCAATGCACCGACGAAGTTGATGGAGCAGATGGGGTATCACGAAGGCTACCGCTATGCCCATGATGAGCCCAGCGGCTATGCTGCCGGGCAAACCTATTTTCCCGAGGGCGTGGCGCGGCCGGGCTGGTACCAGCCAACGGACAGAGGAGTCGAGCGCAGGCTGGGAGAAAGGCTTGCTTGGCTGCGCTCGCTCGATGACGCAGCGCCGCCAAGCGCCGAGGCTTGACCGATCTTCCCCGAAATCGGCTCATCGCCCCCTCACGAATTACAGGACAAGAACATGCCAGACTCTTCTTTCGGTGAATCCTCGGCGAATATCAGATGGAGACGAGTTGCCCACTATCTGCGCACGGAGCCTGGCGCAGCGGTATTGCTGGTGATCGTCACGGTCGTGGCGCTCGTGTGGGCGAACTCGCCGCTGTCCGATGCTTATTTTGCGTTGTGGCACCTTGATGTCGGGTTCAATTTCGGCCCGTTCGGTCTGCACATGGATCTGCACCATTGGGTCAATGACGGCCTGATGGTCGTCTTCTTCTTCCTGATCGGCCTTGAGGTGCGCCAGGAGTTCGCCCACGGATCTCTCCGGGACCGAAGCCGTGCCCGTCTCGCCCTGATCGCAGGGGTCGCGGGCGTCGTGCTTCCTGCGCTGGTTTATGTCCTGATCGTGGGGCTGGCCGGAAGTGAGGGCCTGCATGGGTGGGGTGCGGTGGTGGGCACCGATACGGCGTTCATGCTGGGCACCCTGGCGATCGTCGGCCCGCGGCTATCCGGTCAGTTGCGCGTGTTCCTGCTCACCCTGACCGTGGTCGACGACTTTCTCGCCGTGTCCATCATCGGCATCGTCTACAGCGAGGAGATCCGGATCGTCCCGCTGCTGATCGCCCTCGCCAGTCTCGTCGGATTGTGGCTGCTAGGCCGTACCCGGCAATGGCGGGCAACGCCGTATGTGCTTATCGTGATCGTGCTGTGGTTCGCAACCGTGTACTCCGGCATCCATGCCTCCCTTGCCGGGATGGTGGCGGGGCTCCTGATCCCGGCCTACGCGACGCAGCGTCACAAGGTCGTCGCGGCAAGACAGCTGTTCCGGGATTTCTGGCAGTCTCCGAGTGCCGCATCGGCCCGTGCGGTGGACTGCGGGCTGTCCCGGGGTATCGCGGTGAACGAGCGGCTGCACGAGTTCCTGCGGCTGCCGACCGCGCTGCTGATCGTGCCGGTGTTCGCCCTGGCGAACGCCGGGGTGGACCTGCGTGGCGGGCTGCTCGCTGAGGCCTTAGGCTCGCCCGTGACCTGGGGGGTCATCGCAGGGCTCGTGCTCGGCAAGCTCCTAGGCATCGGACTCATCACTCTCGCCGCGGTCCGCCTCGGCCTGGGTCGGCTGCCCGAGGGCGTCGGGATGGGGAGCGTGTTCGGCGGTGCTGCACTGTCCGGGATCGGGTTCACCGTATCCCTGCTTATCATCGGGCTCGCGTTCGGCACGACCTCCGACCTGGGCCGCCAGGCTACGGTCGGCGTGCTGGTGTCGATGGTGCTCGCTACGTTGCTGGGGTGGTTCGTCTTCAAGGTCGCCGCCCGGAGATGGGGCGAGGAGACGGCGGATCTGCCGATGGTGCTTGAGCCCCCGGTGGATCCCGAGGTCGACCATATCCGCGGCCCCGAGGACGCCCAGCTCACTCTCGTTGAGTACGTGGACTTCGAGTGCTCATACTGCGCGCACGCGACCGGCTCGTGGGATGATCTGCGCGGCCAATTCGGGGAGGACCTCCGCTATGTGGTGCGCCACTTGCCGCACCACCCGCACGGGCCGATCGCCGCGCGGGCGTCCGAGGCCGCGTCGAACCAGGGGATGTTCTGGCCGTGGCTTGACTTCGTGTTCACGCGTCAGCATGCGCTGGAGCGAGAGGACTTGATCGGGTATGCAGCAGAGCTCGGCCTCGATGTCGACAGATTCGTCGTGGATCTCGATAGCCCGTTGGTGATCGAGCGTGTGCAACGGGATCTTGTGAGTGCGGTCGCCAGCGGGGCGCATGCGACTCCGACGTTCTTCGTCGATGGTCGCCGTCTGCGCGGCAGCTACGACGCCCGCACCCTCACCGCAGCGCTGGAGGCCAGCCGTCGCGGCACAAGGACTCAGGAAGTCGAATCCTAAGCGACGTCTCGATCCGGGCTACACCGGCACCGGAGGAACGGGCTCTGCACGGGCGGGCTCTCGTCGCGCCGGACAGCGCCAACTCGACACACCCGTCAGCCTGATACCCTCTGAAACACTTTGCGGATTTAGACAGCTAGAAAGCTATCGCCGCTTTGTAGCCCACGCCGCCTTCACTCGCGTAGGCAAATCCTTAGTGATATACTCGACGTGAAAAGATTACTGCGTGTACTGATAGTAATACCCCATAATTATACCATTGTTTTTGCACATCCAAGATGAGTAGGGCACTTATGAAAAACTCGGCTTTGACCGAAATTAAGCGGTGGTTGGTTTCTCAAGGCCTGCTGGGGCGAACCGAATGTGAGCTACTCGTCGGGTTTTGTGAAGGGTGTCGCCGACATGGGATAATGATCTCGCAGGGCGTTCTTTTTATTGATACTCTTCATCCCGTACTCGAATCCTGGGGTTTTTTTTGGGACGAAGACGAGGGC
>Ga0075032_1000542_pt1 | contig 20229 bp, 13 predicted proteins | sample SynthPrep_1_END__FD_71386 | JGI IMG/M metagenome (GOLD analysis project Ga0075032, IMG submission 71386) | Synthetic microbial communities from Ohio, USA - SynthPrep_1_END_DS7_MetaG | ecosystem: Engineered > Bioreactor > Aerobic > Activated sludge | place: USA: Ohio, Columbus | collected 2014-04-10
CAGAGCAAGGCCAATATCGAGGCGGCCCAGGCCGAGGTGCAGTCGCGCCAGATCGACCTCGACTACACCACGGTGAAGGCGCCGATCACCGGCATGACCAGCAAGGAAAGCGTCTCCGAAGGCAGTCTGATCGTGGCCGGCGACCCCAGTGCCAGCCTGCTCACGCAGATCACCCAGCTCGACCCGATCTTCGTCAACTTCGCCTACCCGGACGCCGAGGCCGAGCGCCTGCGCCGGGAGCTGTCCGAGGGCAGCCTGGTGCCGCCGGCCAGCGGCAAGCTGAGCGTGGAGGTCTATTTCGGTGATGGCTCGGCCTATCCGACGGCGGGCGAGGTGGATTTCACCGACAGCCTGATCGACCGTGGCACCGGCACGGTCAGCGCCCGTGGCGTGGTGCCCAACCCTGAGCAGAAGCTGCTGCCGGGTCAGTTCGTGCGGGTGCAGGTCAAGGGCCTGACGCGTCCACGGGCGATCACCGTGCCGGAGCGTGCCGTGGCCCAGGGGCCGCGCGGCACCTTCGTCTATGTGGTGGATGAGCAGAATGTCGCGCGCATGCGCCAGGTCAGCACGGGGGATACCGCAGGCGGTCGCTGGCTGATCCTGTCCGGTGTCAGCGATGGCGAACGGGTGATCGTCGACGGGCTGGCCAAGGTGCGACCCGACAGCCCGGTACAGGCCGAGGAGGCGAAGGCAGCCGCGCCTGCAACCCCGGCGCAGGAGTAACGGCCATGATCTCGCGCTTCTTCATCGACCGTCCGGTATTCGCCACCGTCATCTCCATCGTCATCGTGCTCGCCGGGCTGGCCGCCATGCGTGCGCTGCCCATCGCCCAGTACCCGGAAATCCTGCCGCCACAGGTGTCGGTCAGCGCGGCCTACCCGGGCGCCAGCTCGCAGGTGATCGCCGAAACCGTGGCGGCGCCGCTGGAGCAGGAGATCAACGGCGTCGAGAACATGATCTACCAGTTGTCCAACTCCTCCAGCAGCGGGGCGATGAGCCTGACGGTGTACTTCGAGGTTGGCATCGACCCGGATCAGGCCACCATCAACGTCAACAACAAGGTGCAGGCGGCGCTGGCCAAGCTGCCGGAAGAGGTACGCCGACAGGGCGTGAAGGTGGAGAAGAAATCCTCGGACATCCTCCAGGTCATCACCCTGTATTCGCCGGATGGCTCGCGTGACCCGATCTTCATCAGCAACTACGCACTGATCAACGTCATCGACGAACTCAAGCGTCTCAAGGGCGTGGGGGATGCCAGCCAGTTCGGCTCCAAGGATTACTCCATGCGCATCTGGCTGCGCCCGGACAAACTGGCGCAGTACGGCCTCACGCCCACCGATGTGGTCAACGCCATTCGCGAGCAGAACTCGCAGTTCGCCGCCGGCAGTTTCGGCCAGCAGCCGCTCAAGGAGCCGCAGGACTTCACCTACACCGTCACCACCCAGGGCCGCTTCACCGATCCGAAGGAATTCGAGAGCGTCATCCTGCGCACCGATGCCACTGGTGCCAGCCTGCTGCTCAAGGACGTGGCACGAGTCGAGCTGGGCGCACAGGACTATTCGCTGGTCACCACCCTCAACGGCCAGCAGAACGCCGCCTTCGGCATCTACCTGCAACCCGGCGCCAACGCCCTGGATACCGCCGAGGCGGTCGAGCGCACCATGCAGCGGCTGAGCAAGCGCTTCCCCGAAGGCATCGCCTACAAGATCCCCTACGACACCACCAAGTTCGTGCAGGTCTCCATCGACGAGGTGATCAAGACCTTCTTCGAGGCGCTGCTGCTGGTGGTGCTGGTGGTCTTCGTGTTCCTGCAGAACTGGCGCGCCACGCTGATTCCCGTGCTGGCGATCCCGGTGTCGCTGGTCGGCACCTTCGCCGGCATGTACCTGCTGGGGTTCTCCATCAACCTGCTGACGCTGTTCGGCATGGTGCTGGCCATCGGTATCGTGGTGGATGACGCCATCGTGGTGATCGAGAACGTCGAGCGGGTGATGCGTACCCAGGGGCTGAATGCGCGGGATGCCTCGATCAAGGCGATGGAGGAGGTCACCGGGCCGATCATCGCCATCGTCCTGGTGCTCTGCGCGGTATTCGTGCCGGTGGGTTTCCTGGGCGGTCTGGCGGGGCAGATGTACAAGCAGTTCGCGATCACCATCGCGGTGTCCGTGGTGATTTCCGGCATCGTCGCCCTGACGCTGTCGCCCGCGCTCTGTGCACTGCTGCTCAAGCCCGGCCATCACGAGCCTGCCGCGCCATTTCGCGTCTTCAACCGTTTCTTCGACAAGGCCACTGCCGGCTATGGCGCCGGCGTGCGTTTCTTCCTCAAGCGTTCGCTGGTCGGCATGCTGCTGTTCGGCGGAATGATCGCGCTGATCATGCTGTTGTTCGCTCGGGTGCCCGGATCGCTGGTGCCCGACGAGGATCAGGGCTACGTGATCAACGCCTACTACCTGCCACCTGCGGCTTCGCTCAATCGCACCGAGGCATTGAGCGGGGCGGTGAGCCAGCAGTTGATGGAGCACCCGGCGGTGCAGGACGTGGTGACCTTCGCCGGTTTCGATGTGCTCACCTTCGGCGTGCGCAGCAATGCCGGGGTGTCCTTCGTGCCGCTCAAGGACTGGAGCGAGCGCACCACCGACGAGCTGGACGCACGCAACCTGACGCGTACCTTCATGGGCATGGGCGCCGCGCAGAAGGATGGCCTGGTGTTGTCGTTCAACCCACCGCCGATCACCGGCATGAGTACCACGGGCGGTTTCGAGTCCTATATCCAGGATCGCTCCGGCGGCAGCGTCGAGCAGCTCGGCGAGAAGGTACAGGCCTTCGTCGAGGCCGCCAGCAAACGGCCGGAGCTGGCCGGTGTGCAGAGCACCTTCAGTGCCAACGTGCCGCAGTACTACATCGACCTGGATCGCACCAAGACCCGTGCCCTGGGCGTCAGTGTCAGCGACGTGTTCACCGCGATGCAGGCGACCTTCGGCAGCTACTACGTCAACGACTTCACCCTTTACGGGCGCACCTGGCAGGTCAGTCTGCAATCGGAATCGGAGTTTCGTCGCAAGCCGGAGGATCTCGGCCAGGTCTACGTGCGCTCCAGCAGCGGTGACCTGGTGCCGCTGTCGACGCTGTTGCGCGTGCGGCGCATCCTCGGGCCGGACTCCTACGACCGCTTCAACGTCTATCCCTCGGCCAAGGTGCTCGGCGGTCCTGCTCCCGGCTACAGCTCCGGGCAGGCGCTGGCGGCGATGCAGCAAGTGGCCGACGAGGTGCTCGGCGAGGATTACAGCCTCGGCTGGATCGGTTCGGCCTATCAGGAGCTGGCCACGCAGGGTTCGGGGGCTCAGGCCTTCGTCTTCGGCCTGATTCTGGTGTTCCTGATCCTTGCCGCGCAGTACGAGCGCTGGACGCTGCCCCTGGCGGTGGTCACGGCCGTGCCTTTCGCGGTGTTCGGGGCGATTCTCGCGGTGTGGCTGCGCGGGATCCAGAACGATGTGTACTTCCAGGTGGGGCTGGTCACCCTGATCGGCCTGGCGGCGAAGAACGCCATCCTCATCGTCGAGTTCGCCGTGCTGTTGCGTGCCGAGGGCAAGGGCATCTTCGATTCCGCGCTGGAGGCGGCCAAACTGCGCTTCCGTCCCATCGTGATGACTTCGCTGGCCTTCATCCTAGGCTGCGTGCCGTTGGCCATCAGCTCGGGCGCCGGTTCGGCCAGTCGCCACTCCATCGGTACCGGGGTGATCGGCGGCATGCTCGCGGCCACGCTGCTGGCGACCTTCCTGATTCCCATGTTCTACCTGCTGGTGGAGTCGGCCGCGCAGCGTTTCGGTCGGCGCAAGCATGAGCCCGAGACGCAGGAACCCGGGCAGGGAGGCTGATGCCGTGACCCTGGCGCCGACCGCAGCCCCGTCGCGTGGATGCAATCGGGGAGTCATCCAGAACCTGCGAAATTCCTGAGCTCCCGCCTTCGCGGGAGTGACGATGAATGGCTTTTTCGGAATATCCTTGGCACGCCAATACAAGTCCGGACTGCCCATGCCCCTGCGTATTCTGCTGATCCTCGGCGCCCTCAGCGCCTTCGGCCCGCTCGCCATCGATTTCTACCTGCCCAGTTTTCCGACACTGGCGCGTCAGTTCGCTACCGACGTGGAGCACGTGCAGCTGTCGCTGGCCGCCTATTTCGTCGGTATCGCCCTCGGCCAGCTGTTCTATGGCCCGCTGGCCGATCGTTTCGGCCGGCGTGTGCCGCTGTTGCTCGGGGTGACCCTGTTCACCGGCGCATCGCTGGCCTGCGCCCTGGCGCCGAGCCTGGAGTGGCTGATCGGTGCGCGTTTCGTGCAGGCTCTCGGCGGTTGCGCCGGCATGGTGATCACCCGCGCGGTGGTGCGTGACCTGTGCGATCCGCTGGCCTCGGCCAAGGTGTTCTCGCAACTGGTGCTGGTGATGGGGCTGGCGCCCATCCTCGCGCCGCTGGGTGGGGGGCTGCTGCTCAATACGCTGGGCTGGCCGTGGATATTCCACAGCCTGGCCCTGTTCGCCGGCCTGTGCCTGCTGGCCGTGGTGCTGTGGCTGCCGGAGACGCGCCCGCAGCACCTGCAACCGGCGCCGCTCGGTGGCGCCTTCGGTCAGTACCGGGCATTGCTGGGCAATGCCCCCTTCATGGGCTACAGCCTGGCCGGTGGCGTGGCCATGGCCGGCATGTTCGCCTATATCGCCGGTTCGCCTTTCGTTTTCATCGAGCTCTACGCTGTACCGGCCGAGCACTACGGCTGGCTGTTCGGCAGCAATGCGCTGGGTTTCGTGATCATGGCGCAGATCAATGCGCGGCTGGTGCGCATGGGCGGGCCGGCCTTGTGGTTGCGGCGCATGGTGCTGGTGTACCTGATCAGCGGTCTGTGTCTGCTGGCGCTGGCGGCGTGGCAACCGGCGAATCTCTGGCCGTTGCTGGTTCCGCTGTTCATCTGCGTGGCCAGCCTGGGCTGCGTGCTGCCCAACGCCACCGCCTGCGCGATGGCAGGACAGGGGCGGCATGCCGGCAGCGCCTCAGGCTTTCTGGGCAGCCTGCAATTCACCGTGGCCGCTGGTGCCTCGGCGCTGGTGGCGTCTCTTCACGACGGCTCGGCACTGCCCATGGCACTGGTGATCGCGCTGTGCGGTGCGGCGGCCTGCGCCTTCGCCTGGGGCAGTCGCCGCTTCACTGTCTGAGCATCACTGGCCGCGTTGCGCCTGGCGATACTGGCCAGGCAGGAGCAGACAGGCCGGTGGCCGGTTTCCTCGACGCGGCGCTCGAGGTGCTCAAGTCCGGGCTTCGATCCCGTGGCCAGGTGAGCGTCGCGCCAGCCGGGGGCTTGCGACTCACGCTCGGCGGCTACACGGGTGTCGAGCAGCCATTGACGATCCAGTCTTCCAGCCCGTCAGCGGTGAGTGGGCGGGCCAGCAGAAACCCCTGGGCCACGTGGTAGCCCTGCCGGGCGAGCACGCCATACTGGGAAAGCGTTTCGATACCTTCGGCCACCACTGTCAGGTCGAGGCTCTCGCCGAGGCGAATGACCGCTTCGCTGAGGGCCTGGTTGGTGCGGTCGTGCTCCAGGTCGTAAACGAAGCTGCGGTCGAGCTTCAACTCCTGGATGGGTAGCCTGCGCAAGTAACTGAGGCTGGAGTAGCCCGTGCCGAAGTCATCCATGGACAGGCGTACGCCCAGCCTGTGGATGGCGTCGAGCGTGGTCAGGCTGACGGGGTTTTCATCCATCAGCACGCCTTCGGTTATTTCCAGCGTGAGTGCCTGCGCCGGTAACCGGTTGGCTTCGAGTGCCTGGCTGATCAGGCTCGGCAGCAGGGGATTGTGAAAGTTGCTGGGCGACAGGTTTACCGAAATGCAGGGCACGTCGATGCCGCCCTGGCGCCAGGCAGCAAGCTGCCTGCACGACTCGGCGACGACCCACTGGCCGATTTCTTCGATCAGGCCACAGTCTTCGGCCAGGGGAATGAAGGTGCAGGGGGACACGCTGCCCAGTTGGGGCGAGTGCCAGCGTAGCAGCGCTTCGACGCCGTAGAGGCCCTGTTTGCCGATGTGCATCTGTGGCTGGTAAACCAGGCTTAGCCCCTGCTGCTGGAGGGCTTCGCGCAGGGCTTTCTCCAGCTCCAGGCGCTGTTGCAGTGCCTGGGTCAGTTCGTGATTGAACAGACGAAAACGGCCCCGTTCCTGAGCCTTGGCCTGGTACATGGCCATGTCTGCGTGACGGATGAGGGTGGCGATGTCGCCGCCATCTTCCGGGAACAGGCTGATGCCGACGCTGGCCGAAGGGGTGATCGAGGTGCCCGCGATCATGCAGGGGGTACGCAGGGCTTGCAGCAGGCGCTCGGCGAAGGGGGCAGCCTGTTCCCGTTCACAGCCGGGCACTACCATGACGAATTCGTCTCCGGACTGACGGGCGACGATGTCGGTACTTCGCCTCTGTTGATTCAAGCGGTGGGCGACCACCTGCAGCAAGCGGTCTCCCGCCGAGTGCCCCAACGAGTCGTTGACCTGCTTGAAGCGATCCAGATCGATGAAGAGCACCGCAACGGGTTGCCTGGCGCGATTGGCGTCAGCCAGCGCCTGCGCGGCCCGGGTAAGCAGCTGGGAACGATTGGCCAGCCCCGTCAGCGTGTCATAGAGCGCCAGTTGACGGATACGCGAGCGGCTCTCCTCGCGCTCCAGGGCCAGCACGCACAGGTGGCGACAGGCCTCCAGCAACTGCATGTGCTGCGCGCTGGGTTTCTGGCGTTCGCGGTAATACAGGGCAAAGGTGCCGAGCACCCGGCCGTCGCTACCCATCATCGGTGTCGACCAGCAACTGCGCAGCCCCAGGGGCAACAGCAGATCCCTGAATCCATCCCAGTGCGGGTCGTTCTCGATGTCGTCGCTGAACACGGGCCTTCTCAGGTAGGCCGCACTGCCGCAGGCCCCGACCCTCGGGCCGATGGCCACGCCATCGATGGCGCTGGAATAGGCGATGGGCAGTCTGGGGGCTGCGAGGGGACGAAGCAGGCCCTGTTCCGTCACTTGCAGGATCGACACGACCAGATCGGGATCGATGCGTTCGACCTCCAGGCAGGCCTGTTCCATCAGGACTTCCAGCGATTCGTCGTGGAGCATGGCCTCGAGCATGCGCCGCTGCAGCATCTCGTGCACCTTGGCGCCGGTGATGTCGGTGAGCACGCTGACGCTATGAGACAGCTGTCCATGCAGGTGCACCGGGTTGGTGGTGATGCTGCACCACAGGCGCTGTCCATCCTGTCGTTGCACGATCTCTTCACCCTGGTAAGCCGTGCCCTGCGCCAGGCATTCGGTTATGCGCCGGATGTATCGTCTGTCCGGATGAGGGCAGAGGAGGGTGATCGGATTGCACGCTCGTACGGCCTCTGGCGGATAGCCGAACAAGCGCTGGAAACCGGTGTTGACGTAGATGATCCGCGCCTTTGCATCGGTGATGATGACGGCATTGTTGGAGTGGTCGGCCACCAGTGAGAGCAAGCGCAGTTTCTCCTGCTGCGCGTGGCGCTCGGTGACATCCTTGACGAAGGCGGTATAGAGCGTTTCGTTCTCCAGTTCGATGCGCGAGATCGACATGGCGCCCCAGCGCTGGCTGCCGTCGGCGAGGGTGATGGGGACATCGCGGCTGGTGCCGACGATGCGGTCGAGACGGGTGCGACGGTTGCGTTCGACATAGCCATCGTGCAGATGGCGTATTTCTTCCGGTACCAGCAGATTGACGTTGCGTCCCAGGACTCCGCTTCTGGAGCGGCCCCAGAGCCGTTCGGCAGCCGCATTGAACAGCAGCACATCGTTGTTGGCGTCGATGACGATGACCGCATCGACGGCCTGCTCCAGTGTCTGGGTGAACAGCTCCGAGAGATCATGAGCGGCCGCTATGGCGCGTATCTTGGTGAGCATCGGGGACGCGCCTCTCAGAGTCTGAACCTGGCGACCAATGTGTTGAGTTCGACGGCCAGGCGAGACAGATCGTTGCTGGCCGCGCTGGTCTGGTTGGCGCCGGTGGCGGCCTGGGTCGAGAGATCGCGGATGTTCAGCAGGTTGCGATCCACCTCGCGTGCCACGTGCGCCTGTTGCTCGGCCGCGCTGGCGATCAGCAGGTTGCGGTCGTTGATCTGGTTGATCGCCTGGAAGATTTCCTCCAGCGACTGGCCGGCCGTTCGTGTGGTATCGAGCGTGACCCGGGCGCGCTGGGCATTGTTGAGCATGGAGGCCACGGCCTGGCTGGTGCCGTTCTGAATGCCGCTGGTCATCTGCTCGATTTCCTGGGTCGAGGTCTGAGTGCGGTGCGCCAGGTTGCGTACTTCGTCCGCCACCACGGCGAAGCCCCGTCCGGCTTCACCGGCACGCGCCGCTTCGATAGCGGCATTGAGTGCGAGCAGGTTGGTCTGTTCCGACAGCGTGCGGATCACGTCCAGCACCTTGCCGATGCCGTCGGCCTGCTGCGCCAGGTTTTCGATGATCCGCGAGGTACCCTGGATATCGCTTTCCATGGCGGTGATTTCACGCAGGGTTTCCTGTACCTGGGTGCGGCTGCTCTGCGCCAGCTGGTTGGACGCATTCGACGCTTCAGCGGTGGAAACGGCATTGCGGGCGACGTCTTCGACGGCCGTGGTCATTTCCGTGACGGCGGTGGCGGCCTGTTCCAGTTCCTGATGCTGACGATGCAGTCCGCGATTGCTTTCATCCGTGACGACACTGAGCTCTTCCGCCGCCGAGGCCAGTTGCGTGGCCGAGCTGCTGATCTGGCCTATCGTCTCTCTCTGGCTCTCCTGCATGCGCTGCAAGGCCGCGAAAAGCGCACCGATCTCGTTGTTCGAGGTTACGGCTATCTCGCCGCTGAGGTCGCCGCTGGCGATCTGCTCGAAGTGTTCGCCGGCTACGCGCAAGGGTTTGAGCAGGCCGCTGTGGATGAACCACAGACAACCCAGGGTGACGAGGCCGGCGAAGACGAGAAACAGCACGGCTTCGATCTGCGCCAGGGCATAGCGACCGTTGGCGTCGTCGATGGTCTCGGCGACATGAGCGGCGATCCGCTCTTCGAACTTGCGCACGCTCTGGTCGAAGGCGTCGTTGGCCTTGCGTACCAGAAGGTTGGCGGCGGTGTATTGGTCGATGGCGTGCTGGCCGGTGAAGTCGGCGGCTTGCAGCGTCGTCTTCTGCTCATCCAGCGGTGTACGGAAAGCGACGAACGTCTGTTCCAGTTCGGTGCGCAATGCCTGCCACTCGGCGCCCGTCAGCCGTTCTTTGAACACGGCGAAATAATGATCGGCTTCTGCCAGCAGTTGCTGGGTTCTCTGCAGGCTGATGCGTGCTGCATCGTCGTTGCCGGCCTGTCGCTCGAGCAAGGCTCCAGCAATGCCGATGCGGGCGCGAGCCAGTCGGATGTAGGTCTTCTGCAGCTCGGTGTTGCGCTCTACTCCCAGCGCATGCAGAACCATGATGTCTTCATCGCTGTTGCGGGCACTCCACCAGCCGGTCAGCGTGGAAGCCAGTAGCGAACCACTCAGAAGGGCGATCACGCAAAGAATACCGGTGCGAATCTTCATGTCTTTCAGCATGAGGCGGGCCTTCCTTCTGGCCGATGAGGCGTCTGGCGAGTGGGAGTGTTGGAATGGCTAGATGCCATTATTTTGGGGATTATTCTTGATGGGTTTGATATGAGTCAATTAGTCAATGACTTATTGCGTTAATATATGATTCGTTAAAAGTCATTCGCCAACTGTCCTGACACGCGGAAAATGTCACCTGACGTTATGTCTTGATGACATGAGAGGAATTTTCCGATGCAGGGCAAAGGTTTGGTTCTCGAGGTGGGTGCACGCATCGCGGCCCGCCGCAAAGCCGCAGGATTAACTCAGGCCCAGGTGGCGGAGGCGATAGGGGTGGAGAAGGAAACCATCAGTCGGATGGAAAATGGTGTCATATCCCCGACGCTGCCTCGCCTGCAGCAGATAGCCGATATTCTCGATTGCAGTCTGAGCGAGCTGTTTCGCTGCGAGGACTCGCTCGATTCCGAGCATTCGGTGGTCATTGGCGAATTGATCCAGACACTTCCGGAGAGCGAACGGGCCATCGTGGTCAAGTTCGTCGTCGAAGTGGTCAAGGTGTTGCGAACGCGCTGATCGCGCGTGATGGGGGAAGGGGGCGATGAAAAAACGCCCCCGCAAAGGCTGCGGGGGCGGCGATAAGGTCGTCCTTGAAGCGGGTTACGTGCGATCAACCTTGTGGAGCATTGCTCCCGGTATTCGTCCAGCCACCCCCCAGCGCCTTGTACAGCTCCACTTCGCTGCTGAGCTGGGCCAGGCGGTCGGCGATCAGTTGCTGGCGCACGCTGAACAGCTGACGCTGAGCGTCGAGCAGCGTCAGGTAGCTGTCCACGCCGGTGCGGTAGCGACGTTCGGCCAGTTCATAGTAGGTCTCGGTGGTTTCCAGCAGGGCGCGCTGAGCGTCCAGTTGCTGGCGATAGGTGGTGCGTGCGGCCAGGCGGTCGGCCACCTCCTGGAAGGCCACCTGAATGGCTTTCTCGTATTGCGCGACGCGGATGTCGCTTTGCAGCTCGGCATAGTCGAGGTTGGCGCGCAGGCGGCCGGCGTTGAAGATCGGCAGGCTGATCTGCGGCTGGAACAGCCAGGTGCCCGAGCCGCCGTCGAACAGACCGGACAGCTGGCTGCTGGTGGTGCCGGCATTGGCGGTCAGGCTGACGCTGGGGAAGAATGCCGCGCGCGCAGCGCCGATATTGGCGTTGGCGGCCTTGAGCTGGTATTCGGCTTCGAGCAGATCAGGGCGACGTTGCAGCAGGTCGGCGGGCAGGCCGGCAGGCACCTGTTCCAGCAGTTCGGCATTCAGCGCCAGGCCTTCGGGCAGATCGGCAGGCAGACCGGTGCCGACCAGCTGGATCAGCGCATTGCGATCCTGTGCGACCAGGCGCTGGTACTGCGCCAGGCTCACCCGCGCACTGTCCACCGCGCTGCGCGCCTGACTCAGGGCCAGGGCGTCGGCCACACCGACGTCGAAGCTGCGCTGGGTCAGCTGGTAGCTTTGCTCGAAGGTCTTCAGGGTGTCCTGGGTCAGTTGCAGCAGCGCCTGATCCGCCTGCCATTGCAGGTAGGCGGTGGCGACACTGGCCACCAGGCTGATCTGCGTGCTGCGTTCGGCCTGCTCGGTCGCCAGGTACTGCTGCAATGCCTGCTCGCTGAGGCTGCGCAGGCGGCCGAAGAAGTCCAGCTCCCAGGCATTGACGCCCAGGGTTGCGCTGTACTGGCCGCTGGTACGGGCTTCGCCAGTCTGACTCAGATCGCCCGGCAGACGTTGGCGGGTGCCGGAGCCATTGGCGGAAACCGAGGGCAGCAGGTCGGCGCGCTGGATACGGTACAGCGCTCGATAGGCTTCGACGTTCAGTGCGGCGACGCGCAGGTCGCGGTTGTTCTCCAGCGCCAGTTGCACCAGGCGTTGCAGCGCCGGATCACGGAAGAACTCGCGCCACTGCACGTCGGCCGCAGCACGGCTGCCCTCGCTGGCGGCGCTGCCGTAGGCCTCGCCTTGCGGCCAGTCGGCCGCTACCGGTGCATCCGGTCGCTCATAGTCGGGAATCAGGCTGCAGCCGCTGAGCAGAGCGGCGGCCACGGCCAGGGACAACAGGGACTGCCTCATTGCAGTACCTCCTTCTCTTTTTCACTGGCCTGCTCGGGACGTTTTCTCTCGAACAGCGAGCAGACCACCACGTAGAACAATGGAATCCAGAAGATCGCCAGGATCATGGCGCTGAGCATGCCGCCGATCACCCCGGTGCCGATCGCGTGCTTGCTGCCCGCGCCGGCACCGCTGGCGATGGCCAGCGGCAGACAGCCGAGGATGAAGGCCAGTGAGGTCATGATGATCGGGCGCAAGCGCATGCGGCAGGCTTCGATGGCCGCTTCTGCGAAGGTCATGCCCTGTTCGTACTGCGCCTTGGCGAACTCGACGATGAGAATCGCGTTACGCGCCGACAGACCGATGGTGGTGAGCAGGCCGACCTTGAAGAACACGTCGTTGGACAGCCCGCGCAGCTCGGTGAACAGCAGGGCGCCGATGATTCCCAGCGGTACCACCAGCATCACCGAGAACGGGATCGACCAGCTCTCGTACAGGGCTGCCAGGCACAGGAACACGACGATCGCCGAGATCACGAACAGTGCGGTGGTCTGCGAACCGGCCAGGCGTTCCTCATAGGACAGACCGGTCCAGGAGTAGCCGACGCCCTGTGGCAACTGCGAGGCGATTTCCTCGACGGCGGCCATGGCATCGCCGGTGCTGTAGCCGGGGGCTGGCGCACCGAGGATTTCCACGGCCGAGACGCCGTTGTAGCGCGCCAGCTTGGGTGCACCATAGGTCCACTCGCCACTGGCGAAGGCACTGAACGGCACCATCTGACCCTGGTCGTTGCGCACATACCACTTGTTCAGATCCTCCGGACTCATGCGCGCTTCGGATACGCCTTGCAGGTAGACCTTCTTCACCCGACCGCGATCGATGAAGTCGTTGACGTAGCTGGCGCCCCAGGCGATCGACAGGGTGCTGTTGATATCCGCCAGCGACAGACCCAGGGCGCGGGCGCGCTCGTCATCGATCAGCAACTGGTACTGCGCCTCGTCACGCAGGCCGTTGGCGCGCACGCTGTCGAGCACAGGGTGCTCGTTGGCCAGTTTGAGGAACTTGTCACGTGCCTCGTTCATTACCTCGTGGCCAACACCCGCCTGATCCTGCAGGAAGAAGTTGAAGCCGGTGGCGTTACCCATCTCCATCACGGCCGGCGGGGCGAAGGCGAAGACCATCGCGTCGCGGAAGCTGAAGAAGTGCATCTGCGCACGTTGCGCCAGCGCGGCGACGCCGTTCTCGGCGCCAGGGCGTTCACCCCAGGGCTTGAGCATGATGAAGGCCATACCGGAGCTCTGACCACGGCCGGCGAAGTTGAAGCCGGTGACGGTGAAGACCGATTTGACCGTGCTCGCCTCGTCTTCCAGCAGGTATTGGCGCATCTCGTCGACCACCACCTGGGTACGCTCGGCGCTGGAGCCGGACGGCGTCTGCACCTGGGCGAAGAGCACACCCTGGTCTTCCTCAGGGAGGAAGGCGGTGGGGATGCGGGTGAACATGAAGACCATGATGCCGACGATCACCAGATACAGCAGCAGGTAAGGCGTCTTGCGCTTGAGCATGCCGGCGACACCGCGCTGATAGGCGTTGCTGCTGCGCTCGAAGGTTCGGTTGAACCAGCCGAAGAAGCCGCGCTTGGCTTCGTGGTGGTCGCCATCGATAGGCTTGAGCAGAGTGGCGCACAGCGCCGGGGTGAAGATCAGCGCGACCAGTACCGACAGGGCCATGGCCGAGACGATGGTGATGGAGAACTGCCGGTAGATCACCCCCGTGGAGCCGCCGAAGAAAGCCATCGGCAGGAACACCGCGGACAACACCAGGGCAATACCGACCAGCGCGCCCTGGATCTGGCCCATGGACTTGCGCGTCGCTTCCTTCGGTGACAATCCCTCTTCACGCATCACCCGCTCGACGTTCTCCACCACCACGATGGCGTCGTCCACCAGCAGACCGATGGCCAGCACCATGGCGAACATGGTCAGGGTGTTGATGGAGAAACCGAACGCTGCCAGCACGCCGAAGGTGCCGAGCAGCACCACCGGCACCGCCATGGTCGGGATGATGGTGGCGCGCAGGTTCTGCAGGAACAGGAACATCACCAGGAACACCAGCACGATGGCCTCGAACAGGGTTTGCACGACCCCCTCGATGGAGGCCGAGATCACCGGTGTGGTGTCATAGGGGAAGACCACCTCCATGCCGGCCGGGAAGAACGGCTCCAGGTTGGAAATGGTTTCGCGGACTGCCTTGGCGGTATCCAGAGCGTTGGCGCCAGTGGCCAGACGAATCGCCAGACCGGAGGCCGGCAGGCCATTGAACTGCGCGTTGATGGCGTAGTTCTCGCCACCCAGTTCGACCTTGGCGATATCGCCAAGGCGCACCTGGGAACCATCGGCCTGAACCTTGAGCAGGATGTTGCGGAATTCTTCAGGTGTTTGCAGGCGGGTCTTGCCGATGATGGTGGCGTTGAGCTGGTTGCCCGGTGCCGCCGGCAGGCCGCCGAACTGGCCGGAGGAAATCTGCACGTTCTGCGCCTGGATGGCGCTGCGCACGTCAACCGGCGTCAGCTGGAAGCTGTTGAGCTTGCCCGGGTCGAGCCAGATGCGCATGGCGTACTGCGCACCGAACACCTGGAAGTCGCCGACCCCCTTGGTTCGCGAGATCGGATCCTGCAGGTTGGAGACGATGTAGTCCGACAGATCCTCGCGGGTCATGCTGCCGTCTTTCGACACCACGCCGATGACCATGAGGAAGTTGCGTACCGACTTGGTCACGCGGATGCCCTGCTGCTGGACTTCCTGCGGCAGCAGCGGTGTCGCCAGTTGCAGCTTGTTCTGCACCTGAACCTGGGCGATATCCGGGTTCACCCCCTGTTCGAAGGTCACGATGATTTCCATGCTGCCGTCGGAGTTGCTCGACGAGCTGACGTAGCGAAGGCCGTCGATACCATTGAGCTGCTGTTCGATCACCTGAACCACGGTGTCCTGTACCGTCTGCGCCGAGGCGCCCGGGTAGCTGACCTGGATGGCGACGGCGGGGGGCGCGATGCTCGGGTACTGGTTGATCGGCAGCTTGAGGATGGAAAGGCCGCCGGCCAGCATGATCACCAGGGCGATCACCCAGGCGAAGATCGGCCGGTCGATAAAGAATCTGGACATTCAGTACTTCTCCGTTAGTCCTGGCCGTTGGCGGGGGCGGCGTCCTGGGCAGGCTGCTCGGTCTTGACGTTGCTTGCCGGCACGGCCTTGACCTCGGCGCCAGGCTGGACGAACTGCAGGCCTTCGGTGATCAGGCGGTCGCCTTCCTGCAGGCCGTCCTCCACCAGCCAGGCACTGCCGGCGGTGCGATCTGCCTTGAGCACACGCTGTTCGACCTTGTTCTCGGCGTTGACCACCATCGCGGTGGGTTCACCACGCGGGTTGCGGGTCACACCCTGCTGGGGGGCGAGAATGGCGTTCTGCTTGACCCCGGCGAGCAGCTCGGCATGTACGAACATGCCGGGCAGCAGCAGATGATCCGGGTTGGGGAACACGGCGCGCAGGGTCACGGAACCGGTGCCCTCGTCCACGGCCACCTCGGAGAACTCCAGGGTGCCTTCGTGGGCATAGCGGCTGCCGTCTTCCAGTTTCAGGGCGACCTTGGCGGAACTGTCACCGGCCTTCTGCAGGCGTCCGTCGGCCAGGTCGCGGCGCAGGCGCAGCAATTCCTTGCTCGACTGGGTGACGTCGACATAGATCGGGTCGAGTTGCTGGATGATGGCCATGGCGCCGGCCTGGCCGTTGCTCACCAGTGCGCCCTCGGTCACGGCGGAGCGACCGATGCGACCGCTGATCGGCGCCAGTACCCTGGTGTAGCGCAGGTCGATGCGGGCCTGCTCCAGGCTGGCATCGGCCTGCAGACCGGCGGCGCGGGCTTCATCATAGGCCTGCTGGCTGACGGCCTTGTCGGCCACCAGCAGCTTGTAGCGATCGGCCAGCGCCTTGGCCGAAATCTGCGTGGCCTGAGCGCTCTTGAACGCGGCTTCGTAGGTTGCCGGGTCAATCTGATACAGCTGCTGGCCGGCCTTGACCTCACTGCCTTCGGTGAACAGGCGCTTCTGGATGATGCCGTTGACCTGAGGGCGAACCTCGGCGATGCGGTAGGCGCTGGTGCGGCCCGGTACTTCGGTGGTCAGGGTGTAGGGCTGTGCCTGCAGTGTCACGACTCCGACCTGGGGAGCCTGTTGAGTCTGCGGGGCACTGTCTTCCTTGCAGCCGCCAAGGCTGAGGAGCGCCACGGCAACGGCAGAAACCAAGGCGGCGGAGGCTGGCTTCGAATGCATCTGAGAACCTCGTTTTATCGAATCTGGGCCCGATGGGCGAAGGGAGCTGGAGCAGAGGAAAAAATGATGGCCGAATATACTTACGTACGTGAATGTTTGTAAATGCCTAAACCTGCCTTCATACTCTCGCTCCGACTCCCTTGCTGGAGGGTTACAGGCAACGCGCAAACGGGGAACCAGATGGCCAGACGAACCAAAGAGGAGGCCCAGGCGACGCGAGTACAGATACTCGATGCCGCCGAGCAGGTGTTCCATTCCCAGGGCGTCTCCCGCGCCTCCCTGGCTGAGGTGGCCAAAGAGGCTGGTGTCAGTCGTGGCGCCATTTACTGGCACTTCGAGAACAAGATAGACCTGTTCCAGGCCATGCTCGACCGCCTGCGCCTGCCGCTGGAGGAATTGGCACGTGCCAGCGAGAGCGAGGACGAGCCTGATCCGCTCGGCTGCATGCGTGAATTGCTGGTCAAGGCCCTGACCCGTCTGGCACAGGATTCGCAAAGCCGCCGTATCCACGACATCCTGCGTTACAAATGTGAATACACCGGTGAGCTGTTGGGCCTGCGCGAGCGCATGCAGGAACTCAGCATCGATTGCGATCAGCGTATCGCCAAGGCGCTGGGCAACGCCGTCAGCAAGGGGCAACTGCCGAGCGATCTCGATTGCCCTCGGGCTGCCGTTTGTCTGCATGCCTACATGGAAGGCATCGAGACCAACTGGCTGCTGGTGCCCAACTTCGACCTGGCGCAGCAGGCATCGGCGCTGGTCGATACGGCGCTGGACATGCTGCGCAGCCCGGCGTTGCGCCTGATGCCGACCCGCGAGGCCTAATGTTACGCCACAGGTCAACTGTCGGTCTGAGGGCCTGTCGTAGGGGGCGCCGTGCGCACCAAGACTGCACTGCGGTCTTCGCGGTGCTCACGGCGTACCCTACCCCAAAGCACTCGACCACATGCCGATGTGACACTCGTTCTCTGTGCAGCGCACCCTAGCGCATTGCCATGACTCAGCCCGCCTTGCGTTGCGCAGACCAGTCGGGCAGTTTGTGTGGCGCGCGCAAGCGGGCTTCCAGTCTGGCAACGAACTGGCGCGCCTCTTCTTCGCTGCGAAAACTCACGCAATGCTGATCCAGTCGAACCTGCCATAGGTATTCGCCGCCCTGATTGCGCGGCTGGACGAGAATTTTCATGCTGACCACCTCCTGAGCTGCGACGGTTCGTCGGCGCTTGTTGGGGACAGTCAGGATAGTCCGCCTGCATGACCTTTTTCTGACGTGGGTCAAACAGCTGACCAGCATCCGCAGCGCTTTGCGATGAACGGTGCAACCAGGACGGGGGAGGTGGGCGATCCGCCGTGCCGAAGCCCACCATCGCGTCTCAGAACCCTTCCAGCACGATCTTTCCTTTCGCCTTGCCGCTTTCCAGCAATGCGTGAGCACGACGCAGGTTGGCGGCGTCGATACGGCCGAAATGCTCACCCAAGGTGGTCTTCAGCACGCCGCTGTCGACCAGCCCCGAGACCCGATCCAGCAGGCGATGCTGTTCGATCATGTCCGCCGTCTGGTACAGCGAGCGGGTGAACATCAGCTCCCAGTGCAGCGACAGACTCTTGCGCTTGAGCTTCATCACGTCCAGCGGTTGCAGCGGGTCGTCGATCAGCGCCAGACGCCCTTGTGGTTGCAGCGCTTCGATCAGTTGCGTGTAGTGCTGGTCGGTCTGCGTCAGGCTGGCGACGTGGGTGACCTGGCCGATGCCGATGCGCGCCAGTTCCTCGTTCAGTGGCTTGCTGTGATCGATCACGTGGTGAGCGCCCAGCTCGCGAACCCAGGCCTGGGTTTCCGGGCGCGAGGCCGTGCCGATCACCGTCAGCCCGGTCAGCCGGCGTGCCAGCTGGATCAGGATCGAACCGACCCCGCCAGCGGCGCCAACGACCAGCAGGCTCTGGCCCAGATCAGCGGAGCCTTCGGCGATCTGCAGACGTTCGAAGAGCAGCTCCCAGGCGGTGATGGCGGTCAGTGGCAGGGCAGCGGCTTCGGCGAACGACAGTTGCTTCGGCATGTGGCCGACGATGCGCTCATCGACCAGGTGCAATTCGCTGTTGGCCCCGGCCCGGTCGATGGCGCCGGCATAGAAGACCCTGTCGCCCGGCTTGAACAGTCTGACCTCGCTGCCAACGGCCTTGACGATGCCGGCAGCGTCCCAGCCGAGCACCTTGGCGGCGCCGTTCTCCGGGGACACGCCGAGGCGGATCTTGGTGTCGACCGGATTGACCGAGATGGCCCGCACCATGACCAGCAGATCGTGCGGGCCCGGAATCGGGTCGGCCAGTTGCACGTCCTGCAAGGCTTCAGGGTGGTCGGCGGGCAGGGATTGGTAGTAGGCGATGGCTTTCATCTCGGTGCTCCTCGTCTGGGTAGTCAGGCGATGCCTGTGATGAGGCGCATGTTCGTTTGTTCATGTGGTTGAAAAAAGCGCCTGGAGGTAGAGTCTCTTTCATCATTTTTTTGAAAGTGAACCTGGAATGCTGCGTTTCGACGACCTGCAACTGTTCGTACGTACCGCCGAGACCGGCAGTCTCTCCGCTGCCGCCCGTTTGCTGGATGTGTCGCCGGCGGTGGCCAGCGCGGCGCTCAAACGTCTGGAGCAGCAGTTGCAGGTGCGCTTGCTGGCGCGCTCCACCCGGAGCCTGCGCCTGACGCCCGAGGGCGAGTTGTATCTGGTGCACGCACGCCTCGCCCTGCAAAGCCTCGAGGAAGGGCGTCAGCAACTGGCCGGCAGCCAGGAGGGCATTCGTGGCGCCTTGCAGCTATCGGCGCCGTCGGACTTCGGACGCAACACGCTGCTGCCCTGGCTCGACGACTTCCAGAATGAACATCCGCAACTGCAGCTACGCCTGCTGCTGGCTGATCGAGTCGCCGATCTGTTTCGTGAGCCGGTGGATATCGCCCTGCGTTACGGTGCGCCCGAAGACTCCAGCCTGGTGGCTCTGCCGGTGGCCCCGGGCAATCGCCGCGTGCTCTGCGCATCGCCCGCCTACCTGGCTCGCCACGGGGCGCCCCGCACGGTGGACGATCTCACCCGGCACAACTGCCTGCTCTACATGCTGCATGGTCGTGTACATGACCGCTGGCGCTTTCAGGATGGCAAGCGCGAGCTGGTGATGAACGTTTCCGGCGACCGGGTTTGCGACGATGCCGATGTCACCCGGCGTTGGGCCGTGGCAGGGCAGGGCGTGGTGTACAAGTCCTGGCTGGACGTGGCCGAGGATGTACGTGAAGGAAGGCTGCGCGTGCTGCTGCCCGACTGGCTTGGCGAGCCGACGCCGCTGTATCTGGTGTGTGCGCACCGCGCCCAGTTGAGCAAGGCGGTGCATCTGTTGCGCGAGTTCGTGCAACTGCGTTGTCAGCGTTTGCTGTCTGGCGCTCCCTGGGAGGTGGATCAGCGGTTGTCGCGATAAGGCCCGGCGCCTCTGCTAGACTCCTGCGTCAAATGACTGCGGCAACGCACCGCAGTGTCGCGCCGCCATCCTCTGTTTAGAGTCGCGCCTCATGAAACTGGCTCGCAAAGACCGCCCGCTGATTCCCTGGTTGCTGTACTTCAGCATCCTGTTCAGCGCGTTCGTCTGCGCGATCGGCCACGGACAGATGGCCGGTATGCAGCTCAGTGGTCTGGACGGCCAGTACTGTTCGTTCGAAGGTAACTTCGGCGCTGGCGCTGATCTCGACGGTTCCGGCATCGTCGCGCCGAACCCGGCCACGGGCTCCAACTGCGCCCTGGCCAGTCTGTTCAGTGCGATCATTCTGGCGGCGTTCTTCGGTCTTCTCGGTTTGCTCGCCGCAGAGCGCACGCTCCCGCTGCCCGCGCTGCACATCCCGCGTCTCGCGCGCTATCGCTGGCCTCCCGCCAATCCGCGCGCTTCTCCCTCCCAGCTTCCTGCGCTCTGAAGTCGCCCGTTCAGCCTGGTTCCGATGCCAGGTCGCATGCGGGCTTGTCGAATAAAAGCCTGGAAGTCTTACATGTTCCGCATGACCACCCTGGCACTGCTCGTGGGCAGTGCTTCCCTTGCCTGGGCGCAAGATGACGCCCTGACACTGCCTGCCAGCACCGTATCCGCCACTGCGCACGAGCAGGACACTGCGCCCTCTGGCGTGGAGCTGGATCAACCGATCACGACTGGCTCGCGCCTCGGGCTGACAGCCCGTCAGACGCCAGCATCGGTCAGTGTTGCCGACCGTGACGTGATCGAG
>Ga0075032_1000557_pt1 | contig 19874 bp, 18 predicted proteins | sample SynthPrep_1_END__FD_71386 | JGI IMG/M metagenome (GOLD analysis project Ga0075032, IMG submission 71386) | Synthetic microbial communities from Ohio, USA - SynthPrep_1_END_DS7_MetaG | ecosystem: Engineered > Bioreactor > Aerobic > Activated sludge | place: USA: Ohio, Columbus | collected 2014-04-10
GGTTTTCAGAGCCAAGGCTGCTTGCTGCTCCTCTGTCACGTCGCGTCCGACGGCGTGGATGAACGCGTCATCGGGTACAGCCGTCCAGGAAATTGTTCGATAGTCGCCGCCGCGCGTCTGATAGCGGTTTTCGAACGAGAACGTCGTGGCACCCTCGCTCAGTTTGGCTACTTCGGCGAGCGTCGCTTCCTTATCGTCCGGATGAATAAGGTCCATAAAGGAGCGACCAACAAGGTCACCCTCCTCCCAACCGAACACAGATTGCCAGGCGGGATTAACCGCCGTGATTTTTGCATTGAAGTCGGCAACCAGCATGATGTCCGTGGATAACCTCCACATCCGATCGCGATCGGCAGTTCGCTCCGCAACACGACGCTCGAGCGTTTCGTTAAGCTCCTGAAGGGACTGCTCGGCTTTTCGTCTCGCGGTAATATCCTGGCAGACGACAGCGATCTGGCGACGAGACGGCGGCTCCACACGAAATGCACCGACGCTGAGAATTTTGTCGGTCTCATCGAACGGCATTTCCACTCGTCGAGGTTCACCGGTCTCCAGAACCGGTCGATAGTATTCAACCCACTTGTCAGCTTCAGCCGGGAAGACCTCGCGGACCGACTTACCCGCAATGCCGGACACGCCCGAGTGCCGCTTGTAGGCGTCGTTGTATTCGACGTGAATGTAGTCGCTCAGCGGCCCCTCGGGTCCGTCGAGGAATTCGATGATGCAAAGCCCCTCATCCAGCGACGAAAACAGGCTTCGGTAGCGTAACTCGCTCTCGCGCAGAGCTACTTCCGCATTTCGAACTTGCGTCAGATCGAGCATCGCACCGATCATGCGCAGCGGCTTACCCTGCTCGTTGCGAATGATGTAGCCGCGGTCCAGCACCGGCGCGTAGGACCCGTCTTTCCGGCTGAAGCGATATTCGTCAGTCCAGTCGACCTCCGTCCCGTCGATTGCTGCATGGATAGATTGATCGATCCTTCCACGGTCTTCCGGATGGATGTGTTCGATCCACCATTCGCCGGTTGGCTCGACTTTATCAAGCGGATGGCCATAGGCGTCCCTTAGCGCCTCGTTCCAGAGCACGTAGTTCGACGAAAAATCCCAGTCCCAGATCGCGTCATTTGTGGCGCGGCTCGCCAGTCGGTAACGCTCCTCGGTCTCGCGATGGATCAGCTCTTCCTGATGAGCTTTCGTCACATCCCTTACAGTGCCGATGAAGCGAACCGCTTTTCCTGCCTCGAAAAAGGTGCGGCCTTTGGCAGCGATCCATCGAACTGCGCCATCGAGGACACCGACAGTCCGATAGGCAACGTCGTATTCGCCATTGCCATCGACGCTGATTGCAGCTTTCACAGCAGCATCGATGTTTTCCCTGTCATCCGGATGCAAGCCGGTCAAGAAGGTTTCGTAGGATACGTTAGCATCCGGCGGCAATCCAAACAGGTCACGGCATCTGTCGTCCCATTCGAGAATGTCGTTCACCAGGTCGTAGTCGAAGGTGCCGACTCCGGTTGCCTCCAGTGCCAGTGCGAGTTTCTGTTGCGCCTTCCGAAGATTGTTTTCCGATGTCCTTCTTGCGGTGACGTCGCGTGCAACACCAATAAAGCGCAGGGGCCTACCGTCTGCAGCCCTTTCGAATTCGCCTTTGCGGGCAATCCAGCGGACCTCCCCTGTGTCCGCCCTTCGAATCCGGTACTCGACTTCTGTTGCGGCATCTCCCGCTTTACGGCTTCCGGAATGGGATACAAACTGATTGTCATCGGCCAGAACCACTGTCTCAAAATCGGTCGCCGGGCGCGTATCGATATGAGCAAGGCCAAAAAGTTTTGAGAATTCCGGGGTCGACCATATCATGTCGGTCTGGACATCAATGACGAATGTCCCGATACCACCAGCCGCCTGAGCTGTGCTGAGGTTGTCGGTAATTGTACTGTTTTGATCGTCAGATGTGCTCACTCGCCACTCGTCTCACGTTGTTTCCACCATCCTTCGTAAAGCGACGACCTTGCATGGGCAAGCGATCTGAGGAACGATCTGCGAGACGCGCAGTTTTCGCTGATTGCTTCACTATGCCTGAATGAGGTTTTGTAACGGCATGCTTATGTTCAGCGACACTCCATTATCGGTCCACGCCCTAGTGATGTTTCCTTTCAATCCTTGAAGCGCCACTCTCTCGAGGGTCGAGCCAAACCCCTCACGATTAGGCTCGGTTTGTTCGCGTGGCGCACCGATCTCCCGCCAAGAGATATTGAGAACCTCGTCTACTGCAGTAACATCGACAGTCAGTTGTCCATCGGGCACGGAAAGAGCACCATATTTTGCAGCATTGGTCGTGAGCTCGTGCAAAAGAAGGGCAAGAGAGGTCAGTGCGTTTTCTGCGAGCGGCGCATCTTCTCCTGTAATCTTAATCCGAGAGTCCTGCTCGTGATCGTGCGGAGCTACGATCGCATGCAACAGCGCGGTGACAGTGGTGGCTAACTGTCCGCCCGTGTCGTCTCTGGCAAGATCAGGCATTGTGAGTTCATGGGCTTTTGCGAGAGCGTGCAGCCTTGAGCGCAAATCGGCCTCAAGTTCGGCCACGCTTTTTGCCGGCCTCGCGCTCAACGATATGAGACCAGCAGTCAGACTGAAGAGGTTCTTGATGCGATGGTTGATTTCTTTGAGAAGTATATCCTTGTGGCCAGCAGCCTCTCGCAGGGCCTGCGCCTGGACAGCGAGCTCGTCGCGCTGTGCGGCAAGCTGCTGGCGCTGTCGATAAAGCTCATAGAACACATCGATCTTGCTGCGCAGGATATCAGGTTCGATCGGCTTTTGGATGAAATCGACCGCCCCCGCCTCATATCCGCGAAACCGGCGCTGCCCGTCCGTGCTGCCAGCCGTCACGAAGATGATGGGGATTCGGCGCGTACGTTCGTTGCCTCGCATCAGCTCGGCTAGATCGAAACCGTTCAACCCCGGCATCTGCACGTCAACGAGCGCCAGCGCGACATCGTTCTGCAGCAATATCTCGAGTGCCTCGTCGCCGGAACGCGCCTTCAGCAAAAGAATGTCGTCGCGCCGCAGAAGAGCTTCGAGAGAAAGGAGATTCTCCTCTAAATCATCGACAAGGAGAAAAGGTACGGGGTCCATTATCATTCACACCTTTTCAAATACGATGCAATTTCCGCGAGCTGCATGACGTGGGCTCCGGGATTCATTTTTTCTGCGGTTTCCGGCATAGCGGAAGCGAACGCCGTGTTAGGATCCTGCACCAATCCGACCCCGCCTGCCCTTATGACTGCCCTAAGGCCGTTTGCTCCATCGCTGTTGGCGCCGGAAAGTACTATTGCCATCAGACTTTCTTGATAGGTGTCGGCGGCACTTTCGAACAGAACGTCGATTGACGGACGGGAGAAATACACCGGTTCATCGCTCGAGAGTGCAATTGTCTTATCAACCTCTACGAGCAGGTGATAGTCTGGAGGTGCAAAATAGATCGTCCCAGGGAGGAGCGGCTCCTTGTCCTCCGCCTCTTTGACCGCCATCCGACATTTGGCCGCGAATAGATCGGCCAATGCGCTTGGTCGGGTCGGAGGTATATGCACGACGATCATTATAGGTAGCGGAAAGCTCGCCGGCAAATCAGGTAGGATAGTAGAGAGCGCCTCCAGCGCGCCCGCGGACGCACCGATGACGACGGCTTTAAATATGCTCATCCATAGGCCTTTTTTTGATAGATTTTCTCTTCGCGGGAAAATTCTTCGAAGGCATTGGCATGTCGAGTAAAACGCAAACTCTCCTTGGCCCCTAGTCCCAAGAAGCCTTTTCGAACGATCGAGCCGTCGAACAGACCAATTGCTCGGTCCTGCAAATCGCGATCAAAATAGATGAGGACGTTGCGACATGAAACGAGGTGCATTTCGGCAAACACCGCATCAGTTACCAAGCTATGGTCAGAGAAAACGACATTGCGTCGGAGGCTTTTGTCGAAGGAGGCCCTACCGTACGCCGCCTGATAGTAGTCGGATAATGACGACTTCCCGCCTGACTGCCTGTGGTTTTCGGTGAAGAGCTGTATCCTATCGAGAGCATAGACGCCAGCTTCCGCCGTGGCCAACGCCTCGGCATTGATGTCTGTCGCATAAAAGAGCGTACGATCCTCCAAGCCTTCCTCACGAAAGAGAATGACCATTGAATAAAGTTCTTCTCCGCCGCTGCACCCTGCGATCCAGACCTTGAGAGACGGATAGGTTCGAAGATGTGGGAGCACCTTATCCCGGAGAGTTTTGAAATAGCTCGGATCCCGAAACATCTCGCTCACCTGCACGGTGAGATATCCCAAGAGCCGCGGCAGCAGGGCCGGCTCGTGCAAGACGCTTTCCTGCATGGCCGAAATCGTTGCAAAGCCCAGCGCCTGCTGAGCCTGCCGCAAACGACGCTTAATTGAAGCCATCGCATAGTTGCGGAAGTCGTAATGGTAGTTGAGAAACAACGCCTCCAACAGCAGCCGGATCTCGATATCCTCAACCTTATCTGATGGTTCCGCTCTGGTCATTTCGGCATCCATACCCGCACGAGAGAGAGCAGCTTTTCGACGTCGAGCGGCTTTGCCATATAGTCGTTCGCGCCCGCCTCGATGCAGCGCTGCTGATCGTCAGGCATTGCTTTCGCAGTCAGCGTCAGGATCGGGAGCTTTTTCCAAGCTGGATTCTTCCGGATTTCCCGCGTTGCGGTCAGACCATCCATGACCGGCATCATTACGTCCATTAGCACGAGATCGATCGGGGAATCGTCAGGCTGGGCGGCCTTCTCCAACGCATCGATAGCTTCCTGGCCGTTGCGGGCGATCGTGACGATCGCGCCGCGGGGTTCGAGGATATTGGTCAAGGCATAGACGTTGCGAACATCGTCTTCCACGACGAGCACGCGGCGCCCCTCGAGAATGGCATCGCGGTTTCGGGCCTTACGGATCATCTTCTGCTGTTCGTCCGGCAGCTCGGATATGACCTGATGCAGGAACAGGCTAACCTCGTCGAGCAGGCGTTCCGGCGACTTGGCGCCTTTGATGATGATGGACTTCGAATATCGCCGCAGCCGCTGCTCATCGTCCTGGGAAAGTTCACGGCCTGTATAGACGATGACTGGCGGGAAAGCGTAGGCGCTTTCCTGGCTTAGTGTTTCGAGCAGTGAATATCCAGAAGTATCGGGTAGTGAGAGATCAAGCACCATACAATCGAATGTCTGATTCTTGAGTAGCTCGAGGCATTCGGCGGCGGTTCCGGCCGTGACCGTTTCCACACCACGCGAGCTCAGAAGTCTTGCGACTGCGTCGCTTTGCACCGGATCGTCTTCGACGATGAGAATACGTCGCACGTTCTGGGACAGCTTGTCTTCGAGTTTCTCGAGCACCTCCACCAGTTGCTCACGCATTACGGGCTTGACCGCGTAACCCACAGCACCCAGCGAGAAGGCGGTCTCCGTATGATCTTCAGCAGAGATCATGTGGATTGGAATGTGCCGTGTCTCGACGTCGTGCTTCAAGCGATCGAGAACCGCAAGACCGGACTGGTCGGGAAGGCCGACATCGAGGATGACGGCGCTCGGTCTATATTCCTTGGCAAGACGGAGAGCCTCTTCAGCCGTGCCAGCAACCAGCGATTGGAAGCCCATCTCCCGCGAGAGATCCCTGACGATCGCCGCAAACGACGCGTCGTCTTCTATGACGAGAAGAACCCGCTTTGTGCTGCTCAGAGTGGCGCGATCGTCTTCGACGGTGAGTGTCAGACGAGGTGGCTGATGACGCAGCGGCTCAACCTTTGCCTGCGTTGCTATTGTCTCTGGGGCCGAACGAGGCGTCGCCTCCCTTGGAACAACAAAAGACGGATCATAGGCCTCCGGCACAGTAACCGTAAACGTGCTGCCCTGTCCTGGACGGCTGGTAAGGTCGATGGAACCGCCGAGAAGCCGCACGAGCTGGCGCGAAATGGATAGGCCAAGCCCTGTGCCACCATATCGCCTGCTGATCGTACCATCCGCCTGGTGGAATGCTTCGAAAATCCGTTGTTGCTGATCAGTGGCAATACCGATGCCAGTGTCCGTCACAGCAAAGGCGAGGCGGCCCGCGCCCGCGGGCGCAATCGACAACGTAACACGTCCCGATCCGGTAAACTTGATGGCGTTCGATAGGAGGTTCTTGAGCACCTGCTCCAGCCGAAGCGGATCCGTCTCAATCGCGGCGGGAATATCTGCAGCGGGTTCAATGGCAAAGTCGAGGTTTTTGTCCGTCGCCAGCGGCTGGAACATCTGGCGAAGGTTATTGGCTACGCGCTCCACGACAACCGCCTCGGGCCTGATCTCGACATGTCCTGCCTCGATCTTGGAGAGGTCGAGGATGTCATTGATCAGATTGAGGAGGTCATTGCCCGAGGACTGGATCGTCTGGGCATATTTGACTTGTTCAGCCGTCAGATTGTCGTCCGGATTGTCGGCCAGCAGCTTCGCCAGGATCAGCGACGAATTGAGCGGCGTCCTCAGTTCATGCGACATGTTAGCGAGGAAGTCGGACTTGTACTGGCTTGCCTGCTCCAGTTCTCGCGCCTTGAGTTCAACCGAGGCGTTGACGCGTTCGAGATTATCGCGCTGCGCTTCTAGTTCCTGCGCCTGCTGTTCTAGCTGCGAGTTTGTCTGCTCGAGTTCTGCTTGCTGCTGTTCCAGGCGTGTCTGGGATTCCTTCAGCGCACGCCCCTGCTCTTCAAGCTCTTCGTTGGACACCCGCAGTTCTTCGCTCTGCGTCTGAAGCTCCTCAGACTGGCGTTGGGTTTCCTCGAGCAGGTTCTGCAATTCGCTTCGATAGGTGGCGGAGCGGACTGCAATCGCGACGGCTTCGGACGCGCGCGCGAGAAAAGTCTCGACGCGAGGATCGACGGCGCGGAGAAAGCCGATCTCGATCACCGAATTGACGTCGCCATCGACCACGCCTGGGAAGATTGCGATGTGACGAGGTTTGTCGCGGCCGAGCGCTGAGCCGAAAGTCAGATAGCCGTCCGGCACCTCGCCAAACATCATCGGCCGACCCTCAGCAGCTGCCTGTCCCAAAAGTCCTTCGCGCTGACGAAAACGGACGGGTAACGCCTTCTCGTCAGGCACACCATAGGCCGCCATACGCTGGAACCCGTCGCCAGTCCCGACGAATGCTGCCCCCGCGACTCCGCCCACGTAGCGCACCAGGAACTCAAGGATGCTGTTGCCCAGTTGCTCGATGGGCTGGTCGCCCATCATAGCAGCAGCCAGCCCTACCTGACCCGATTGTAGCCAATCGTCGCGCCGGCGGGCGATCGTCGCGCGCCGGATGAGGAAGCCGATGGCCAACGTCAGCAGAACACCAAGCAGGCCAGATAAGATCGTGCTTGCCAACGCGGTCTGCTGGGCGCTTTTCATCTCGGCGATCCGCTGGACACGAACCTCACCCTCGCGTTGCCCCATCGCGGCAATCTGCGCCCTGATCGCGTCCATATCTTGCTTGCCGCGATCGGTGTTGACGACCGCAAGTGCCGCGTCCAGTCCCTGGCTACGTCGCAAATCGATCGTTTGCTTCAACTCATCCAACTTAGCAGCAACACGCTGTTTCAAGTTAGCAAGCCGCTGCCCCTGCCCGGTATTCTCGGCTGTCAGGCGATCGATGTCCTGAAACTTTCCGGGAATTGCCTGCAGAGCGGCATTATAGGGGCCAAGGTAGCTGTCATTGAGCGTCAGCAGAAAACCCCGCTGGCTGGTTTCGGCGTCCTGCACACGGGAAAGCAATTCGTCCAGTGCGACGATCGCGACATGCGTCTGGACGATGCGTCGATTGCTATCCTCCAAAGCCTGGAGATTAAAGAAGGATACGAGCCCGCTTACCAAGAAGAAGATTAGAGTTCCTGCCAGTCCAAAGGCCACGCCGGAATCGAGGCCGAAATGTTGACTCTGCAGGTTGGAAGCAGGGGTGTTCTTCATGGGAAATCTTATAATTGAGAGATTAGGTTGGCTCGGTACTGTAAACCGTCATATTCACTCTCCAAGGTATTGTCGAATCTCGGAGATGTCTCCCGTCCATAATTCGGCATGTCTATCTAGCGGTCGCCACGCTAATCTCACAAGCCAAACCGGGCCCCACTAGCCGCGTATTTGCGACATCGCGGGAGCCCAAAGGTTTGTTACTCGCGGGGGATTCACTCGGCTGCGAAAGGCGATAGCGTCGTCTTTCGATTGACGGATTTGTACGCACCACCGAACGTGAGCCGAGCTATTTGTTGGTTTTCAGCATTTGGACGATTGCCTGATGATCGTGAGGTTTTGGGACGATGGAAACCGCCACTTGCAAGGTCGTAGGCTCCGAGGCGCACATGATCTGATGTGACGATTACGCGCGTGTCGGGGAATTTGGCTCGAACCCGGGGCAGCAAGACCCACGTCTTCCACCCAGCCACCTTCCACAAATGCCAAATCAAAATAGAAAAGGCGCGGCTTTGTAAAGCCGCGCCTCCCAATCACGTCAGACCAGCGGTTACAAATAGCCTGACTAACAAGCAAACTCTCGTTTGTGACATCTGTTCCCGCGAGAGCATGACAGCGCTACGAAGACGTCAATCACGATGCTCTGGCATTTCCTTGAGCTGATCCTTTGTCCAAGACGTGAGGGCATGAACTTCACCGTCCTCGTCTCGCATAAAATCCAGATCAGATAGTGAGACAGCGACAGGCTTCGCGCCCATCCCGAGAAAACCTCCTACATCGATGATGACTGTGCTGCTTGTTCCGATACCGTGAACGTGATCTACTTTCCCGACCTTATGGTCATCCGCTCCGTAGACGGTCGCCCCTTCGATCAGCGACGGTTTAAGTTCATCGGCAGTTAGGCGAACGTGATTTGTATGGTCCATGATCTTCCTCCTTTGAATAGTTGGAGAACTCACGGAGCGCTTCGGTGTTCCAAAGTTCAGCTTCGGACGTGTCACCTTACGGTTCCGATCGGCATTGAGTGGGTTACGCCCCTACCAAACGCCGATTCAATCCGCCAAATTATTGCAGAGGCAAGTGACGCACTGAAGCAAACAAATCGGTCCGGATCACTGAATAGTCTTTCGCCACTGAGCTGGTGGTATACCCGCGCGGCTGGTAAATGTCCGCGTAAAATGAGCTTGGTCAGCGAAACCACAGAGAAAGGAAATCTCGGAGATCGAGAACCTGGTTCCTAGCAGCATTTCCTTTGCCTTTTCGATCCGACGAAGCAGCACCCATCGATATGGAGGGTGTCCCATCGTTAAACCAAAGGCTTTGATAAAGTAGCCCCTGGACAAGCCGCACTCGGCCGCAACAGCTTCAATCGAAATGTCTGACGAGAGATTCTCTTCCAGCAGTTCGATCGCGCGCCTTTTTTGCCAAGGTGCCAGATAGCCCTGTATCGGTTTGCTTTGTCTCAAACCACCGTATGTCTTGCAAAGGTGAAACGTCATAACGGCAGCGACATGGTCTTGAAACAGACGACATGCGGGGGTCGTACTGCTCAAAGATGGCAGGCACGCTTGAGCGAGGCCTTTGACAACCTCATCTTCGATATCTTGTCCGGGTTTCGCGGCGAATGTGTCGATCGCGCGGCCACCCAGTTCCTCTTCGTAGAGCGTCAACGCAGAGCGAGGTATATGAAAGCCGAGGCCATCAAATGTTGATTTCATCTCGGCAGTCCAGGTTCTCCGGTAGTCATAGATGGTGAAATTCCCAGCACGCGATGTTTTGAAATCCACGTGCCTGTTATCAACCCACAAGTTCCCCTGGTAATCCTGCAAATTGAACGCGACAAAGAAAGCATCCTCGTGGATGTGAGGATCGATCATTCCATGGCCGGGCTGCCGGCAAGAAATCCTTGCCATTGTGACTTCCGACTTTCCGAAAATCGGTGCAACCACGATCTCGGACTGTCGAGAGCGAAAAAAAGCCATGTCTTGATTGCTGGAGATGCTGCTCGGCATGGATTCGTCTCAAAAAATTATGTCTGAAAACTATCTGCTGTTGCGTTACCACCGCTCTTTTACACTGTAAACGGTGCGGACAATCCAACAAGGCGTAGCAAAGCCATCACTGTTTAATTGGACTTTGCACAATACGCGGGACCAGCGGATTATAATTGTGAAGCGTGGAGGTAAAGAGGTTCCCGATCGTGACGGATCGCCCCATTCACTGAGCATGTCTGGTAGCCTAATTACCCAGGTCGAGCGTTAGTGTCCCGAATTTCCTCCAAATTATAGCTAATTCAGCAAGAGATTTCTTGAGATGCCCGTCTTGCAGGGATGGTTTTGACGGGAAGAAGAGGTCTGTTTCTTTTTTAAACGTCCGGGGAGAACAGAAACTGCGTTATTACTCAACTCGTAAAAGGCTGGCAAAGTTCCCCGAGCCAGCCTTCGCGAATTAAAAGCGCTGTCTAGCGGTTGGGTCAGGCCTCACCAGCCCTGCCGGCCATACCAATCATCCACGTCTTTTTTGGTTCGATCTTTCTCGTACCCATACCGCTCTTGAATCTTACCTTCGAGCTGCTCACGCTTTCCGTTGATAACGTCGAGATCATCGTCGGTGAGTTTTCCCCACTGCTCCTTGACCTTGCCCTTCATTTGCTTCCAGTTACCTTCGACACGATTCCAGTCCATTTGAGTCACTCCTCATCAGTTACTAAGTCGAGAACGCTGAGGTCAGGTAGATTGTTCCTTATAACAATCGACCTAGAGATAGGAACGACTTCCCAAATGAAGGCCGCAAGATTGGAAGCTAAAACTGCTTTGATGAAGGTCGCAATTTTTCAACTAACCGCGATTTGATAGGGTTTGCCTTCAATCATCGAAAGAACCATCTTCACAACCTTGTTCATTTCATAGGGTTTTTCAATGAAGACGGAATCACCGGGCAAGTCTTCGTTGGGTAGAATGTGTCCTCCCGAAACAACTATTGTACGAACATTTATACGTGTCATTGCGATCATCCGCACGAGATCCAGACCGTTCAGGCCCCCGGGCATATCAACGTCGGTAATGACCGCATCAACGATCTGCTGTCCTAGGGCAGCAATAGCTTCGAGGACGTTTGCGGCTTCGATCACGTCAAATCCCTCTGCAACGAGAGTGTCGGCAAGGACCATTCTGAGGATTGGTTCATCTTCAACAATCAAAATTGTGCCTTGGTTCACGGGCAGCCTCCACGGTTGGTCACGAGATAAACTCGTTCGCAAATGAATTGATCGCCCCCATCCCGCAGTATTTGAGACGATGTTTAATAAAATGCCAATGCAGAGTATCGGCGGTGTCCCCTGATCAGAGCCCATTAGACGGACCGGGTTTAATTGGGAGGAGAGGATTCTCGTAATCTTAGCTCGATGAGAGAGACAACCGGGCTGCTGACATCGACCTCCGACAAAAAGATCAAGGATATCGGCCGCGCCACGCGAAACCCCCTTTCCGTTGAGGACAAAGTCCGTGTCGTGCTGGAGGGCTTACGCGGCAGGGTGGCGGCGATACCGCCCGCTCGGCAACCAGTGCTACTAAAAGCGTTCCAAGGACTACGTTCTACCGCTGTGATCGCTTGCAACAGCTCTGGAACGCCCCCTCGACAGTGTACGGAATCGCAACATTTCACCGACGCCCGCACCCAGCAAAGCTTGAAAACGTTCCTGTTTCGTTCTATGGCAGCTCATAAACCTACCGGAGCCTGGATTGCCCCAACGTCAGAAAATTTTTGCACGTGGTCAAGAAATGACACTTGCACATGTTCGCCTACCGACAATCGAGATGGTGTGTGATCGGTGCGGCAGGCGGGATCAGTTCGTGCGCAGTAAGCTCGTACGAATGTTTGGCGCCCAGGCTCCATTCTCAATGCTGCGGCGTCGCTTGGCGATGGGATGCAGACGGATGACGGACAAGGAAGACGATCGATGCGAGGCCAACTTTCCCTGCCTTCAAGTAGCTGAGTTCGCAGGTCGCAGGCGCACCTAATAAGCATGTTATGATCCGACTCCATTGTTTGGAGCCGGATCACGCTGTTAAGGCATCATTATGCAGCGCGACGTGGATGGTTACCCTCTTCGATCTCTTCGACTATCTTGTCGACAAAGGCGTCGAGATCATCAGGCGACCGCGATGTGATAATTCCCTGATCCACGACAACTTCCTCATCCAGCCATTGGCCGCCTGCATTTTTGACGTCCGTTTTGATAGACCCGTAGGATGTGACTTTTCGGTCTCGGACAGCATCTGCCTCGATCAGAAGCCATGGTGCGTGGCAGATAGCGGCGACAACTTTGCCTGATTTAGTGAATTCGCGGACCACGCGCATCGCACCTTCATCGGCGCGCAGTTTGTCAGGATTGATCTGACCACCCGGCAAGACGAGTGCGTCGAAATCTCCGGTCACAACGTCGGTGGCGGGGAGATCAACGTCGACACTGTCTCCCCAGTCACTCTGGTCCCAGCTTTTGATCTGGCCGGTTTTGATCGAGGCGATCTTCACCTCAGCACCACGCTTTCTCAGTTCATCTAATGGAACCCTTAATTCTGAACGCTCGTATCCATCCGTTGCCAGGATTACGACTTTTGCTTTGTCGATCGAAGTCATATCTTTCTCCTCTTCGGTTCAGGAACTCCTGCTTCGGCACAGATGCGTCTCGACAGAGGGACTGAGATTGTCGTCTATATGAGTGCTCGTAGCCGGAGCGGCTGGTAGAGGAACGTCACCTCAACGGCATTGTTCCCGGGACTGATTGTCCGCACCCCCCAATCATGCCGAGAGAGCATCAACGCTCTCAAAATTTCGAGAACCGGCTACCCGTCTCCCCCGAGTAGACGTGACCGTTTCGTTTTTACGTTGGGAACATTCTGCTCCGCTCAACATTTTCGGTGCTAAACTTCAGGGCAGGGCCTCATGCGCGATCTTCTCACAAGCTGTGTACTTATTGGTTGTCTACTGCCGATTACGGCGGGAGCGATGCGTATCTCATCCGGTTTCGCGACAGGCTCTGACAGTTCAACAGAAATCGTGGACAGCGATCCTCTTTGGTCTTTTGAGGTCCGTCGTGTCTACCCTGGTAAGCAATCCTACGAACGACTACCATCTATCTACGCGCCAGACGCTGAGATTTCACCGGCCAACCGAGCGAATTTAGTGCCGCTACCTGTGGCAACGATATCCGGATCCCGGACTGGAGACGTTCCGCGCGTTTCAAAGTTGCAGGAGGATTGGTGTATCAAAACGTACCGGTCCTATGATCCCTCTGACAACACGTATCAACCGTTTGGCGAAGGACCGCGCCGAACATGCGTTGCTCCACTCGAAGATCATACAGTTTCGTCTGACCTTGCTGATGGTGGAGGAGATGCGGAAGAATACGACGCGAACGCTCGTTGGTGCATGGAACGCTACAGTTCGTACAGAATTACCGACAACACCTATCAGCCGTTTACCGGGGGTCGGAAAAGCTGCAAAGGTCCGACTAACGCTGGATAACTCTGCGCCAAATTCTTTTGTGCCCGAAATGGGAACAATCAGGCTATCACAATGTTAGGAGCAGTGAGCGCGGACCGTGTCAACCGGACGCGACAGGGATGGTGAACATTGCGGTTTTTCCGGTTTCTCGCAATGGCCAACGAAATGGCAGACGAGCGCCCAACCTGTCCGGTCTCGCACTCACCCAAGTTTATGGGTGCCCCGATGTCGTACCTGATCGAAATATTGCTGCCGACAAACTTTGAGTGCGGTCGCCAAGCTCTGGAGGAGATCACCTCCACCCTCGTCGGCCAGTTTGGCGGTATAACCATACACGAGAAATCCGCTGCTCATGGCCTCTGGACGGACAACGGGCGAACAGAATTTGATCGCATTACCTTTGTCGAGGTGATGGCAGATGAAGTAGACAGAGACTGGTGGAACGACTATCGGCGAAATCTTGAGCGTCGGTTGTCCCAGAACGAAATAGTTGTACGGTTCAGCAAAATTGAGCGTCTGTGACCACTTATCCGGAGCATGACGGCCACAAGCCGTACATCGCTAGTGGGAGAGCCAAGCCCCACTTGTCAGGCTGACGGGAACTGCACATTGGTGGAACGGAATTGATAGGATTAAATCCGAGAATTTATCGGAACACATTCACTTATCCAGTGTTTCTCCGCAGTAATGCCAAACCACTGGCTCGTCTAAACCAATCGAATTGGAGGAAAAAATGGCAAACGAAAAGACACTCGATGACCTTTTTCTCGACACGTTGAAGGATATTTATTTCGCTGAGAAGCAGATCCTTAAAGCTCTGCCGAAGATGGCGCGGGCGTCCCAGTCTGAGGAAGGCAAAGCCGGCTTTCTACAGCATCGGGAGGAGACTCAAGGGCAAATCGAACGGCTTGAGCAGGTGTTTGAGCTGCTGGGCAAGTCAGCCCGCGGCAAGACCTGTGAAGCCATTCAGGGCATTATTGCCGAAGGCGAGGAGATCATCGAGGACTTCAAAGGTTCGGTCGCGCTCGACGCCGGCCTAATCTCTTCGGCACAGGCGGTAGAACACTATGAAATCGCCCGATACGGGACGTTGATCGAGTGGGCGAAACAGCTCGGGCTCAAGGAAGCTGTCCCGCTTCTTCAGCAAAACCTTGCAGAAGAGGAAGCCACCGACAAGAAACTCACTTCGCTGGCCAAAACGTCAGCAAACGCTAAGGGCAAGAAAGCTGCCTGAGCATCTTCGCACCGTGTAAGGCCGCCACTGAGGCGGCCTTTTTTTAACCGATCGAGAACTCCCGATGACCTTCTTCAAGGACCAGAAATCCGCAGTTTACAGGTTTTCACGCTTGGGCTACTCGCAACGCCATTCTTTGGATCGATCTTCGGCGAGCGGTGTCATCGTGCGCGCCGTGAGGCGGACTGGTGAGGTTATCAAAGTAGCCCGCTCCTGCGAGGCAAATTAGCCCTTAAAATTGTGAAACTTTTTCACACGCGAAGAGTTTGGACTGCGAGCAGAACAGCTCATTTTTTCCCGGCATGCAATCACGACAACAGAAGCGGATTGCATCTGTTTGCGAGGAGATACTGTATGAATTCCATCATTTATCTAGTTGGACTGGTCGTGGTCGTCCTGTTTATTCTCTCACTGCTGGGGTTACGCTGATGGTCGATTCACCTGTTATCGATACAAATCCAAACCGCAGTTACGTCGACTGGGCCGCTATTTTTGCCGGCGCTGTCATCGCCTCGGGCGCCATGGCTGTTCTTACGGCCTTTGCAAGCGGGTTGGGCCTTAGCTCGATCTCTGTCGATGAAGGTGGAGAAGTTAGCTCCTTCTGGCTGATTATCACAGGTCTGTTCGTCATTATTTCGATGGTCGCGTCCTACATGCTGGGCGGCTACATCACAGGCAGGATGCGCCGTCCTGCTGGCACCTCCGATCGCGATGAACTGACCACCCGTGATGGGATAAATGGCCTGGTGGTCTGGGGTATAGGAACAGTGGTTTCCGCTTTCCTCGCCCTAGGCGTTTTATCCGGAGGTGTAAAGGCTGTGGGGAGTGTTGCTCAAACCGCACTTGAAGCAACTGGATCTGCGGTCGGGGGCGCCGTACAAGGCGCGGGTCAGGTTGCAGGTGGGTTAATTTCAGGCGCCGGTAGCGCGGCGGGAGGACTCGCGCAGGGGGCAGGCCAGGCCGCAGCACCAAGCATCGAACAGATGCTTCCACAAGGGCTCAAGGCCAATCCGATTGATTATTTGACGGACACTTTGCTGCGGACCGAAGCGCAGCCAAATCAGCCACAGAGCGATCAAAACGCTGGTGATTACCAGAGACAGATCGGTGGCATTCTCGGCAACCTGCTTTCAACAGGGGAGATTTCCGATGCCGATCGGACCTGGCTGACAAATGAAGTCGCGACACGAACCGGAATCTCTCAGACCGACGCGCAGGCGCGGGTCAACGAAACGGTCGAGCGTGTTCAGGCTCTCAGGGCGCAGGCGCAACAGAAAGTCGATGAAGCCAAAAAGCAGATTGACGATATGAGAGCGCAGGCCGAACAGGCTCTGGCCGATGCCAAGACAAAAGCCGCTGATGCAGCCGAAAAAGCGAGGATCGCCGGTGTGCTCAGCGCATTTCTGTTGGCAGCCTCCGCGCTGGTATCTGCGGCCGCTGCCTTTATTGGGGCCGTTCATGGCGGACGCCATCGTGACGAAGGCCGGATTTGGGGCGGCCTTGCTTACCGGAAATAAGCGAGCTGGAGTGCCGACTTCGACAGATGAGGGCGGCACTTCAACTTTTGTCGGCGAGCCAGCAGTTTCCGCCTGAACCTTATTGGTTTTAATGGAACTCGCGTCGCAGACGATCTGTCAATCCGGGAGGGCATAATGTGAATATTTCAGCTGTAGCGCTCGTAACCGGAGGGGGATCTGGGATTGGTAAAGCGGCAGCCATTGCGCTCTCGGTTAATTTCAAGATCGGTGTGCTTGGTCGAACCGAGATGGAAATATTAGAAACAGTTGATGCTATCCAATCACATGGCGGCGAGGCGATAGCGCTCGTTGCCGATGTCTCGAGTGAACCGCAGATGCGATCAGCGGTGCAGGAGCTCGTTGACCGCTTCGGCAGGCTCGATGTGGTTGTCGCCAATGCGGGGATAAACGGCGTGTGGGCGCCTATCGATGATCTCACACTGGATGAGTGGAATTCGACACTCACGACCAATCTTACCGGGACTTTTCTAACTATCCGCGAGACCGTCCCAGAGCTTAAGAAATTTGGCGGAGGATCCATCATTGTGGTTTCATCCATTAACGGTACAAGGACTTTTACGACACCAGGCGCGACCGCCTACACGGCGACCAAAGCCGGACAGGTCGCGATGGTTCAACAACTCGCACTCGAGCTCGCGCGCCACAATATCAGGATCAATGCTGTGTGCCCTGGAGAGATCGAGACGAAAATTGAGGCAAACACCAGCCTTCGGAAAAAACAGGACACTGAAATCCCTGTCGTCTGGCCAAAGGGGCAGGTACCGATCACTGGCGGGCGACCCGGTCGAAGCCAGGACGTTGCAGACTTAATCGCGTTCCTGGCCTCAGAAAAGTCTCGTCACATCACCGGATCTCCGGTCTGGATCGATGGTGGGCAAGGCTTGCTTCGTTGAATGATGGGACCGTCTCGGCCTGTTCGAGCGCCGACTTCTATGACCGTTGCTCTTCGCCGAGACCTCAAGGAGTTGGTCTTTCCACTGTTTGAGCTGGTTGGCATGCACGTTTAAAATTCTTGAGCGACTTCTCTTCGGTCCGACAATTTTCTGAGGATAATTCTCCTCTCAACAAAAATGGCCGCTCACGAGAGCGGCCATTTTCCCTAATACAAGGAATTAAAGGCGGTAGCGATTACGTTCAGCGGCAGCGATTACGTTCAGCGGCGACCTGCTCTTCGGTGTAGGGGGCCGCATTTTCATCAAAACGCGTCCAGCCTTCCTCAGTATACGCACGGCGGCGAACATCCAGGTCGACCGCTCGCGAGCTATTAAGGATTGCTTGAGACTCAACGACCTTGTCGTCGTCAACCTTAGCGGCGACCACTGCTCCACCACGGCGAACACCCTCTGCGTAAAGATGCGCGTCTTCCTCTGGCACACCAGATCCGATGAGGCCACCGACGATGCCTCCAGCCGCGCCGCCGACGACGGCACCTGCAAGCGCTCCTGCAGCCGTGGCCGCCAGCCAACCCGCTGCCACCACCGGGCCAACTCCAGGGATAGCCATAATCCCAAGCCCAGTCAGAAGGCCGCCTGCGCCTCCGGCAACTGCGCCAATGCCGGCACCCGTGCCTGCACCTTCGGCCGCCTTGCTGCCCTGCCCTTCTACTTCCTCCTTGCCGTCTTTCCTGTAGACGATGCTAATATTGTCCGAAGAGACGCCGGCGTTTTCCAGCGCTTTAACGGCGGAACGTGCATCATCATACGAGTCGAAAAGCCCTGTTACAGTCTTCATGGTCGCTTCCTCTTGGTATCTTTGCCGAAAAATAAGATCACTTGGCTGTGACGTTGCCTTGAAAATCCAGTGCTACGTCTGTTGAGGCGCCGTCCTTGGTTGCTGTTCCGCGCCAGACGCCTTGGTCATCGAGCTTCAGAGCGGTAACATTCGTGTAGCCCGCCTCTTCAATGCGCGTTTTGGCCTGGCTCTCCGTAAAGCTGTTCTTACCTGCAACTGGAGCACCGGGATTTTGCTCACCGGTCGTGGAGACAGCCGGGGTCGTCTGAGAGGTTTTCGGGGTTTCGCTTTGCGCGGAGACAACGGATGCCGAAAGCAGCACAGCTGCTGCCGTAAAACTAAGCTTTTTCATGGGGTTCCTCCTAGTTTCGCATCCTAATTTTGAATGCGAACGGAAACTCGTGAAGGCCCGATTGGTTCCCGTTTGTCCGAGTTGATATTAAGTTGTGAAAACAAGCACCCAGACGTGTTGAGGAAACTCAGGGGTAGGAGATGGCGTCGAGCAAACCCAGAATTCGTTTGCGAACCGCGGGGTTTTCAATTCTAGCGAACGCCTTGTTCAACACTTGCCCCTCCGGTGAAAGTACGAACCCTGTCAGATCACTCGTCGCAGAGAAACTGGATATTGCATCCGCTCGTTCAGGTTCAGCCTCATCAAAAAAGAATCCCACCGACACATCAAGGGCTTGCGCGATCAGACTAAGGCGGCTCGCGCCAATGCGGTTTTTGCCTTTTTCGTGTTTTTGAAATTGTTGGAATGATATGCCCAGTTTTTGTGCTAAGTTTGTTTGACTCAAACCGAGAGCTCTGCGGCGAAGTCGAATTTTCTCTCCTACCGCTACATCGATGTTGTTGGCCGCTCTTTTTACCGTCGACTTGTCCAAGGTTCCCATCATTCACTCACTACAAGTTGGTTTGGCATAACAATCAAGCGCACATCCGAGCCGTCAGGCTAATCGAAATCAGTCAAGCCGCAATACGGACCGCAACGGTACGCGTTTTATAATTGCGCCGTTTTCGTCGGTAATTTAAAAAACCTGACCATCGATAACCTCACCCGCTAGCACCTTCGCGGCGACCATCTCTCTTGCAGCGAGATTTGCCTCGCCGATAGCTACTGCGGCACTTGAAAATTCAGCTCCGACGACATCTTCTTCGTAGTTCTCGTTGTCTCTGACATTGAAGAAATAGCGGGCCATAAATTGCATCCGACAAAGTTCACGCTGCACCGCGCACACTCGATGAACGCGTTGCCTGAAAACCGCGTACTGGTGGAGTAGTTCCACTTCGCTCATTTCTTCTGTGCGGCTTTTGTTTCGTTTTTTCAGCACGCTATGGTGCGGCATTTAACGGTCCGACATGTTCGCTGCCCCGCCATCGACCATACGGGAAGCGCCGAAAGCGGCCGGCCGGCGAGCAAAATTTGTCCGGCGTCAGTGGACCGATTGGCTGATAACGCGATGAGGGCAATCCTATTCAGAATGTGAAATCATCGCGCGAAGGCTTCAAGGTGCCTTGGGGATGACCATTCCCTTGGTCATCCACCGACACCACCGTCCGAGGGTTACTCCGCGCACTCTACGGGAATATGTCGATGAGATCCTCTACAGTGAGCCGACGGCGTTCAAAGGCTCGCTGAGCGATCTTTTCGACCCACACCCAGTGCCGCCGTAGCAAGTCGTCAGCAGCGGCCTCCGCGAGCCTCATGTCCCACTGAAGCCCCGCATTTGTCAAAACAGCATCCACTATTTGGTAATCAAGATCCGCGCTACCACGATCCGGTGCGAGGGACCGATTGATTGAGGCCGCTAAGAGCTCGGCCTGGTAGCCCGCCGTGAAAATGACCGCAGCTTCCCGAACTACGTCGTAGTCGTTTGATGCGCTGTCCTTGC
>Ga0075032_1000562_pt1 | contig 19713 bp, 17 predicted proteins | sample SynthPrep_1_END__FD_71386 | JGI IMG/M metagenome (GOLD analysis project Ga0075032, IMG submission 71386) | Synthetic microbial communities from Ohio, USA - SynthPrep_1_END_DS7_MetaG | ecosystem: Engineered > Bioreactor > Aerobic > Activated sludge | place: USA: Ohio, Columbus | collected 2014-04-10
CTCCTGATCCACCGGCTGGAGCTGCCGGCCCTGTTCGCCCCGGCGGCCCGTTCGCGGCAAAAGAGTTAAAATAGAGTCCGTTTTTCTTGTTTGGCGGCTAGCAGCTGTCAAAGTCTGCTGTCCAAGTCCTGTTGGCGTCTCACTTCAAACAATGACCACTATCCTCCCGAACCTTCCCACCGGCCAGAAGGTCGGCATCGCCTTCTCCGGCGGCCTCGACACCAGCGCAGCGCTCCTGTGGATGCGCAACAACGGCGCCATCCCCTACGCCTACACCGCGAACCTGGGCCAGCCCGACGAGTCCGACTACGACGAGATCCCGCGCAAGGCCATGGCCTACGGCGCCGAAAAGGCCCGCCTGATCGACTGCCGCGCGCAGATGGTGGCCGAAGGCATCGCCGCCCTGCAATCCGGCGCGTTCCACATCTCGACCGCCGGCATCACCTACTTCAACACCACCCCCATCGGCCGCGCAGTGACCGGCACGATGCTGGTGGCCGCCATGAAGGAAGACGACGTCAACATCTGGGGCGACGGCAGCACCTTCAAGGGCAACGACATCGAGCGCTTCTACCGCTACGGTCTGCTGACCAACCCGGACCTGAAGATCTACAAGCCCTGGCTGGACCAGCGCTTCATCGACGAACTCGGCGGCCGTTCCGAAATGTCGGAATACATGCGCCAAGCCGGCTTCGACTACAAGATGTCGGCTGAAAAGGCCTACTCCACCGACTCCAACCTGCTGGGCGCCACCCACGAAGCCAAGGACCTGGAGCACCTGAACTCCGGCATCCGCATCGTCAAGCCCATCATGGGCGTCGCGTTCTGGCGCGACGACGTCGCCGTCAAGGCCGAGGAAGTCACCGTCCGCTTCGAGGAAGGCCATCCGGTCGCCCTGAACGGCGTGGAATACAGCGACCCCGTCGAACTGATGCTCGAAGCCAACCGCATCGGCGGCCGCCACGGCCTGGGCATGAGCGACCAGATCGAAAACCGCATCATCGAAGCCAAGAGCCGCGGCATCTACGAAGCCCCGGGCCTGGCCCTGCTGTTCATCGCCTACGAGCGCCTGGTCACCGGCATCCACAACGAAGACACCATCGAGCAGTACCGCGAAAGCGGCCGCAAGCTGGGCCGCCTGCTGTACCAGGGCCGCTGGTTCGACCCGCAAGCCATCATGCTGCGCGAAGCCGCCCAACGCTGGGTCGCCCGCGCCATCACCGGCGAGGTCACCGTCGAACTGCGCCGCGGCAACGACTACTCGCTGCTGAACACCGAGTCGCCCAACCTGACCTACGCGCCCGAGCGCCTGTCCATGGAAAAGGTCGAAAACGCCCCGTTCACCCCCGCGGACCGCATCGGCCAACTCACCATGCGCAACCTCGACATCGTCGACACTCGCAGCAAGCTCTTCACCTACGTGAAGACCGGCCTGCTCGCCTCCTCCGGCAGCTCGCTGCCCCAGCTGAGCGACGACGGCAAGAAGAAGTAATTCTTCGAAGCCAAAAACCAAAAAGCCCTTCGGCATGCCGAAGGGCTTTTTGCTTTAAAGACACCAATCGCAAGACACCGCGCAAGCCCCCAAAGGCCGCCCGCGCGGCCGGCCGGGGGCGAGCCCCGCAAGGTCCATCGCCAAAACCCGAACCCGTCGTGAGAACGCCAAGCACGCCGTCCTCCGCTGCGACCGGACACATTCAGCCGCCACAGGCGTCAACAGAACTTGAACACCGCCAACAGACAAGCAAGAGCCTAAAGCTCCACCTGCATCCCCATCTCCACCACCCGATTAGCCGGAATCTTGAAGAACTTCGTACTCCGCGTAGAGTTCCGAGCCATGAACGAAAACACCGCCCGCCGCCAGCGCAACAACGCCGGCTTCTTCGCCGCCACCACGGTCTGCCGCGACAGGAAGTAGGAAGTCCGCATCGGCTCCAGATCGATCTCCGGATACGCCTCGGCCACCAGCCGCAGCGCCTCCGGCACGTCCGGATCTTCCTTGAAGCCGTAGTTGATCGTCGCCTGCCAGCTCGACGCCGACAGCTTGTTCACGGAGAAGCGTTCCTCTTCCGAGACATAGGGCACATCCGCCACCAGGATCGTCAGGAACAGCACATGATCGTGCAGCACCTTGTTGTGCTTCAAGTTATGCAGCAGCGCCGGCGGCACATTGCCCGAGTTCATCGTCATGAAGATGGCGGTGCCCGGCACCCGCGACGGCGGATACTCTTCGAGCTGCGACATGAATTCCTTGAGCGGCTGGCGGTCCCGCTGCTGCATCTCGGACAGCAGCCGGCGGCCGCGGCGCCAGGTCATCATCAGCGTGAACACCACGATGGCCACCAGCAGCGGCAACCAGCCGCCCTCGTGGATCTTGAACACATTGGCCGAGAACAGCAGCACATCGAACAGCAGCAACAAGCCCAGCGCCACCAGCCACAAGACACGCTTCACCCCGGTCGAGCCGCGCGGCAGCACCGCGAACGCCAGCACCGACGTCGTGAGCATCGTGCCCGTAACCGCGAAGCCATACGCAGCGGCCAAATTGTCCGAATTGCGGAACAGCAGCACCAGGATCAGCACCGCGCACAGCAGCAGCGCGTTGACCTGCGGCAGATAAATCTGGCCCTTCTCGACCGCCGAGGTATGCAGGATCTGCATGCGCGGCCAGAAGCCCAGCTGCACCGCCTGGCGCGTGACCGAATAGGCGCCCGATATCACCGCCTGCGACGCCACGATGGTCGCGATGGTGGCCAGCGCCACCAGCGGAGCCAGCCCCCATTCCGGCGCCATCATGAAGAACGGGTTGCGTATCGCCGTCGGATCGCGCAACAGCAGCGCACCCTGGCCGAAATAGCACAGCGTCAAGGCCGGCAGCACCATGCTGAACCAGGCGCGGCGAATCGCCGGACGGCCGAAATGGCCCATGTCGGCATACAACGCCTCGGCGCCCGTCAGGGCCAGCACCACCGCGCCCAGCAGCACGAAACTGATCCACGGAAACTCGATGATGAAACGCAGGCCCCACATCGGATTGAGCGCCTGCAGCACTTCCGGGGTCTGCCATATCTGCCAGCCGCCCAGCGCAGCCAGCGTACCGAACCACAGCAGCATCACCGGACCGAACAGCTTGCCCATGGCGCCCGTGCCATGCGACTGGATCGCGAACAGCGCAATCAACACCACCAGCGCCAGCGGCACGACCCAGGCGTCCAGCTGATGCGACACGATGCCTATCCCTTCCAGCGCCGACAGCACCGAGATCGCTGGCGTGATCATGCTGTCGCCATAAAACAGCGCCGCGCCAAAGATCCCCAGCACGATCAGCACCCAACGCAGCTTGCCTTCGCGCCCGCGCACTGCCAATTCCAGCAAGGCCAGCGTGCCGCCCTCGCCGCGGTTATCCGCGCGCAGAATCAGCGTCACATATTTGAACGACACCACCACCATCAGCATCCAGAACAGGATGGACAGCACGCCCAGCAAGTGGGCAGGCTCCAGGTCGGTATGCACGCTCAGACCTGTCAGACACGCCCGCAGCGTATACAAGGGGCTGGTGCCGATATCGCCGTACACCACGCCCAGCGCCCCCATGATGAGGGCGGCCCGCGAAGACGGCGCGTGCCCGCCGAGTGCTTGCCCGTTGGACGACGAAGGAACGCTGGCCGAACCTTGGCTCATGATGTAGGTTCTTGACGAGTGAGTTGGGCCCCCTTGCGGGGGCCGGGAAACACGACGGACAGCCGTGTTCCTGAAAAATCCGGACGGCTGGTGAGCTTCCACCAGGCGCCATGCGCATGCGCAATTTCGCGCACGATGGCCAGCCCCAGGCCCGACCCGCCCGCGGTCGCCGTGGGCGAGCGGTAGAAGGCCTCGAACACGCGTTCGCGTTCATCGGGCGAAATACCCGGCCCATCGTCCTCCACGGTCAGCGAAGGCGGATTGGCGCCGACGATCAGCGTGATGCGGCCGGTCTTGTTGCCGTAGCGCAGCGCGTTGTCGATGAGATTGCCCAGCAGCTCGGCCAGCAGCAAGGGATCGGCGTCGATCCAGATGGGCGCGTCCGGCGCCACCAGATCCAGCTCGTAGTGCGCCTCGCGCACCCGGGGAAACCATTCCGCGCCGTTCGCCCGCACCCATTCGCACAGGTCGATGCGCACGAAGCTGTCTTGCGGGCGGGCGTTGGGGTCGGCGCGCGCCAGGACCAGCAGCTGCTGCCCCAGGCGGATCATGCGGTCGCTCACGGCCTTGATCCGCTCGGCCCGCGCCCGCACGTCGTCGGGCAAGGGACGCGCCAGCATCAGTTCGGATTCCAGCCGCAGGCCGGCCAAGGGCGTGCGCAACTGGTGCGCGGCGTGGCCGATAAAGCGGCGCTGCGCCGCCAGCGAGGCGTCCAGGCGTAGCAGCAAGTCATTGGTGTGCGTGACCAACGGCTCGATCTCGACCGGCACCCCGGCCACCTCCAGTGGCTGCATGTCGTCGATCGAGCGCTGCCGGATCTCTTCGGACAGGTGATTGACCGAACGCAGCCCCGAACGTACGCCCTGCACCACCACCCAGGTGAACAGCGCGATCAGCGCGACCTGTCCCACCACCATCAGCCAGAAGAAATCTTCCAGCATCCAGAGCGACATGTCGATCTTGTGCGTGATGACCCAGGTGGCCGCCAGGTCCAGCAGGACCAGCAGCAGGATCGGCGGCATCAGGCGGATGACCAGATGCCGCGCAAGCGAACGGGAGGGAAGCAAGGGGCGTGGAGCTGGAGTAGCGGTAGGAGTGCGTTCCTGCATCATGACGCAATGCCCTCGCCTAGGCGTATGGATGCGCTGGGCCGGCACGACGCGGCCGCAGCCGGCCCGTCAGGCCGTTTCCACATCCAGCATGTAGCCAAAGCCGCGCACCGTTTGAATGCTGGCGCCCGTGCCTTCAAGGCGCTTGCGCAGGCGGTACACGTAGACTTCGACGGCGTTTTCGCTGAAATCGGCATCCCAGGCCGACAGCGAGTTCACGATCTGGCGTTTGGTCACGACGCGGCCGACGCGGGCCATCAGCATTTCCAGCACGGAAAGCTCGCGCACCGACAGGGACAAGCGCTGGCCATTGGCCCGGACTTCGCGGCCGACGGTGTCGAACACCAGCGGGCCGACTTCGATCAGGGGCTGCGCCTGTCCGGCGCGGCGCCGGCCGAAGGCGCGCACGCGCGCCGCCAGCTCGGGCAGTTCGAAAGGTTTGGTGACGTAATCGTCCGCCCCGGCATCCAGCCCGGCGACGCGGTCCTCGATGCCATCGCGGGCGGTGAGGATCAGCACGGGGACCTGGTTGCCGTCCTGGCGCAATTGCCGCAGCACGTCCAGCCCGCTCATGCCCGGGAGGTTGAGGTCGAGCAGCATGAGGTCGTAGGGCTGGCCTGCCAAGGCGCCCAGAACCCGGTCGCCCTCGGTCAGCCAGTCGACCGCATAGCCTTGGTCGGCCAGAAATTCCTGGAGCGCGTGGCCCAGGGTGGTGTCGTCTTCGATTACCAGAACTCGCATGCGGCGATTCTAGCGCGATCCCGGCCGGAACGGGGCGTGAAATACGCCCCGGGGCCGGGAAGCGTTCAAGGTGCGGACGGAGCCGGGGCGGCTCCCGCCGCTGCGGGGGCTGCCGCGCCCGCGGCGCCGCCCGAAGGAGGCGTGGTGACGAACCCGATGCGCGTCATGCCCGAACGGCGGGCCGAAGCCATGACCTTGGCCAGCGTCTCGTAACGCGTGTTCTGGTCTGCGCGGATGCGGATCTCGGGTTGCGGCTTGGTGCCGGCGATCGACTTGAAGCGGTTGGGCAGGTCATCGATATTGACCGGCTTCTCGTCCCAGAACAGCGCGCCGCTGGCATCGATGGCCAGGTCGACGGTCTTGGGCTCTTCCTCGATCTGCTCGGCCGCGACCTGGGGCATGTTGATCTTGATCGAATGCGCCAGCAACGGCGCGGTGATGATGAAAATCACCAGCAGCACCAGCATCACGTCGATCAGGGGCACCATGTTGATCTCGGAAACCGTGTGGCTTCCGGATCCCTTGCCCTCGAAGCTGCCAAAGGCCATTATTCGCTCCCGCGTTGAGCCGCAGCGCCGTGGCCGTTCTGGCGGCGCAGTGCGCGCACCTTGCCGTCGGACAGGGCGACTTGCTGGCCGGTGGTCAGGAACGCGAACAAATCATGCGCAAAAGCATCCAGGCGCGAGAGGTACACGCGGTTGTTGCGCACGAAGGTGTTGTAGGCCAGCACCGCGGGAATGGCGACCGCCAGGCCCAGGCCGGTCATGATCAGCGCTTCGCCCACCGGACCGGCAATGCGGTTGATGGTCACGCCGTCGGACAGGCCGATGCCGACCAGGGCATGGTACACGCCCCACACCGTGCCGAACAGGCCCACGAAAGGCGCTGTCGAACCCACCGAAGCCAGTACGGTCAGGCCGTTTTCCAGCTTGGCGGTTTCCTCGTCGATCACCTTGCGCATGGTGCGCGTGACGAAATCGGTATTGCTCCCAGCCTCTTCCAGCTTGGTCGCGCCGAACTTGTTGTGATGCGCCTGCGCATGCATGGCGTGGCTGGCCAGGTGCGAGAACGGATCGCGCGCGCCGTGCGTAACGATTTCGTTTTCGACCTGCTCGAGCGAGCTGGCGTTCCAGAACTTGTTCAGGAAATCCGCCGAACGCTTGCGCATGCTGACGTTGCTGGCCACCTTGACCAGAATCAGGTACCAGGTCACCAGCGACATCAGGATCAGGATGATGAACAGGCTCTTGCCGACAAAGTCGCTCTGCGCAATGAAGTGCATGAAACCCATGTCGGGGACCGCGGCGGGAGCCGGGGCGACCGGCAGCGCCGAGGGCAGCGCGGCGGCGGCGCCTTGCAGCGCGTCGGCCGACTGCTGGACAGCTCCGGCGGCTTGCTGGGCCGCGGCACCGACCGTCGAGGCGGCTTGTTGGGCTGCGGGTGCGGCCGCGGCCGCGGCAGGCGCAGCGGCGGCGGCAGCCGGCACGGCCGGGCTGGTGGTCGCCTGCGCCACCAGGGTGGCGCTATGCAGTGCGTTGGACATCTCAGTTCCTCATTACGAAATCGAACGGAATTTTGGCTTTGGCGGGATAGGCCACGCCGTTACGGGTATACGGTTTAAAACGGCCCTTGCGGGCGGCTGCCAGCGCCGATTCGTCCAGGCGCGGAAAGCCCGAGGACGCATCGATGGTTGCCCGCTCGACCAGCCCCTGGGTATTGATCTCGACCAGCACCACCACCCGGCCCTCTTCCCGCATGCGGCGCGATGCCATCGGATAGTTGGGCATGGGACGAGCGCCCTGGAATTCGATGCTGGAAACCAGCACCGGCTGATCCGGCGGCGGCCCCTGCTGCGGCCCTTGCGGCGCCTGCGTGCCTTCGGGCGCACCGCTGGGCGGCGCCTTCGGCGCTTCCGGCTTGGGCTCGACCTTGACGTCCTGCTTGGGCTCAGGCTTGGGTTTAGGCTTGGGTGGCGGTTTGGGCTTGGGTTTGGGCGCCGGCATCGGCGGCTTTTCCACCACCGGCTCGGGTTCGGGTTCGGGCTCCGGCTCGGGCTTGAGCTCGGGCTCCGGCTCGGGTTCAGGTTCGATCTCGGGCTGCGGCTCGGGCGGTGTTTCCGTCACCGGCTGCGGCTCCTCGGGAGTGGGTTCGGCCTTGGCGATCTGGGGAATGGGCGCATCCACCACGCTCACCATGATGGCTTCGGGCTCCTCGAGTTCAGGACGATTCTCGGGTGCCATGAAGATGGCGCCGATCACTGCCGCATGCAGCGCCAGGACCGTCAGGCCAGCGCCTGCGCGTATACCGAATGAAGAGCGCGAAGAAGAATTCCAACCGCGTTGAAAACTAGGCATGAATCAGCCAGAGTGCATTGACTTATCCGGCCAGCCAGGAAAGACGCACACGCGATGGCGACGCCGGCTGACCGGTACAAGCCCACAATAGTATCTTAAATGCGAATGATTCGCACGTCCTATTTCATCTGATCTGGTCCTACTTCTTGACCGTGATCATAGGCGCAAGCAACGCCGCGCACGCAAGGCACGCCGATGAATGAGAAAGCATGATCCTCAAAACAAAAAACCCGCCACCATGACGTGTACGGGTTTTTAGCGGAGCGCGTATCGGATGCAGTGTGTGCTTTTGGTGGGTGCTACAGGGGTCGAACCTGTGACCTACGCCTTGTAAGGGCGCCGCTCTACCAACTGAGCTAAGCACCCTTTCTGATGCAGCCTCAAGACGAAATTCGCGAAAAATCCGTACAAGCAACTGCCAACCGGGGCACTCAAAAGCAATACGCGGGCCGGAGTATACCGGACCGCGCACTTGTGGGCAAATCGCCAGGGCCGAGCCTGCGAGTTGCCCGCCGTCCATTAGTTGACGGCGTCCTTCAGGGCCTTGCCCGGACGGAACTTCGGCACCTTGGCCTTCTTGATCTTGATGGTTTCGCCGGTGCGCGGATTACGGCCGGTGCGAGCGGCGCGAGCCGACACAGCGAACGTGCCAAAGCCAACCAACGTAACCGTACCGCCCTTCTTCAGGGTGGTCTTGACGGCACCGATCAGGGCGTCGAGCGAACGGCCAGCGGCAGCCTTGGAAATGTCGGCCTTGCTGGCGATGTGATCGATGAGTTCGGTTTTGTTCATTCAGGTGTACCCCTCACAAGGTATGGAGTCTGCCGGTAGTGCAGTTCATGGCCGTCATGATGGACGCCACAGAAGACGCAAGACCCGACAAACGACGAACAGACAGTGGATAAACTTTTTTCTTGCGCTGCGAAGCACAACTTTTAAACTGCTGCGCCGCTTGGATTCAAGGGCAAATTGCCTTCAAATCGTCAGCGACGCAGACATGTATTAGGCCTTGGCGTGGCGCGGCTGTCAAGCGAAAACCTCACCACAACCCGCGCCAATACTAGCTTTTAGACCTTTTCGCAATAAACAGAAACACGCATTTCGGCGTTTGCGCGACACCCCTGGACACGATAGTTAACTTGCGTCAGACCTCGGCCCATCGGCGCAGCAAATTGTGATAAATGCCGGTGAGCTGCACGATGGAAGCATGCCCCGCGACGTCCTGATTCAAGCGCTGTATGGCCACATCCATGTCCAGCAGCAGCGCGCGCTGACTGTCTTCGCGCACCAGGCTCTGCATCCAGAAGAAGGACGACACGCGCGCGCCGCGCGTCACCGGATTGACCTTGTGCAGGCTGGTGCTGGGGTACAGCACCATATGCCCCGCCGGCAGCTTCACCGCGCGCGGGCCGTAGGTGTCGTCGATGACCAGTTCGCCGCCATCGTAGGAGTCAGGTTCCGAGAAGAACAGCGTGGCCGACAGGTCGGTGCGCACGCGTTCGGCCGTGCCGGCGATGCCGCGCACGGCGTTGTCCACGTGATAACCGAAGGACTCTCCGCCTTCGTAGCGGTTGAACAGCGGCGGGAATATCTTGCGCGGCAACGCGGCCGACATGAACAGGTTATTGCCCGCCAGCCGTTGCAGGATCAGGTTGCCCAGCTCCTGCGCCAGGACGTGTTGTTCCGGCAGCTGGCGGTTGCGCTTGACCTCGGCCGATTGATGGCCGGCCGTGACCTTGCCATCGATCCAATCGGCGGCGTCCAGGCGGCGCCGGATCTCGGCAGCCTCTTCTGGCGTAAAAACTTCTGCGATCTGTATAAGCATGGCCACTATCCCGATTGCGTTGCAGGCGCGGCCGGCCACCGGCCGCGCGCGTGCCGCATTATCCCTGCAGGCAGCCGTTGAGCGCCTGATCGAAATCAAACAGCAGATCGGCTTCGTCTTCGATGCCCACCGACACGCGGATGAGGCTGTCCGCGATGCCCATCTGCTTGCGGCGCTCGGCGCCCATCTCGTAGTAGATGGTGTGCGCGGCAGGCAGCGCCAGGCTGCGCGTATCGCCCAGATGAGTCGCCATCAGCACGACGCGCAGACGGTTCAGGAAGTCGAAGCAGTCCACCCCATCAGCCAGTTCAATCCCCAGCAGGCCGCCGAAGCGCGAACCGAACAGCGCCGCCGCGCGCGCGTGCTGCGGGTGGCTGGCCAGGCCCGGGTAATGCACCTTGGCCACGCCGCGATGCTCTTCCAGGAAGCGCGCCAGCGCCAGCGTGTTGGCGCAGTGCTTGGCCATGCGCAGGGCCAGGGTCTCGGCGCCCACCGCGATGCGGTGCGCGGGCTCGGCCGCCAGGGTGCCGCCCATGTCGCGCAGGCCCTTCTTCTTGATCTGCGTCAGGCCCCAGCTGGTGGACGGCCCCTTGCGATAGGCCTCGTAGATGTTCGAGTAATCCGACCAATCGTACAGGCCAGTGTCCGTCACGGCACCGCCCAAGGCATTGCCATGGCCGCCAATGTACTTGGACAACGAGTTCATCACCAACGACGCCCCGACCGAGGCTGGCCGGAACATCCAGGGCGTGGTCAGCGTGTTGTCGACCACGTAGACCAGGCCCTTCTCGCGGCAGATCTCGCCGATCACCGCCAGGTCGGCAACTTGCGTGCCCGGGTTGGCGATGGTTTCAGTGAAGACCATGCGGGTGTTGGGCTGGATCGCGGCGCGCACCTGCGCCGAATCGGTCGCGTCCACGAAGGTGATCTCCACGCCCAGGTCCAGCAGCGTGCCCAGCAGGCTGTTGGTGTTGCCGAAGACGTATTGGCTGGACACCAGATGGTCGCCACGGCGCAGCAGCGTGGTGAAGATGGCGGCCAGCGCGGCCATGCCGGTCGCGAAGCTGACCGTGCCCTTGCCGCCTTCCATCTGGCTGATCTTGGCCTCCAGCGCGGTGGTGGTGGGCGTGCCCTGGCGGGCGTACGTAAAGCCGGCCTTGCCCTGGAACACCGCGGCCAGTTCGCGCGCGTCTTCGTAGGCAAACTCCGAGGACGGATGCATGGGCTTGTGCACCGCTCCGTGCTCGACGGATTGCTTGCGGTCGGAATGGAGGATCGTGGTGGTAAAGCCGTTCTGGTGCATGATGGGCGGACGCGAAAAGGATGTGATCTACAAGATAGGCAGGACGGATGAATCAGGAACGGCGCTGGCGCACGGTTTCATAGAGGCAGACGGCGCTGGCCACGCTGACGTTCAGGCTTTCCACCGAACCCAGCATGGGAATGTTCACCAACTGGTCGCAGGTTTCCCGTGTCAGGCGGCGCATGCCCTCGCCTTCCGCGCCCATGACCCAGGCCATGGGCTGGCGCGCATCGATTTGATGCATGCTGTCGGCCGCCTGGTCGTCGGTACCCACCAGCCACACGCCGCGATCCTTAAGGCTGCGCATGGTGCGCGCCAGGTTGGTCACCATCAGATAGGGCACCGTATCGGCCGCGCCGCAAGCCACGCGCTGCACGGTTGTGTTCAGGCCCACGGCCCGGTCGCGCGGCGCGATGACGGCGTGCACGCCGGCGGCGTCGGCGGTGCGCAGGCAGGCGCCCAGGTTGTGCGGATCGGTCACGCCATCCAGGATCAGCAGCAGCGGCGGCCCTTCGATGACGTCGAGCACTTCGTCCACGTCCACCGCCAGCTGGCGTTCCTCGGCCAGCGCCACCACGCCCTGATGGCGGGTGCCGCGGGACAGGCCGTCCAGGCGCTCCATGGGAACCGGATGCAGGCGGCAACCGGCTTTCTCGGCCTGTTCGATGAACGTCTGCATCCGCTTGTCGCGGCGCGACGCCTCTACATAGATTTCCTTGATCGAGTCGGGCGCGTGGCGCAGCCGCGCAACAACCGCGTGAAACCCGGCCAGGACTTGGGTCGACGCCATAAATGCAATACCTTTAGATAAACGAATACCCGCCCCAGAGCGGGGCGGGCTACCGGACCAAGCCGGCCATAGATGCAATGTTACCCCTTATGGCGCCGCCGCCAAACGACGGCTTGGCCATAAAGAGGTGTCAGTGGCGCTTGTGCGTGGCCTTCTTGGCCGGCGCGGCGCGCTGGGGCGCCTTGGACGTCCGCGGCGGCTTGCCGGCCTTCTTGGCCTCGGCTCGCCGCTCCTTGGCGGTCTGGCCCTTGAGAGCGGCCGGCTTGGGGGAAGCCGCCTTCTTCACGCGACGAACAGGTTCGTCCGGACCGCGTGCCGACGCCTTGCGCAAGGCATCGAAGCTCGTGCCCTGCACCAGGCGGAACTCGATGCGGCGCGCCTCCAGATCCACGCGCGCCACCTGCACCTGCACCTTGTCGGTCAGGCGATAACGCATGCCCGTGCGCTCGCCACGCAGTTCATGCAGGCCATCGTTGAACTGGAAGTACTCGCCGCCCAGCTCGGAGACGTGCACCAGCCCTTCGACGTGCAGCGTGTCCAGCGTGACGAAGATGCCGAAGCTGGCGACGCCGGTGACGGTGCCGCTGAAGTCTTCGCCCACGCGCTCTTTGACGAACCAGCACTTGAGCCAGGCCTCGACGTCGCGCGAGGCCTCGTCGGCGCGGCGCTCGCTAGCCGACAGCACCAGACCCATCTTTTCCCAGATAGCCTGTTCGTGCTCGCGCTGCGTGCGGCCTATGACCACCGCATGGTCGTCCAGGCTGGGCACATAGCGCTGTCCGGCCAGCAGCGCCTTGATGACACGGTGCGTCAGCAGGTCGGGATAGCGGCGGATGGGCGAGGTGAAGTGGCTGTAGCCGGGATAGGACAGGCCGAAGTGGCCCATGTTGTCGGGGCTGTAGACCGCCTGCTGCATGGAGCGCAGACACATGGTCTGCAGCAGCTGGTAGTCGGGCCGTCCGCGCACGGAATCCAGGAAGTCGCCATAGTCCTTGGCCGTGGGCGTTTCCCCGCCGCCCAGCGACAGGCCCATGGTGCGCAGGAACTCGCGCAGCGACTGCAGGCGCTCGGGCGTGGGGCCTTCGTGGATGCGGTACAGGCCGGGATGCTTGCTGCGGGTCATGAAGTCGGCCGCGCAGGTGTTGGCGGCCAGCATGCATTCTTCGATCAGCTTGTGGGCATCGTTGCGCACCGAGGGCACGATCTGCTCGATGCGGCCGAGTTCGTTGCAGACGATCTTGGTCTCGACGGTGTCGAAGTCGATCGCGCCGCGCTTCTTGCGCCCCTGCGCCAGCAGTTGATAGAGCTCGTACAGGTGCTGGACCTGCGGCATGACGCTGCGCATGGCGTGCGCGGCCGGACCGCCGGGCTGCTGCAGCGCGGCCCAGATGTTCGTATAGGTGGTGCGCGCATGAGAGTGCATGACCGCGTTATAGAACTGGTAGGCCGTGACCGTGCCGGCCTTGGCGCCGCTGGCCGGGATGACCATGTCGCAAACCAGCACCAGGCGGTCGACGTCCGGGTTCAGCGAGCACAGGCCGTTGGACAGCGACTCCGGCAGCATCGGGATGACCCGGCGCGGAAAGTACACGCTGGTGCCGCGTTCGATCGCGTCGTCGTCCAGCGCGTCGCCCGGACGCACGTAGTTGCTGACATCGGCGATGGCCACCAGCAGGCGCCAGCCCGGACGCTTGCGCTGGCCCGTGCCCAGCTCCACGGGTTCACAGTAAACCGCATCGTCGAAGTCGCGCGCGTCCTCGCCGTCTATGGTGATGAGGGGCACGTCGCGCAGGTCGACGCGATCCTTGAGATCGGCCTTCCTGACCACGTCCGGCAGGCGCGCGGCCTGCTTGAGCGCGGCTTCGGAGAAATCGACCGGCACGTCGAACTTGCGCACCGCGATCTCGATTTCCATGCCGGGGTCGTCGATCTCGCCCAGCACCTCGGCCACGCGGCCCAGCGGCTGCGTGTGGCGCGTGGGCTGCTCCATGATTTCAACCGCGACCACCTGCCCATGCTGGGCGCCATTGGTATCGCTGGGCGGAATCAGGATGTCATGCTTGATGCGCTGGTCCTCGGGTACGACGATGGACAGTCCGTGCTCGTGCAGGAAGCGCCCCACCAGCTTGTTGGTGCGGCGTTCGATGACTTCGACGATGGTGCCTTCCGGCTTGCCGCGATACTCGCCCGTGGGCTTGACCAACACGCGGTCGCCATGCAGCACCTTGAGCATTTCGCGCGGCGACAGGAACAGATCGGGCCCGCCGTCATCGCGCAGCAGGAAGCCGAAGCCGTCGCGGTGCCCCAGCACCTTGCCGGCGACGAAGTCCAGTTTGGTGGCCAGCAGCAACACGCCCTTGCGATTGGGCATCAGTTGCCCGTCGCGCTCCATGGCGCCCAGGCGGCGCTCAAATCCCACCATCGTCGCGGCGCGCTCGACGCCCATGCGTTCGGCCAGTTCCACCGGAGAAAGCGGCGAGCCTGCGGCGCGCAGCGCTTTCAGGATGGCTTCGCGGGACGGGACATCAGGATCGAAGTCCGGCGGCGCTTCGGGCAAGGGTGTTGATCTGTTGTTATTCGATTCGTTATTCGATCGTTTTGCCAAAGCTAAAATTTCCGTATATAATGCGCAGCTTCTGTGGTTCGCCCAAGGCTGAACACTGAAGCAGAAAATGGTCAGAGGGTGGTTTAAAGCAACTGTTGCTTAAAAACCGTATTGTAGAACCAACTGCACTTTGGACGCATGCTTTAGTTAATGTGTTTTTAACTAAAGCGATGCAACTAGGGCGGCAGCGTATCACATACTTCTGACAGTATCTCTCAGTGCCCAGGTGGCGGAATTGGTAGACGCGCACGGTTCAGGTCCGTGTGCCGCAAGGTGTGGAGGTTCGAGTCCTCTCCTGGGCACCACGGAATTTCAATCAAGACCATGCAAGCCGGTCTTGATGGCAAAGGCTAAAAAGCCCCGGAAATCGCAAGATTTCCGGGGCTTTTGCTTTGCGCCCTGCCGCCCTCGCCTCTTCAACGCCACGGCACCTTGCGATTCAAATGATGCCGCGCATACAGGTCGGCCCCCATGCCGTCGATCTGCCCGTCGATCAAGGCCTCGAAAGGCTTCAGCAACGCATCGAAACTCATCGGCGCCTCGATGGCATTCAAGGCATGCGTCACGGCCTCTATCGTGGACAGCGCGCCAGCGACGTCGGCATGGCGCACCCGGTAACGCGTGGACAGCCCCGCGGGCAGCATCACGCGCGGCAAGGCGGCAAGCCCGGGATTGATATGCAGCAGCTTGCGCGCGTGCCCCCAGGTGCCGTCGGGCACGATCAATCTGATGGGCGCGCCGAGATCCTGCCCATAGCCTGGCGTCAGCACCTCAGCGCCCTCGCCGGGAAACAGCAGACGGGGCAGATGGCCGGACAGCGCCCAATCGTCTTCCGCAAAATATTCGCCGACTACGCGGCGCGCGCCGGCCAGACCCAGCACGGCCAGCCGCGCAGTGTTCAAGGCATGGCGCGCCTCGCTGGGATGCTGCAGCACCACCACTTGCGTGCGGCACGAAAGCGAGGGAATCAGCGCACACAGACAGTGCGATCGAGGACGCAGGCAACGCGTGCAAAGGGTACGAGACATGGGGCGACACTATATCGAAAGTTCGAAAGCGGCCCGGCAGCGAAAAATATGAAAAAAAACCCACACGACTTGCACGCTTCCAAAAAAGTGTGCATAATCTCATTCCTCTGCTGCTGAACAAGAAACAACGCGAAAGCGAAGCGACAAGTAAAGCATCAGCGCCCAGGTGGCGGAATTGGTAGACGCGCACGGTTCAGGTCCGTGTGCCGCAAGGTGTGGAGGTTCGAGTCCTCTCCTGGGCACCAATTATTACATCACGAGGTACCTGCGTGATGCGCCAAAAAAACCCCGAACGCGTAAGCGTCCGGGGTTTTTTCTTTGTCCGGCCCATTTTGCTTGCCCGGCTCGCAAATCGTTGGAGCCGGGCAAGCCGCCTTACTTCAGCACGCGCGTCATCACTACGTGCGGAATACCGGCCTCGACGAACTCCTCGCCTTCCACATTGAAGCCATGCGCGCGGTAGAAGCCCGCCGCATGCGTCTGCGCGTGCAGCACCAGCATGCGGTGGCCGTCGCCATGCCCCTGTTCGATCAACGCGTCCAGCAGCTGGCTGCCGACGCCCATCCCGCGGGCCCTCTTGTGGACCGCCATGCGGCCGATATGGCCGTCGGGCAGCAGCCGGCCCGTGCCCATCGGCGTGCCGTCCGGGCCATATGCCACGGCGTGCACCGACACGGCATCATCGTCGTCCAGCTCGACCTCGGGCGGCACTCTCTGTTCGACGACGAACACCTCGTGGCGCACCGAATACGCGTCGTCGCGCAAGCGGTCCCAGGTTCCCAGGGCGATACGCACCGTAGCTTGTTTGTTGGTCGACATGTCCATCCCTCGCGTGCAGCAAATGAATAAAAGTAATCCTACGCCGCATTTTGGCAGGGATGAAGAACGGCCAAAAGGGGGTACGATCGCGGCTTGCCCACGTCGCCCAGGTTCCGCCACATGCCGCCTGCCGCTCCGCCCGCCTGGCTGAAAGCCGCGCCCGCGCTCTTCCTGCTGCTCTGGTCCAGCGGCTTCGTGGTGCTCAAGGTGGGCCTGGCCTATGCCGATCCCATGACGTTCCTGGCGTTGCGCTACGCCTGCGTGGTGCTGATTCTTGCGCCCTTCATGCTGTTCCTGCGCCCGCCGCTGCCGCGCGGCGCCAGCGCCTGGGGCCACCTGGCGATGGTCGGACTGCTGTTGCAGGCAGGCTACTTCTGCTTTACCTACCTGTCGCTCAAGCAAGGCATGTCGGCTGGCGCCGTGGCGCTGATCACATCGCTGCAACCCATTCTGATCGGCCTGCTGGCGCCCGCGATCGCGCAAGAAAAAGTCGATGCCCGCCGCTGGGCAGGCCTGGGCCTGGGCGTATCGGGCGCCGCGTTGGTGATCATCGCCAAGGCCTCGATCGACGTGCTATCGCCGCTAGGCCTGGCGTTCGCCATTAGCGCCCTGCTCTGCATCACCGGCGGCACACTGTATGAAAAGCGCTACGGCGTGCAGACGCATCCCGTCACCTCCAACATGGTGCAGTACGCGGTCGGCCTCATCGCCACCGCGCCGCTGGCGTTCTGGCTGGAGCCTATGCACATCGAATGGACCGGGCCCCTGCTGGGTTCGCTGGCCTATCTGGTCGTGGGCAATTCGCTGGTGGCCATCACCTTGCTGCTGACCATGATCCGCTACGGCGAAGCCTCGCGTGTGTCCGCACTGTTCTTCCTGGTGCCGCCCTGCACCGCCGTCATCGCGCTGATCGTCCTGGGCGAAGCCATCCCCGCGCTGGCCTGGCCGGGCATGGCCCTGGCGGCGCTCGGCATCCTGCTGGTGACGCGCACTGCCGCCAAGTAGAATGAGCGCCCCTCCAGGCCCCTGCCCATGAACGCCGTCATTACCTCCGCCCTGCCGGTCTTCGCGTTGATCCTGACCGGCTGGCTTGCCGCCCGCTGGCGCATCCTGGGCTCCGGCGCCACCGACGCGCTGAACCGCTACGTCGTCTATCTGTCGCTGCCCGCGCTGCTGTTCCGCGCCATGACGCAGGTGGACCTGGCGCACATGGCGCACTGGGGTTTCGTGGGCGCCTTCGCGGGCGGCATCGCGGTCACGTTCATGGCCTCGTTTATCGGCGCGCGCCGCTCGCAGCGCGCGCTGACGGACCGCGGCATCCAGGGCCTGGCCGCCTCCTACGCCAACGCCGGCTACATGGGCATTCCGCTGTGCCTGGCGCTGCTCGGCCCCGACAGCATGGCGCCCGCCACGTTCACCACCCTGCTCACCGCCAGCGTGCTATTCGGCTTTGCCATCGCCTTGATCGAGTTCGACCGCCAGCAGACGCCCAACCTGTCCTTGACCCTGCTCAAGGTCGGGCGCGCGCTGCTGCGCAATCCGCTGTTGGCGGCTCCGCTGCTGGGCCTGGCCTGGGCTTTCACCGGCCTCGCCCTGCCTGAAGGCGTGGACCGTTACGTGGCCCTGCTGGGCGCGTCCGCCAGCCCCTGCGCGCTGGTCACGATCGGCCTGTTCCTGGCGCAGACGGAAACGTCGAGTTCGGGGCCGGGCGTCATGCGCCTGGTCACGGGCAAGCTGTTGCTGCAGCCCGCCATCACGGCGGTGCTGGCGTTCTACGTCTTCACCATGCCGCCGGTGTGGTCCTGGACCGCGGTGCTGATGAGCGCGCTGCCCATCGGCACCGGCCCCTTCATGCTGGCCCAGATGTACGGCCGCGACGCCCGCGTGACCTCACGCGCCATCCTGGTCTCCACCGTGGCGTCGGTGCTGACCGTCAGCCTGCTGGTCGCCTGGATCAGCGCCCACCCGATTTCCTGACGTTTTTCATCATGCTGCTCGCCGCCGCCATTTTCGTACTCACCATCACGCTGGTCATCTGGCAGCCCAGGGGCCTGTCGATAGGCTGGAGCGCCGTGCTGGGCGCCGCGCTCGCCCTGGCCACGGGCGTGGTCCACCTGGCCGACATCGCGGACGTCTGGCGCATCGTCTGGAACGCCACCGCCACCTTCATCGCCATCATCGTCACCAGCCTGATCCTGGACGAGGCCGGCTTCTTCGAATGGTCCGCGCTGCATGTGGCGCGCTGGGGCGGCGGCCGGGGAAGGCTGCTGTTCGTGTTGATCGTGCTGCTGGGCGCGGCCGTGTCCGCGCTGTTCGCCAACGACGGCGCGGCGCTGATCCTCACGCCCATCGTCATGGAAATGCTGGTGGCGCTGGGCTTCGGTCCCGGCGCTTCGCTGGCCTTCGTGATGGCCGCGGGCTTCATCGCGGACACCGGCAGCATCGCGCTGATCGTGTCCAACCTGGTCAACATCGTCTCGGCGGACTTCTTCAATATCGGCTTCGGCGAGTACGCGTCGGTGATGCTGCCGGTGAACCTGATGGCCGTCGCGTCCACGCTGGCGGTGCTGCTGCTGTTCTTCCACCGCAGCATTCCGCCGCGCTACGACGTGAGCCAACTGCCCGCACCCGCCTCCGCGATCCGCGACCTGACTACTTTCCGCGCCGGCTGGGTCGTGCTGGCGCTGCTGCTGGCGGGCTTCTTCATCCTGGAACCGATGGGCATCCCAGTCAGCGCCATCGCCGCCGTCGGCGCGCTGGGCCTGCTGCTGATCGCCGGACGGCAGCACATCGTCGGCACGCGCCGCATCATGCGCGAGGCGCCCTGGCACATCGTGGTGTTCTCGCTGGGCATGTACCTGGTGGTGTACGGCCTGCGCAACGCCGGCCTGACCGCGCACCTGGCGCAGGTGCTTGACCGCTGCGCCGAGTACGGCGTCTGGGGCGCGGCGATGGGCACGGGCCTCATCACCGCCTTCCTGTCGTCCATCATGAACAACCTGCCCACCGTGCTGGTGGGCGCCTTGTCGATCGCGGACACCAGCGCCACGGGAGCCGTGAAGGACGCGATGATCTACGCCAACATCATCGGTAGCGATCTGGGCCCCAAGATCACGCCGATCGGCAGCCTGGCGACGCTGCTATGGCTGCATGTACTGGCGCGCAAGGGCCTGCGCATCACCTGGGGCTACTACTTCAAGGTCGGCATCGTGCTGACTCTGCCGGTGCTGCTCCTGACGCTCGCTGCCCTGGCGTGGCGGCTGCAATAGACGCCTATATATTACTTTTAGTTATTTAAAAGATATTAATCGGTGTTTTGAGCCAGGCGCTTGCCACTTTAGACTTCCAAACATCCACGGGTGCCTGCGCGCGCCCGTTTTGCTTTCTTACGCATCAAACCCCAGGGACTCGCCCATGAGCACCAACGCCTCGACCCTACCCCTGCCCCCTTCCGCCTTGCC
>Ga0075032_1000563_pt1 | contig 19685 bp, 16 predicted proteins | sample SynthPrep_1_END__FD_71386 | JGI IMG/M metagenome (GOLD analysis project Ga0075032, IMG submission 71386) | Synthetic microbial communities from Ohio, USA - SynthPrep_1_END_DS7_MetaG | ecosystem: Engineered > Bioreactor > Aerobic > Activated sludge | place: USA: Ohio, Columbus | collected 2014-04-10
CTGTGGACCCCGTCGAAAATCGCGGAAGACGCCATTGCCAACGTGCGCGCCCAGGTCGGCACCGACAACGTGCTGCACGGCCTGTCCGGCGGCGTTGACTCCTCCGTGGTTGCCGCGCTGCTGCACAAGGCCATCGGCGACCAGCTGACCTGCGTATTCGTTGACAACGGCCTGCTGCGCCTGCACGAAGGTGATCAGGTCATGGCCATGTTCGCCGAGAACATGGGCGTCAAGGTGATCCGCGCCAACGCCGAAGAGCAGTTCCTCGGTAACCTGGCCGGTGAAGCCGACCCCGAGAAGAAGCGCAAGATCATCGGCCGCACCTTCATCGACGTGTTCGATGCCGAGGCCAGCCGGCTTCCCAACATCCAGTTCCTCGCCCAGGGCACCATCTACCCGGACGTGATCGAGTCGGCTGGCGCCAAGAGCGGCAAGGCCCACGTGATCAAGAGTCACCACAACGTTGGCGGCCTGCCGGAGGAAATGAACCTCAAGCTGGTCGAGCCGCTGCGTGAACTGTTCAAGGACGAAGTGCGCAAGATCGGCCTGGAGTTGGGCCTGCCCTACGACATGGTCTACCGCCACCCGTTCCCGGGCCCGGGTCTGGGTGTGCGCATTCTCGGCGAGGTGAAGAAGGAGTACGCCGACCTGCTGCGTCGTGCCGACCACATCTTCATCGAAGAACTGCGCAAGGCCGACTGGTACCACAAGACCAGCCAGGCCTTCGTGGTGTTCCAGCCGGTGAAGTCGGTGGGTGTGGTGGGTGATGGTCGCCGCTACGCCTGGGTCGTTGCCCTGCGCGCCGTGGAAACCGTGGACTTCATGACCGCTCGCTGGGCGCACCTGCCCTACGAGTTGCTGGAGACCGTCAGTGGCCGCATCATCAACGAGATCGAAGGCATCTCCCGCGTCACCTACGACGTATCGAGCAAGCCGCCGGCGACCATCGAGTGGGAATGATCCCGCGTCCGGCACTGCCCGGCACGATCTAGCAAAGAATGCCCTGAAGCCCGCGTAATTGCGGGCTTTTGGCTCTTGGGGGGTGGCAAACTCGGGTAGCGTTCTGCCCCGGGCAGGCGGAAGCCCGGGACGTTCGCCGACCATGGATGATTCCCCTTCGGGCCAGTGCAGGTATTGTTCAGCGATGAAGCTGCTGTCCTGCCTTCGCGGGAATGACACTATGTCAGACCATCCTTGAGGTCTGTAGTCCTGAAGCGGAGCGCTTGATCTTCTCTTTGACGTCCTTCAGTCCGATGTCATGCTCGTGTTGCTTGGCAAGCATTTCATCGGTGCGGCGCATACGGGTTGTTCTATGCTGCCACTCCAGTGAGTGGTCATTGCACGCAGGTACTTGTGTTTAATGGGTTTGGACTGAAATCGCGTAGGAAGATGCCATGATTCTCGAACCTCTCGATAAACGAACGATAAGTTGGGATTCATCTTGCTTCGAAGCGAGAGCATGTCCTTTCTGTGGCACAAGGAACATTGAGCCTTCGTATATCCGTCCTGATAAATGTTCTGTCTTGAAGTGTTCCAGTTGCACCTCCTATTACGTATCTCCATCGCCGTCAGAGGAGGCACTCAATGCGTTTTATAGCGCTTATCATGAGACGTATTTCGGAGGAGATGCGACTGGAAATATCGAGGTCTTGAAGTCTGAATTGGAGGGGCTGAATCCTGATGCTGATCCGAGATTGATTTTTCTTAAAAAGGATATGTCTTCCAGTCACGCCGGTACATATCGAGTCTTGGATTTTGGCTGTGGGACGGGCTCTTTTCTATATCAGGCTAAAAGATTGGGGGCTTCGGTAACGGGTGTTGAGCTTGATGGCTCTGCGGTGTCAACTTGTCACAAGCTTGGTATTGACTCTGTTTTTTCAGGTGGCTTCGATGTCTTGAAAACCCTGGATGAACAGTATGATCTTGTCGTGTTGAACGATGTCATTGAACATCCGTTGGATCCCGCTCGTCTCGTCACTGAGTTATGTGGCTTGCTTAGTGAAACCGGCAAGATTCTGATATGGACTCCCAATGGCGATGCCATTGATTCGGATCGTCAGAAAATTGCGCTTCGTGTTGACTTGGAGCATATGCAGTACTTGACCAGTGGCGCTGTATCGGCGCTGTGTCGCGAAAATGATCTTGCAGTTTGGCATTACCAGCAACTTGGTTTTCCATCGCACAGTCATTTTATAGCCCATGCAGCCGAGGGCGGATGGAGTTCAAGGCTCAAGCGTGGATTGGTGGCCCTTTTAAGACGGTTGAAGTTGGCCGGTTTTGTTAAGGTTTTATTGTCACGTCTTGGCGTGATGGGAGACGCTTACTCGATTCACGGGAATTATCATCTGTTTTGCGTATTGTGTAGGCGCCAATAAGCGCTGGGAAATGCAGAAAAAGCCGTCATTCCCACGCAGGCGGGAGTGACGATGAATGACTTTTTCAGAACCTGCTCGGGTTTCAGTGGCATGTTGTATTTTTACACGACGCGTCAGGCCGGCTTTTCAGGTGGGCAGGTTGGCGCTGCGGCAACCCGTCTCTGCTCGTGGGCTCGTTTTCCGGTCAGTGAAAATGAGAAGATACCGCAATTGAGTATGCCGGCAGATTGCCGAGGATGAAGATGTCTTTTACCCGCAGACAAGTGCTCGCCGGCCTGGCCGGTCTCGGTATCGCCGGCCTGGGTGCCGGTGGTGTGCGCTATTGGCTGGGACGCCCCGAGAATGTAGCGACCCATGATTACGAGTTGATCGCCGCCCCGCTGGATCTGGAGCTGGTTCCGGGGCACAAGACTCCGGCCTGGGCTTATGGCGGCCAGGCGCCAGGCGTGGAGCTGCGTTGCCGTCAGGGCGAGCGTCTGCGGGTGCGCTTCATCAACAAGCTGGATGTGCAGAGCACCATCCACTGGCATGGCATCCGTCTGCCGCTGGAGATGGACGGTGTGCCCTATGTGTCCCAGGCGCCAGTGCTGCCGGGTGAGTACTTCGACTACGACTTCATCTGTCACGATGCCGGCAGTTTCTGGTACCACCCGCACACCACCAGCGCCGAGCAGTTGGGGCGCGGTCTGGTCGGGCCTCTCATCGTCGAAGAGCGCGAGCCGACCGGCTTTCGTCACGAACGCACGCTGAGCCTGAAGACCTGGCATATCGACGAGCAGGGCGCCTTCACAGAGTTCCTGGTGCCGCGTCAGGCGGCGCGCGAGGGCACTCGCGGGCGGTTGACGACCATCAATGGCGAGCCGAACCCGACCCTCGAATTGCCGGCTGGGCAGGTGGTGCGGCTGCGTCTGATCAATGTCGACAACACCATCACCTATCGCCTCAACCTGCCGGGCGGGGAGGCACGTATCTATGCCCTGGATGGCAATCCGGTGCAGCCACGTCCGCTGGGCAGGGAATACTGGCTTGGTCCGGGCATGCGTATCGATCTGGTCCTGAAGGTGCCCGCGGCCGGGCAAGAGCTGTCGCTGCGCAATGGGCCGCTGCGCCTGGCGACCCTCAAGGGGGCGGCCAGTACGGAGGCTGCCGGTGACTGGCCGCCAGCCCTGCCCGCCAACCCCATCGCCGAGCCGGAACTGGCCCGCGCCGAGACGCTGCGTTTCAACTTCGAATGGGCGGCCATGCTGTCCGGCGATGTCGAGCGCGGTGGCAGCTACAGGTACTGGCAGATCAACGGCCAGGCCTGGGACATCAATGACAAGACCTGTGCGGATCGCCCGATCGCGACCTTGAAGAAGGATGGTCACTACATCTTCGTGCTGCGCAACATGGCGCAGTACCAGCATCCGATCCACCTGCACGGCATGACCTTCAAGGTGCTGGATTCCGACCGGCGCAAGATCATCCCGTATTTCACCGATACCTACCTGTTGGGTAAGAACGAGACGGCGCGCATCGCTTTCGTCGCCGATAATCCCGGGGTCTGGATGTTCCATTGCCACGTGATCGACCATATGGAAACGGGGCTGATGGCCGCCATCGAAGTGGTGTAGGGTAGGCGCCGTTTTCGGCCAGCCCGGCTGGCCGCCCTACGGATTGATGCATGAGAAGACCGCAGATCATCGACCGCTCGCGTGACGAGCATTTCATGCGCCTGGCGCTGGATCAGGCGCGGCTTGGCGCCGAGCAGGGCGAGGTGCCGGTGGGCGCGGTACTGGTGCAGGGCGACGAGGTGGTGGGTCGGGGCTTCAATTGCCCGATTCTGCGTCACGATCCCAGCGCGCATGCCGAGATGGTGGCGATTCGTGCTGCGGCGGAAAGCGTACAGAACTATCGGCTACCCGGCAGCACGCTCTACGTCACGCTGGAGCCCTGCAGCATGTGCGCCGGCCTGATCGTGCACGCCCGTATCGCCCGTGTGGTGTTCGCCGCCAGTGAACCGCGTGCGGGGGTGGCGATCAGCCAGGGGCAGTTCTTCGATCAGGGTTTTCTCAATCACCGCGTGCGTGTGGAAGGCGGGCTGCTGGCCGAGGAGAGCGGGGCGATGCTGCGCGAGTTCTTCAGGGCTCGGCGCGGCTGAGTGGCGTAGCCCGGATGCAATCCGGTACGAATGCGGGCTGTCAAGCCTCTGCCAGGATTGCGTGATTGTCACTTGGTGCGCGCGGCGCACCCTACAATGGCGGGGTTTCTTCTTCGGGTTTGCGTTTGTCGATACCCGGCAGGTGGATGCCACTCTCGGCCACCTGTGTGCCTTCCAGTTGCGGCTGGGTCACCCAGGTGAGGATGTCGTAGTAGCGACGGATGTTGCGCACGAAGTGCACCGGTTCGCCGCCGCGCGCATAGCCGTAGCGCGTCTTGCTGTACCACTGCTTCTGCGCCAGGCGTGGCAGGATCTTCTGCACATCGGCCCATTTGTTCGGATCCAGCCCTTCGGCCTCGGTCAGCTTGCGGGCGTCTTCCAGGTGGCCGCCACCGACGTTGTAGGCGGCGAGGGCGAACCAGGTGCGATCCGGCTCGGCGATGCTCTCCGGCAGTTGCTGATGCACCTGGATGAAATAGCGCGCGCCGCCCTCGATGCTCTGCCTGGGATCCAGGCGATTGGAGACGCCGACCGATTGCGCGGTGCGCTGGGTCAGCATCATCAGGCCGCGTACACCGGTCTTCGAGGTGGCGTTGGGTTGCCACAGCGATTCCTGGTAGCCCATGGCGGCGAGCAGTCGCCAGTCCACCTGATGGCTGTGGCCGGCCTGGCGGAACATCTTCTCGTAGCGCGGCAGGCGCTGCTGCAGGTGCTGTGCGAAGGTATAGGCGCCGACGTAGCCGAGTACGTCGACATGGCCGTAATAGCGTTCCTTCAGGCGTTGCAGGGTGCCATTGGCCTCCGAGCGTTTGAGGAACGCGTCGATTTCCAGCAGCAGGCTGTCGTCTTCCCCGGCTGCCACCGCCCAGCGCATGTGGTTGGTCTCGCCGAGGTCGAAGCCGACCCGCACGTTGGGGAAGTACACCTGATTCATCGCCAGTTCGTTGGAGTCCACCAGGGTCAGGTCGATCTGGCCCTCGTCGACCATGCGCAGCAGGTCGACCACCTCCACGGCGTCGGAGACTTCGAACTGCAGTTCCGGCAGCTCCAGCTTGAGAGCGGCCAACTGTTCGGCATGGCTGCTGCCAGCCAGCACCAGGATGCGCTTGCCGACCAGGTCTTCGGCCTTGGTCGGGCGTGGTTCACCCTGGCGATAGATGATCTGCGGGGTGACTTCCAGGTAGGGGATGGAGAAGCGCGCCTGGCGCTGGCGCTGCGGTGTGTCCACCAGGCCGGCGGCGGCCAGTACCGGGCCATTGGCGCGATCCAGGCTGGCGAACAGGCTGTCGAGGTTGTCGGCGGTTTCGATCTTGAGTTCGAGGCCCAGGTCGGTGGCGAAGCGCTTGGCCAGCTCGTACTCGAAACCGGTCGCGCCGTTGCGATCCTGGAAGTAAGTGGCGGGGCTGTTGCGAGTGACCACGCGCAACTCACCCTCCGCCTTTACCTGCTCGAGTACGCTGGGCTTGGGGTCTTCGCCGCAGCCAGCGAGCATCAGGAGGGTTCCAATCGCCAACAGCCCTGTGGCGCAACGCATGCGTATCGCAGGTCGTGCAAACATCGGCGCAGTATACGCAAAGCCGCTGCGGCGCCATATCTCGACAGCGCTTCGCTTCTCTGTTAGTGCGCGTTCGTCCTTTTCAGGCTTTTAAAAACGTAGGCGAGGCAGTCAGTGCAATACCGATGGCAGCTCCGCAAACAGGCGAGAAAGCGCAGTTCACAAGTTGTAGATGAGCACTTGATTCGCTTTGCTCACCCCTTCGGGGCCGCGCCAAAGCGCGTTCAGCCTGTGGCTGTGAGTCTGTTTTCAACGCAGCAATGGCAACGCAGGCAGTTTCAATCGCCTGTTAAAGCGCCTGGCTACAGGTGCCGCAGGCCGCCACTTTAGGGTAGAATGCCCGGCCTCCAGCACACCCCTTCCCAGAGGCTGTTCCGACGATGTTGATTCTGCGCGGCGCTCCCGCCCTTTCCGCTTTCCGCCATGGCAAATTGCTCGAGCAACTGACCAGCAAAGTGCCGGCCGTGACCGGGCTGTACGCCGAGTTCGCGCATTTCGCCGATGTCACAGGTGTTCTTGGCACCGACGAGGAACAGGTACTGGCGCGTCTGCTCAAGTACGGCCCGAGCGTGCCGGTGCAGGAGCCCAGCGGCAAGCTGTTTCTGACCATTCCGCGCTTCGGCACCATCTCGCCGTGGTCGAGCAAGGCCAGCGATATTGCGCGCAACTGTGGCCTGGCCAAGATCCAGCGTCTGGAGCGTGGCATCGCCTATTACGTCACGGGCGAACTGTCGGCGGATGATCAGGCCGCCGTCGCTGCTGCCCTGCACGACCGCATGACCCAGCTCGTGCTGAGCAGCCTGGAAGAGGCGTCAGCACTGTTTAGCCATGCCCAGCCCAAGCCGCTGACTGCGGTGGACGTGCTTGGCGGCGGTCGCGCGGCACTGGAGCAGGCCAACCAGGATCTGGGTCTGGCCCTGGCCGAGGACGAGATCGACTACCTGGTGAAGAGCTTCAACGAGCTGGGTCGCAACCCCCACGACATCGAACTGATGATGTTCGCCCAGGCCAACTCCGAGCACTGCCGCCACAAGATCTTCAATGCCAGCTGGGACATCGACGGCGAGAGCCAGGACAAGTCGCTGTTCGGCATGATCAAGAACACCTACCAGATGCACGGTGAAGGCGTGCTGAGCGCCTACAAGGACAACGCTTCGGTCATCGAAGGTTTCACCGCCGGACGTTTCTTCCCCAATCCTGAAACCCGCCAGTACGGTGCTGTGCAGGAGCCGGTGCACATTCTGATGAAGGTGGAGACCCACAACCACCCCACCGCCATCGCCCCCTTCCCGGGCGCTTCCACCGGCTCCGGTGGCGAGATTCGCGACGAAGGCGCGACCGGCCGTGGCGCCAAGCCCAAGGCCGGCCTGACCGGTTTCTCGGTTTCCAACCTGAATATCCCCGGCTTCGTGCAGCCCTGGGAAAAGCCTTACGGCAAGCCCGAGCGCATCGTCAGCGCGCTGGACATCATGATCGAAGGCCCGCTGGGCGGCGCGGCGTTCAATAACGAATTCGGGCGTCCGGCGCTCAACGGCTACTTCCGTACTTTCGAACAGGCGGTCGACAGCCCGCGTGGCGAGGAAGTGCGCGGCTACCACAAGCCGATCATGCTTGCTGGCGGTCTCGGCAACATCCGTGAAAACCACGTGCAGAAGGGCGAGATTTCGGTCGGCGCCAAGCTGATCGTGCTCGGCGGTCCGGCCATGCTCATCGGCCTGGGCGGTGGCGCCGCGTCGTCGATGGCCACCGGTGCCAGTTCGGCTGACCTGGACTTCGCCTCGGTGCAGCGCGAGAACCCGGAAATGGAGCGTCGCTGCCAGGAGGTCATCGACCGCTGCTGGCAACTGGGTGAAGCCAACCCGATCAAGTTCATCCACGACGTCGGTGCCGGCGGCATCTCCAACGCCCTGCCGGAATTGATCAACGACGGTGGCCGCGGTGGCCGTTTCGAACTGCGCAACGTGCCCAACGACGAGCCGGGCATGGCCCCGCACGAAATCTGGTGCAACGAGTCCCAGGAGCGCTACGTGCTGTCGGTGGATGCCGCCGACTTCGAGCGCTTCCAGGCCATCTGCGAGCGCGAGCGCTGCCCGTTCGCGGTGGTGGGCGAGGCCACGGCCGAGCCGCACCTGACCGTGACCGACAGTCATTTCGGCAACACCCCGGTGGACATGCCGCTGGAAGTGCTGCTGGGCAAACCGCCGCGCATGCACCGCAGCGTGGCTCGCGAAGCAGAGCAGGGCGATGACTTCACTGCCAGCGACGTGGCCATCGAGGAAGCTCTCGGCCGCGTGCTGCGTCACCCGGCCGTGGCCAGCAAGAGCTTCCTGATCACCATTGGCGACCGCACCATCACCGGTCTGGTGGCGCGCGACCAGATGGTCGGCCCCTGGCAGGTGCCGGTGGCCGACTGTGCCGTGACCGCGACCAGCTTCGACGTCTACACCGGTGAAGCCATGGCCATGGGTGAGCGCACCCCGTTGGCACTGCTCGATGCCCCGGCTTCCGGGCGTATGGCTGTCGGCGAAACCATCACCAACCTGGCCTCGGCACGTATTGGCAAACTGTCCGACATCAAACTGTCGGCCAACTGGATGGCCGCTGCCGGCCATCCGGGTGAAGACGCCCGTCTGTACGACACCGTCAAGGCCGTGGGCATGGAGTTGTGCCCCGCCCTGGGCATCACCATCCCGGTGGGCAAGGACTCCATGTCCATGAAGACCCGCTGGCAGGACGAGGGTGTCGACAAGAGCGTCACCGCGCCGCTGTCGCTGGTGATCTCCGGTTTCGCCCCGGTGCAGGACATCCGCCAGACCCTCACTCCGCAATTGCGCATGGACAAGGGCATCACCGATCTGGTGCTGATCGATCTCGGCCGTGGCCAGAACCGTATGGGTGGCTCGATCCTCGCCCAGGTCTACGCGAAGATCGGTCAGCAGGTACCGGACGTTGATGACGCCGAAGACCTCAAGGCTTTCTTCGCCGTGATCCAGGGCCTCAACGCCGATGGTCACCTGCTGGCATACCACGATCGTTCCGACGGAGGTCTGCTGACCACCGTGCTGGAGATGGCCTTCGCCGGTCATTGCGGCCTGAGCCTGAGCCTCGACGCGCTGGCCGATGACGCCAGCGAGCTGCCGGCCGTGCTGTTCAACGAAGAGCTGGGTGCGGTCATCCAGGTGCGCCAGGATGCCACGGCCGAAGTGCTGGCCCAGTTCAGCGCTGCCGGTCTCGGCGATTGCGTGGCCGTGATCGGCCAGGCCGTGAACAGCGGCGAGGTCAGCATCAGCTTCAACGGCGAGCCGGTATTCGCTGGCGAGCGTCGCCTGTTGCAGCGCCAGTGGGCGGAAACCAGCTACCAGATCCAGCGTCTGCGCGACAACGCCGAGTGCGCCGATCAGGAATTCGACGTGCTGCTGGAGGAGGACAACCCCGGCCTGAGCGTCAGGCTCGGCTTCGACGTCAACCAGGATGTTGCTGCGCCCTACATCAGGAAAGGCGTGCGCCCGCAGGTGGCGATTCTGCGCGAGCAGGGCGTCAACGGCCAGGTGGAAATGGCTGCGGCCTTCGATCGCGCCGGTTTCTCCGCCATCGATGTGCACATGAGCGACATCCTCGCGGGCCGCGTCAGCCTGGACGAGTTCAAGGGGCTGGTAGCCTGTGGCGGCTTCTCCTACGGTGATGTGCTTGGCGCCGGTGAGGGCTGGGCCAAGTCTGTGCTGTTCAACGCTCGTGCCCGCGATGCCTTCCAGGGCTTCTTCGAGCGCAAGGACAGCTTCGCCCTCGGTGTGTGCAATGGCTGCCAGATGATGAGCAACCTGCACGAGCTGATCCCGGGCACCGAGTTCTGGCCGCACTTCGTGCGTAACCGCTCCGAGCAGTTCGAAGCGCGCGTGGCCATGGTGCAGATCCAGGAATCTGCATCGATCTTCCTGCAGGGCATGGCGGGTTCGCGCATGCCGATCGCCATCGCCCACGGTGAAGGTCATGCCGAGTTCGAGAGCGAGGAAGCTCTGCTGGAAGCCGATCTGTCCGGCTCCGTGGCCCTGCGTTTCGTCGATAACCATGGCAAGGTCACCGAAACCTATCCGGCCAACCCCAATGGTTCGCCGCGCGGGATCACCGGCCTGACCAGTCGTGACGGGCGCGTGACCATCATGATGCCGCACCCGGAGCGGGTGTTCCGTGCCGTGCAGAACTCCTGGCGTCCGGACGAGTGGCAGGAAGACGGCGGCTGGATGCGCATGTTCCGTAATGCCCGCGTCTGGGTGGATTAACAGCGGCCGCGCTCCGATCCAGCTTGAGCTGGCGCCGGTGTAGATCGAACGCCGAGCCCTCTCCCGCAAGCGGGAGAGGGGAGCACGACCGTGCAGCCTGGATGAAATCCCGGTAAACCTGTGCCATACCTTCCCTGGATTTCATCCGGTTTACGCAGGCCCTGCCATGGCCGATTGCCCTTCTTCCATCCTCCCCGAAGTACGCCTGGTCAAGCCTGGTGAAATCCACCAGTTGTGCCGCTGTGGTCGTTCGGCTTCCCTGCCCGATTGCCAGGGCTCATGCGACCGTTCTCTGATATTGCGTCCCGAGCGTGAGCGGCGATTGCTGCTTTGTCGCTGTGGTCGCTCGGCAAGCTTGCCCTATTGCGACGGTAGCCACAGCCCAGCGGCGCCCAGGCTGGCCGACAAGTGGCAGCGCTTTTTTAATGGTTGATGAGAACGCTTATCGTGCGGAACGAGTCCAAGGCAGCGGAGTCTCTCATGTCTTAAATGGATTTTTGTGGGCGTGCCTCAAGACAGAGTGATGCCAAAGTGCCATCATATTGGCGTCAGAACTTGTCTGTTCTTTGGTTGCTCATCTGCGGAGAACTTGATGTACAAACTGTGCTTCTACGTGCCGGAAACCCATCTGGATCCGGTTAAAAAAGCGGTATTCGCTGCTGGTGGCGGGCGTGTTGGTCTCTACGACAGTTGCTGCTGGCAGGTACTGGGGCAAGGGCAGTTTCGTGCCCTGGACGGTAGTCAGCCATTTCTTGGCCAGGTTGGCCGCATCGAGCAGGTTGCGGAATGGAAGGTGGAGATGGTCGTCGCGGACGAGTTGATTCACGATGCGGTCAAGGCACTGAAGAAGAACCACCCCTACGAAACCCCGGCCTTCGATGTCTGGCGCCTATCCGACCTGCAATTCTGAGTCGTGCGCATGGCTTGGGTGATCTCGCGACACCCTATGGGCGGATCTCGATCAGCGTCCCATCCCTGACTAGGCTCCACACCTCGCGCATGTCGGCGTTCTTCATGGCGATGCAGCCCTCGGTCCAATCCAGGGTGTGGAAGAACCACTCCGGGTACTCTTCGTCAAGTGGTGTGCCATGGATCATGATCATGCTGCCTGGTGGCACGCCAGTTTCCTTGGCCTTTGCCAGGTCGCGAGCATTGGGGTAGGAAATGTGTAGCGACAGCTGATACTTGTCGCTGGGCTTGCGCCAATCGATCCAGTAGAAGCCTTCCGGAGTGCGCAGGTCGCCTTCGCGCTGCTTGGCGCCATTGGGCTGCTTGCCCAGGGAGATGCGGTAGGACTTGATGGTTTCACCGCGTTGTTGCAGGTACAGCTTGCGCTCGGACTTGAGCACCAGCACCTTGTCCACCGTTCGGCTGCCGGTCACGGGTGTGGTGCTGGCCGGGGCGTTCAGGCTGAAGGCGAGACAGAGGAGGGGCAGCAACCAGCGCATCGGGTGATATCCGCAAAGATCAACGGGGCGTGTAATGGGCGTGCAACGCGGCGAGCGGCTCGTTGCGTACCGGGAAGAGGTTCTGCCGACGGTCGGCGAAAAAGCATTCTAAAGTACGCCCTATGGTTGGGAAAGCCAGCTCCGACCAGGGAATCTGCGATTCTTCGAACAGGCGTACTTCCAGGCTCTCTTCACCCACGGCGAAATCCAGATCGACCAGCTCGGCGCGGAACAGCATGTACACCTGACTGATGTGCGGCAGGTCGAAGAGGGTATAGAGGCTGAGGTCGCGCACGCGTGCGCAGGCTTCCTCGAGGGTTTCGCGGGCGGCGGCCTGTTCGATGGTTTCGCCGTTTTCCATGAAGCCGGCTGGTAGCGTCCAGTAGCCGCGGCGCGGTTCGATGGCGCGGCGACACAGCAGTACCTGTTCGCCCCATACCGGCAGGCAGCCGGCCACGATGCGCGGGTTTTCGTAATGCACAGTGGCGCAATGCCCGCACACATGGCGCATGCGATTGTCGCCAGCGGGAATCATGCGGGTAACGGCGTTACCGCATTGGCTGCAGAATTTCATGCACTGTCCTCTGTTGCTGGCGCTATCTTGGCGGTCGGCGTGATGGCCGGCAAGCCCGCTATCGAGGCCGCCCAGCCCTATGCTCGGGGTTGGGCGAGGGGATGCTTTCATGCCATGATGCCGGGCAAAACAAGATTCCGAGTATGCCCATGCTGGACGAGTTGCTCCATCGCGTGCGCGGTTATTCACCGCGCGCTCTGGAGACCGAGCGCAGCTTCCCCGAGGCCGCAGTGCTGGTCCCCATCACCCGCAGTGACGAACCCGAACTGGTGTTGACCCTGCGCGCCAGCAGCCTGTCGACCCATGGCGGCGAGGTCGCGTTCCCCGGTGGTCGGCGTGATCCGGAAGATCGTGATCTGATCGAGACCGCGCTGCGCGAGGCCGAAGAGGAAATCGGTCTGCCACCGGGCCTGGTCGAGGTCATCGGGCCGCTCAGCAGCCTGGTTTCGCGCCACGGTATTCAGGTCACGCCCTATGTCGGACTGGTGCCGGATTACGTGGAGTACAAGGCCAACGACGCCGAGATCGCCTCGGTGTTCTCGGTGCCGCTGGAGTTCTTCCGCACCGACCCGCGTGAGATGACCCACCGTATCGATTATCTCGGTCGCAGCTGGTACGTGCCGTCCTACACCTATGGCGAGTACCGCATCTGGGGTTTGACGGCGATCATGGTGGTGGAGCTGGTCAATCTGGTCTACGACGCCGGCATTGCCCTGAACCAGCCGCCCGAACACTTCATCCATCTGCGCTGAGGACTGACGAGCATGAAATACCGCCTGGGAAGCTCCCGTGTCGACGCCCATCCCGACAGCTGGGTCGCGCCTAGCGCCGACCTGATCGGCAAGGTACGCCTGGAGGCTGGCGCCAGCGTCTGGTTCGGTGCCGTGCTGCGCGGCGACAATGAACTGATCCACATCGGCGAGAACAGCAATGTGCAGGACGGCAGTGTCATGCATACCGACATGGGCTTTCCGTTGACCCTGGGCAAGGGGGTCACCGTTGGCCACAACGTGATGATGCATGGCTGCAGCGTGGACGATTACAGCCTGATCGGTATCAATTCGGTGATCCTCAACGGCGCGAAGATCGGCAAGTACTGCATCATCGGCGCCAACAGCCTGATCCCCGAGGGCAAGGTCATCCCCGACGGCAGCCTGGTGATGGGCAGCCCTGGCAAGGTGGTGCGCGAGCTGACCGAACCGCAGAAGAAGATGCTGGAAGCCAGTGCCGCTCATTACGTCCATAATGCGCAGCGCTACGCCCGCGAGCTGGTGCCTGACGATGAATGATGTGGAAAAACCGGTGCGTTCGCCCTGCGTGCATGTCTGTGCGCTGGACGAGCAGGATGTCTGCATCGGTTGTCAGCGCACTGCTGCCGAGATCACTCGCTGGGGCCGCATGGACAATGTCGAGCGCCGCGCCGTGCTGCAACTCTGTCAGGAGCGCGCCCGCGCTTCTGGTCTTTTACTCACGCCTTCCTGATTCACTGTTCGAGGAATACTCATGCCCCGTATTGGAACCCCTCTTTCGCCGAGCGCGACCCGTGTACTGCTGTGTGGTTGCGGCGAGCTTGGCAAGGAAGTGGTGATCGAGCTGCAGCGTCTGGGCTGCGAGGTCATCGGTGTCGACCGTTATGCCAATGCCCCGGCCATGCAGGTCGCGCACCGCAGCCATGTGATCGACATGCTCGATGGTGCAGCCCTGCGCGCGGTGATCGAAAAGGAGCAGCCGCACTACATCGTGCCCGAAATCGAGGCCATCGCCACTGCCACTCTGGTCGAGCTGGAATCCGAAGGTTTCAACGTGGTGCCGACCGCACGTGCCGCGCAGTTGACCATGAACCGTGAGGGCATCCGTCGTCTGGCGGCCGAGGAGCTGGGCCTGCCTACCTCGCCGTATCACTTCTCCGACAGCTTCGATGATTACGTGGCTGCGGTGAAGTCCGTCGGTTATCCCTGCGTGGTCAAGCCGATCATGAGCTCCTCCGGCAAGGGCCAGAGCGTGCTGAAGAGCGATGCCGACCTGCAGAAATCCTGGGATTACGCCCAGGAAGGCGGTCGTGCCGGCAAGGGGCGGGTGATCGTCGAGGGGTTCATCGATTTCGATTACGAAATCACCCTGCTGACCGTGCGTCATGCCAGTGGCACCAGCTTCTGCGCACCGATCGGCCATCGCCAGGAGAACGGCGACTACCAGGAGTCCTGGCAGCCGCAGGCGATGAGTCCCAAGGCGCTGGCCGAGTCCGAGCGCGTTGCCCTGGCGGTGACCGAGGCGCTCGGTGGTCGTGGGCTGTTCGGCGTCGAGCTGTTCGTCAAGGGCGACCAGGTCTGGTTCAGCGAAGTGTCGCCGCGTCCGCATGACACCGGTCTGGTGACCCTGATTTCTCAGGATCTGTCCGAGTTCGCCCTGCATGCACGGGCCATTCTCGGTCTGCCTATTCCAGCCATCCGCCAGATGGGGCCGTCGGCTTCGGCGGTGATTCTGGTGGAGGGCAACTCCCAGCAGGCCAGCTTCTCCAACCTGGGCGCTGCCCTGAGCGAGCCTGACACCGCGCTACGCCTGTTCGGCAAGCCGGAGGTCAAGGGCCAGCGGCGCATGGGTGTGGCACTGGCGCGCGACGAGTCCATCGACGCGGCGCGTGCCAAGGCCCTGCGCAGTGCCAGGGCGGTACGTGTTCAGTTGTGAACCGGCACGCGCTCTGGTGGCTGACGACGCTTGTACTGTCGCCGCTTGCCGTGCCCCTGGCATTGCGCACGCGGCGTACGGCATTGCGTTTGCCGCCCGCGCGGGGTGATGTTCGCGGCGTCGCGGGTGCCGGTCTGCCGGGCGAGGCCTTTCGCCTGCTGCTGATCGGAGAGTCGACGGTTGCCGGTGTTGGGGTGAAGACGTTCGATCAGGCGCTTGTCGTCTGCCTGGCCGAAGCGCTTGCCGAACGCATGCAGCGGCCGGTGCGCTGGCATGCCTGTGGCGAAAATGGCATCACTGCCGAGCAGGCGCGCCAGCGTCTGTTACCTGAAGCCCTGAGCGAGCCGGCCGATCTGGCCTTGCTGGTTTTCGGCGTCAACGACACCACTCATCTCACTACCTGCAAACGTTGGCAGGCGGCCTTGCGCGGCATGGCCGTGGCGTTGCGTGAGCAGAGGATGGTGGTGGCGTTCAGCGCCGTACCGCCCTTGCAGCACTTTCGGGCCTTGCCCTGGCTGTTGCGGCAACTGCTCGGCTGGCGGGCGAGTCTGTTGGATCGCGAGCTGCGTGCGGTGGCGCGGGAGCAGCAGGCGCAATATTGCGAGTTGAGCCTGGCGTTCGAGGCGCACTACCTGGCGGAGGATGGCTACCATCCATCCGCGCTGGGTTACAGGGTTTGGGCGCAAGGCCTGGCTGAGCAGCTGGCGAGGGCTTGTTGAGCTCCGGCTGGGTGCCGCTGAATGCGTAGCCCGGATGCAACCCGGGAAGGTCGGTAAGTAGGGCGGTTGAACCCCGCCATTGGTGTCGGTGGCGGGTTGCACCCGCCCTGCTGTCAGACGTGCAGGATGAATTCGCGAACCAGCTTGCTGCCGAAGTAGGCCAGCATCAGCAGGCAGAAGCCGGCCAGTGTCCAGCGAATGGCCTTGTGACCACGCCAGCCCATCTGATGACGTCCCCATAGCAGAACGGCGAATACCACCCAGGCGAAGCAGGAGAGGATGGTCTTGTGTGCCAGGTGCTGAGCGAACAGGTCGTCGAGGAACAGTGCGCCGGACAGCAGCGACAGCGACAGGGCGACCCAGCCTGCCAGCAGGAAGCCGAACAGAAGGCTTTCCATGGTCTGTAGCGGAGGGAAGTTCCTGATCAGCCCGGACGGGTGCTTGTGCTTGAGCTGGTAGTCCTGCACCAGCAGCAGGATCGACTGGAACACGGCGATGGTCAGCAGGCCATACGCGAGGATCGACAGCAGGATATGCGCCAGGATTCCGGGGTGAGCCTGAACCGGGCTGATGGTGCCGGACGGCATGAATTCGGCGAGCAGTACCGTCAGCGCTCCCAGGGGGAACAGCAGTAGCAGCAGGTTCTGCACCGGTATGCGCAGGCAGGCCAGCAGGATCAGGGCGATCACCGCGCAGGCGATCAGGCTGGCCGCATTGAAGAAGTCCAGGTTGAGGGCGCCGTCGTGGTTCAACTGGAAAAACAGGCTGACGCCGTGCAGCAGCAGGGCGAGGGCGCCGAAGGCGACGAGCAGGCGTTTGTCGGGGGGGCTGCGCTTTTTCAGGTGCAGACCTTGGTAGGCGGCAGCGCCGGCATATAGAAAGGCAGCGGCTAGGCTGGGCAGCAGAGGGTGCATAAGTCCGTGTAAGGCGAGCCCGAAAGGCGCTGAGTGTGGCACAGAAGGCCGGTCACACGAAAGACCGCAGGCGGTGTCGGTGGCGCGGTGAGTCCGCTATAATCCGCCGCCTGTTGCATGCCTGGCCCAGTCTGGGCGCTCTTCAAAGGAACGCGCATGTTCGAAAATCTTACCGATCGCCTTTCCCAGACGCTGCGTAGCGTCACTGGCAAGGCCAAGCTCACCGAAGACAACATCAAGGACACGCTGCGCGAAGTGCGCATGGCGCTGCTCGAGGCCGACGTGGCCTTGCCGGTGGTCAAGGACTTCGTCAACCGGGTCAAGGAGCGTGCGGTCGGCACCGAGGTGTCCAAGAGCCTGACGCCTGGCCAGGCTTTCGTGAAGATCGTGCGCGCCGAGCTGGAAGAGCTGATGGGCGCGGCCAACGAAGATCTGGCGCTCAATGCGGCACCGCCGGCCGTGGTGCTGATGGCGGGTCTGCAGGGGGCGGGCAAGACCACCACCGCAGGCAAGCTGGCGAAGTTCCTCAAGGAGCGCAAGAAGAAGTCCGTGCTGCTGGTGTCCGCCGACGTCTACCGTCCTGCGGCGATCAAGCAGCTGGAGACCCTGGCGGGCGACCTCGGGGTGGCGTTCTTCCCTTCCGATGCCAGCCAGAAGCCGGTGGATATCGCCAATGCCGCGATCCGCGAGGCCAGGCTGAAATTCATCGATGTGGTCATCCTCGATACCGCCGGCCGTCTGGCCGTGGACGCCGAGATGATGGCCGAGATCCAGGCTCTGCATGCGGCGGTCAAGCCGGTCGAGACCCTGTTCGTGGTCGATGCCATGACCGGTCAGGATGCGGCCAATACCGCCAAGGCCTTTGGCGAGGCGCTGCCGCTGACCGGCGTGGTGCTGACCAAGGTCGATGGTGATGCGCGTGGCGGTGCTGCGCTGTCGGTGCGCCATGTCACCGGCAAGCCGATCAAGTTCATCGGCATGGGCGAGAAAAGCGATGCGCTGGAGCCTTTCCATCCGGATCGTATCGCCTCGCGCATCCTCGGCATGGGCGATGTGCTCAGCCTGATCGAGCAGGCCGAGCAGACCCTCGACCGCGAGAAGGCCGAGAAGCTCACCAAGAAGCTGAAGAAGGGCAAGGGCTTCGATCTCGAAGACTTCCGTGATCAGTTGCAACAGATGAAGAACATGGGCGGCCTCGGGGGCCTCATGGACAAGCTGCCGTCCATCGGCGGCGTCAACCTGTCGCAGATGGGCAACGCTCAGGGCGCGGCGGAGAAGCAGTTCAAGCAGATGGAGGCGATCATCAACTCCATGACGCCTGCCGAGCGTCGTGATCCGGACATCATCAGTGGTTCACGCAAGCGTCGCATCGCGCTGGGTTCCGGTACCCAGGTGCAGGACATCGGCCGGCTGATCAAGCAGCACAAGCAGATGCAGAAGATGATGAAGAAATTCACCGCCAAGGGCGGCATGGCCAAGATGATGCGCGGCATGGGGGGCATGTTCCCCGGTGGCGGCATGCCGAAATTCTGAGTCCTGTGCCCGGCTCGATGGCCGGTCGGAAAAAGAGATTTGCAAACCGCCGCATAATCCTTAAAATGTGCGGCCTTTCGGGCCTAGGCCCATTTTTGATGTGTGCCTCAAGTTAGCACCGACTACAGGAACGATGTTCTCATGGTAACTATTCGTCTCGCTCGCGGCGGCTCCAAAAAGCGCCCCTTCTACCACCTGACCGTGACCAACAGCCGCAATGCGCGCGACGGTCGCTTCGTAGAGCGTATCGGCTTCTTCAATCCGATCGCCTCGGGTGCTGAAGTCAAGCTGTCCGTCAATCAAGAGCGCGCTACCTACTGGCTGAGCCAGGGTGCACAGCCGTCTGAGCGTGTTGCTCAGCTGCTCAAGGAAGCTGCCAAGGCTGCTGCCTAAGCACTTCTATGAGTACGACGCCGGCCGTCGCCGAGGATCTGGTGGTTCTCGGCAAGATCGTTTCGGTGCACGGCGTCCGGGGTGAGGTAAAGGTCTATTCCTTCACCGATCCTATCGATAACGTGCTCGATTACCGACGCTGGACGCTCAGGCGTGATGGCGAGGTAAAACAGGTGGAACTGGCCAGTGGCCGCCTTCAGGGCAAGGTGCTGGTCGCCAGGTTGAAAGGTCTGGATGATCGCGAAATCGCGCGTACCTACGCCGGCTTCGAGATCTGCGTGCCGCGCAGCGAGCTGCCGGATCTGGATGATGGCGAGTTCTACTGGTACCAGTTGCAGGGACTGAAGGTCATCGATCAGGCGGGGCAGTTGCTCGGTGTGGTCGACCATCTGTTCGAGACCGGTGCCAATGATGTGATGGTGGTCAAGCCCGTTGCGGGTAGCCTGGATGATCGCGAGCGTCTGTTGCCCTATACGGAGCAATGCGTGCTGACGGTGGATCTGGCTGCTGGCGAAATGCGGGTCGACTGGGATGCGGATTTCTAAGGCTCATGCGCGTAGAAGTCATCACGCTGTTCCCGGAAATGTTTGCCGCCATTGGCGAGTATGGCATCACCAGTCGTGCGGTGAAGCAGGAGCTGCTGAAGCTCAACTGCTGGAATCCGCGGGACTACACGACCGATCGACATCATACGGTGGATGATCGCCCCTTCGGTGGCGGTCCCGGCATGGTGATGAAGATCAAGCCTCTCGAGGATGCCCTGGCAAGTGCCAGGCAGGCCGCAGGGGCGGCGGCCAGGGTGATCTACCTGTCGCCTCAGGGCCGTCAGCTCAATCAGGCTGCGGTTCGCGAGCTGGCGCAGGAGGAGGCACTGATCCTGATCGCCGGTCGTTATGAAGGTATCGACGAGCGCTTCATCGAGGCGCATGTCGACGAGGAATGGTCGATTGGCGACTACGTCCTGTCCGGCGGTGAGCTGCCGGCCATGGTGCTGATCGATGCGGTGACGCGCCTTTTGCCTGGTGCATTGGGTCATGCCGATTCGGCCGAGGAGGACTCCTTTACGGATGGC
>Ga0075032_1000565_pt1 | contig 19582 bp, 19 predicted proteins | sample SynthPrep_1_END__FD_71386 | JGI IMG/M metagenome (GOLD analysis project Ga0075032, IMG submission 71386) | Synthetic microbial communities from Ohio, USA - SynthPrep_1_END_DS7_MetaG | ecosystem: Engineered > Bioreactor > Aerobic > Activated sludge | place: USA: Ohio, Columbus | collected 2014-04-10
GGCCAGCACCAGGTCGTTGGTGATGGTCGGGTCGACGATGTCGCACAGCGACAGTTCGTGTTCCGCGGCGGGGCCGCGCGCGGCCGAACGCGGCAGGATGGCGTAGGCGTCGCCCTGGGCGGCCAGTTCGACGATGGTCTGGACGGCGTCCACCTCGACGGCGATGGTCAGGCGCACGCCCTGGGCGCGGCACACGCTTTCGACCAGGGTGCGGATGGCGTTGGGCAGGCTGGGCAGCACCAGCGGGTAGTTGCCCAGTTCCGCCACGGCGATGCGCGGGGGCAGGGCGGGCCGGTGGCCGGGCGCGGCCACCAGCACCAGGTCTTCGCGGAACAGGGATTCGTAGGCCAGTTGGGGCGAAGGCGCGGGGTCGTAGAGCAGGGCGAGGTCGACGCGGCCGGCCAGCAGCCATTCGCGCACTTGGGCGCTGAGGCCTTCGGCCACGGCGATGGAGGCTTCGGGAAAGCTGCGGCGGAAGGCCTGGACCAGCGGCGGCGTCAGGACGCGGGCGATGCGGGGCGGCAGGCCCACCACGACCTTGCCGGTGGGCGTCTCGCGCAGGGTTTGCAGGTCTTCCTTGGCGCGTTCGGCCAAGGTCAGCAGGGCGCGGGCGTGTTCCAGGAAGCGCAGCCCAGCCTCGGTGGGCTCGGCGCCGCGCCCGTTGCGGTAGAGCAGGTGCTGGCCGAGCTCCAGTTCCAGCAGGCGCACCTGGCGGCTGAGCGTGGGCTGCGCCACGTCCAGCATTTCGGCGGCGCGCGAGAAGCTGCGCCTCTCGGCCACCCGCAGGAAGTATTCGATCTGCTTCAGGTCCATCGGATATTTAGAAAATCTATATCTGAAATCAAAGATATAGCATTGTTGGACGGCAGGCAATCCGGGACCATGGCGTTTTCACCGCAGGAACCCGCCCGTGCCCGATTGCCGTCCTCCACTTGCCGCGCCGTCCCGTCCACGCCACGCCTTGCCGCCGGGCGCCTGCGATGCGCATTGCCACGTGTTCGGGCCAGCGGACCTGTTTCCGTATGCCGAAGGCCGCTCGTACACGCCGCCGGACGCGCCCTACCAGGCCATGGCGGCGCTGCACCGCCGCCTGGGCGTGGAGCGCGCGGTGGTGGTGCAGGCCAACTGCCATGGATCCGACCACCGCGCCTTGCTGGATGCGTTGGCCCAAAGCGGCGGCCGCTATCGCGGCGTGGCGCTGCTGGGGGCGGACGCGACCGAGGCCGGCGTCAGGCAATTGCATGAGGGCGGCGTGCGCGCGGCCCGTTTCAACTTCGTGCCGCATCTGGGTGGCGCGCCCGATCCGGCGGTTTTCGACCATGTGGTGGCGTTGATCGCGCCGCTGGGCTGGCATCTGTGCCTGCACCTGGACGGCGCGATGTTGCCTGAACTGCTGCCGCGCCTGGCTGCGCTGCCGCTGCCCTTCGTGGTCGATCACATGGGGCGGCTGAGGGCGTGCGATGGGCTGGAGTCGCCTGCGATGCAGGCGCTGCTGGGCCTGGCGCAGGTGCCGCAAGCCTGGGTCAAGGTGTCGGGCATCGACCGCATCGCGTCCGGCAAGCGTCCATACGCCGAGGGCCTGCCCTTCGTGCGCGCGCTGGCCAAGGCTTTGCCCGACCGCTGCCTGTGGGGCACGGACTGGCCGCATCCGAACGTGGCGGGCGACATGCCGGACGACGGCGAACTGGTTGACCTGTTTTTTGATGCCTGTCCCGATGCCGCCCTGCGCCAGCGCATCCTGGTGGACAACCCGGCGCGGCTGTACGGATTCGAGTAGGCGCGGCAAGCGCGGCCGCCGTCGGGCGGCGTGCGAACGATAAGAAAATTCCATTCAATCAGGAGACATCATGTTCAAGAAAATTCTGTCCGCCGGCTTGCTGAGCCTGGCTACCGTGGGTGCTGCCCATGCCGACGGGCCGGTGCGCCTCATCATCGCCTTCCCGCCGGGCGGACCGGTGGATCTGGTCGGCCGGGTGCTGGCCGAACAGCTGGGCAAGGAGCTCAAGCAGCAGGTCATCGTGGAGAACAAGGCCGGCGCCAACGGCAATATTGCAGCGGCCTACGTGGCCAAGGCGCCCGCCGACGGTTCCGTGCTGTTCCTGACCAGCGTGGGCGCGGTCGCGATCAGCCCGGCGCTGTACAAGGACCTGCCGTATGACCCCGTGCGCGATTTCGCGCCGGTGTCCAAGGTAGTGAACAACGCCACGGTGTTCGTGGTGAATCCGTCCAACCCGGCGGTCGACGCGGCGGACTTCGTCAAGAAGTCGCAAGCCGCCTCGCAATCGGTGGCGATCGGTTCGTCGGGCATAGGCAGCATTCCCCACCTGACCCTGGAAATGTTCGCCGACTCCAGCAAGGCGAACGTGATGCACGTGCCTTACAAGGGCGCGGCTCCGGTCATCAATGACGTGATGGGCAATCAGGTGTCGGGCTTCTTCGGCGACGTACCGGGCTTGATCGGCCATATCCAGGGCGGCAAGTTGAAGCCTCTGGGTATCGCCGCGCCGATCCGCCATCCCTTGCTGCCCGAGGTCAAGACCCTGGCCGAGCAAGGTATTGCCGGCGTGGAGTCCAACAACTGGTATGGCATCGTGGCTCCGGCCGCCACGCCGCCGGCCACTATCGACAAACTCAACCAGGCCGTGCGCGCCGCGCTCAACACGGAGAGCGTGCGCGCCCGCCTGGAGAAGTTCGGCGCCCAGGCGGCGCCGGGCAGTCCGCAGGAGTTGGCTGCCCTGATCGCGTCCGACCGCGAGAAATGGACCGCGCTGATCCAGCGCAAGAACATCCGCCCGGAGTGAAGATGAACGCATGCAGAGTAGGGCTGGTGACACCGGGAGTCCGCCCGGAGCTGGCCGAGACCGAGGCGCGGATAGCGGCTGCGCGGGGGCGCATTTCGCCGCTGTACCAGGTGCTGCTGAACAGCCCCGCCGTGGTCCAGGGCTGGGAAGCCATGCTGACCGCGATCCGTTTGAACACGGCGGTGCCGCCGCGTTTGCGTGAGTTGATCATCCTGCGCGTGGCCACCCTGAACAACGCGCCCTACGAGTTCGAGGCGCATGTGCCGCACGCGCTGGCTGCAGGTATGCCGCAGGCGCTGGTGGACGCGTTGCGCGACGGTCCGGCGCCGTCGGCGCTGCAGGGCCTGGAACCCGGCGAGGCCGAAGTGCTGGCGCTGACGGACGCCATGACGCGCGACATCGAGGTGCCCGACGCCGTGTTCGCGCCGCTGCGTGCGCGCTACGACGACACGCAGCTGGTGGAATTGGCTGCGACCGTGGGCGCGTACAACATGGTGTCGCGCTTTCTGGTGGCCTTGCGCGTCGGACATTGAACAGGAGCCTGGAATGCAGGAAACCGTATTGCTGGTGTCGCTGGGCGAGCGCTTCGACGAGCCCCGCGCGCGCGAACTTGACCGTACCTTGACCCAAGGATTGGAAGGCTTGCACGCCGCCGCGTATGCGGCCGTGGAAGAGGACGAAACCTACGTCTATCTGCGCGGGCCGGCCGCCGCCTTGCCGGAAGTCCAGGCCCGCCTGGCCGAAAGCTTCCCGGGTGCCCGCAGCCGCCTGCTGCATCTGACGCTGGACCTGGCCGGCGCCTCGGCGGGGCGGGATGCGGCGTGGCATTACATCGTCGAGACCGACGTGCTGCCCGAGGCCGAAGCCGACCTGAACGCTTGGTACGACCAGGAGCACCTGCCCGGCCTGGCCGCGGTGCCCGGCACCGTGCGCGCCATGCGCTATGAATGCCGCGACGAGTCGCCGCGTTATCTGGCCTGCTACGACCTGCACTCGCGCGAAACCTTCGGCAGTCCGCCCTGGCTGGCCGTGCGCGCCAGCGACTGGAGCAGCCGCGTGCGCCCGTCCTTCCGCAATACGCGCCGCACCATGTTCAAACGCATTCTGTAGGATGGGTACAGAGCCGCAGGGCAGACGCTAGAACTCGACTGCCATGCGGGCGTAGCCAGACTGTCGAAACGGTTGTCGAACAGGTGGAAATCTTGTTTGGTAAATCAAATTTTTTCTATAAAAATCAATAATTTATAAGTTGACGTCTAGAGACGAGCGCCGGAACATCCCGAGTTTCGCGCAGCCGGGAATTTTCCGGCAGTTCGTGCAAGTGCGAGTCCCGCAACGAAGCCGGGTCTGAACGCAGCGTAGCCCGTGGGCATTTGCTGGTCGGCCGTCTGGAGCTGGTTGCCGTTCGTCGCCGGCATCCCAGGGAGAAAACCATGTTGTTCAAGAAGTTTGTCATGCTCGCGAGCTGTGCTCTGGCACTGACGCTAAGCGCTACCAGCGTCAGTGCAGCCGATCAGACCTACGTCGTCGGTGCAGGCGGCACCTATCGTCCCTTTGAATTCGAAACGCCGACCAAGGAACTGGTCGGTTTCGACATCGACATCATCAAGGCCATCGCCAACGCTTCCGGCTTCAAGATCAAGCTGGTCAGCACGCCATGGGAGGGCATCTTCGCCACCCTGGGCCAGGGCGACCGCGACATCATCATCTCCGGCATCACCATCACTGAAAAGCGCGCCAAGATGGTCGACTTTTCGCTGCCATATTTCCCGGCCGAGCAAGTCATCATCGCTGGCGCGGACAATAAGGTTGCCGCGCTGGCGGACCTGAAGACCTTGCAAGTCGGTGTGGTCAATTCAACCGCGGGCGACATCGTCATCTCCGAAGAAATCGGCAAGTCCAGTACGGCCATTCACCGTTTCGACAATACGCCGCTGATGCTGGAAGAGCTGTATCGAGGCGGTATCGATGCCGCGATCGGCGATGTCGGCGTGATCAAGTTCTACATCAAGAGCCATCCTGAGAAGCAATTCAAAGTGGTCAACGATGCCAAGTTCACGCGCCAGTACTTCGGTATCGCCGTCAAGAAGGGCAACAGCGAACTGCAAGGCAAGATCAATGCCGGTTTGAAGAAGATCGTTGCCGACGGCACCTACGCCAAGATCTACAAGGAATGGTTCGACCTCAACGTGCCAGCGCTGCCGCTGTAAGCCACGTAAGGACCTTTTTATGCCCACGTTCTCGTTGCGGACCGTGGGCGAATTTATATCCGGATTCCATTCATGAATTCTCTCTTTCAATGGGAAATCATCGGCGAGTATCTGCCCTTGTTTGTCGAGGGTACGTGGATGACCATCAAGGTCGCGCTCATCTGTGTGATTACGGGAACGTGCTGGGGCCTGGCTTTGGGCGTCGGCCGTCTGGCGCAAGCGCGCCACGGTTTCTGGAAGTACTTCCTGTGCTATATGGTGCAGTGGCCGGTGCGCATCTACGTCAGTTTCGTGCGTGGCACGCCGCTGTTCGTGCAGATTCTGCTGATTCACTTCGCGCTGATGCCGCTGCTGATCAATCCCAGCGACGGTTTGATCCTGAGCGGCGATATCGCGCGTGAAATTCGCTCGCAATACGGCGCGTTCACATCGGCGGTGCTGGCGATCACGCTCAATTCAGGCGCTTATGTATCGGAGATCTTTCGCGCCGGCATCCAGTCGATTGAGCGTGGTCAAAGCGAGGCCTCGCGCTCACTCGGCATGAGCTACATGAAGACGTTGCGCAAGGTGGTGCTGCCGCAGGCGTTCCGCCGCATGTTGCCGCCGCTGGGCAACAACGCCATTGCCATAGTCAAGGATTCCTCATTGGCGTCGGCCATCGGTCTGGCGGAACTGGCGTATGCGGCGCGTACGGTGTCCGGCGCCTATGCCCGCTACTGGGAGCCGTATCTGACGATCTCGCTGATCTACTGGGGTATTACGCTGCTGTTGTCGGCGCTCGTCCGGCATCTTGAAACCCGCTATGGCAAAGGGGATGCACGGTGATACACGTCAGAAAACTGCAAAAGCAGTTTGGCCAGGCGCATATCCTGCGCGGTATCGACTGCGATATCAAAGAGGGTGAAGTGGTCTGTATGATCGGCCCGTCCGGTTCCGGCAAGAGTACGTTTCTGCGGTGCCTCAACGGCCTGGAAGAAGCGAGCGATGGCGAGATTATCGTCGACGGCGTCAAGGTCAATGATCCCAAGGTCGATCTGAACGCGTTGCGTTCCACCATGGGCATGGTGTTTCAGCGCTTCAATCTTTTCCCGCACATGTCGGTGCTGGAAAACCTGATCATGGCACCGATGGAAGTGAAAAAACTGTCGCGCCGAGAAGCCGTTCTGGCGGCCGAAAGGCTGCTTCAGAAAGTCGGTTTGCTGGAAAAGATCGACGCTTTTCCAAATCAGTTGTCGGGGGGGCAGCAGCAACGTGTGGCAATTGCCCGCGCGCTCGCGATGGCGCCGAAAGTCATGTTGTTTGATGAACCGACCTCGGCGCTCGACCCCGAACTGGTCGGTGAGGTTCTGACGGTGATGAAGGCGTTGGCGCAAGAGGGCATGACCATGGTGGTGGTGACGCATGAAATGGGTTTTGCGCAGGAAGTGTCAGATCGAGTGTTGTTCATCGACCAGGGCGTGATCATGGAAGAGGGTCCGCCGCAGCAAGTGCTGGGTGCGCCGCGCCATGAACGTACGCGGGACTTCTTGCGCAAGGTTCTGTAGTTGCCCGGACGCCAATTGTTGCCGCTGTCCCGACGGTGGGGGAGTGCCCCGCTTCCCATCCACCGGGCTACCTCCAATACAAGAAAGGCCTGCGCATCGACAGACGCGCAGGCCTTTTTTGCATGCGGCAGCCTTACTTGATCTGGCCCAGCAGCAGGAACTCCATCAGCGCCTTCTGCACGTGCAGGCGGTTTTCGGCTTCGTCCCAGACCACGCTTTGCGGTCCGTCGATGACTTCGCCCGTGACTTCTTCGCCGCGGTGGGCGGGCAGGCAGTGCATGAACACGGCTTGGGGATCGGCGGCGGCCATCATTTCGGCGTCCACGCACCAGTCGGCGAAGGCGGCGCGGCGCTCTTCGTTTTCGGCTTCATAGCCCATGCTGGTCCACACGTCGGTGGTGACCAGGTGCGCGCCCTGGCAGGCTTCCATGGGGTCCTTGAACTGGCGCAGCACCGTGGCCGGCGGCGTGCCGATGCGCGAGGCCTCGAGCTCGTACCCGGCCGGCGTGGACACATGCAGCGTGAAGCCCAGCATTTCGGCGGCGTGCAGCCAGGTGTAGGCCATGTTGTTGGCGTCGCCCACCCAGGCCACCGTCTTGCCGGCGATGGGGCCGCGGTGTTCGATGTAGGTGAAGATGTCCGCCAGGATCTGGCAGGGGTGGAATTCGTTGGTCAGGCCGTTGATCACGGGCACGCGCGAATGCGAGGCGAAGCGCTCGATGCGGGTCTGCTCGAACGTGCGGATCATGACGATGTCGACCATGCGCGAGATGACGCGCGCGGTGTCTTCGATGGGCTCGGAGCGGCCCAGCTGCGAATCGTTGGAGGTCAGGTTGATGACCGAACCGCCCATCTGGTACATGCCGGCCTCGAACGACACGCGGGTGCGCGTGCTGGCCTTCTCGAACACCATCGCCAGCGTGCGGTCGTGCAGCGGCATGTGGGGTTCATAGCGTTTGAACTTGTCCTTGATCAGGCGCGCGCGGTCCAGCACGTAGGCGATCTCGGCGGACGAAAAGTCCTTGAACTGCAGGAAGTGCCGCAACGGGCCGTTTTGAGTCGTGGGAGGAGTCATGGTGATGTCGCAGGTCATGGGGCCCGGCCAGGCTCATGGCCCGGGCGGGACGTTGATTTTATGGTGTTTCAGCCAGGAATTCCTGGATGAGCGGAACCAGGATGGCGACGATGCGGTCGGCTTCGTCGCGGTTCAGGATCAGCGGCGGCAACATGCGGATCACGCGGTCGCGCGTGATGTTGATGAGCAGTCCGGCTTCCATGGCGCGCAGGGCCAGCACGCCGCAGGGGCGGGCCAGCTCGATGCCCAGCATCAGGCCGCGGCCGCGGATGTCGGTGACGCCCAGGGTGCCGGCCAGCGCATCGGCCAGGGCGCTTTTCAGGTGGTTGCCCACGGCGTGGGCGTTTTCCAGCAGTTTTTCGGATTCCAGTGCGTCCAGCACGGCCAGCCCGGCCGCGCAGACCAGCGGACCGCCGCCGAAGGTGGTGCCATGGCTGCCGGGCGTGAGCACGCCCGCGGCAGGTCCGGCAGCCAGCATGGCGCCGATGGGCACGCCGCCCGCCAGGCCCTTGGCCAGCGTCATGACGTCGGGGACGATATCGGCCCACTGGTGGGCGAACCACTTGCCGGTGCGGCCGATGCCGGACTGGACTTCGTCGATCATCAGCAGCCAGCCGCGCTCGGTGCACAGCCTGCGCACTTCCTGGAGATAGGCAATGTCGGAGGGACGGATGCCGCCTTCGCCTTGCAGGACCTCCAGCAGCACGGCGGCCACGCGCGGTTCGGCGTCGCCGGCGGCGCGCACCGCGTCCACGCTGTTGTACGGCACCTGAATGAAGCCCGAGGGCAGGGGCTCGAAGCCCTTGCGCGCCTTTTCGCTGCCCGTGGCCGCCAGCGTGGCCAGCGTGCGGCCATGCCAGGACGAATCCATGGTGATGATGTGGGCGTGCTTGTTGCCGCGCTGGTAGGCGTAATAGCGCGCCAGCTTGATCGCGGCCTCGTTGGCCTCGGAGCCGCTGTTGTTGAACGCGACTTCCTGCATGCCGGACAGCTGCGTCAGGCGCGTGGCCAGCGCGGTCTGCTGCGGCACTTCGTAGATGTTCGAGGTATGGATGACGCGGGCGGCCTGCTCGCTGATGGCGGCCACCAGTTTCGGATGGGCGTGGCCCAGGCAGGACACCCCGATGCCTGCCAGCGCGTCCAGGTACTTGCGGCCCTCGGCGTCCCACAGCCAGACGCCCTGGCCGTGCGTGAACGATACCGGCAGCCGGGCGTAGATATTGGCCAGAGGCGAGGTCATCGCGGATCCTCCTGTGGATGAAGCGGATTGCGCCGGGACTTAGCCGGAGTTCCCGTGGGATGCCGCCGGGGTTGGCAGCTCGTTTTCCCAGGCGAATCGCTTTTTGAAAGAGGGCAAAGGATCAATCATATACAATTCGCGGCGCAGGGCGCATGTTTGATCACGCCGAAGATCCGGCTTTCGTGAAGGGCGCGCTGTAGTGAAAGAACTCATGGCAACTCGCGTCAGACAATTCGTAATTCATGGCGTTACCGAAAGCGGTAGCCGCTTTCGCCCCAGCGATTGGGCGGAACGGCTCGCCGGCGTAATGGCACAATTCCGGCCCGCCGGCTGTGCCGGTAACCACCTCACCTATTCGCCCTATGTGCTGCCCGTCGTGATCGACGGCGTGCGCGGGATCGTGGTCGATCTGCGTTTGCGCGATCTGGAACCGCTGGCGTACAAGTTCGTGGTGGATTTCGCTCGCGACAACAACCTCAAGACGGAAGAGCGCGAAATCTAGGCTCCCACACCAAAAAAGCGCCCCGACCGGGCGCTTTTTCGTTGGAGGACGCGGCACGCCCATCGGGCGGGCGCGCCCCTACGTGCCGTAGCGGTCCAGGATCTTGCGGATATCGCGCACGCCCTGGCCGTCCGCGGTCAGCAGCGCGCGCGCGGTCACCGATTCCAGGTGGTGCTCCAGCAGGTGCAGCACGTGCTTCTCGTCGCGCGCACGCAGGCCCGCCACGATCTCCATGTGTTCGCTGACGGCGCATTCGCTCGAATGTGGCCGGCCATAAAGGGCCAGGATCAGCGAACAGCGCGACACGATCTCGTTCACGTAGCGGGCGTACACCGCATTGCCCGACAGCTCGGCCATCAGGATGTGGAACTCGCCTGACAGCCGGATGGACTCGTTGGCGCTGTTGCGCTTGCGGGCTTCCTCTTCCTGCGCCACGTGCTGTTCCAGCCGCGCGAGCCCGGCCTCGGTGACGTGCTGCAGCAGCCGGCGCGCCACGTCGCGTTCCAGGCAGCGGCGCGCCTCGAAGATGTCGTGCGCTTCTTCCAGGCTGGGGCGGGCCACCGCCGCGCCGCGGTTCGGCCGCAAATCCACCAGTCCTTCGCTGAACAGGCGCGTCAGGACGCTGCGGACGATGGTCCGGCTGACGCCGAAACGCTCGCCGATGATGTCCTCGGGCAGCTTGTCACCGGGCAGCAGGGCCTGCTCGATGATGGCTCTGCGCAAATTTTTGTATACGATTTCATTGCGGCTGACGTCTTTCTTGGCGGGCTCGTTGGCCGGCGGCGCGAGGGACTTCATCTTCTTGTTGGCTCCTATGCCTGCGCGCTTTTCAGGGTGTTGGAATGGTCCGGCAGGCGCTGCCGGCGCGCATTTTTCTCAGTGCTGGAAAGCATACTACACCCAGGGCTAAGGGTTAGCGATAGCTTGCCGCCGGGATTCTGCGGAGTACATTGGCGACATAAATCGTATACAAATTTTTATACAAAATATATTGGATTGTTCTTTAATGATCTTCTTATTTGTATACAAGTTCACAAAGGCTGATCCATGTCCGCTGTACCCCAGGCCGCCGCAACCGAGCTGTCCCTTTCCTCGCCTTACCGCCTGCTGGTGGTCAACGGCAACACCACCTCCGAGCTGACGACCAGCCTGGCCAGCCAGGCCGAGGCCTTTTACGGGGATACGGTCCGCATCCATGCGGTCACCGCGGGTTTCGGCCCCGCCTACATCGCCAGCCGCGCGGAGGCGGCCATTGCCGCCCATGCCGTGCTGGACATCGTGGAGCGGGTGGCAGGCGGGGCGCCGGACGGCGGGTTCGACGCCTGCCTGCTGGCCTGTTTCGGCGAACCCGGAATCGGCGCGGTGCGCGAACGCCTGGACCTGCCCGTGGTCGGCATGGCGGAGGCTTCCATCCTGAGCGCCATGCAGCGCGGCGACCGCTACGCCATCGTGACGGTGGGGCAGCGCTGGCCAGGCATGCTGCGCGAACAGATCCGCCAACTGGGGCTGGAGTCCCGCTGCGCCGGCATCCTGGCCCTGCCAGGCAATGCACTGGACTACGTGTCACGGTCGGCCGAGTCGGCCTTGCAGGTCAGCCGCGCGCTGGATGCCGCCGTGGCGCAGGGCGCGGACGTGGTCATCGTGGCGGGCGCCGCGCTGGCCGGCTACCTGCCCAGCCTGCCGCGCCTGCCGGCCGTGCCCATCATCGATTCCTACCGCGCTGCCCTGGCCCAGGTGTTGGCGCTGGCGTCCCTGGAGCGCGCGCAGCGGCTGTCGCTCATCCGCCCGGGCGCGCATTCCTAGTTTTTTCGTCTTACCCACCGCGCCGGGCCCGACCCCGGCGAGTTCAGACCGATACACAAGGGAGAGTTGCAGCCATGAAGACTTTGCTCAAGTGGACCGCGGGCGCCGTGATCGCGCTGTCGGCCATCACGGGGGCCAGCGCCGCCAACACGCTGAAGTGGGGCGCGGCCCGGGACCTGGATTCGCTGGATCCGTATTCCTACGGCAGCACCTTCAACCTGGCGTTCCTGAACCATGTGTACGAAGCACTGATCCGCTATGACGACAAGTTCAACATCACGCCCGCGCTGGCGGAGTCCTGGGAGACGCCTACGCCCACGGTGCTGCGCTTTCACTTGAGAAAAGGAGTGACGTTCCACAACGGCGCGCCGTTCTCGGCGGACGACGTGGTGGCGTCGATGACCCGGGTCTCGGACGAGGCCTCGCCCTTGAAGGGCAACCTGCCCGCCTTCAAGGCGGTGCGCAAGGTGGACGACTACACGGTCGATATCGAAATGACGCATCCGTATCCGCTGATGCTCAACGACCTGACCAACATCTTCATCTTCAACCGCCAATGGCTGGTGGACAACAACAGCCTGAAGCCGACCGACGCCGCCAAGAAGATCGAAGGCTATGCCACGCATAACGCCAACGGCACCGGTCCTTTCAAGCTGGAGTCGTACCGCCCGGACACGCGCACCGTGCTGGTGGTGAATCCCGGCTGGTGGGACAAGCCGCGCCACAACCTGGACCGCATCGAATTCACGCCCATTGCCTCCGCGCCCACGCGGGTGGCGGCGTTGCTGTCGGGCGACATCAATTTCACCGAGAACGCGCCGCTGCAAGACCTGGACCGGCTGCGCGCGGCGTCCAACGTCAAGGTGCTGGCCTCGACCGAGCTGCGCACCTTGTACTTCGGCTTCAACCTGGGCGACAAGCTGGTCGGCTCAAACATCACCGACAAGAATCCGCTGAAGGACTTGAAGGTGCGCCAGGCGCTGTACATGGCGCTGTCACCTGAGCTGATCCAGAAGCGCGTGATGCGCGGCCTGTCGCGCACCACGGGCGCGCTGGTGGCGCCGTCCATCCCGGGCTACGAAACCAAGCAGGAAGAACGCCTGCCGTTCGACGCCGCGCGCGCCAAGAAGCTGCTGGCCGAGGCCGGCTATCCGGACGGCTTCACGGTATCGCTGCTGTGCTCGAACGACATGTTCGTCAACGAGGAGGAAATCTGCCAGGCCGCCGCCTCCATGTGGGCGCGCATCGGGGTCAAGGCCTCGCTGGCCAGCGGTCCGCGTTCCTTGCAGAACCCCAAGCGTTCGCGCGGCGAGTTCGACATCACCATCCATGGCTGGGCCAACGAGCCGCAGATCGACGCGCTGTCCATCCTGTTGCAGGTGATGCACAGCCGCAGCGGCCCGGCCGGCGTCTTCAACTGGGGCCAGTGGGGCGATGCGGCGCTGGACGCCAGGATCGACGCGGCCGCGGCCGAGATGGACCGCTCCAAGCGGGTGCAGATGATGGCCGACGTGCTGCAGACGCTGCATGACGACGTGCGCTTCCTGCCGCTGCATCAGCAGCCGATGGCCTGGGCCGTGGGCAACAAGGTCGGCGAAGTGCTGCAGATGCCGGACAACAAGGCGCGCCTGTGGACGGTGCGCATGCAGTGAGGCCGCGGACCGCCGCCCGCCGGCGGTCCTGGGATTGACAGAGGTCTGAAGGGGAGCCGCACATGCTGGCGTTCATAGTAAGAAGGGTCTTCAACGCGGTCGGCGTCATGCTGGCGGTGGCGCTGCTGGCCTTCGTGATTTTCCGGTTCGTCGGCGACCCCGTCGACATGATGCTCAACGAGCAGGCCTCGCAGACGCAGCGCGACGAACTGCGCGAACGCCTGGGGCTGAACGCCTCGGTGGGCATGCAGTTCGTGCACTTCGTGACCAACGCGGCGCAAGGCGAGTTCGGCATTTCCTACCGCAACCAGCAGGACGTGTTCGCGTTGGTGGCCGAACGCTTTCCGGCCACGTTCGAACTGGTCCTGATGGCGACCTTGCTGTCGCTGGTCATTGGCGTGCCGGCGGGCGTGCTGACCGCCATCTACCGCAAGTCGCGCCTGGCGCAGGCGCTGCAGTTCGTTTCCATCCTGGGCATTTCGCTGCCTAGCTTCGTGGTGGGGATCATGCTGATCCTGATTTTCTCGGTGCAGCTGGGCTGGCTGCCCGGCTTCGGGCGCGGCGACACGGTGAAGATCGGCTGGTGGACCACCGGGCTGCTCACCCCTTCGGGGCGCGCCGCGCTGGTGCTGCCGTCGATCACGCTGGCGCTGTTCCAGATCACGCTGATCATGCGCCTGGTGCGGGCCGAGATGCTGGAGACGCTGCGCACCGAGTTCATCAAGTTCGCCCGCGCGCGCGGCCTGCCGGACCGGGTGGTGCATTTCCGGCTGGCGCTGCGCAACTGCCTGATGCCGGTGATTACCGTGACCGGCATGCAGATCGGCAACCTGATCGCCTTCGCGCTGATCACCGAAACGGTCTTCCAGTGGCCCGGCATGGGGCTGCTGTTCATTCAATCGGTCATGTTCGTGGACATCCCCGTCATGGCCGCCTATCTGGTGATCGTGTCCTTCATCTTCGTGGCGCTGAACACCTTGGTGGACATGATGTACGGCGTGGTGGATCCGCGCCTGCGCAGCCAGCACGTCAAGGGGGGCGCCAATGCTCACTAAACCATTTTCGACGACGGGGCAGGGCCGCTTCGCGCGCTTTCTGCGAAGCGACCTGTGGTGGAGCCTGCGGCAGGACTACATGGCCATGGGGGCAGGCATCGTACTGTTGGCCGTGGTGTTGCTGGCGGTGTTCGCGCCCTGGATCGCGCCGCAGAATCCCTACGACCTGGCGCAGCTGGACCTGCTGAACGCCGAGCTGCCGCCAGTCTGGGAGGCCGGCTCGGATCCGCAGTTCCTGCTGGGCACGGACACGCAGGGCCGCGATGTCTGGTCCGCCATCCTGTACGGCTCGCGGATGTCGCTGGTGATCGGGCTGGCCACGGTGGTGCTGTCCCTGGCCATCGGCCTGCTGGTGGGGCTGGCGGCCGGCTACTTCGGCGGCTGGGTCGACAACGCGCTGATGCGCCTGGGCGACACGCTGTTGAGCATCCCGACCATCCTGGTCGCGATCCTGGTGACGGCGGTGTTCCGCCAGCTGCTGCCGCCGGGCTTGCGGGAAACGCTGTCGGCCGTGATTTTGATCCTGGCTATTTCCATGACCAACTGGGTGCAGTACGCCCGCACGGTGCGGGCCTCGGCCCTGGTGGAACGCGGCAAGGAATACGTGCAGGCGGCGCGACTGATACGGGTGAGTTCGCTGCGCATCATGCTGACGCACATCCTGCCCAACACGCTGACGCCGGTCATGGTGACGGCCACCCTGAACCTGGGCCTGGCGATTCTGATCGAGGCCACGCTCAGCTTCCTGGGCGTGGGCATGCCGCCCACCGAGCCCTCGCTGGGCACGTTGATCCGCCTGGGCAACCAGTTCCTGTTTTCGGGGCAGTGGTGGGTGGTGGTGTTTCCCGCGCTGTACCTGAGCCTGATCGTGCTGGTGGTGAACCTGCTGGGCGACTGGCTGCGCGACGCCCTGAATCCCCGTTTGCGCTGAATGCAAACCGACAAGAGTAGAAACATGGAAAACGCAACGCTGTATACCCAAGTCCGTCCCGCAGGCGGCGAGATGACCTCCGTGCTGGTGCGCGATGGCCGCATCCAGGCGCTGGGTGGACCGGCGCCGGCCGGGGTGCAGGTCGTGGACGGGGGCGGGGCGCTGATGCTGCCGGGCCTGATCGACGCCCACGCCCACCTGGATAAAACCATGTACGGCATGCCCTGGTACCGCAACGAAGTCGGGCCGCGCCTGATCGACAAGATCGAGAACGAGCGCACCGAGAAGAAGCGCCTGGGCATCGATCCGTACCGCCAGTCGGCCCGCCAGCTGGTGATGTCGATCGGCGACGGCACCAGCCATATCCGCAGCCATGTGGACGTGGACACGGACATCGGGCTGGGTGCGATCGAAGGCGTGATGCGCGCGCGCGAACAGTACCGCGACCAGATCGACGTGGAGATCGTTGCCTTCCCGCAGAGCGGGCTGCTGATCCGTCCCGGCACGCTGGAACTGATGGACGAGGCCCTGCGCATGGGCGCGGAAGTCGTCGGCGGACTGGACCCGGCCGGCATGGACCGCGATCCCAAGGGGCACCTGGACGCCATCTTCGGCCTGGCTCAGCGGCATGGCAAGCCCATCGATATCCATCTGCACGAGGCCGGCGAACTGGGTGCATTCTCGATGCAGATGACCATAGACCGCGTGCTGGCGCTGGGCATGCAGGGCAAGGTCACCTTGTCGCATTCCTTCTGCCTGGGTATGCCGGACACTTACGCAGTGCAGGCATTGACCGAAGGCTTGCTGAAGGCTGGCGTGCACATCATGACCACGGGCTCGGCTTCGCGGCCGGTGCCCAATGTGGCGAAGCTGCATGCGGCCGGCGTCACGGTCTGCACGGGCAACGACGGCATGCGCGACACCTGGGGTCCCTACGGCAAGCCCGACATGCTGGAGCGGACCATGCTGGTGGGACTGCGCAACAACTTCCGCCGCGACGACGAGCTGGATCTGGCGCTGCACGTGGCCACCTATGGCAATGCGCAGGTCATGGGCGTGTCCGACTACGGCCTGGCGCCAGGCTGCCACGCCGACTTCGTGCTGGTGGACGCGGAGACAGTGGCCGAAGCGATCGTTTCGCGCCCGCCGCGCAAGCTGGTGGTCAAGGGCGGGCGCGTGGTCGCGCGCGACGGCCGCGCGCTGGCGGAGGCGCCGTGATGAGCGCGCCGCAAGGTCCTGTCCTGCTGACCGCCCGCTGGGTGGTGGGCCACGAGAACGGCCGCCATTACCTGTACGAGAACGGCGAGGTGGTGTTCGAGGGCGATCGCATCGTCTACGTCGGCCACCGCTACCCGGGGCAGGTCGCGCAGCGCCGCGACTATGGCCGGGCGCTGATCGGCCCGGGCTTCGTGGACCTGGACGCGCTGTCCGACCTGGACACGACCATCCTGGGCTTCGACAATTCGCCCGCGTGGAAGAAGGGCCGCATCTGGCCCGAGAGCTATATGAAGCGGGGGCCGTACGAGATGTACACGGCCCCCGAGCTGGCGTTCCAGAAGCGCTACGCCTTCGCCCAGCTGATACGCAACGGCATCACGACGGCGCTGCCGATCGCGTCGCTGTTCTACCGGGTGTGGGGCGAGACCCGCGATGAATTCCTGTCGGCGGCCAATGCGGCCGGCGAACTGGGCCTGCGCGTCTACCTGGGGCCGGCCTATCGCAGCGGCCACACCTACGTGGACGCTGCGGGCAAGATCCGCTGCCACTACGACGAGGCGCGCGGCATGGCGGGGCTGGCCGAGGCCCTGGCTTTCTGCGACGAGATCGAAGGCCGCCACAACGGCCGGGTGCGCGCCATGCTGTCGCCCGACCGCATCGAAACCTGCACGCCGGCGCTGCTGCGCGCCTCCGCGGCCGCGGCGCGCGAACGGGACATTCCCATCCGGCTGCATTGCTGCCAGTCGCGCCTGGAGTACGACCTGGTGCTGGAACAGCACGGCATGAGCCCGCCGGAATGGCTGCAAAGCTTGGGTTTCCTGTCCGAGCGCGCCTTGCTGCCGCATGGCACTTATGTGTCGGGTTCGCGCCATATCGACCGGCCCGGGCGCGACCTGGAGATCATCCGCGACGCCGGCGCGAGCATCGTGCATTGCCCGCTGGTGTCGGGACGCCATGGCGCGACGCTGGAATCGTTCGCGCGCTACCGCAAGCTGGGCGTGAACATCGGCATGGGCACGGACACCTGGCCGCCGGACATGGTGCTGAACATGCAGGTGGGCATGATGCTGTGCCGCGTGGCCGATGGCTCGACCGAGGCGGTCCGTTCCGAGGACTACTACGACGCCGCCACGGTGGGCGGGGCCGATGCACTGGGCCGCCCGGACCTGGGCCGATTGGCCGTGGGCGCCAAGGCCGACATCGTGGTGTTCGATTTTTCGCACGACCGCAACGGCCAGCTGATCGACCCGATACAGACCTTGATGGTGAGCGGCAGCGGGCGCGACGTGTCGCAAGTCGTGATCGACGGCCGTTTCGTCATGGTGGACGGGCGTATCCCCGGCTTCGACGCGCGCCTGGCGCAAGAGCAGGCGCAGACGCAATTCGACGGCCTGGTGGCGCGCTACCCCGACCGCACCTGGGGCCATCCGCCGGCCGAGCAGATTTTCTCCTCCAGCTATCCGCGTCCCGCAAGGAGCCCGTCATGATGGCCATCGTACCCAACACCACGCAGCCGCCGGCTGCGGCCAACGTTGCGCCGACCCTGTCCGTGCGCGGCCTGTCGGTCGAATTCCCCACGCGCCACGGCGTCCTGGTCGCCACGCGCGACATCAGTTTCGACATCCAGCCGGGCGAGATCCTGGGCATGGTCGGCGAATCCGGCGCGGGCAAATCGCTGACCGGCATGGCGGTGATCGGCCTGCTGGAGCCGCCCGGGCGGCTGGGCGGCGGCGAGATCCATTTAGCGGGCAGGCGCATCGACAACCTGCCGCCCAAGGCGCGCCAGCGCCTGCGCGGCAAGGAGATCGGCGCGATCTTCCAGGATCCGCTGACCAGCCTGCATCCGCTGTTCACGGTGGGCGACCAGTTGGTCGAGACGATCCGCCACCACGACAAGGTCTCGGCTCAGGCGGCGCGCCAGCGGGCGCTGGAGTTGCTGCTGGCAGTGGGCATCCCGGCGGCGGACAAGCGTATCGACCACTATCCGCACCAGTTCTCCGGCGGCATGCGCCAGCGCGTGGTGATCGCGTTGGCCCTGGCGGCCCGCCCGGCGCTCATCATCGCCGACGAGCCCACCACGGCGCTGGACGTGTCGGTGCAGGCGCAGATCACGGCGCTGTTGCGCAGGCTTTGCCGCGAGCAGGGCACCTCGGTGCTGCTGGTGACGCACGACATGGGCGTGATCGCGGAAACCGCGGACCGCGTGGCGGTGATGTACGCGGGCCGCATCGTCGAGATCGGACCGGTGCTGGAGGTGCTGCGCCGGCCTGGCCATCCTTACACGCAAGGCCTGATGAACGCCATTCCCGGCTTGCGCCAGCGCGCGGCCCGGCTGAACCAGATCGACGGCGCCATGCCGCGCCTGCACGCCATGCCCGAGGGCTGCGCGTTCCATCCGCGCTGCGCCATGGCGGGACCGCGCTGCGGCCAGCAGCGCCCGCCGCTGGCCGCATCCCCGGCCGGCGCCACTATCAGCGCCTGCTGGCTGCATCAAGGAGGAGTCGCTCATGCCGCGTAACGATGATGTGCTGTTGCGGGCCGAAGACCTGGCCTGTTGGTTCGATGTGTCGCCGCCCTGGCTGGAACGCACCTTGTCGCGCCAGCCCGAGCAGACGCTGAAGGCGGTGGATGGCGTGTCGCTGTCGGTGCCGCGCGGAACGACGCTGAGCATCGTGGGCGAATCCGGCTGCGGCAAGTCGACGCTGGCCAAGCTGCTGGTGGGCCTGGTGGCGCCGACGCACGGAACGCTGCGCTACGGGCGCAACCGCAAGGGCGGGGAGCTGCATCCGCAGATGATCTTCCAAGATCCGTACGCCAGCCTGAATCCGCGCTGGCGCGTGGGCAATATCGTGGCCGAGCCGATCACGACGCTGGGCCTGCGCGCCTCGCCGGCGGAAACGCGGCGGCGCGTGGACGAGCTGCTGGAACTGGTGGGCCTGTCCGCGAACGATGCCGGCCGCTTTCCGCATGAGTTCTCGGGCGGGCAACGCCAGCGCATCTCGATCGCGCGGGCGCTGGCGACGGAGGCGGAATTCCTGGTGTGCGACGAACCGACCTCGGCGCTGGATGTGTCGGTGCAGGCGCAGATCCTGAACCTGATGGGGGATCTGCAGAAGGAGTTCGGGCTGACCTATGTCTTCATCAGCCACAACCTGTCGGTGGTGCGGCACGTGTCGGACAGCGTGGCGGTGATGTACCTGGGACGCATCGTGGAGCAGGCGCCCGCCGATCAGTTGTTCGATGCGCCACGGCATCCGTATACGCGGATGCTGCTGGACACGATTCCGGACCTGGACGATCCGCGGCGGGATCGGGAGCCGATGGGGGGAGAGGTGCCGAATCCTATTTCGCCGCCGTCGGGGTGTACGTTTCATCCTCGGTGTTCGATGGCGCGGGAGCAGTGCAAGGTGGAGGCGCCGGTAGTTGCCAGCGTTGGCGGACGTCAGCTGCGGTGTCATGCAGTGACTTGGGATGTGGTTCAGGCGGCGTGAATTTTTTCGGCTTGATGGTCTTGGTTCTTAAGGCGCCAGCCGCGCCGTGGGCCTGGGGCG
>Ga0075032_1000601_pt1 | contig 18194 bp, 12 predicted proteins | sample SynthPrep_1_END__FD_71386 | JGI IMG/M metagenome (GOLD analysis project Ga0075032, IMG submission 71386) | Synthetic microbial communities from Ohio, USA - SynthPrep_1_END_DS7_MetaG | ecosystem: Engineered > Bioreactor > Aerobic > Activated sludge | place: USA: Ohio, Columbus | collected 2014-04-10
GCCCTGGCGCTCACCCTGGATCAGCGGATCGGTGCCGTTGAGGTAGTTGCGGTTGAAGTAGTAGTTGCGCAGGTTCAGCGAGACCTTGGCGTCCTCGACGAAACCGGCAGCGTGGGTTGTGGTTGGCAGAACCAGGGCCAGGGCCGTGCTGCCGAGCAGAGCCAGGGGAAGAGTGTTGCGTGCGGTCATTGTTGTTGTGCTCCCAGTTTTTGAACGAACCATCCCCTGCCGGCCTGCTCTGGGCCTGCATGACGGGAATGTTGTGGTTGCCCCTTCGGGGCGATGGACCGGCCGAGCGAGACCGATCATTGCCGGGGGCTGGGTCAGCCTCCGGCGAATCCGGTTCTATGACATACGAAGAGGGGGGCTGCCGCGTGACTCGGCTGCTGCTGCGCAGGGGGAGAGGCGAGGTCGATCATGTTCTTGGCCCTGATTCTTGTTGTTATCGATGTTATATGTCGTCATACAACTTGCCAGATTATCCGCAGCCTTTTCTCTTCTTGTCAACGTGTGGCTAGACGAAAGTCGCAACGACTGGTCGGCTACCAGGCCCTGAACCCGGGGGATTCTGGTCGGGATTGGTTCTCTGGTGTTGAGTCGCAAGCCGTCTGGTATCGGTGTTGTTGTGTGATAACGTATGACGATTCATGCGTTATCACGTGGAGAATCCATGCCTCACTGCCTGATCGAAGCTGCCCATGAGGTGGGTCGGTTGATAGCGCCACAGGATCTGCTGCGCCTGGTTCACGACCAGGCGGCAGACAGCGGTCTGTTTCAACCGGGTGAGGTCAAGGTTCGCCTCAGCCTGTACGAGCACCACTGCGTAGGGGGCGAGCCAGGGCTGTTCGTGCACCTGATCTTTTATGTCCTGGCCGGACGCAGTGATGTGGACAAGCGTGCCCTGTCCAGACGCATCGTGCGGGCGCTGGTGGATCGTTTGCCACAGGTGCCGGCCATATCGCTGGATGTGCGCGACATCCAGCGGGAGGTCTTCAGTAACCGACGCAACTGTCGGGAGGACTAATCGGACTCCAGCAGGCGTGGCCCTGCACCCTGGCTGGCCAGTTCATCGGCCGGGTTGCGCAGTGGGCAGTCCTGCATCGACAGGCAGCCACAACCGATGCAGCCGGTGAGCTGGTCGCGCAGCCGCGTCAGTTGTTCAATACGGGCGTCGAGATCGCGCTGCCATTGCGCTGACAACTGCTGCCAATCCGCCGCTGTCGGCAGATGATCGTTGGGCAGGGCGCTCAACGCCACGCCGATGTCGGCCAGCGGAATGCCCAGACGCTGAGCCACCTTGATGATTGCCACGCGACGCAGCACATCGCGTCGATACTGCCGCTGATTGCCGGCGTTGCGCTGGCTGTGGATCAGCCCCTTGGCTTCGTAGAAATGCAGCGTGGAGACCGCCACGCCGCTGCGTTCGGCGACCTGGCCGACACTCAGCGGGCGTTCGTGGAACGCGCAGTGCGCCGATCCGGACATGAAGAATCCCCTTGACCTCAAGTTAAGTTGAGGTTTTACCCTCGCTGGCCTCGATAGACAACACCGGGGGTTCCCATGCAGGATCGCATTCGATTGGTACTGGTCTATGGCAGTGTGTGTGAAGAGCGCTTCTGCGATCAGGTCGTGGCCTGGGCGCGCGAGCAGATCGAGCAGCGCAGCGAATTCGAGCTGAGTCTGGTCGATCCGGCCCGGATGTTCCGCCAGCCTGGCGAGACGCCAGAAGCTGCGCAGCAGCGCCACCAGTCGCAGCAGCAACTGTTGCGGGCCGAGGCTTTTCTGATCGTCACGCCGGAGTACAACCACGGTTATCCGGCGGCGCTCAAGCAGTTCATCGACGAAGTGCCAGCCTCCTGGGAGGCGCGCCCGGTGGGCTTCGTCAGCTATGGCGGGGTATCCGGCGGGCTACGGGCGGTGGAGCAACTGCGTCAGGTACTGGCGGAGCTGCACGCCATGACGGTGCGCGGCTCGGTGAGCTTCACCAACGCCTGGGAGCAGTTTGACGAGCAGAGGCGCCTGACTGAGCCGCGTCGCGCCAACTCGGCCATGGCCCATATGTTGGTGCAATTGAACTGGTGGGCGCAGACGCTGCGTGCCGGGCGCGAGCGTGTGCCATACGAGCGGATCAGAGGATGATGCGCTTGCGTCAGCGAGCCACTGCGGTAAAGCTGGTGAACCACTCCTTTGCTGGACGACATTATGCAACTGGCCGCTCCGATTCCCATTCTGCGCAGCTTCGACGAGGCCCGAGCGCGGGCGTTCTATATCGATTATCTGGGCTTCATCGAGGACTGGTCGCACCGCTTCGAGCCGACTCTGCCGTTGTACCTGCAACTGTCGCGAGGCGACTGCGTGCTCCATGTGTCCGAGCATCATGGCGACTGTTGCCCGGGCGCGGCGTTGCGAATCTTCTGTGACGATCTGGAGGAGCTGTTGCGAGAGCTGCGTAGCAAGGACTACGGCTTTGCCCGACCGGATATCGTGACGCAGCCCTGGGGCCGTGATCTGGCGCTGACCGATCCATTCGGCAATCGGCTGATCTTTACCGACGTGCGCTGAAGGGGAGGGCGGGGGAAACCCGCCACGGCTGATCTGGCGGGTTGCACCCGCCCCGCGCAGGGGCACTGACGACGTAGCCCGGGTGCAATCCCGGAGCCTCACAGCTCCCGGCTTGCACCCGGGCTACCTGGAGCGCTCAACCGCGGTAGTAACGCTGCGGCACGAACGGTGTCCTGGCCACTTTCATCGCTACGCGCTTGCCGCGCACCACGGCCCAGACGTCGCTGTCGATGGCGGTGTGGCTGGCATTGACGTAGCCCATTGCCACCGGCGCGCCGAGGGTCGGGCCGAAGCCGCCACTGCTCACCTGGCCGATCACGGTGCCGCCTGCGTCGACGATTTCCGCGCCTTCACGTACCGGCACGCGCTCCTGCGGCAGCAGGCCGACGCGCTTGCGCGCCACGCCTTTGTGCTGTTGCTCGAGCACGCGCTCGGCGCCGGGGAAGTTGCCGGCACGTTCGCCTCCTTCGCGGCGTACCTTGGAGATGGCCCACAGCAGGCTGGCTTCGATCGGCGTAGTGGCGCTGCTCATGTCGTGGCCATACAGGCACAGGCCGGCTTCCAGGCGCAGCGAGTCGCGCGCGCCCAGGCCGATGGCCTGGACTTCCACTTCGGCCAGCAGGCTGCGCGCCAGGGCTTCGGCCTGGTCGACGGCGACGGATATCTCGAAACCGTCTTCGCCGGTGTAGCCACTGCGGCTGACGATGCACTCGCTGCCCAGCAGGCGTACGCGAGCGACCTGCATGAAGGTCATCTGGCTCACTTGCGGCGCCAGACGGGCCAGCACCTCGACCGCCTTGGGGCCCTGCAGGGCGAGCAGGGCGCGTTCCTCGAACAGGCACTCGATCCGGCACTGCTCGCCGATGTGCTTGCTCAGGTGGGCCAGATCCTGATCCTTGCAGGCGGCGTTGACCACCAGGTACAGAGTGTCGTCACCCAGGTTGGCGACCATCAGGTCGTCGAGGATGCCGCCCTGGGCGTCGGTGAACATGGCGTAGCGCTGCAGACCCACCGGCAGGTCGATGATATCCACCGGCACCAGGGTTTCCAGGGCGCGCGCCGCATTCTCGCCACGCAGCAGGATCTGGCCCATGTGCGAGACGTCGAACAGGCCGGCGGCGGCGCGGGTGTGCAGGTGTTCCTTCATCACGCCCAGCGGGTACTGTACGGGCATGTCATAGCCGGCGAAGGGCACCATGCGTGCGCCGAGTTCGAGGTGCAGGGCGTGCAGCGGAGTCTTGGCGAGGGTTTCAGTGGTCATGTCGATATCCTGTTGGGTGCGCCGCGCGCACCGGTTGGGGCCGCAGCGCAGCCCGTCGTTCGTCGGGTGTCAGTCAGCGTAGACCGGGAAAGTGGCGCACAGGTCGGCAACCTGGCCGCGTACGCGCTCGACCACGGCCGGGTTTTCCAGGTCGTCTAGGATGTCGCAGATCCAGCCGGCCAGGGTGCGGCATTCGCCTTCCTTGAAGCCGCGTGTGGTCACTGCCGGTGTACCGATACGGATGCCGGAGGTGACGAACGGCGACTGTGGGTCGTTCGGCACGGCATTCTTGTTCACCGTGATGTGCGCCGCGCCCAGCGCCGCGTCTGCGGCCTTGCCGGTCAGACCCTGCTTGACCAGGCTGATCAGCATCAGGTGGTTGTCGGTACCGCCGGAGACCACGTCATAGCCGCGCTGTACGAACACCTCGGCCATGGCGCGTGCGTTGTCGATCACCTGTTGCTGGTAAGTCTTGAAGCCTGGCTCCAGTGCTTCCTTGAAACACACCGCCTTGGCCGCGATCACGTGCATCAGCGGGCCGCCCTGGGCGCCGGGGAATACGGCGGAGTTGAGCTTCTTCTCGATCTCCTCGTTCTTGCGCGCGAGGATCAGGCCGCCACGCGGGCCGCGCAGAGTCTTGTGGGTGGTGGTGGTGACCACATCGGCGAAGGGCACCGGATTCGGATACAGGCCGGCTGCAACCAGGCCGGCGACGTGGGCCATGTCGACGAACAGCAGTGCCCCGACCTTGTCGGCGATGGCACGGAAACGGGCGAAGTCCAGCACGCGCGAATAGGCCGAGAAGCCGGCGACGATCATCTTCGGCTTGTGCTCGACTGCCAGGCGCTCGACTTCGTCGTAGTCGATCAGGCCGTTTTCGTCGATGCCGTACTGCACGGCGTTGTACAGCTTGCCCGAGGACGACACCCTGGCGCCGTGGGTCAGGTGACCACCGTGGGCCAGGCTCATGCCGAGGATGGTATCGCCAGCGTTGAGCAATGCCAGGTAGACAGCACTGTTGGCCGAGGAGCCGGAGTGTGGCTGGACGTTGGCATAGTCGGCGCCGAACAGTTGTCTGGCGCGTTCGATGGCCAGCGCCTCGACCTTGTCCACATGCTCGCAGCCACCGTAGTAACGCTTGCCCGGATAGCCTTCGGCGTACTTGTTGGTCAGGCCGCTGCCTTGCGCCTGCATTACGCGCTGGCTGCAGTAGTTTTCCGAGGCGATCAGCTCGATATGGTCTTCCTGGCGCTGTTCCTCGGCCTGGATCGCAGCGAGCAGCGCATCGTCATAGCCCTGCAGTTGGTCATGCTTGCTGAACATGGTGAGGCCCTCTTTATCGTTTTTCTCGGGATGAAGCTCGCCCGCCCCGATCCGGGGTGAGCCGAAAGAAACCGGATTGATGTAGCCCGGATGCAATCCGGGGAAGCTGTCAAAAGCTTCCGGGTTGCATCCGGGCCACGGGGTGGCGCTTACGCGTCCTGATACGCCTCGATGGAGGGGCAGGCGCAGACCAGGTTGCGGTCGCCGTAGACGTTGTCCACGCGGCCCACCGGCGGCCAGTACTTGGCCTCGATCAGGCTCGCTACCGGGTACACGGCCTGCTCGCGGCTGTAGGCGTGGTGCCAGTCGCCAACCAGTTCGGCCGCGGTGTGCGGGGCGTTCTTCAGCGGGTTGTCGTCCTTGTCCAGACGACCCTGCTCGACCGCACGAATTTCCTCGCGGATGGCGATCATGGCGTCGCAGAAGCGATCCAGCTCTTCCCTGGACTCGCTTTCGGTCGGCTCGATCATCAGGGTACCGGCCACCGGGAAGGACATGGTCGGGGCATGGAAGCCGAAGTCGATCAGGCGCTTGGCCACGTCGTCCACGCTGATGCCGCTGGTCTCCTTGAGCGGGCGGATGTCGAGGATGCACTCGTGCGCCACCAGGCCGCCTTCACCGGAGTACAGAACCGGGTAGTGTTCTTCCAGGCGACGGGCGATGTAGTTGGCGTTGAGGATGGCCATCTGCGAAGCACGCTTGAGGCCGTTGCCACCCATCATGGTGATGTACATCCAGGTGATCGGCAGGATGCTGGCGCTGCCGAACGGTGCCGCGCTGACAGCACCGCTCTTGCGAGTCATGTGGCCATGGCCGGGCAGGAAAGGCGCCAGGTGCGACTTGACGCCGATCGGGCCGACGCCCGGGCCGCCGCCGCCGTGCGGGATGCAGAAGGTCTTGTGCAGGTTCAGGTGCGAGACGTCGCCGCCGAACTGACCCGGGGCGCACAGGCCGACCATGGCGTTCATGTTGGCGCCGTCGATGTAGACCTGGCCACCGTTGTCGTGAATGATCTGGCAGATCTCGCGGATGCCTTCCTCGAACACGCCGTGGGTGGACGGGTAGGTGATCATGATCGCAGCCAGGCGATCCCTGTGCTCTTCGGCCTTGGCCTTGAGGTCGGCGATATCGACGTTGCCACGGGCGTCACAGGCGGTCACCACCACGCGCATGCCGGCCATGGAGGCGGTCGCCGGGTTGGTGCCGTGGGCCGATTGCGGGATCAGGCAGATGTCACGCTGATCGTCGCCACGGCTCAAGTGGTAGGCGCGGATCGCCAGCAGGCCGGCGTACTCGCCCTGGGAGCCGGCGTTGGGCTGCAGCGACACGGCGTCGTAGCCGGTGGCGGCGCAGAGCATGGCTTCCAGCTCGCTGGTCAACTGGGTGTAACCCGCGGCCTGCTCGACCGGTGCGAACGGGTGCAGGTTGCCGAATTCCGGCCAGGTCACCGGGATCATCTCGCTGGCGGCGTTGAGCTTCATGGTGCAGGAACCCAGCGGGATCATGCTGCGATCCAGAGCCAGATCCTTGTCAGCCAGCTTGCGCAGGTAGCGCATCAGCTCGGTTTCGCTGTGGTAACGGTTGAACACCTCGTGCTGCAGGATCGCCGACTGGCGCAGCAGGTTCTCTGGCAGGCGGCTGGCGATCTGCGCGGCCAGGTCGCTGACGGCAGGGACGGCCTGGTCAGCGGCGAACAGGTTCAGCAGCGCCGTGACAGCCGCTTCGTCGGTGGTTTCGTCCAGCGACAGACCCAGGCGCTCGGTGTCGATCTCGCGCAGGTTGATGCCGGCGGCGCGGGCCTTGGCATGCAGCTCGGCGGTCTTGGCACCGGTCTTGATGCTCAGCGTGTCGAAGAAGTGCTGCTGCTCGACGCTGTGGCCCAGCTTGGTCAGGCCCAGGGCGAGAATGGCGGTGAAACCGTGCACGCGCTGAGCGATGGCAGTCAGGCCTTTCGGGCCGTGGTAGACGGCGTACATGCTGGCGATGTTGGCCAGCAGCACTTGCGCTGTACAGATGTTGCTGGTGGCCTTCTCGCGGCGGATATGCTGCTCGCGGGTCTGCATGGCCAGGCGCAGGGCCGGCTTGCCGAAACGGTCGACCGACATGCCGACCAGGCGACCCGGCATGTCGCGCTTGAACGCGTCGCGGGTGGCGAAGTAGGCCGCGTGCGGGCCACCGAAGCCCAGCGGCACACCGAAGCGCTGGGCGCTGCCCAGGGCGACGTCGGCGCCGAATTCGCCCGGCGGGGTGAGCAGGGTCAGGGCCAGCAGGTCGGCCGCGACAGCGACCAGGGCGTTGGCGGCGTGGAAACGCTCTACCAGGGCACGGTAGTCGAAGATGTCGCCGTTGCTCGCCGGGTACTGCAGCAGTGCGCCGAAGTAGACGCTGGCGTCGCTGATGGCAGCTTCGTCGCCAACTTCGACTTCGATGCCCAGTGGCTCGGCGCGAGTGCGCAGCACATCGAGGGTCTGCGGGTGGCAGTGGTGGGAGGCGAAGAAGGTGTTGCTGGCCTTGTTCTTCGACAGGCGCTTGCAGAAGGTCATGGCTTCGGCAGCGGCAGTGGCTTCGTCCAGCAGCGAGGCGTTGGCGATCTGCATGCCGGTGAGGTCACTGATCAGGGTCTGGAAGTTCAGCAGTGCTTCCAGGCGACCCTGGGAAATCTCCGGCTGGTACGGGGTGTAGGCGGTGTACCAGGCCGGGTTTTCCAGCAGGTTGCGCAGGATCGGGCTCGGTGTATGGGTGCCGTAGTAACCCTGGCCGATGAAGTTCCTGAACTGCTGGTTCTTGGCGGCAATGGCCTTGATCCTGGTCAGGGCGTCGGCTTCCGACAGGCCCGGCTGTTCGCCGAGGATACTGGTGCCCTTGATGGTCTCGGGGATCACGCTGTTGGTCAGGGCGTCTACCGAGTCGTAGCCGAGCAGCTGCAGCATGGCTGCGGTGTCGGCGTCGCGCGGGCCGATGTGGCGGGCGATGAATTCGTTCCGGGTATCGAGCTTGGTCATGGCGGTCACTCAGGCGTCGGCGTTGGCGTTCAACAGACGATCATAGCCTGCCTTGTCCAGCAGGTCGGCGAGGACGGCGTTGTCGGCCAGGCGCATGCGGAAGAACCAGGCCTTGTCCAGGGGCGACTCGTTGACCAGTTCCGGGCTGCCTTCAAGGTCGCCGTTGACTTCGACGATCTCGCCGTCCAGCGGCATGACGATATTGCTGGCGGCCTTCACCGACTCCAGCACGGCCACTTCCTCGCCCTGGGCGTAGGATTTGGCTTCCGGCAGTTGCACGTACACCACGTCGCCAAGCGCGTCCTGGGCGTAATGGGTGATACCGACGGTCACCAGACCATCATTGTCCAGACGCAGCCATTCGTGATCGGCGGTGAAGCGCAACTCGCTCATGTGAACTCCTCAAGGGGTGATGGCGCCCGCTTCTAGGTGGCGGGCAGGATTTGGCAAAGCCTTAGCAATGCCGGTGCCAATGTATTAAATTTCAATAAAAACAATGACTTATGTATTTTTCGGGAGGTTGTGGGCAATTTGCTGTAACGTTATCGTTACGAATGCGCATGTCGTTTTTGAAAAAGTCGAAGTCGCACGAGGCTGAGCGCGGGTTGTAGAGGGTTGTTTCGGTATCGTTACGGTGTCACGATATCGATACGATCCGTTGTCGGAACCGCCTGGCGGTGGCATGGGTCGGTATAGAGTCGATCACCGCAAAGGAGGTTTTGCACCCATGAGACACTTGATTCCCCTGGCATTTGCACTACTTGGCGCCACCAGCCTGCAGGCCAGCGAAACGGTCAGCGTGACGATCGCGCAGGCCACCGAGAATGGCCCTGGTGCGCCGCTGGGCACCGTGACCATCAGCCAGTCCGCCTATGGCCTGGTGTTCACGCCGCAACTCAACGGGCTGGAGCCGGGGCTGCACGGCTTTCATGTCCACGCCAACGCCAGTTGCGATGCGGCCGAGGTCAACGGCAAGCTGACCCCTGCCGGTGCAGCCGGTGGCCACTGGGATCCGGACAAGACCGGTCGTCATGGTTTCCCCTGGGAAGACAACGCCCACCTCGGTGATCTGCCCGCGCTCCATGTGGCCGAAGATGGCAGCGCCGGCCAGCCGGTGCTGGCGCCGCGTCTGAAACGACTGGAGGATCTCGACGGCCGCGCCCTGATGATCCATGCCGGTGCCGACAACCACTCCGACCATCCTCAGCCACTTGGTGGAGGGGGCGCGCGCGTGGCCTGTGGAGTGATCAAGGTCGCCAACGTCACCGCCTCGATCTGACGGAGCGCTACCGGGTGTAGCGGCTACTGCGCAGCAGTATCAGCGGTCGCCCGGTATCCCGTACTTCTTCAGACGCTTGGCAATGGCGGTGTGGGACGTGCCCAGGCGCGCAGCCAACTGGCGGCTGGATGGGTGATTCTCGTAGAGCTTCTCCAGCAACGCCTTCTCATAGTTCTCCATGGCCTGTTCCAGGCTCACCACGCCCCCTTCGGCCTTCGGCGCCACTTCGGTGCCGGCGATATCCAGGTCGTCCATCTCCACCCAGTTGCTGTCGCAGATGGCGGCGGCGCGGAAGATCACGTTCTGCAACTGGCGTACGTTGCCCGGCCAGCGCCCGGCCAGCAACGCCGGGAAGGTCGCAGGTGCCAGGCGGCAGGGCAGGCGTTGGATCTGCGCGCAGGCCTGAGCCATGAAGTGCTGGGCCAGCAGCAGGATGTCCTGACCGCGCTCGCGCAGCGGCGGCACTTCCAGGTTGAGCACATTGAGGCGGTAGAACAGGTCTTCGCGGAAGCTGCCCTGGGCGACCATCAGCTCCAGGTCACGGTGGGTAGCGCTGAGGATGCGCACGTCCACCTTCACCTCGCGGTCGCCGCCCACGCGGCGGAAGCTGCCGTCACTGAGAAAACGCAGCAACTTGGCCTGCAGGTAGGGTGACATCTCGCCGATTTCGTCGAGAAACACCGTGCCCTGGTTGGCCAACTCCAGCAGCCCCGGTTTGCCGCCACGCTGGGCGCCGGTAAAGGCTCCGGGCGCGTAGCCGAACAGCTCGCTCTCGGCCAGGTTTTCCGGCAGGGCGGCACAGTTCAGCGCGAGGAACGGCGCGCTGCGGCGCACGCTGACGGTGTGGCAGGCGCGCGCCACCAGCTCCTTGCCGGTGCCGGTTTCGCCGTGGATCAACAGCGGCGCATCGAGCGAGGCCACGCGCAGGGCCCGGGCCTTTAGCGCACGGATCGGCGCCGACTCACCGAGCAGCGAGTCGAAACCCTCGGCATGGTCGTGATGCAGCGCCGCCAGGCGTTCGCCCATGCGGCTCGGTGCGTAGAGGGTGAGCAGGCCGCCGGTCAGACGACCCTCTTCGGTGATCGGCTGGGCGTCGAGCAGCAGCGGCTGGCCGGCGAAGTGCACTTCGCGCAGCGGCTGGTGAAAGCCGGCCGCGAGCAGTGATTGTTGCAGCGTCTCATCGGCGAACAGGGTGGCGATGCTCAGGCCCTCGGGCGGGCGGCTGCACATGTCCACCAGCGCCGGGTTGGCCAGCAGCACGGTGGCTCGATCATCCACCGCCAGCACCGGGTCGGGCATGGCCGCGAGCAGTGCATCGAGTTGCAGGCGGCGGCGCTGGCCGGGCAGGATATCGACCACCTCGACGCTCTGCACGCCACGCACCTGAAGCAGCGCACCGCGCAGCTCTTCGAGCACTTCGGCGCTCAGTGTCGGTGCGTCGATATAGACGTTTGGCGGTACCATCTCCACCGCATCGAGATTCAGATTGCGCCCACCGAGCAGCGCCAGGACTTCCTGAGTGATACCGACGCGGTCGATGAAGCTGACGTGGATGCGCATGGATAACGATCGAAATGGGCGAACGGAGCGCGATTATGCCTGCTCCGCCCGGAATGAGGAAAAGGGCCGCAGCGTGAGTACGGAAAAAACCGGTCGTGCCGATTATCACCGCCAGAACCAGGCCCGTGCCGAAGCCGAGGCTCAGCGTCTGCTGGCGCGCAAGGCTGAACTGCAAGGGCGCTGGCTACCCTGGGTGGCACAGGAGCTCTACCAGCTCAGCCCGGCGGAGTTCGCCAATATGGTGCGTCGGGAATTGCAGCGGCTGTCAGGCTAGCGGGGGCGATGAACCTCCGCAGCCGCGAGCAGGGCGTATGCCTGCTTACAACCTGAAGCGTCCTACCAGGGCGTCCAGCTGCGCCGACAGCTCTTGCAGGTCGCTACTGGCCTGGTTCAACTGATCGGCGATGTGGGTAGTGCCGACGGTCAGTTCGTTGATGTCGACGATATTGCGGTTGATGTCCTCCACCACGCTGGATTGCTCCTCGGTGGCTGTGGCGACCTGGATGTTCTGATCGCTGATCTGGCTGATATGGGCGTTGATCTGCTCCAGCGCCGCCGATGCCTTGCCCGCGTACTCGACGACCAGCTCACTTTGTCGCTGTCCCTTGGCCATGGCTTCCACGGCCGAACGTGATTCGTTCTGCAGGCGGTCGATGACCTGCTGGATTTCCTCGGTTGAGGCGCCGGAGCGGCTGGCCAGCGTGCGCACTTCGTCGGCCACCACGGCGAAGCCGCGGCCCTGTTCGCCGGCTCGGGCGGCCTCGATGGCGGCGTTGAGGGCCAGCAGGTTGGTCTGTTCGGAAATGCTGCGGATGGTGTTGAGCGTGGTGCTGATGGCGTTGGTTTGTGCGGCCAGCGCCTCGATCACTTTGGCGGCCTGTTCCAGTTCTCCGTTGAGGGCGTCGACCTGACGATGTGCCTGGCTGACCACGGCGCTGCCGTCGCTGGCATGCCGAGTCGCTTCGCGGGCGACTTCTGCGGCGCTCTCGGCGTTACGCGCGATCTCGTTTACGGTCGAGCCCAGCTCGTTGATCGCGGTCGCCACCTGCACTGTGCGATCGCTCTGTGCCGTGCAGTTGCTCTGGGTCAGGCGGGCGCGTTCGGCCACGTCGCGGGCCATGCCCGACAACTGGCGCGAGTTGTCGGCGAGCTGGCGCATGGCGCCATGCACCTTGTCGATGAACTGGTTGAAGCTGCGTGCGATTTCGCTCAGTTCGTCCTGGCCGGGCAATTCGATGCGGGTGTCCAGCGCAAGGTTCTCCGCAGCCTGGCCCAGGCTGTTCTGCAACACACTCACGCGGCGGCGCAACTGCACCACGATCAGCCAGGACATGATCATCGACACCAGCAGGCCGACGGCGATGATGGCGATCTGGCGGGTCAGACCTTCGTCATAACTCTGTGCACTGTGCTGGTTCTGTTGCTCGGCCTGTTGCAGCAGGGCGTCGAGCAAGTCGTTCGCGCCCTGGCGCATCACCCCGTAGGTCTTGGCGTACTGGTCGCGGTAGATCTGCTGGGCCTTGGCCATGTCGCCAGCATCGAAGGCTGCGAGCATCGGGTTCAGCTCGTTGTTCACCATGGCCTCGAACTGGTCGAGCAGCTGTTGCGCCTGAGCCTTGCGTTGCGCATTGACCTGGGCGGCCACGGCCTGGCGCATCGCCTCGCGCATGCCGGGGATGTCTTCGTTGCGAGCGTCCTGCACACGCGATTTCACACCACGTTCGTCGCGCAGCGGCGTTTCCTGCAGCAACATCATGTCGATGCCCACGCGCATGCGCGGAATGCGTGACGCCACCTCGGCCATGGCACGCATCGGCGCGGCGGTGTTGAGATAGAGCACCTCCGTATCCCGGTGCATGCTGGACATGCTGCTCAGGCTGGTCAGCGCGACCAGCAGCAGAGCGATGCAGGGAATGGCCACCGCGATGATCAGGCGGGTTTTCAGAGACAGGGCATCGAGACGCATGGGGGAACTCCAGTTCGGGCATGGCGTGCAGGCCAGCCTAAAGGGCCTGCGTTGCCGTTTCTGTATCGGCAGCAGTGGCCTGCTGCATGAGGATAAAGGCGACCGCTCTGGCGAAAAGGATCAGGCCGGCGCTGGTATCCGCCCGTTCGAGTCGTTGTCCGTCGGAGGTCGCGAGCGAGTCGAGATCGAGCTTTCGCAGGCCAACGTTTCGTCCCCGAGGTCGACGGCGGTCTGCCGTGATAGCCGCTGTTGCTGCATCCGCCGCTCGTGAACTGTTCAACGCAGCATCAGCAAGCGTTCAGCTTCTACATGATCCAATCCATGACGTTTCGAGGTTGATATCTGGATTGGCAGGTGCAAGGCGCGCTGAGCTCCGCGTGATGAGGGCGATGCGAACGTTCTTCTGGCCCCTATCGCCTCGCTTTCGTCATCTCTGGAGGTAAGCAGGTAGTGGGCAGGAAATCTTTCACCGACAGGGCGCACAAGCAGGTTGTGGCGTCGTATTCATTCAGGCTGTTGATACCTGGCAGGTGGACCATGGCCACCTGTCTTCTGGTGCTGTGCTGCAAGCACTCGACACATGCCTCTACCGTACGGGGTGATATCGACTACCAGCTCTATCGCGACTTCGCCGAGAACAAGGGCATGTTCAGGCCAGGCGCGATCGACATCCCCATCCATACCCGCGACGGCCTGCTTCTGGGGCGGCTGGATCAGGCGCCGATGCCCGACTTCAGCAGCGTCGAAGCATACGGTAGAGCCACGCTGATCACACCGCAGCATCTCGTAGGCGTTGCCCACAACGCTGATGTTCTCGATCAAGTGTTCTTCGGTGTGCATAGCGGTAATCCGGACGTTGGCAGAACCTTCTACGACATCATCAGGTACAACGACCATTCGGGAGTCGATTTTCATGTGCCGCGCCTGAACAAGCTGGTAGTCGATGCGGCGCCTGCCGTCATGACGAATACCGATGCAAGCAGCTACCCGTACCTGGATGCTGCAAGATTTCCAGCATTTTACCGTTTGGGCAGCGGAACCCAGTACACCTTTACGCCCGGCGAGCACAAGGTGCAGGTAGCGGACGCGTACGTGTATCTCACGGGGGGCACCGTGGGCCGCCCGACGTACCCCGACAGCAGGTTCTTCGATGCATCCACCGCCAATCTGTCCCATGAGGTGAATGGTCTCCTGTCCAACATGGGCGAAAAGGGCGACAGTGGTTCGCCGCTTTTCGCCTGGGACGCCCAGCGAGAAGCCTGGGTGCTGATCGCGGCTCTGGCCACCCAGAATTTCTTCGGTAACCAGTGGCCGCTTCTGATTCCCGATTTCATTGCGCAGTCATTGGCCGATAGCGAGGGGGCGCAGATTCTCCTGGAGCAACCCGGCACGACCCTGCGCTGGGGCAAGGCGTCTGCTGCCGACACCTATCGCATCGTCCAGCAAGGCGAAAATTCAAGAGCCTGGGAAACCGCACTGGCGCGAGGTGAAAACCGCGACGCCGGAAAGAACATCCGCTTCGGCGGTATGGCTGGCGTTCTGCTCCTGGGCGAGAGCATCGACCAGGGGGCAGGTTCGCTGACCTTCGACATCGACTTCGACGTCAGGCCGCAAGACAGCCAGACCTGGAAAGGCGGCGGCCTGTCCATCGCCAAGGGTGTGACCGTCAACTGGCAGGTCAATGGCGCTGCGGACGACGCATTGCACAAGGTTGGCGAGGGCACGCTGCGTGTCAGCGGGGTCGGCAGCAACGCGGGGGCTCTCAACGTTGGTGACGGAGCGGTGATCCTTGCTCAGCGCCCTGACGGGAACGGAAAGAAACGGGCATTCGAGCAGGTTGGTCTGTTCAGTGGCCGTCCAACCGTCGTGCTCTCCGACAGCACGCAGATCAACCCCGACAATCTTTATTTCGGCCTTCGTGGCGGGCGTCTGGACCTGGATGGAAACGATCTCGAGCTGAGTCACATCAGGCATGTGGACAGCGGCGCACGGATCGTCAATCACAGTCTTTCCAGGGCTGCGACATTGAAAGTGACGGCAAGTGTGCGTGCCCGTCAGCATCAGATTTTCCTCGGCAACCTGGGCGAAACCGACCCGGCGCGCGTCAACGGGCCGCTCAATCTGACGTTCGAGCCCCAGTTCGCTCAAGGCTTCCTGATCATGACCGGTGGAGCCAACCTCAACGGCCGACTCACCGTGGCCAACGGGATGGTGCAATTGCAGGGTGCCCCCGTGCCACATGCCGGCCACACTTACCTGAGCGATTGGGATCGCTCGCGGTTCCGCTTCGATGAAGTCAACGTCAACGAGAACAAGGCGTTCAAGGTCGGCCTGCATGCCGATGTGGCCACGGGTACGCTGACGGCTGCGCGCAACAGCCAAGTGGTTCTGGGCTACCACCGCGATGTCACGGCCACCCCTGGTAGCGAGGCCTGGAAACACGTTCGAAAGTGCCACATGGATGATCATTCCGGTTACCCCAAGTGCCTGAGCCAGCTATCCGAGGGCGAAGCCGGGCAGGCTGGCGCCTCCACCTTCAGTGGCGTCATCCAGCTGGCGGAGAACGCCCAACTGGCGGTGGGCAATGCCCGTTACACGGGGAGCATCCAGGCGGATCGAAGTGCTCGGCTCAGCCTCGCCGCCGAAGGCCTCTGGCAACTGACGGCAGACAGTACCCTGGGTTCGCTGCTGATGGAGCAGGGTGCGATTATCGCCTTTCCCGACGATGACAATGCGCAAACGCACACGCTACGCATCCAGGGCAACTATTCGGGCGAGGGCGTGTTCACCTTCAGGCGCGGCAAGGGCTTTGCACTCAATGGCCAGCTGGTCATCGAGGGTGACGCCACTGGCAGTCTGCTGCTGGATGTACCCGATTTCACGGAGGGGCTGACGGGCAAGGAGGGCCCATTGACGCTGCTTTCGCTCGATACCGGACGCAGCTCCGATGAGCTGCGCGTCGCACTCCTGCGGGAGTCTGATGAGTCCGGTAGCCAGCGCTATCGCCTGAACCGAACGGGTGCGCACTATCAACTGGTGGCCGATCCGCTCGTTCCGCCCGAGTCTCTGGCGGACGGTCTTCATACCCGCCTGACCGACGAGCATCCGCTGTCTGACGAGGTGAGCGAGACCAATCTGCTCGCTGCCATCGAGGATCTACCCGGCACGCAGGGTGGCGTAACGCTTGATACACCGGAATTCTCGGCCCCGGAGCTGCCGTCACTCGGCGAGCGGGTCGACGCCACAGAGGCGTTGCCGCAGGACGTCGATGAACATGCCGATCCCGGTGATCGGCCGGGCACGACGGAGGAAGTCGGCACGACCGAAACCGACAGCATCGCGCAGGTGGCGGAAGAGGTGCTGCCAGAGCGCGAGCCTGAAACCACCCGCGAAGAGGTCACGGTGCCTGATGAGCGACCCGAGAGCCAGGGTGACGCGCTGCCCGATGAGGAGCCCGTCGTGGTTCAGGCGGATGCGATCGAAGCCCAGCCTCAGCAGGCTGGCGAAGAGGAGGTGGGCGTCCCGCAGCAAGACATCGAGAATCCAGCGGAGGGCGATGTACCTGCTCCTGTCGATCCCGGCGAGGAGGATCAGCCCTCCAGCGAAGGAACCCCGAAGGTCGGCACACCTGAACTCGACGCAGCGCCGGAACTGCCAGCAGCACCCGACACGACAACTGAGCCACCGGCTGAAGCCGTCGATGCGTTGCCGGATGATCTCCACACCCCCGCCGACATCCATGAGCGGCACGACCAACCGCTCGTCGAGTCCCACGCGGATACGCTTGTCAGTGAGGAGATAGCTGACCCGGAGCTGAATCCGCCGCCGCAGGAGGTCGATGACGGGCAGACCGACGGTTCGCAGCACGTCGATCCCATGACGGACGATGGCGCTCCTGCCCCCGATGCCCTGAACGAAAAGGATCAGGGCTCCGACGAAGAGGCCGGGAAGGTCGACGCGCCAAGGTCCGAAACGACTGCACAGCAGCCGCTGCCAGAGTTGCCGCTCGACGCGCACAGTGCGCAAGAGATCGGTGAGCATCGGCAGGATCAGCCGTCGGCAAAGGATACCGAGCAGGGGCGTGGGGATATCCAGCCGGACACGGAGCATGGGGACGATCAACCGATCATCGAGCCTGATACCGATACGGACGTGAGCGAGGAGCATGCAGGCCCGCAGTCGAACGAGCAGTCGGAAGGTACCGGAGAATCTGGCGATGACGATCAGCCGAACACCGATGAGCGTCCTGTCGAAACGGAGGACGTCTCACACCAGCAGGTCAGGGAAGACGAGCAGCCGGAGCACGAACCTGACGATGTCCTCGAAGAGGCCGTGCTGCTTGATCGGTTGATCGAGAGCAATGGTGAGTTCGCCCAGCCGCCTGCGCAAGAGAAGGCGCCCGTCGCCCCCCAAACGGAGGTAACCCATACCCAGCCTCAGGGGGCTGGTGAAGAGCACGCGGGAACCTCGCCGCAGAGCCTGCAGGACGTCGGTGCACAGCCAGGTGATGGTGAGTCGGAGGAGCGTCACGTCCCTGCCGAAGAACCAGAGAATAGCGAAACAACGACACCCTCTGGCGCGACTCCGGAGCCGGGGGCAGTGCGCGGTGATTCGCAGACTCCCGAGGGCGTCGGTGAGCATCAGCGGGATCAGCCGTTCGAGGGGGCTATCGATTCGCTGCCGAGCAGCCAGCCGCTGACGCCTCCAGAGGAGGCCAGCCCAGACGAACAACTGCCCGCTACGCAGAACCAGCCTGAAAAGGTCGTTGAAGGCGAAATGCCGGTTGTCCCTCTGCCTGTCGCCCAGGCAGGCGACTCAGGCATCGACGACGCCAACGTTCACCTCGAGGCAATGCACACACCAGCGCAGACCCCGCACGACGTGGATACCTCGGTGAACGACGGTTCTCTTGCGCACGCAGCACAGAACAACCCGTCACCTGTAGTCGAGCAGCCCTTGCCGGAGACGAGTCCGCCAGTCACCGGCAATGCCCCGAATGCCCACGTCGGTGGCGATCCCCTCGATGTGCCGCAACTCGGGCCCGTCGAACCGGACACGAGCCTCGCCAGCAAGCAGTCGACTTCAACCGAGCAGACGCATGTATCCACTGGAAACGGCGGACAGGCCGACGGCGAAGAGTCCTCCGAAGCCGGCCCGGCACCGCGCGAGGCCGTCTATGCCCGCACCCTGGCCAGCCTGATTCGCGATGGGCGTGATCGCTTCGCCAGAGCGGAGCTTGCG
>Ga0075032_1000609_pt1 | contig 17901 bp, 19 predicted proteins | sample SynthPrep_1_END__FD_71386 | JGI IMG/M metagenome (GOLD analysis project Ga0075032, IMG submission 71386) | Synthetic microbial communities from Ohio, USA - SynthPrep_1_END_DS7_MetaG | ecosystem: Engineered > Bioreactor > Aerobic > Activated sludge | place: USA: Ohio, Columbus | collected 2014-04-10
CGACGAGGGCGCGCCGCAGGACAAAGGTCTGCAATGAAAGCTTCACTGTTGAACAAGCTGGACAACCTCAGCGACCGCTTCGAGGAACTGACGGCGCTGCTCGGCGATGCCGAGGTGATTTCCAGGCAGACGCAGTTCCGTGCCTATTCCAGGGAGTACGCCGAGATCGAGCCGGTGATCGCCACCTTCCGCGAATTGCGCAAAGTGCAGAGCGACCTCGAAGGCGCCCAGGCGCTGCTCAAGGAAAGCGACCCGGACTTGCGCGAGATGGCCGAAGAGGAAGTGGCCCAGGCCAGGGCTGCCCTGGTCGAACTCGAAGACAGATTGCAACGCATGCTGCTGCCCAAAGACCCCAACGACGGCCGCAACGTCTATCTGGAGGTGCGCGCCGGCACCGGTGGCGACGAGGCGGCGATCTTCTCCGGCGACCTGTTCCGCATGTACTCGCGCTACGCCGAGAAGCAGGGCTGGCGTGTCGAGGTGCTGTCGGCCAACGAGGGTGAGCACGGCGGCTTCAAGGAAGTGATTGCCCGCGTCGAGGGCGACAACGTCTACGCCAAGCTCAAGTTCGAGTCCGGCGCCCATCGCGTGCAGCGCGTGCCGGAAACCGAATCCCAGGGGCGCATCCACACGTCCGCCTGCACCGTGGCGGTGCTGCCCGAGCCGGACGAGCAGGCGGCCATCGAGATCAACCCGGCCGACCTGCGTGTCGATACCTACCGCTCCTCCGGTGCCGGTGGTCAGCACGTCAACACCACCGATTCGGCGATCCGCATCACCCACATTCCCACCGGCACCGTGGTGGAATGCCAGGAAGAGCGCTCGCAGCACAAGAACCGCGCCAAGGCCATGGCCTGGCTGGCGGCCAAGCTGCAGGATCAGCAGGAGGCTGCGGCGCACAAGGAGATTTCCGAGACGCGCAAGTTGCTGGTGGGTTCCGGCGACCGCTCCGAGCGCATTCGTACCTACAATTTCCCGCAGGGGCGGGTGACCGACCACCGCATCAACCTGACGCTCTATTCGCTGAGCGAAGTGATGGCCGGCGGCGTGGAGGCGGTGATCGAACCCCTGCTGGCCGAGTACCAGGCCGATCAGTTGGCGGCACTGGGCGACTAAAAGCGGCTGTGGTTGCGTAGGGTGGATGACGCCTTTTTCATCCACCATTGCGTTCGGTGGATCGATGAAGCGTGATCCACCCTACGCCGCTCAAGAACCGTAGCCCGGATGCAATCCGGGAAGTATGTCCCCGGATTGCATCCGGGCTACGAGAGAAATATGGCCACCATCGAATCCCTGCTCGACACCGCTGATCTGCCCGACTCGCCCACCCCTCGGCTGGACGCCGAGTTGCTGTTGGCGGCCGCGTTGGGCAAACCACGCAGCTATTTACGCACCTGGCCGGAGCGCGAGCTGGAGGCCGAGCAACTGGCCCAATACCAGGCGAGCCTGGCGCGTCGTCGCAATGGCGAGCCGGTGGCCTACATCCTCGGCCGCCAGGGCTTCTGGAGTCTCGATCTGGAGGTGGCGCCGCATACCCTGATCCCGCGCCCGGATACCGAACTGCTGGTGGAAACTGCGCTAGAGCTGCTGCCTGCCGCACCGCTGGCCGCGCTGGATCTGGGAACCGGCAGCGGTGCCATCGCCCTGGCTCTGGCCAGCGAGCGCCCGGCCTGGCAGGTGACCGGCGTGGATCGCGTCGAAGACGCTGTGGCCCTGGCCGAGCGCAACCGTCAACGGTTGAAACTGGGCAATGTCGGTTTCCTGCATGGTCACTGGTTTTCCGCCCTGGCCGGGCAGCGTTACGGCCTGATCCTGAGCAATCCACCCTATATCCGTGCCGACGATCACCACCTGGACGAAGGCGACGTGCGTTTCGAGCCGAGCAGTGCTCTGGTCGCCGGTCGCGATGGGCTGGATGATATTCGTGCGATCATCCAGGCCGCGCCGCAGCATCTGCTCGATGCTGGCTGGCTGCTGCTGGAGCACGGCTTCGACCAGGCCGAGGCAGTGCGGGCGCTGCTCGCCGATGTCGGCTTCACCGACGTGCACAGTCGCCGTGACCTGGGTGGGCACGAACGCATCAGTTTGGGACGTTTCGACCGTGAGTGATCAGATGCTGAGCGATGATGAACTGCTGCGTTACAGCCGGCAGATTCTGCTGAAACAGATCGACGTGGAGGGGCAGTTGCGCCTCAAGCAGGGGCGTGTACTGATCGTCGGCATGGGCGGGCTGGGTTCGCCCGTGGCGCTGTATCTGGCCGCTGCCGGGGTCGGTGAACTGCACCTGGCCGACTTCGATACGGTGGATCTGACCAACCTGCAACGACAGATCGCCCACGACACCGCCAGCATTGGCCAGGCCAAGGTGGACTCGGCCATGGCTCGGCTGGCGGCGATCAATCCGCACATCGGCCTGGTGCCGCATCGCCAGGCGCTGGATGCAGACTCGCTGGCCGCCGCCGTGAGCGCCGTCGATCTGGTGCTGGACTGCTCGGACAATTTCGCCACCCGCGAGGCGGTCAACGCCGCCTGCTTCAAGGCGGGTAAACCACTGGTCTCCGGCGCGGCGATCCGTCTGGAGGGGCAGCTCTCGGTGTTCGATCCGCGTAATGCCGCCAGTCCCTGCTATCACTGCCTGTACGGCCATGGCAGCGAGGCCGAGCTGACCTGCAGCGAGGCCGGCGTGGTCGGCCCGCTGGTCGGCCTGGTGGGCAGCCTGCAAGCGCTGGAGGCGCTCAAGCTGCTGGCCGGATTCGGCGAGCCGCTGGTGGGCCGCCTGCTGCTGATCGATGCGCTGGGTACGCGCTTTCGCGAACTGCGGGTCAGGCGCGACCCGGCCTGTGGTGTCTGCGGCGATGCCCAGTAACGCGCCCATCGGGGTTCTCGACTCGGGCGTCGGCGGCCTTTCCGTGCTGCGCGAGATTCGCCGGTTGCTACCGAACGAGTCACTGCTCTACGTTGCCGACAGCGGCCATGTGCCCTATGGCGAGAAGAGCCCGGACTACATCCGCGAACGCTGCGTGCTGATCATCGACCACCTGCTGGCGCGGGGCGCCAAGGCGCTGGTACTGGCCTGCAATACCGCCACGGCGGCGGCCGGTGTCGAGTTGCGCGCGCGTTATCCACAGCTCCCCATCGTCGGCATGGAGCCGGCCGTGAAGCCCGCAGCAGCCGCGACCCGCAGTGGCGTGGTTGGCGTGCTGGCCACCACCGGCACGCTCAAGAGCGCCAAGTTCGCCGCGTTGCTCGACCGTTTCGCCAATGACGTGCGGGTGATCACCCAGCCCTGCCCGGGGTTGGTGGAGTGCATCGAGGCGGGTGAGTTACAGGCGCCGGCCACGCGCGCATTGCTGCAGAGCTATGTCGAGCCGTTGTTGGCAGAGGGCTGCGACACGCTGATTCTGGGCTGCACGCACTATCCTTTCCTGCGTCCGCTGCTGCATGAGCTGGTGCCGGAGTCGGTGACGCTGATCGACACCGGTGCGGCGGTTGCACGGCAATTGCAGCGTTTGCTCGTCCAGTCCGATCTGCTGGCCAGCGCCTCGCCGCAGCCGATCCGTTACTGGACGAGCGGCGATAGTGCGCAACTTTCTCGAGTATTGCCGATTTTGCTGGGTGAACAGGCCGAAGTCCGTTCGATATAGTGAATTTTTTTCGATTTGGGCTATCCCTGATATCGGATACTTTTATATTTTTGTGGCGATCCGGATAAAAATTCTCACTAAAAGGAATGACTCATGAAGAAGTTGTGTGCCTTTGCTGTTGCAGCGACTCTCTCGTTGGGAACCCTGGGGGCTGCGCAGGCGGCGGATGTGACCGCCGCCATTGGTCAGAGTGGCGACTCCACCATGGTGTACCGCCTGGGCGCGCAGTGGGATTGGGACAGTAGCTGGTTGCAGAGCAGTGTCGGCCGCCTGACCGGTTACTGGGATCTGGGGTACACCTACTGGGATGGCGACGAGACGGCGAGCAACCACAGCCTGTCGTTCAGCCCGGTGTTCGTTTATGAGTTCGCGGGTGAGACCGTGCGTCCGTACATCGAGGCGGGTATCGGTGTGGCGGCGTTCTCCAGCACCGAGCTGGAAGACAATCGCCTGGGCTCGTCCTTCCAGTTCGAGGATCGTATCGGCCTGGGCCTGCGTTTCTCCGGCCAGGAAGTGGGCGTGCGCGCCGTGCACTATTCCAACGCCGGTCTCAAGAATCCCAACGATGGTGTGGAAGCCTACACGCTGCACTATCGCATGAGCTTCTGAGCCGCTTCCCTGGCCTGAACGAATCGCCCCTGTTCGCAGGGGCGATTGCGTTTCAGATCAGCGGATCCCAGCGCTGTGACCAGTCGGTGTCCTTGGCGACGGTTTCACGCAGCAGCTCGAAGGCTTGCTGAAGTACAGCCGAGTCGCGCTCGAGGGAATACACCAGGTAGGTGGGGTAGCTGAACTCCGGGGCGCGTGGCACGCGTTCGAGGACTTTCCTGTCCAGGTAGCTTTGCACCACCCGCGTACGGAAATAGCCCGAGCCGCCGTGTTCGAGGATGTATTGCAGAGCCAGCGGCCCCAGGTTGAACGACACCGGTGCCCTGGCCTGCTCCGGCAGGGCGCTGTCGTGTTGCAGGCGAAAAGCCTCGCCCCAGTCGACGTACACGTAAGGCTCGGGATTCTTCGCGCGCACCAGGATCAGCTTTTCTTCCAGCAGTTGCTCTACCTGCATGCCCGGCCAGTAGTGCGGCTGATAGACCAGCGCGGCATCCAGCACCCCCAGTTCCAGCTGGCGCAGCAGTTGCTGGCCGTCGGCGATATGCGTGTGTACGGCGTACTGGTCGATGTTGGCGCGGATGCGGCTGACCCAGTGCAGCATCAGCGGGTTGCACAGGCTGACTTCGCCACCGATGCGGATGACGTTGTGGTAGCCGTCGGGCAGCGGCAGATCGCGCTGCGCGGCTTCCCAGGTCTGCAGGATCTGGTTGGCGTAGGAGACGAATGCTTCGCCGTCGGCGGTCAGCTTGGCGCCGGTGCGGTTACGCACGAACAGGGTGCACTTGAGATGGCCTTCGAGCTTCTGCACGCGTGCGGTGATGGCGGTCTGGGTGACGTGCAGGCGTTCGGCGGCGGCAATGAAACTGCCGCTGCGGACGATTTCCAGAAAGGTGCGGGTCAGGTCGATGTCCATGTCGTGGCGATGCTCGGCAGGCGGGCAGGCAGTGTACGTCAATCGAGATGAGCCGATGGAGCGCGTTGCAGGGCCCTGGCGGAGTTCGTCAGGGCAGACGCAGATTCTGCTGGTACTGCTGGCGATAGAGCCGGGCGAAGCCGTGCAGCAGGGGCATCACGACGGCCCAGATCAGTGCCAGCAGGCCCAGTGTCGTTGCGGTACCCAGGGGCAGCTGCACGCCGCCCAGTTGCGCCCCGGCGTAGTAGGCCAGCGGCCCGCCGATGGCACCGAGCAGGCTGGCGCGCCACCAGGGGCGCGCACTCCACGCCAGGCTGTGATCGAGTGTGGTGGCCAGCAGCAGCCACAGCAGGGCTAGCCACAGCGGGATCAGTGTGCGTGGTTCGCCGAAGTCGAACACGCCCAGGTGCAGCAGGAAGCTGTCCACCGCGCAGCCGAACAGAAAGACGCTGAGCAGCAGTTTGCCTTGCGCTGCCCAACTGCTGACCCACAGCAGGTGCACGGCCAGTGCCAGGCCCGCCACCAGCAGCCAGGGGCCATCCCCGCCGAGGACGCAGGCGAACCAGCCGAGCTGGAAGAGGATGGCGTTGGCGAGCAGTCTGGGCATGGGCGCTTCCCTGGGGCGATTCGAGCCGGGCAGTCTAGGCCACCGGGCTTCTCAGGCCAACGTCGATGACTGCACGTACTGCGGCAGCGGCCGGGCACCGGGTTTGGCCAGCAGCAGGTGCGCCGTGCCGATGGTGCGTTCGAGGAACCCTCCCTCGCAGTAGCACAGGTAGAACTCCCACAGCCGGTAGAAGTAGTCGTCGTAGCCCAGTTGCTCCAGGCGCTGGCGAGCCTGGGACAGGTTTTCGCGCCACAGGCGCAGGGTGCGTGCGTAGTGCAGGCCGAAGTCTTCCATGTGGTGCAGGTTGAGGTCGGTATGGCGAGTCACCACTTCCAGCATCTTGTTGACCGAGGGCAGGGCGCCGCCGGGGAAGATGTAGCGCTGGATGAAGTCGACCGACTGGCGAGCCTGTTCGTAACGCTGATCACGAATGGTGATGGCTTGCAGCAACATGAGTCCTTCGGGTTTGAGCAGGCGCGCGCACTGTTCGAAGTAGGTGGGCAGGAAACGATGGCCGACGGCCTCGATCATCTCGATGGAGACCAGTTTGTCGTACTCGCCGACGAGGTCGCGGTAGTCCTCCAGCAGCAGGGTGATGCGATCCTCCAGGCCCTGTTCGCGAATGCGGCGTTCGGTGTAGGCGTACTGCTCGCGCGACAGCGTGGTGGTGGTTACCTTGCAGCCGTAACGGGTCGCGGCGTAGATGGCCATGCTGCCCCAGCCGGTGCCGATTTCCAGCAGATGGTCGGAAGGCTGCAGCGCGAGTTTCTCGCAGATGCGCTCCAGCTTGTTGAGCTGCGCCTGCTGCAGGCTGTCGTCATCGCGCAGGAACATGGCCGCGGAGTACATCATGGTCGGGTCGAGGAACTGCTCGAACAGGTCGTTGCCCAGGTCATAGTGTGCCGCGATATTGCGCCGCGAGCCCTGGCGAGTATTGCGGTTGAGCCAGTGCAGGCCACGAATCAAGGGTCGCCCCAGGCGCGCCAGACCGTTCTCCATGGCGTCGAGCACGTCGAGGTTGGCGACGAAGATGCGGATCACCGCAGTGAGATCGGGCGTGCTCCAGTAGCCATGGATATAGGCCTCTCCCGCGCCGATCGAGCCGTTACCGGCGACCAGGCCCCAGACGGCTGGATCGGTGACCCTGATCTCGGCGCGCTGGTTGCTCTGCGGCGTGCCGAAATGCAGGGTGTCACTGCCTTCATGAATCAGCAGCAGGCCATGGCGCAGGTTTTCCAGCTGGCGCAGCACGGCGCGCCGCAGCAGACCGGCGCCGATGCCGTTGCCGCTGCGTACCAGGCTTCTGGTGGCGGTCAGGCTAGAGCTTTTCATGAGGCATGTCCTTCACTTGTGGGTGGGCGACACGGAAGCGGCCTTCCGCAGGCGTGTGGTCGAAAATCGGGATGCGCTTGAACAGCAGCCGCAGGGCCTGCCAGTAGATCGCGGCGAGAGTCTTGCCGGTCATCCACGGGAAGGTGAGCAGGTAGCGGTGCAGGCTGGCGCGGGTCAGCGGTTGGCGTTGCAGGCTCAGGCTGGCGTCGAACAGCTTGTTCTCGCCCTGCCAGTCGGCCATGTGGATGCCCAGGCGCTCGCCCACCGGGCTGAAGCTCATGCGGTACTCCAGCTCGCGCGGCAAGAAGGGCGAGACGTGAAACGCCTTGTCCACTGCGACACGGTGACGGCCTTCGCCGCTGGCGGGCAGGACGTAGTGGTAGCGCTGGCGCCACGGCGTGTTGCTGACCTCGCAGAGGATCGCCATGAGCTGGTCGCCGTTATCGAAACAATAGAAGAAGCTGGCCGGGTTGAACGCCAGGCCCCAACTGCGTGGTTGCGTCAACAGGCAGATACGGCCCTGCGGACGCGAACCCAGCGCTTCTTCCACGCGGTCGCGCACGGCCTCATGCAGCGCCACACCCTTGCGTGTGGCCTCGGGCAGGTAGTCGGTTTCGCGAAAGGCAAATGGCGCGAAGCGGCCGGAGCCTGCCAGTGGCGACAGGGCGAACAGTTGCGCCTGCTCGCTCAGGTCCAGATAGAGCAGCCCCATGCGATAGCGAAAGGCGTGCGTGCGTGGGGCGAAGCGTCGATGCTGCACCCAGCCGCTGTACAGGGCGCTGCGCATTACAGCGTTTCCCCGAAGGCACGGGCCACGCGCAAGGCGCTGACTACGCCGTCTTCATGGAAGCCGTTGGCCCAGTAGGCGCCGCAGAAGTAACTGTGCCGGGCGCCGAGCAGCTCCTCCCAGCGCGCCTGCGCCGCAGTGCCGGCCAGGCTGTATTGCGGATGAGCGTACTGGAAGCGCGCGAGAATCTGCGCCGGGTCGATGGCGGCGGTCTGGTTGAGGCTGACGCAGAAGGTGGTGTCGCTCTCGATGCCTTGCAGGATGTTCATGTTGTAGGTCACCGCAGCCAACTGATCGGCGGATCGCTGCAGAGCTGCCGCGCTTGGCCCGCCCAGGCGGTAGTTCCAGCTGGCCCAGGCCAGTTTGCGCTCGGGCAGCAGGCGCGTGTCGGTGTGCAGCACCACGTCGTTGGCGGCATAGGGCAGGGCGCCGAGGATTTCCCGTTCCTGCTCGCTGGCCTGATCCAGCAGGGCCAGGGCCTGGTCGCTGTGGCAGGCGAACACCACCTTGTCGAAGCGTTCCTGGCCGGCGGCGCTGTACAGGGTGACGCCAGACGCGTCGCGCACCACGCGGCTGACCGGGCAGTTGAGGCGGATGCGTTCGGCGAAGCCGGCGGTCAGCGGTGCCACGTAGCTGCGCGAGCCGCCCTCGACCACCTGCCATTGCGGGCGGTTGCTGACCGACAGCAGGCCGTGGTTCTTGCAGAAGCGCACGAAGAACTGCAACGGGAAGGTGAGCATCTCGGACAGTGACATCGACCAGATGGCCGAGCCCATGGGCACGATGTAATGGTCGATGAAGCGCCGGCCATAGCCGTTGCGTTCGAGGTATTCGCCGAGCGTCATCTCGCCGCCGATGCGGCCGTTGGCCAGGTCGTCCTGGGATTGGCGGTTGAAGCGCAGGATGTCGCGCAGCATGCCCCAGAACGCAGGTGACAGGAGGTTGCGGCGCTGGGCGAAGAGGGTGTTGAGGTCGTGGCCGTTGTACTCCACGCCGGTGCTCGGGTCACTGACCGAGAAGCTCATTTCGGTGGGCTTGAAGCCGACGCCGATCTGGTTCAGCAGGCGGATGAAATTCGGGTACGTCCAGTCGTTGAACACGATGAAACCGGTATCGATGGCGTAGGTGCGGCCGTTCACCGTCACGTCGACGGTGTGGGTGTGGCCACCGATCCAGTCACTGGCCTCGTATACCTGGATGTCGTGCTGGCGGTTGAGCAGGTAGGCACAGGTCAGGCCGGCGATGCCGCTGCCGATGATGGCGATTTTCATGGGGTGTCCTCGTGACGCGCCAGGCGGCGGCCGATGGCCAGTTGCAAGCGGCTGGGCAGGCTGCCGAGCAGCTTCAGTACGGCGATGAAGGGAGTGGGAAAGGCGATTTCGTGAGGACGTCCGTCCAGGCGCTCGGCGATGTGCCGTGCGGCGCGTTCGACCGGCCAGCGCATGGGCATGGGGAAGTCGTTCTTCTGCGTCAGCGGGGTATCGACGAAGCCCGGGCTGACCAGGGTGACGTCGATACCTTCGCGGGCGAGATCGATGCGCAGCGTCTGCATCAGGTAGCGCAGGGCGGCCTTGGAGGCGCCGTAGGCCTCGGCGCGTGGCAGCGGCATGAAGGTCACCGAGCTGCCGACGCCGACCAGGTGCGGACGATTGCCACGGCGTAGCAGGGGCAGTGCCGCTTCGATGCAGTGGCTGGCGGAGAACAGGTTGGCACTGACCACGCGTTCGATCATGGCGGCTTCGAACTGGTGTACCTCGACGTACTCGCAGGTGCCGGCATTGAGGATCACGCAATCCAGCGCGCCCCATTGTTGCGCGATGCGCTCGCCGATGGCACGCACCTGAGCGGGATCGGTGAGGTCGCCAGGAACGACCAGTACCTGATCGCCGTAGCGGCTGGCGAAGGCTTGTAGCGGGCCGTTGCTGCGAGCGCTGAGGGCCAGGCGATGTCCGGCCTGCAACAGTTGTTCGGCCAGGGCGGCGCCGATGCCGCTGCTGGCGCCGGTGAGCCAGATGCGCTTCATGCCAGCCTCCGTTTCAGCCAGGCGATGACGCCGCCTAGCACGGGCAGGTGTTCATAAATCAGGGCGCCGGCGTCGAAGTAGTCGCGGTGCTGGTAGACTTTGTCGCGCCAGAGCAGGTGCGAGCAGCCCTCGACGGCGATTTCGGCGCCGCCGCGCAGACGCGGGTGGCGATAGCGCATGGTCCAGCGCAGGTAGCCCTCGCCGGCACCGACCCGATCGAAACCATGGAACTCGAAACGCAATGCCTCGACGTTGGCGTACAGTTCGGCGAAGTAACGCTGCATGGCCGTCAGTCCCTGCACATGGTGCAGGGGGTCGCGAAATACCACGTCGTCGCTGTACAGCTCGCCGAGCAGATACAGGTTGTCCTTGTTCAGCGTGGCGAAGCGGTCGGCGAAGCTGTGCAGGAAGTCGCTCATGCCGGCACCTCTCGGTTGTCGAGGTTCCTGAAGGCGGCCAGGGCGCGCTCGCGCGAGCGCGCCAGATCGACGATCGGGCGCGGGTAGCCGGCTGGCGCGAACAGCCCGCCAATTGCCGACGGATCATGGATGTCGCGCTTGTTCAGGCTCGCCAGCTCCGGTACCCAGTGGCGGATGAAGCGGCCTTCCGGGTCGAACTTCTGCGATTGGCTGATCGGGTTGAAGATGCGGAAGTAGGGAGCCGCGTCGGTGCCGGTCGATGAGCTCCACTGCCAGCCGCCGTTGTTCGCCGCCAGGTCGCCATCGATCAGGTGGCGCATGAAGAAGCGCTCGCCTTCACGCCAGTCGATCAGCAGGTTCTTGGTCAGGAACATGGCGACGACCATGCGCAGGCGGTTGTGCATCCAGCCGGTTTCACGTAGTTGGCGCATGGCGGCATCGATGATCGGCAGACCGGTGCGCCCCTCCTGCCAGGCGGCCAGTTCGTCCGGTGCATGGCGCCAGGGCACGGCTTCGGTTTCCTGGCGGAAGGCCCGATGCCGCGAAACGCGTGGGTAGCCGACCAGGATGTGCTTGTAGAACTCGCGCCACAGCAGTTCGTTGATCCAGGTGATGGCGCCGGGGTTGCCGGTGTCGAACTCGCCCTGGTTGGCCGCCAGCGCGGCGTGCAGGCACTGGCGTGGCGACAGCACCCCCGCCGCGAGATAGGCCGAGAGCTGGCTGGTGCCGGGCAGGGCGGGAAAGTCGCGTTCGCTCTGATAGAAGGCGATCTGTTCGTCGGCGAAGCGCTCCAGGCGCTGCCGGGCGGCCTGCTCACCCGCCGGCCATAGTTCGCGCAGACTGGCAGCGGGTGTTTCGAAACCCTCTACCGCCTGGGGCAGCGGATCGCAGGTCAGCGCCATGGACGTCTGCGCGCGAGGCGTTCCGAGCAGGCCGGGCAGAGCGCTGTGCAGGCGTTCGTAGCAGACTTTGCGGAACTGGCTGTAGACCTGGAAATAGCCGCCGGAGCGAGTCAGCACGCTGCCCGGCTGGAAGAACAGCTGGTCGAGATAGTGGTGCCAGGCTATGGCCTGCTGGCCGAGATAGGCGGCGACCTGACGATCGCGCAGGCTTTCGTTGATGCCGTATTCGTCGTTCACATGCACGGCGCAGACGTTGTGCTGGTGGCAGACCTCGGCGATCACGCCGGGTACCTGTTCCCAGGTTTCGCAGTGCCGCACCAGCAACGGCACGTTGAGTTCTGCCAGTGCCTGGCTCAGAGACGCGAGGTTGCGCAGCCAGAAGTCCACCTTGCACGCGGCATCGTCATGGCTCTGCCACTGGCCCGGCGTGATCAGGTACAGGGCAAGGGTCGAGCCGGTACTCATGGCCCGGCTCAGGGCCGTGTTGTCCTGAACCCGCAGGTCGCTGCGGAACCACATCAGTTGTTTCATGGCATGAGCTCCTGGACGCCGAGCAGACCCTGGCTGAGCAGCCAGGCATGCGCGGCGAGCGGGTCGGTGGCCGAGTGCATGGCGGCCAACGCGTCGCGGTGAATATGGGTGGCCGGGCCGGCGATCAGCAGCGGTACCGGGCATTGCTCGGCCAGGCGGGGCAGATGGCGGCGCACCAGGGTGTTGTCCAGAGCCTGATCCGCGTACAGCACCAGGGCGCGAGGGGCGATCTGTTCCAGAGCCGTGAGCAGTTCATTGGGCGGCAGCGGCCAGTCGAAAACCTCCACCGGGCAATCACTGGTGCTGGCCAGCCAGGCGCTGAGCCACAGGCCAGGCGCCATTGGCGCTTCGCCAAGGTTGACGAGCAACAGCGGCGCTCCACCGATCTGGCGATTGCAGTGGTAGACGCGGGTGGCCAGCTTGCTGCGTAGCCAGGAGAAGAAGAACACCTGCTCCAGGCGTGCGCCGAACTGCCCTTGCCAGCGCTGATCCAGTTCGCCCAGCAGGGGCCAGAGCATCTGTTCGACCAGGGTGCTGGCCGGGTACAGCGCCAGCGCCGAATTGAAACGGTCATCCAGGCGCCGCTCGCTGAGCATGGCGATGCACGTGAGCAGTTCGGCGCGCAGGCACGACCAGTTGTCGTCGTTCGGCGCTGGCGTCGGCTGGCCATGGTCGAGCAGGGCCTTGACCTGGCCGACCGCGACGCCGCGCGACAGCCAGGCGAGGATGGCGCCGATGCGCTCGAGGTTGGCCGGCGAGTAGAGGCGGTGTCCCTTGGGCGTACGGTACGGCACGATCAGGCCATAACGGCGTTCCCACGCCCTCAGGGTGACCGCGTTGATACCGGTGTTGCGCGCCACCTCACGGATCGGCAGGAAGCCTTCGTCCAGTGCCTGGCGGTAGTCGTGGCCGGCCTCTTCGCCGGTGATGTTTGCGTCTGTCATCGGCTTAGAGCGCGTTACGCAGGCTGAGAGGTTCGGGGTGTGGCTGCAGGTACGCCTGGCCAGCGATGTAGTGATCGGGGTGGCGGCGGAAGTGATGCTTGAGCAGGGTCAGCGGCACGACCAGCGGTACGATACCGGCGCGGTACTGGCTGATCAGGTGCTGCATTTCCTGCCTATCGTCGGCGCTCAGGGCACGCTTGAGGTAGCCACTCAGATGCTGCAGCACGTTGCTGTGGGTGCCTCGGGTGGCACATTTTTTCAGCGCGCTCATCAGTTCGCTGAAGTAGCGCGGCGCCAGTTCGGCCAGGTCGTACCGGGCGAGATCGCCGAGCAGCCGGCCCAGGGACTTGTAGCGCACCGGGTCGGTGGCCATCAGCAGGTACTTGTAGCGCGAGTGGTAGGCGATCAGCGCGCGGCGGCTCAGGCCCTGCTGCAGCAGACGCTGCCACTCGGCATAGGCATAGACGCGAGTGATGAAGTTCTCACGCAGCACGGGGTCGTTGAGGCGGCCGTCTTCTTCCACCGGCAGATCCGGGTGCAGGGCGCAGAACGTGGCGGCAAAGATGCCGCGACCCGGTTCGCTGGGGCGGCCTCCTTCCTGGTAGACCTTGACTCGCTCCAGGCCGCAGGACGGCGACTGCTGCATGAAGATGAAGCCGCTGATGTCATGCAGGTCGTCGACCATGCGCCGGGCGTAGGCAGCCAGTGCGTCGGTCACGTCACGTGAACGGTCAACGCTGCCGACGGCGCGGGGTGACTGCGGGTCGCCCACCAGGCGGATGGGCTCGCGTGGCACAGGCATGCCGATGCCGACCTCCGGGCAGACCGGGATGAAGTCGAAGTGCTCGGTGAGGCTGCGACTGCACAGACGCGACAGCTTGTGACCGCCGTTGTAGCGCACTTCTGCGCCCATCAGGCAGGCGCTGATTGCCAGTTTGGCTTTGCTCGACTGCATGCTATGACCCTGGATTAACTTGTACAGAATGTAGTTCATGTACAACCTGTGTTCATCATAGGTTTGCAATTGTACAAGTCAAATTATTTGTACAGCTTTGGTATCGTTTTTGGCGTGCAGGCAGGCGCCAGCGAGCCGTCAGGCGCGGTGGCGGTCATCGGCGAGGGGAAGGTGTCAGTGCCAGCCTTGCAGCCAGCGCTCGGTATTGTGCAACTCACGCCAGTCGAGCGTCTGGCTGCGTTTGGTCAGCACCGCCTGCAATTCCACGGCGAGGATGTTGTCGGCCTCGTCACGAATCAGTTCGGTGACGAGAAAGTGACGCTCGCGGTTCTGCGGCTGCGCCGCCGTCCATTTCGACAGCAGCAGCTTGCGCGGGTTGAGTCGGCGCGGGGCGCTCATGCCTGGTGTTCGAGCAGGCGGCGAGCGGCATCCTGGCCGCTGAGCCAGGCGCCTTCGACGCGGCCGGACAGGCACCAGTCGCCACAGGCATACAGGCCCAGGTCGGCATCGGCCAGCGCCCCCCACTGGTGTGCCTGTGCAGGGCGGGCATAGAGCCAGCGGTGGGCCAGGGTGAAGCTGGGTGGTGGCAGCGCGCAGCCGATCAGCTCGGCGAAGGTGCCGTGCAACTGTTCGATCACCGCCTCCTTGGGCAGATCCAGGTGCTGCCGGCTCCAGGTGCTGGTGGCATGCAGCACCCAGGTGTCCAGGCGGTTGTCACGGCCAGGCTTGCTGCGGTTGCGCGCGACCCAGTCGAGCGAGCTGTCCTGTACGAAGCAGCCTTGCACATGGGTTTCCAGCGGCGTCTCGAAGCCCAGTGCAACGGCCCAGGTCGGTTCCATGACCACGCTGGCAGCGGCCCCGGCCAGTTTCGGGGCAGCGGCCAGCAGCGCGCTGGCCTGCGGTGCCGGAGTGGCGATGATGACGTGACTGAAGGGGCCGTGGCTGTTTCCTTCCGCGTCCAGCAGGTTCCAGTGGCGGTCGCCGCGAAAGACTTCGGTGATGCGGCAACTGAAGTGCACCGGCAAGGCGCCGAGCAGAGCGCGAGTGATGGCGCTCATGCGGGGGGTGCCGACCCAGCGCAGCTGTTCGTCCGGCGAGGCGCTGAGCTGACCGTCGCGGGCGTTGTAGAGGTCGGGCTCCCATTGTGCGACCCAGCCCCGGGTCTGCCACTGCTGTACCACCTCGACGAAGCGGCGATCACGGGCGGTGAAGTACTGGGCGCCCAGATCCAGGCTGCCGGCATCACTGCGTTTACTGGCCATGCGCCCGCCACTGCCGCGGCTCTTGTCGAACAGTTCGACCTCCAGACCTGCGGCATGCAGGGCCTGTGCGGCGGAGAGTCCCGCCAGGCCGGTACCGATGATGGCGATGGGTGCGTTCATGATGACCTCGTCAGCGCTGAATGCATTACAGGCTACGTTTTGGACAAAAGCTATACAAGAATGTTTTCATGTACAGCTGATGCCGTGAGTGACACGCCCTGTCTTTAGGTTTAGGACAAACGCGGCAATCGATAAAGGCACGTGCGTGTCCAAAAAAAGACGCTCATCCATTGCCATGCGAGGAGGATGCCATGCATATCCTGCTGACCGGCGGTACCGGCCTGATCGGTCGTGCGCTTTGTGCGTACTGGGCCGAACAGGGTCACCGCCTGACTGTCTGGAGCCGTGAGCCGGGCAAGGTCGCCAAGCTGTGCGGGCCTGGCGTGCGCGGCATCGCTCGGCTCGAGGAGCTGGCCGACGAGCCGCTCGATGCCGTGGTCAACCTGGCCGGCGCGCCCATCGCCGATCGTCCCTGGAGCAGCAGGCGCAAGGCCCTGCTATGGGCCAGCCGCATCGGTCTGACCGAGCAGTTGCTGAACTGGCTGCAAAGCCGTGAGCAACGCCCGGCGGTTCTGCTTTCCGGCTCGGCCGTTGGCTGGTACGGCGACGGTGGCGAGCGTGAGCTGAACGAGGATACACCCCAGGTCAACGACGACTTCGCTGCACAGCTGTGCGGCGCCTGGGAAGAGACCGCGCTACGTGCCGAAGAGCTGGGCATACGGGTGGTGCTGGTGCGCACCGGTCTGGTGCTGAGCCCTGATGGCGGCATGCTCAAACGCCTGCTGTTGCCCTTCAGGCTTGGTCTTGGCGGGCGGATCGGCGACGGGCGGCAGTGGATGCCCTGGATTCATTTTGCCGATCAAATCGCCGTGATGGATTTTCTCTTGCAGCACACCGATGCTCGCGGTCCTTATAATGCCTGCGCGCCATCACCGGTACGCAACGCCGAGTTCACCAGGATCCTCGGGCAGGCACTGAGCCGTCCGACTTTCCTGCCTGTGCCGGCCTTCGCGCTGCGTGCCGGTCTCGGCGAGTTGTCCGATTTGCTGCTCGGTGGTCAGCGTGCCGTGCCGATGCGTGCGCTCGAGGCTGGCTTCAGTTTCCGTTTTACCCATCTGGATGTGGCCCTGGCGGATTTGCTGGCTCATCACTGACTAGGATTTCGCATGACCGATCACGCATTGTTGCTGGTTAACCTGGGTTCGCCCGCGTCTACCGAAGTAGCCGATGTCCGCCGTTACCTCGATCAGTTCCTGATGGATCCCTACGTGATCGATCTGCCCTGGCCGCTGCGTCGGCTGCTGGTGTCGCTGATTCTGATCAAGCGCCCCGCCGCATCGGCGCATGCCTATGCCTCGATCTGGTGGGATGAGGGCTCGCCACTGGTGGTGCTCAGTCGCCGCTTGCAGGAGGCGATGAATGCGCAGTGGAAGCACGGCCCGGTGGAGCTGGCCATGCGCTACGGCGAGCCGTCCATCGAGTCGACCCTGCTGCGACTGGCCCAGCAGGGCATCCGTGACGTCACCCTGGCCCCGCTGTATCCACAGTTCGCCGACAGCACCACCACCACGGTGATCGAGGAGGTCAGGCGGGTGATCCGCACGCATGGTCTGAACCTGCGGTTATCCACCTTGCCGCCGTTCTACGACCAGCCCGAATACCTCGATGCGCTGGTCGCCAGTGCCAGGCCTTATCTGGAGCAGGATTTCGATCACCTGCTGCTGAGCTTCCACGGCCTGCCGGAGCGGCATCTGCACAAGCTCGATCCCAGCGGCCATTGCCTCGAGGGTGAGGATTGTTGCCGCACGGCTTCGCCGCAGGTACTCGCCAACTGTTACCGCGCGCAATGCCTGCGTAGCGCCGAGCTGTTCGCCCAGCGCATGGGGCTGCGCCCGGAGCAATGGTCGGTGAGCTTTCAGTCGCGCCTGGGGCGCGCCAAATGGATCGAGCCCTATACCGAGACCCGCCTGGATGAGCTGGCCGCTCAGGGCGTGAAGAAGCTGCTGGTGATGTGCCCGGCGTTCGTCGCCGACTGCATCGAGACCCTGGAGGAGATCGGCGACCGTGGCCGTGAGCAGTTCGTCGAGGCGGGTGGTGAGAGCCTGCAACTGGTGCCCTGCCTGAATGATCATCCCGATTGGGCAGCAGCATTGAAGGTGCTTTGCGAGCGAGCACCCGTGTCCCTTTAGGTTACATCTCTTGCCGCCGAGGCGAGGCATTCGCCTTGGCGGGTATGAAGCATTCGCCGTTCTGATAACACCTTCGAGCGATACTCACTGCCGTTTATATCGTCCTAAGCTGGCGCCTCTTTCAACCGTCGCGCATCGCGTTCTGCGGTGCCGAGGAGAGCGTCCGTGCATAACAACAATAACGGCTATCCCTCCAGTGTCCGAGCCTGGGTCACTGTCGCCATCCTGATGGTGGCTTACGTCCTGTCCTTCGTCGACCGGCAGATTCTCAACCTGCTGGTCGAACCCATCCGCCGCGACCTGGTGATCAACGATACGCAGATGAGCCTGCTGATGGGGCTGTCGTTCGCATTATTCTACACCGTCTGCGGCATTCCTCTCGGACGTGTGGCCGATACCCGTAGCCGGCGCGGGCTGATTGCCGTGGGCGTTCTGTTCTGGAGCGCGGCCACCGCTGCCTGCGGCATGGCCAGGATGTACTGGCAGTTCCTGCTGTGCCGCATCGGCGTGGGCGTGGGTGAGGCGGCGCTGTCCCCCGCGGCCTATTCGCTGATTGCCGACAGTTTTCCCGCCGAGCGTCGCGCCACGGCCATCAGCGTCTACTCAATGGGGGTCTACCTCGGTTCGGGGTTGGCCTTTCTGGTCGGTGGCCTGGTGATCCAGTTCGCTTCGGCGCAGGGCGACGTCACGCTGCCGGTGCTGGGCGAGGTGCGCCCATGGCAAC
>Ga0075032_1000622_pt1 | contig 17409 bp, 17 predicted proteins | sample SynthPrep_1_END__FD_71386 | JGI IMG/M metagenome (GOLD analysis project Ga0075032, IMG submission 71386) | Synthetic microbial communities from Ohio, USA - SynthPrep_1_END_DS7_MetaG | ecosystem: Engineered > Bioreactor > Aerobic > Activated sludge | place: USA: Ohio, Columbus | collected 2014-04-10
GCGCTGGCGGCACTGATGCAGGAGCGCGAACTCAATGCCGGCCAGCGTGTGGCCGTGGTACTCAGCGGCGCCAATATCGACCGTCTGACGCTGGCCGAGCTGCTGCGCGACGAGGCCCCTGTCGCCGCCTGAACTCAGGCCGTGGCAAGCCGCTCGGCAGGCGCGGGCGCCCGTCGCAACCAGCGCGCGCGCCCTTGCACTGCGAGCATCGCCAACAGCAGGCAAAGCTGGATCAGCAACGCGATGCAGAGCAGCTTGAAGACATGGCCGATCTGCCGCTTGAGCAGGCCGAGAAGGAACTCGACGCGAAACGGCTGCGTACCGCCTGATAGCGCAAGGCCGTGGCCAGACTGTGCGCCAGGCCACGCGACGAACTGTCGAGCGCTTAGCGGAACGGCGGCTCGTCGAAACTACGCAACTTGCGCGAATGCAGCGAATTGAGCTGGCTGCGCATCAGTTCCAGCGCGGCGATGCCGATGTGCAGGTGCTGGGTGACCGCACGCTCATAGAAGGCCCCCGCCGCGCCGGGCAGCTTGATCTCGCTGTGCAGGGGCTTGTCCGACACGCACAGCAGGGTGCCGTAAGGAACCCGCAGACGATAGCCCTGGGCCGCGATGGTGCCGCTCTCCATGTCCACCGCCACTGCGCGTGACAGGTTGATCAACGGCCGCTCCTGAGCCCAGCGCAGCTCCCAGTTGCGGTCGTCGTAGGTGAGCACGGTGCCGGTGCGCAGGCGCTTCTTCAATTCGTCGCCCTGCTCGCCGGTTACCAGCTTGGCGGCCTCCTGCAGCGCCTGCTGCACTTCGGCCAGCGCCGGCAGCGGAATGTGCGGCGGCAGCACGCGATCCAGGATTCCATCACGGCGCATGTAGGCGTGGGCCAGCACGTAGTCGCCGATGGTCTGCGATTGGCGCAGGCCGCCGCAGTGGCCGATCATCAGCCAGCAGTGCGGACGCAGCACGGCCAGGTGGTCGGTGATGTTCTTGGCGTTGGACGGGCCGACGCCAATGTTGACCAGGGTGATGCCATGGCCGTCCGCCGCCTGCAAGTGATAAGCCGGCATCTGGTAGCGGTGCCAGACCACGTTCTCGATGATCGCCTGCATCTCGCCTTCGGCCATGCCGCGCTCGATTACCACGTTGCCCGGCAGCACCATGCGGGTGAAACGCGAGTCGCCCACCAGCATGTCCAGACCATGGCGGATGAACTGGTCGACGTAACGGTGATAGTTGGTCAACAGGATCCATGGCTGCACGTGGCGCCAGTCGCTGCCGGTGTAGTGCTGGATGCGTTTGAGCGAGAAGTCGGTGCGCGCGGCATCGAACAGCGCCAATGGCAGTGGATCGATGTTCTCCCAGTCATACAGGCCGTCGGCGGTACCATCGGTGGCGGCGGACAGGTCGGTACTGGGAAAAACCCGCGCCAGCTCGGCGGCGGTCACCCCACTGCCGGCCAGCTCGTCGCCGCCCTCGACCACGTAGGGATAGGGGATGTTCTGCTGGCTGCGACCGACCTCCACACGCAGAGTGAAGTCGCTCATCAGCGGACGCAACTGCTCCAGCAGGTATTTGCGGAAGGCCGCCGGCTGGGTCACGGTGATGGCATAGGTGCCCGGCACCTGCACCTTGGCGTAGGCACGCACGGTGGTCGGCACCTCGCCCTGGCACAGGTAGGTCAGGCGCAGCTCGGGATAACGGAACAGGCAGTGCTCGCTGGCATCCGGGTGGATGCGCTCCTTGAGGTAACGCTTGAGCGCCTGACTCAGGGCACCGGTGGCTTCCTGGTGCAGGGCGGCGAGGCGATCGACCGCCTCTTCGGGAGTGTGGGCAATGATGAAATCATCTGAGCAGGCTTTCACTGTGCATCTTCCTGACTGAACGTACGCGCCTATCTTGCCTGCATACGGTGACGAAAACATAGCGCACGAAAGCCATCACCCCCGATGCCTGAGGCTAGACTTGGGAGCAATCCGTCGGAGGTTCTCGCCATGCGTCACGCCATTGTTCTGCTGTTGGCTGCCATCTCATGCTTCAGCGCTCGGGCCGGTGAGCTCGATGGCCACTACCGGGCCACGCTCGACGGCCAGCCGACCGAGCTGATCCTGCGCCAGCAGGGTGGTCGGGTCGAAGGACAGTACGTGGAGAACCAGAGCCTGCGCCTGAACCTCAAGGGTCACTACGATGGTCAGGTGCTGCGCGCGGAGATCAGCGATCCGCAATCCGGCCTGTTGCTGGCCAATATGAACGCCACCTACGCCAACGCCATGCTCAATACCCGTATTGCCGCACGTGACCCACGCAATGGACAGGTACTGGAACGCGAGGCGCTGTTCAAGCGCGAGGCCGGGACGCCCCCCACACCGCAGCCCTCGTCAGGCGTCCAGGATCCGGCACTGGTCGGCACCTGGGTGCACGAGAAGATCATCAACAGCGGCGGCGCCAGCTTCGCCTCGTTCAACACCGTGATGACCCTGCAACTGAATGCCGACGGCAGCGTCACGCAGTGGAGTCGCTCGGTCGGCGGCGGCAGCGACTGGAGCTACGACAGCCCCGGCAAGGTGCAGTACAGCGGCCACTGGCGCAGCCAGGACGGCATGCTGATGGTGCGCCTGGCTGGCACTGCCGACTATCAACCTGCCGCCCACTACCGCTTCAGCGACCAGTATCTGGTCACCGAAAGCAACACAGGCAAGATGATCTGGCAGCGCCGCCGCTGAGTAATGCCCCGGTCATCCCGGGGGTGTCGCGTGGCGCACCCCACGCATCGCATGAGCACCGCCCGCAGGGTGTGCCATGCGCACCGATGACGTGCCAGGCTGCGGTGCGCAGGATGAGCTGGCTGCACCGCAGTTGAGTGGCTCGATCAGGCAGTCTGGTGCAGACGCACGTTGAACAGAGGCCCCTGGCTGAAGCGTGACAGTGCCTTGGCGGCGGCCAGCACGCCAAGGTCGATCAGCGGCTCGATCAGGATCACGCTCATGTAAGCCAGGCCAAAGCTGCCCACGGCCGCCAGGTTCTCGCTGGAGAAGCCATGACCGTAGAAGGCCCAGAAGGCGACCCACGCGACGATACCGCCCTGATAGGCAGTCGACAGCGCCAACGCCTGCCTGTAGGAAAGATCGACGTAGGCGGTACCCGGCGCGACGATGCGTTTGGCCAGCAGGCTGATCCCCCAGAGCGGCACCAACAAGGTGGTGACGTTCATACCGTATTGCGGCAAATCGAACTGAGCGAACAGCAGCCCCTGCAACAGCAGGCCGGCGGCCAGGCCAATGGCTGCGGCACCGGCGCCAAAGAGCAGCAGCAGGGTCGAGCCGAGGATCAGGTGAACCTCGGAAACGCCCACCGGATGATGCGGAAAAACCTCGAAGAAGCAGAACACCAGTGCGGTGGTCAGCAGGCTGCGTAGTGCCAGGGCGGTGACGCCGCCATTGTGGCGTACGCTGTCCAGGGCGAGCTTGGCGGTCAGACCGAAAGCGGTAACGGCCGTTGCGTAGCTGAGGAGGATCTTGGCGCCTTCGACGACACCGGGTTCGATATGCATGCGAGTTCCTTGTTCGCGCCCACCGCGCGACGATTCGGATGAAGGTTGGGCGAAACGCCCGTTGTCGATGGCAGGTCTCCTGGCTCACGGCTTGGCACTCCGCCCGCCTTCCCGACCGGAGTCAGTGGCATGAGGGCATCGTTCGCCGCTTACAGTTGCGGGGGCAGCCAGGGCATTGGCGAGATTCGCCGCACCCTGTTCCCTTTTCATCCGCGTGACGCAAGCGCACGCAGAACCATCGAGCGCAAGATTACTCGCCTGACCAGCTAAAAAACAGCGGGCCAGGCGATCCGCTCTCAGCTGTCGTTCAGGTCGGCAACGTCACCACAGCCATGGTCACCGACGCCTTGCTGTAGAGACGCTTCTGGCCGTTCTCCTCACCGAATACCTCGGCCTCGACCACGGTGGCCTGGCGCCCGGCCTTGAGCACTTCGGCGCGGCAGTGGAGTCGTGCACTGCGCGCCGGACGCAGCAGGTTGACCTTGAACTCCAGGGTCAGCACCGTCTGCCCTTCGGCCACCAGCGTGGCGGCCGCGGCACCTGCGGCGTGATCGGCCAGGGTTGTCTGCACACCGGCATGGATGAAGCCGTTCTGCTGCAGGTGACGTGGCAGGATATCCAGCTCCGCCTCGACCCAGCCCGGCCCACAGTCGCTGGCACGAATGCCCAGATCCCTGATGAAGTTGGCATCGGCGAAGCCTCGTTCGACCAGCTCGCGATAGCGTGGATGAGCCTGCATGGCGTGTCCTCCGGTCAGGCCAGATGCGGTGTGCTGCGTGCCAGCAGCGCCTCGACGTCGGCACCGCGCGGCAGGGTTCCATAGACCCGGCCACGCCCTTCCAGACGGCTTGCGATGAAGGCATCGGAGACGGTGGCATTGCCCGCCTCCAGCAGCAGCTTGGCCTGCAGCGCCACGGCCATGTCCTCGGTGAGCTGGCGGGCGCGGTACTGGATGTCGGTGGTGTCACTGAAGTCGGCCTTCAGCCGCTGGATGTGCGCCTTCAGGCGCGCATCACCATGGCCGTCGCCCAACTCGGCGAACAGCGCATCGAGCACGCCCGGCTCCTTGGACAACGCACGCAGCACGTCCAGGCACTGCACGTTGCCCGAACCTTCCCAGATCGAGTTGACCGGCGCCTCGCGATACAGCCTCGGCATGATGGTTTCCTCGACGTAGCCAGCGCCGCCCATGCATTCGCTGGCCTCGTAGATCATTTCCGGAGCACGCTTGCAGATCCAGTATTTACCCACCGCGGTGACCAGGCGCGCGAACTTGTCCTCCTGCTCGTCATGCAGGTGGTCGAGCGCACGCCCCATGCGCATGCACAGCGCCAGCGCGGCCTCGCTCTCCAGCGCCAGGTCGGCGAGCACGTTCTGCATCAGTGGCTGGTCGGCCAGCAGCTTGCCACCCACCTGGCGATGCGCGCAGTGGTGTGCGGCCTGGGTCAGCGCCTGACGCATCAGGCTGCTGGAGCCGACCATGCAATCGAAACGGGTCATGGCCACCATCTCGATGATGGTCGGCACGCCACGTCCTTCCTCGCCAAGCATCCAGGCGAAGGCGCCACGGTATTCCACCTCGCTGGAAGCATTGGCCCAGTTGCCCAGCTTGTTCTTCAGGCGCTGGACGTAGAACTGGTTGCGCGAGCCATCCGGTCGGTGGCGCGGCAGCAGGAAGCAGGACAGGCCCTTGTCGGTGTAGGCCAGGGTGAGGAAGGCGTCGCACATCGGCGCCGAGCAGAACCACTTGTGGCCGACCAGCTCGTAGGCCTGCCCCGGCCCGCCGAGACCGATGGGGTAGGCACGGGTGGTGTTGGCACGCACGTCGGTACCGCCCTGCTTCTCGGTCATGGCCATGCCGATGGTCACCCCGGCCTTCTGTTCCATCGGCAGGTTGCGCGGATCGTATTCGCTGGAAAGTATCTTCGGCAGCCACTGCTCGGCCACGTTGGGCTGCAGGCGGATGGCCGGCACGGCGGCAAAGGTCATGGTCAGCGGGCAACCGCTGGCGGCCTCGGCCTGGCTGTGCAGGTAGGTGAGACCGGCACGGGCGACATGGGCGCCAGCACGCGGATCGACCCAGGGCAACGACGGCAGACCGTGCTCGACGGCCTTGCGCATCAGTTCGTGATAGGCGGGGTGAAACTCCACCAGATCGATGCGATTGCCATAGCGATCATGGCTCTTGAACACCGGTTTGTTCTCGTTGGCGAGAAAGCCCGCCTGCATCAGCGCACCGCCAGCGAGTGCACCATAGCTGCTCAGGCGCTCGTCCGCCCAGCCGCCATCGTAGCGGCGAATCCACTCCTGCAGGGGAAGATCGAGGCGGTACAGGTTGGCACCATCCAGGCTCGGCACCTGGTTGAACACCTCATGAGTTTCGGCGTGCAGACTCGGTTTCATCGCGTGCAATCCTCGGCGCCAACGGCGCGCAGGCAGAAGGTGGCAAGGCTGGCGCTGACCTGAGCCAGCTCCAGGGTCGGTTGACCGGCTTCGCGGGCGGCGCGAGCAGGTGGTGAGAGCGGCCCGATCAGGGACTCGGCAATAGCGCCAACCAGGCAGGCAGCGACCAGGCCGACCTGCTCGAGATGAAACTCGCCGGCCTGGATGCCCTCTTCGAGCAACTCGATGAACAGCTCGGCGTAGGCTTCGCGATAGAGCAGACGCTGTTCATCGACCTCCGGATCGACCGGTTCGGCGATCAGGGCGAAGGCCAGACGGCGGCTATGCCAGGCACGGGCAGCAAACTGCTCCAGACCGATGCGCAAGCGGTGCGCGGCGCTACCCGATCCCCGCAACGCCGTGGCCAACGCATCGACCTCACGCTGGCTGGCAGCGGCAAAGACCTCGGCAGCCAGTTCCCCCTTGCTGCGGAAGTGGCGATACAGGCTGCCGGTGGCGATGCCAACGTCATCGGCCAGCGCCTGCATGGTCAGCGCCGCGAAACCACCCGCGCTGACACGCTGCAAGGCGCAGGCGAGAATCCGCTCACGCAGTGCCTGATCGCGGTCGAGTCGAGCTTCGGTGGTGCGGTAGGCCATGGTCTGAATCCTGATTCACTCGCACTCAGTGAATCAGGATTCAGACCATGGCTAAAGGGACGATCCGGCCAAAACTGCGGCCGAAGAAGCGTGAGCAGGAAATCACTACAAGACGAATCAGGCTGATCCAGGCACAGGTGAAACGGCAACCGGCTGACACAGCACCCAGTCATGCAGCAACACGCGCAACTCGTCGAACTTCACCGGCTTGGCCAGGTAATCGCTCATGCCGGCAGCCAGGCAACGCTCGCGATCGCCACTGTGGCTGTGAGCCGTGATCGCCAACACCGGAATGTCACTGCAACCGGGCAGCGCACGCAGTGCCCGGCAGGTGGCAAAACCGTCCATCACCGGCATCTGGCAATCCAGCAGCACGGCGTCGACGCTTTCCTGGCGCAGCAGTTCCAGTGCTTCGGCGCCATTGTCGGCCGTGCGAACCCGATAGCCGAGCTTGAGCAGCATGCCGCGCGTCACCAACTGGTTGATGGCATTGTCCTCGACGATCAATACGGTGCACTGCTGAGCCTGGCGATACACCACGCTACCGGCTCGCCGTACCGGACGGGCAGAGCCCCCCTGCGGTTGCTGCAACGGCAGACTCAAGGGAACGTCGAGACGGAAGCGACTACCGACATCGGGCACAGACTCATGCTCCAGCGCGCCACCCAGCAGGTCGACCAGTTGCCGGCAAATCGCCAGGCCGATGCCCAGACCACCGTACTTGCGGGTCATGGAGCCATCGAACTGATGAAAGCGCTGATAGAGATCACGATCACTGAGCTCAAAGCCTATACCGGTATCGCTGACAACCACGGTCAGCGGAAAGGTGTTGCCGACATGGCCGCCCGGCACGACCTGCACCGTCACACGCCCCTCGCTGGTGAACTTGATTGCGTTGTCCAGCAGGTATCCCAGCGCCTGGGCCAACTTGGCGGCATCGCCCTCCAGGGTATCGGGCAGTCCCTCGTCCAGCTCCAGGACAAAGGTCAGCCCCTTCTCCTCGGCGCGCGGAGCGTACTGGGCACGCAAGCCATCGAACAGGCCGCGCAGACTGAATGCCTCGCGCCGCGGATAGAGCTTGCCGGCCTGCAGCTCGGTCAGGGCGAGAATGTCGTTGACCATACGCATCATGTCGCGTGCCGAGGCAGCAGCGGTCTTCTGGTACTGCTCCAGCTCGACGTCCATCTTCACCGTCTGCATCAGCTCCAGCGAGCCGATGACACCATTCATGGGCGTACGCAGCTCATGAGTGACGGTGGCCAGGAACTCGTCCTTGAAGCGGTTGCTGTCGGCCAGTTCCTGGTTGAGCGACTCGAGCTTGCGCCCGGCGTCCTGCAGGATGCGCGTACGCTCTTCCTTCATGGCGTTGATACGGTCGGCCAACGCCAGCGACAACAGGCCTACTTCCAGCGCCGAACCGATCTGGCTGGCGTACATGGTGAGAAAGACGTTGGGCAGATAGCCAAGCACCATCAACGTATTGACGACGCCGCCAGCAAGAAACGCAGTCCAGGCAAAGATGAAGTAGCGCGCCACACGCATGCCGCGCAGCCAGGCAAGGATACCGGCGGAGAAGATCAGTATGGTGAAACCCAGCGCCAGGTAGGTCGCCAGGCGTAACGCCGAGCCATAGCTGATGGTCAACGACAGGATCATCACCAGCGCTCCGCACCCCATCAACAGCATCAGGCTGCGGTCGATCCACGGACTGTGCTCCTGGGTATGCAGAAAGCTGCGAGCGAACTGACAGCCGAACAGCGCCGCCGAACCGATCATGAACGGGGTGGCAGCATTGGCCCACCAGGGGCTGTCTGGCCAGAAATACTCGATACCGGCACCGTTGACCGACACCTGATACAGGCCGAACGAAGCGATATAGAAGATGTAATAGAGGTAGCTGGTGTCACGCACGCTGAGAAAGATGAACAGGTTGTACACCAGCATCACCAGCAGCACGCCGTAGATGATGCCAAGCACATAGATGCGCCCGGGCTGCTCTTCCAGATAGGCATTTGGCGCCCACAACGTCAGCGGAGCCTGGATCGAGCCCTGGCTCTCCAGGCGCAGGTAAAGGCGCTGGGCCTGACCGGGCTGCAGGTTCAGCTCGAAGAGGTAGTTGTTCTGCCTGATCTGCCGGCTGTCGAATGGCAGCGCGTCCCCGGTGCGCTGGGCCAACTGGAAACGGCCATCGGCATCCGGCAGGTAGAGTTCGATGTGATCGAGCGGTGGGTAGCTGAGCTCCAGCAACCAGTTGCGGTCGCCGGTGGCCTCCATTGGCCAGTATTCCAGATCCAGACGCAGCCAGAACACCGAGTGCGAGTAACCGGCATTGAGCACCGCCTTGTCGTGCAGGCGGAAACTGCCTTGCAGTGCGGGCGAAGCAACGTCATCAATGCTCGCGTCGCCGCGCACGTCCTCGAACACGTACATCGCCTGACCCAGGGGCAGGCTGCGGCTGTGCTCGTCGAACACCAGGGCGCTGGCCAGACCAGGTATCAAGCAAAAGAAACAGATGAAGAGGTAGCGCATGCAGCCCGACCAAACCCTCTACGACGTGCCGGGAGCCGCCCGCTCACCGCTTCGCACGCCGTCCTGGGGCAGAGTTATCGTTAGCGCCGCACTCTAGCACAGGCGCTGAAAACCAGCGCATGGCCGAGCCTGATCCGGCTGACCGTTTTTCATCGCGTGGCGCCCTGCCGCAGCCGACCGGGCGGTCTCGTCGGATCGATTTGGTGGTAAGCTCGCCCGCCATGAACATGACCCATTCCCGCCCCGTAGTGCTCTGCCTGTCTGGTCACGACCCAAGTGGTGGTGCCGGTCTGCAAGCCGATATCGAAGCCCTGCTGGCCCAAGGCTGTCACGCCGCCCCGACGGTGACCGCCCTGACCGTGCAGGATACCGTCGACGTCTCCGACTTCCGTGTGCTCGACCGCGACTGGGTGCTGGCCCAGGCTCGCGCCGTGATCGCCGACCTGCCCGTGGCGGCCGTCAAACTGGGCATGCTCGGTTCGGTCGAAATGGTCGATACGGTGCTCGACGTCATGAGCCAGCTGCCTGGTGTGCCACTGGTCTGCGACCCGGTGCTGCGCGCCGGCGGTGGCGGCTCGCTGGGCAAGGACGATGTCGGCTATGCGATGCGTGAGCGCCTGTTCGCCGTCGCCACCATCGCCACGCCGAACCTGCCGGAAGCCCGCATCCTCGCCGAGCTGCCCGAAGGCAGTGCCGACGAGTGCGCCGAGAAGCTGCTGCCTCATATCGAGTACCTGCTGATCACCGGCGGCCACGGCGACGAAGCCGACGTGCACAACCGCCTGTACTGCCGCGATGGCAGCCGCCACGACTTCACCTGCCCACGCCTGCCGGGCAGCTACCACGGCTCCGGCTGTACCCTGGCCAGTACCCTCGCCGGCCGCCTGGCCCTGGGCGAAGAACTGGTCAGCGCCGTGCGCAGTGCCCTCGACTACACCTGGCGCACCCTGCGCGACGCCGAGCAGCCGGGTCGCGGCCAGTTCATTCCTCGTCGCCTGCCGCTGGACTTCTGCTCGTGAGCCTGCGCGGACTCTATGCGATCACCGACACGCCGCTGCTGGCCGGCGGCAAGCTGCTGCCCTATGCGGCCGCCGCACTGCGCGGTGGCGCACGCCTGCTGCAATATCGCGACAAATCGGGCGACGCCATGCGTCGCTTCGATGAGGCCCAGGCGCTGGCCGAGCTGTGCAGAAATCACGACGCCACCCTGATCATCAACGATGACCTGGAGCTGGCCGCCCGCCTGAACGTGGGCCTGCACCTGGGCCAGGGCGATGGTTCACTGGCCTCGGCACGCGCTCGCCTCGGCAACGATGCCGTGATCGGTGGAACCTGCCACGCACAGCTGGAACTGGCCGAGCGCGCCGTCGCCGAAGGTGCCAGCTACGTCGCCTTCGGCCGCTTCTTCAACTCCAACACCAAACCCGGCGCCCCTGCCGCCACCGTGGAGTTGCTGGATCAGGCGCGCCAGCGCTTCGAGCGCCCCATCGTCGCCATCGGCGGCGTGACCCGGGAAAACGCTCCCGACCTGATCGCCCGAGGCGCCAGCCTGATCGCAGTGATTCACGCCCTGTTCGCCGCGGACTCCGCCACCGAGGTGGAAGACCGCGCCCGCGCCTTCGCCGCGCTGTTCGATTGATCCCCTTTCAGAGAGAACTTGCCATGTCCCGCTCCGAGATCCTCTTCGCCAACGCCCAGAAACATATCCCTGGCGGCGTCAACTCGCCGGTTCGCGCCTTCCGCAGCGTCGGCGGCACCCCGCTGTTCTTCAAGCATGCCGAAGGCGCCTACGTGGTCGACGAGGACGACAAGCGCTATGTCGACTACGTGGGATCATGGGGCCCGATGATCCTCGGTCACAGCCACCCCGAAGTGCTCGACTCGGTGCGCCGTCAACTGGAACACGGCCTGTCCTATGGTGCTCCGACCGCACTGGAAACCGAGATGGCCGAACGGGTATGCGCGCTGGTGCCGTCGATGGACATGGTGCGCATGGTCAGCTCCGGCACCGAAGCGACCATGAGCGCCATCCGTCTGGCACGCGGCTATACCGGCCGCGACAGCATCATCAAGTTCGAAGGCTGCTACCACGGCCACTCCGACAGCCTGCTGGTCAAGGCAGGCTCCGGCGCTCTGACCCAGGGCGTACCGAACTCCGCAGGCGTACCGGCGGCCTTCGCCAGGCACACCCTGACCCTGCCGTTCAATGACATCGACGCCGTGGCCGAGTGCCTGGCGCAGGTAGGCAGCGAGGTCGCGTGCATCATCGTCGAACCGGTGGCCGGCAACATGAACTGCGTACCACCGGCCCCAGGCTTCCTCGAAGGCCTGCGCGAGCAGTGCGACAAGCACGGTGTGGTGCTGATCTTCGATGAAGTGATGACCGGCTTTCGCGTCGCTCTCGGCGGCGCCCAGGCACACTATGGCATCACCCCGGATCTGACCACCTTCGGCAAGATCATCGGCGGCGGCATGCCGGTGGGCTGCTTCGGCGGCAAGCGCGCCATCATGGAATGCATCGCCCCGCTCGGCCCGGTCTACCAGGCAGGCACCCTGTCGGGTAACCCGCTGGCCATGGCCGCCGGCCTGACCACCCTGAAGCTGATCAGCCGCCCCGGCTTCCACGCCGAGCTGACCGACTACACCACGCGCATGCTCGACGGCCTGCAGCAGCGCGCCGATGCCGCTGGCGTCCCCTTCGTCACCACCCAGGCTGGCGCCATGTTCGGCCTGTACTTCAGCGGTGCCGACGACATCGTCACCTTCGCCGACGTGATGGCCAGCGACAGCGCCCGCTTCAACCGCTTCTTCCACCTGATGCTGGACGGCGGCGTGTACCTGGCACCCAGCGCCTTCGAGGCCGGCTTCACCTCCATCGCCCATGGCGACAAGGAGCTGGAAATCACCTTCGCTGCCGCCGAACGCGCCTTCGCCGAGCTGAAGAAAGGCTGAACCGTGCACCGGCTGGAGGCCCAAGCGCCTCCAGCCGGCCAGGCGACGGCATGAATGCAGGAAGGCCGAGCAAAGCCGAAGCAGCCAGCATGAGGCGAAAACCAGGGATCGAATCGGCTTCCGATCCTGCCCCCCCTCACAGGGAGCCTCCCCGCAGCCTGCCAGTCAGGGTAAAGGCTTTGTAAGATGCTGCCGACTTATTCCATAATGCGAAGGCCGGCACGCTTTTGCGCCGACTGCGCCCGTAATCCGCCCCGAACCGTTGAGGCACCGCTATCCAGATGAACCGCACCGGCCGCACCCTGTCTCTGGGCTGCCTGTTGCTTTTCCTCCCGCTGTTTGCATTCGCAGGCGGCAATTCCCTGCTGATCCCTGCCAGCGGTAGCTGTGCCTTGAACGCCCCGCCAGAAGACATGCCCGACGCCCTCGCCAGCTGCCAGGAAATGGCGCGTGCCGGCAACATGCAGGCAGCCTACGAGCTGGGCGAGTACTACTACGACGGCAAGCGCACCCCGCGAGACCTCAAGCAGGCGCTGGCCTGGTTCGAACGCGCCTCGTTGCAGGGACACGCCGAAGCGCAACTGCGCCTGGGCACCATGTTCTTCCGTGGCGAAGGCGTACCGGCCAACAACGTACAGGCCTACATCGTGCTGAAGATGGCCTCGGTCAATGGTTCGGACGAGGCAATGGACAGCGCCGACCTGGTATCGGCGCAGATGCGACGCGACGAGCTGGAGATTGCCAGCCAGGTGCTGGGGCAGATATTCCGCAGCTACCTGCTGGAGCTACAGACCGCCGAAGGCCGCTCGCCCTTCTCGCCGCTGCCCTGATCGCTGCCACCCCTTGACGGCGCGCCTCTTGCGGAAGCCGCCTACTTGTCGGGCATCGGCATCGGAAACGGCATCACGTTGCCGCCGCCCTTGGCCTCGCTGATCTTCGCGGTGCCCAGGCGCTCCACCTCGTCGATACGGATGATCGCGTGCATCGGCACGAAACTGCGCACCACGCCTTCGAACTGCGCCTTGAGCTTTTCCTCGCTGGGATCGACCACCAGTTGGCTGCGCTCCCCGAAGACGAACTCCTCCACTTCCAGAAACCCCCACAGATCGCTCTGGTAGATCTGCTTGGCATACATTTCATACACCTGGCCCTGATTGAGAAAAATCACCTTGTAGATGGGATCGCGCTTGCTCATGAAGACTCGAAGTCAGGAAAAACGGGGCGCGCAGGATAGCACAGGGCGTCATTGCAAAGCCGTTCCCCGCCAAGCGGATAGAACTCAGGGATGAATCGCCATGCCTGCATTGCGCGCACTCAGCACCACGCTTCTGATCACACTGCCGACACTGCCCGCCCAGGCAGCGCAAGAGGATTGCTCGCAGAGCGCACTGCGCCGCCCCCCCTGGTAGACGCACTCATCGCTCGCGGCGACCACACCGAAGCCATCACACGCCTGGAACAGGTGCAGCGCCGACAGGACGCCTGCCCCTACGACGAACTCGATGCCAACGGGTACTGGCTGCGCAGTGACCTGTCACTCGCCTACCTAAAGGCAGGACGAGAGCAAGACTGCCTCGTCTTGCTGGGGCGCCTGATCGACAACCCCGCCAGCCCGCTCGACGTTCAGCATCACCTGGAGCAGGACGATCATCTGCAACATGCATTACGAACCAACCAGCGGCTGTGCCATACGGCTCACGAACGACGCCTCGAACGCTACCGGGCAACGCCTTGCCCACAGCCTGTCGAGAATGCCCTGGATAGCATCGCGGTTCCCTCCGGCAATTGTCTGGCATTGCAACCTGCCACCGAGGCGCGCACCTGCCCCCGGCTGGAAGAATGGCGAGACGGCAGGCGCCTGCGTCAGTGGCTGTCCCGACAGACGACACGGACAGCCCGCTGGTCGATACCTCGCGCAGCTGCAGCATCCGGAACCTGCTCATGGCCCAGGACGGCGATCAGTTGAGCCTGCGCCTGCTCGGTGAAGGACGTGACTGCCAGGGTCTGCTGACGTTTCGCCGCGACCGCGCCGTAGCCGGTTTTAGCGCGGAGCCAGGCGCGAGACGCGAAGTCTGGTCGCCCAAATGAGCCGTCGAGTAACGACGCGCCGCACTAAAACCGGCCCGGCCCTTCGGGTTGCGCCGAAACGCCAACAGCCCCTGGGGTGGCAGCGCTTATGACCTGCTCGACGCCCTGTACCACGTGAACGGCGACGAACTGCTGCTGGAACAGGATTACTCGCGCACCCGCTGAGCGGTGGCGCAGCCTGTGGCACACGCCTATAATGCGCGGTCATTTTTTAACCACCTCAGACACTGCCATGACCAAGAAGCTCTATATCGAAACCCACGGTTGCCAGATGAACGAGTACGACAGCTCGCGCATGGTCGACCTGCTGGGCGAGCATCAGGCCCTGGAAGTCACCGAGCGACCGGAAGAAGCCGACGTCATCCTGCTCAATACCTGCTCGATCCGCGAAAAGGCCCAGGACAAGGTCTTCTCCCAGCTCGGCCGCTGGCGCGAGCTGAAGCAGGCCAACCCGGATCTGGTGATCGGCGTCGGCGGCTGCGTGGCCAGCCAGGAAGGCGCGGCGATTCGTGATCGCGCGCCCTATGTCGACGTGGTATTCGGCCCGCAGACCCTGCACCGCCTGCCGGAGATGATCGACGCCGCACGCACGACCCGAACCGCGCAGGTCGACATCAGCTTCCCCGAAATCGAGAAGTTCGACCGCCTGCCCGAGCCACGCGTCGACGGCCCCAGTGCCTTCGTCTCGGTGATGGAAGGTTGCAGCAAGTACTGCACCTTCTGCGTGGTGCCCTACACCCGCGGCGAGGAAGTCAGTCGTCCGCTGATCGACGTGCTGATGGAAATCACCCAGCTGACCGAGAAAGGCGTGAAGGAAATCACCCTGCTCGGGCAGAACGTCAATGGCTACCGTGGCGAGACGCCGGACGGCCGCATCGCCGACTTCGCCGAACTGCTGCACGCCGTGGCGACCCTCGACGGTGTCGAGCGCATCCGTTACACCACCAGCCATCCGCTGGAGTTCTCCGACGCAATCATCCAGGCCCATGCCGAGATCCCGCAGTTGGTGAAATACCTGCACCTGCCGGTGCAATCCGGCTCGGATCGCATCCTCGCGGCCATGAAGCGCAACCACACCGCACTGGAGTACAAGTCGCGCATCCGCAAGCTGCGCGCCGCCGTGCCGGATATCCTGATCAGCTCCGACTTCATCGTCGGTTTCCCCGGCGAGAGCGAGAAGGACTTCGAGCAGACCATGAAGCTGATCGAGGACGTCGGCTTCGACTTCTCTTTCTCCTTCATCTATAGCTCGCGCCCCGGCACCCCTGCCGCCGACCTGATCGACGACACCCCGGAAGAGGTGAAAAAGCAGCGTCTGGCCCTGCTGCAGCACCGCATCAACCAGAACGGTTTCGAGAACAGCCGACGCATGGTCGGCACGGTGCAGCGCATTCTGGTCAGCGACTACTCGAAAAAGGATCCGGGCATGCTCCAGGGCCGTACCGAGCAGAACCGCATCGTCAACTTCCGCTGTGACAATCCGCGCCTGATCGGCCAGTTCGTCGACGTCCACATCGACGATGCCTTGCCCCACTCCCTGCGCGGCACCCTGCTCGCCGAGTCGTCCCGGCACTGACACCCCGACCAAAGCCTGATCCGCCTGCGCTTTCCCAGGTAGGCGGACAGCGTTATGCTTGCTCTCCACTCCCAGCCGAATGGCAGTCAACACAAGACCTTGAACGCTTCCCTAGAACCCCATCGTTTCACCCTCGAACCTTTCGAGGCCCGCCGTTTCGCCAACCTCTGCGGCCAGTTCGACGAACATCTGCGTCTGATCGAAGAGCGCCTCGGCCTGGAAATCCGCAACCGCGGCAACCAGTTCGAGCTGCTGGGCGACGCCGAAAAAGCCACAGCCGCCGAACAGTTGCTGCGCAAGCTGTACCGCGAGACCAAGGCCAGCGAGCTGTCACCCGACCTGGTGCACCTGTACCTGCAAGAGTCAGGCGTGGAGGAACTGGTCAACCCCAGCAACCTGCCACAGGTCACCCTGCGCACGCGCAAGGGCGTGATCAAGCCGCGCGGCGCCAACCAGCAGCGCTACGTCAAATCGATCCTCGATCACGACATCAATTTCGGCATCGGCCCGGCCGGCACCGGCAAGACCTATCTGGCGGTGGCCTGTGCGGTGGACGCACTGGAACGCGAACAGGTGCGCCGCATCCTGCTGGTGCGCCCGGCAGTCGAGGCTGGCGAGAAGCTCGGCTTCCTGCCCGGTGACCTGGCGCAGAAGATCGACCCCTACCTGCGCCCGCTGTACGACGCGCTCTACGAAATGCTCGGTTTCGACCATGTGGCCAAGCTGATCGAGAAGCAGGTGATCGAGGTCGCACCGCTGGCCTACATGCGCGGGCGCACCCTTAATAACAGTTTCATCATTCTCGACGAGAGTCAGAACACCACTGTCGAGCAGATGAAGATGTTCCTCACCCGTATCGGTTTCGGTTCCACCGCCGTGATCACCGGCGACATCACCCAGGTCGACCTGCCACGCGGCACCAAGAGCGGCCTGACCCACGTCATCGACGTGCTGCGTGACGTGCCGGGCATCAGCTTCACCCACTTCAAGCCCAAGGATGTCGTGCGCCACCCGCTGGTACAGCGCATCGTCGAGGCCTACGAGCGCCACGACAACCGTCTGCATGGCAAGGTCGACGACAACGATGCTTGAGCTCGACCTGCAACCGGCCAGTGATGGCCAGCACCCGGACGAGGCGCAACTACGCCGCTGGTGCGAACTGGCTCTGCGCCAGCGCACGGCCGACTCCGAACTGACCATTCGCCTGGTCGACGAGGCCGAAGGCCGCGAGCTGAACCACACCTGGCGGCACAAGGATTACGCCACCAACGTGCTGTCCTTCCCCGCCGAAATCCCCGACGGCATTCTCGACATCCCGCTGCTGGGCGACCTGGTGATCTGCGTCCCGGTCGTCGAGCGCGAGGCAGCCGAGCAAGGCAAGGCACTGGAGGCACACTGGGCACACCTGGTGATCCATGGCTGTCTGCATTTGCTGGGCTACGACCATATCGAGGAAGAAGAAGCCCTCGAGATGGAAGAACTGGAACGACAATTGCTCGCCGAACTGGGTCATCCCGACCCGTATGCCGGCGACGAATGACCTCTCTATCCTTTTAAGGAACCCCGAGTAAAACGCCATGAGCGAAGACCGATCGAGCAACGAGCAGAAGTCCTGGTTCAACAAGCTGACCCAGGCTTTTGCTCATGAGCCGAGAAACCGCCAGGAACTGCTGGAAGTCC
>Ga0075032_1000624_pt1 | contig 17372 bp, 14 predicted proteins | sample SynthPrep_1_END__FD_71386 | JGI IMG/M metagenome (GOLD analysis project Ga0075032, IMG submission 71386) | Synthetic microbial communities from Ohio, USA - SynthPrep_1_END_DS7_MetaG | ecosystem: Engineered > Bioreactor > Aerobic > Activated sludge | place: USA: Ohio, Columbus | collected 2014-04-10
ACTTTGCGCCGATGATAGTGGACGGACGTCTGTGAAAGTAGGTCATCGTCAAGCTTTTATTCCGCAGAACCCCACAGCTAACCGCTGTGGGGTTTTGTCTTTGTGGCGCCGCGCCGATAATGGTATTTACGCGGTCCGCATACCCCAATGAAAAACCCCTCGCAGGTAGATCCCGCGAGGGGTTTTTGCTTTTGCGGGAGTCGTTCCCGCGCTTCCGGCTGCCTATCGCTGCGTGTATTGCTGGCGGTCGATGCCGTGGCGCTGCAGTTTGTCGTAGAAGGTCTTGCGTGGAATGCCTAGAGATTCAAGGGTGGCCTTGATGTCGCCCTGGTGGGTCTGGAGCGCGTCGCGGATCAGCTGGGCTTCGAAGCGTTCCATCCGTTCCGGCAGGCTTGAAACGGCGCCGGAGCTTGAGGCGGGTTCAGGGGCGGGCGTGTTCAGTACGCCAAGCACGACGCGTTCCGCGAAATGCGCAAGTTCACGCACGTTGCCGGGCCAGTCATGCGTCATGACATGCTGCTTGATGGATGCAGGCATCTCGGGAATGTCGCGCTGGAAGCGGCGCGAGGCGTGGCCGAGATAGTGGGCGAACAGCAGCGGGATGTCGTCGCGGCGCTCACGCAGTGGCGGAATCCGGATGGTGACCACATTGAGCCGGTAGAACAGGTCTTCGCGGAATTTGCCGCGTATGGCCGGGCTGCCCAGGTCTTCCTTGGTGGCGGCGACCACCCGCAAGTTCAGATTGCGCACTTCATTGCTGCCCAGGGGCGTGATCTGGCGCGACTCGAGCACGCGCAGCAGCTTGACCTGCACGGCCAGCGGCATGCTTTCGATTTCGTCCAGGAACAGGGTGCCGCCGCTGGCATGCTCGATGCGGCCGATGCGTTTTTTCTGGGCGCCGGTGAATGCGCCAGCTTCGTGGCCAAAGAGTTCGCTTTCGATGACGCTTTCCGGCAAGGCGCCGCAGTTGATCGCTACGAGCGCGCGGTGCCTGCGGCGGCTCAGGCGGTGCAGCGCGGTGGCCACGACCTCCTTGCCGGTGCCGGTTTCGCCTTCGACCAACACGTCCACATCCGCATCCGCGATGTGGCGCAGCGTCTGCTTGATGCGCTGCATGGCGGGCGTGGTGCCGATGAAAGCAACCTCGTCCGCTTCGACCGCAAAGGCTGCTTCGCGCAGGCGGCGGTTTTCGAGCACCAGATGGCGTTTCTCCGCGGCGTGCATGATGGCGGTGATCAGTCTGTCGGAGGAATAGGGCTTGGCCAGGAAATCGTAGGCGCCATCGCGCATGCATTGCACCGCCGTGGCGATGTCGCCGTGTCCGGTGATGAGGATGACGGGGATGTCGGGATCGATTTCGCGCAGGCGCTGAAAGAGCTGCAAGCCGTCCATGTCGGGCATGCGGATGTCGCTTACCACCACGCCGTCGAAATCGCGGGTGAGTGCCGGCAGGGCCGTGCGCGCGCGGGCATGGGCATCCACCACGATGCCGTGGAGCTTGAGCGTCTGGGCATTGGCGCGCAGCAGTTCTTCGTCGTCGTCGATGAACAGCGCGCGCGGCATGAACGGCTGGCGCGGGCTGTGGTCGATGGAGCTGCTTGTGTTGGATGGGAGTTCAGGTGCGCGGGTCATGATGGAGATTCGTAGCGTTGCCCTGGCCGGGCGCCTTGCGCAAGGTCAGGATGAACATCGCGCCGTTGCCGGGAGCATGCGGAGCGGGAAGGGCGGGATCGGAAGGGCCGGCGGCGATCAGGTCGCCGCCGAATTCGGCGACGATGTCGCGGCATATGACGAGGCCTAGCCCCAGTCCTTCAGGCTTGGTGGTGTGGAACGGCGTGAACAGGTGCGCGCGGGTCTCGGGGGACAGGCCGGGGCCGTTGTCGCTGACGTAGATCCGAACCGTGGCGCCCAGATCCTGCAGGGCGACGATGATGCGGCCATCCGGCAGCCCCTCTAGGGCTTCCATGGCGTTCTGCAGCAGATTCACCAGTACCTGTTCCAGCCGCACGCGGTTGGCCTGCACGTGGTAGTTCTGGTCCTCGGGCGGGCGTTGCAGCACGATGCCCTGGCGCCGCGCGCGCGGCGCGACCAGCAGCAGCGCGCCTTCCAGGCAATCCTGCAGGCTGGTTGGTCCCACCGAGGCGCCGGCTTTGCGGGAAAAGGCGCGCAGTTCTCCGGTGATGTGGCCGATCCTGTCGGTCAAGGCGGCGATGGTGCCCAGGTTTTCCTGCGCCGATCCGTCATCCCGCCGACGCAGGAACTCGGCCGCGTTGTCGGCGTAGGCGCGTATCGCGGCCACGGGCTGATTGATTTCGTGGGCCACGCCGGCGGCGACCTGGCCGAGCAGGGCGAGCTTGCTGGCCTGGACCAGTTCTTCCTGCATGGTATGCAGGCGGGCGGCCGTGCGCTGGCGTTCGTCCATTTCATCGACCAGTTGTTCGTTCACCCGCAACAACTGAGCCGTGCGTTCGTCCACCAGCGAGGCCAGCTGTTCATGGATGGCGGCCTGCTGTTCGGCGCGTTCGCGATTGCGGTGGCGGCGAAAGAGCACGAGGCCGGCCAAGGCGGCCAGCGCGCTCTGCGCCAGCAATGCGCCCAGTTGCGCGTTGGCCGTGGCCTGGTTGATCGCCGTCTGGACGGGCGACAGCAGATGCAGGGTCCAGCCGGGCGATTCGACGATGGGCAGGGTGGTGTGCAGCAAAGGGGCGCCGGCGGGGATTTGCGGCAGCGTCGCTTCCGAGCGCACCAGTTGGCCGCTGCTGACAGGCTGCAGTTGGGGCTGGAGCGGCAGGGGCTGGAAGAGCGCATCGCCGAACTGCAGGCTGGTGCGCAGCGTGCGCGCCAGGGTGGGCGCGAGCGGCGCCAGCACGTCGAAGCGCCAGTCGGAGATGCTGCCCAATAACACCACGCCGTGCTCGTCGGTGACGAAGATGGGCGCATTGGACTGGCGCCAGTCGGCCTCCAGGTCGCGGAAGTCCACTTTCAGGACCACGACGCCCAGCATGGCGCCGTTGGCGTCGTCCACGCGCCGCGACAGGTATAGCCCGGCTTCATGGCTGATGGTGCCCAGGGCGAAATGCTCTGCCGAGCCGCGGGCGACTGCGCCCTTGAAGTAAGGCCGGAACTGATAATCGACGCCGACGAAGGTGGCGGGTTCACGCCAATTGCTGGCGGCGATCGCCAGGCCTTTCTTGTCCAGCACATAGATTGCGGACGCACCCACGCCGCGGCTGAGCGTGTCGAGCTTTTCGTCCAGGGACTCGATCTGCCGGGCCGAACGGTCCAGCAAGGCGGCCCGCACGTCGACGTCGCGCGTCAGGACGAAGGGCAGCGCACGGAATTTGTCCAGGTTGTTGCGCAGCAGGGCGGCATTGATCTGCGCCGCGCCGCGCGCCTGCGCCGCCGCGTTCTTCAGGGCGCCGTCGCGCGCCCAGAGCGTAGCGGCATGCAGTACGCCGAAGACGACGGCGATGCCCAGCAGTATGGCGGCCGCGCGCCAGGGCCAGGGCCACGCAGGCCGGCGGCGGGCTGGCCGGTGTGTCCGGTCCGGAACGGCGCCAGGGTTACGGGATGAGGTTCGGGTTGACATGGTTTGTGCGGTTTTTCGCACATTTTATATCGCTTCTGTGTGAAATTTCGCCAGGTTGTTGATCCCTAGGCTCCTTTCCAGAGGAAATAGTTATTTCCAATCAATGACTTGGAGGCGCCGGGCGCAGTCCTTGGCCTTGGCACGGGTCTTGCATAGAGGAATCCAAGCCCCGCTGTATCGAACGCAGGGTGAAATCGGCCCGCGCTGACAGGCACGGGTCAAAAAACAGATAACGCCCCGTCGCCCGCGCTGAATCGCCCGGAGCAAGGGGCCTTGGTGGGGACAAATCCCAATGATCGACGTGGATCAAGTCGCGCCCGCGCGCAAGCTCAAGTTCTATCAAATCCTCTATGTGCAGGTGATTTTCGCCATCGTGGTGGGCGTGCTGCTGGGCGCGTTCAAGCCCGAACTCGGCCAGCAGATGCAGCCGCTGGGCGACGCCTTTATCAAGCTGGTGAAGATGATCATCGCGCCGGTGATTTTCCTGACCGTGGCCACTGGCATCGCCGGGATGAGCGACCTGAAGAAGGTCGGCCGCGTGGCGGGCAAGGCCATGCTGTACTTCCTGGTGTTCTCCACGCTCGCGCTGATCGTGGGCATGATCGTCAGCCATATCGTGCAGCCGGGCGCCGGCATGCACATCGACCCCAAGACCCTGGACGCGAAGGCGGTTTCGGGCTATGTGGCCAAGGCGCATGACTCGACCATCACGGGCTTCCTGATGAACGTGATCCCGACCACGATCTTCAGCCCGTTCGTGGGCGGCGACATCCTTCAGGTGCTGTTCGTGGCGGTGTTGTTCGGCATCTCGCTGGCCATGGTGGGCGAACGCGGCCAGCCGATACTGAACTTCATGACCGCGCTGGCTCAACCCGTTTTCAAGCTGGTCGCCATCCTGATGAAGGCCGCACCCATCGGCGCCTTCGGCGCAATGGCCTTCACCATCGGCAAATACGGCATCAAGTCCGTCATCAATCTGGCGATGCTGGTGGGCACGTTCTACGCGACTTCGGTGCTGTTCGTGGTGGTGGTGCTGGGGCTGGTTGCACGTTACAACGGGTTTTCGATCCTGAAGCTGGTGCGCTACATCCGCGAAGAGCTGCTGCTGGTGCTGGGCACCAGTTCGTCCGAGGCTGCGCTGCCCACGCTGATGCAGAAGATGGAGCGGGCCGGGTGCTCGAAGTCGGTGGTCGGGCTGGTCGTGCCCACGGGCTATTCGTTCAATCTGGACGGCACCAATATCTACATGACGATGGCGGCGCTATTCATTGCGCAGGCTTGCGATATTCCGCTGTCGCTGGGCGACCAGATCCTGTTGCTGCTGGTCGCGATGCTGAGCTCCAAGGGCGCGGCGGGCGTGACCGGCGCGGGCTTCATCACCCTGGCCGCCACCCTGTCGGTGGTGCCTTCCGTGCCGGTTGCCGGCATGGCGCTGATCCTGGGCGTGGACCGCTTCATGTCGGAATGCCGCGCGCTGACCAACCTGGTCGGCAATGCCACCGCCGCCGTGGTCGTGGCGCGCTGGGAAGGAGAGCTGGACCAGGAGCAGCTGCATGCCGCGCTCGAGGGCGAGCTTCAGCCCGCGCCGGTTCCCGCCGCAGTCCCGGTCCAGGAAGCGCCGAGGGGTGGCGCCGTGCCCATGGGCCAGCCGATGCCGCATGGCTGAAACAGCGTAAATCCGAAGTTGCCCGCGCTTTACCGCGGGCAGCCGCCAAGAGCGGGTTTGCCCCGCGGCAAAGAAAATCCCCCGGACCGTGGAGGTCTCGGGGGATTTTTTCAGCCGGACGCCGCGGCTTTCAGGGCACTTGTATACCCGCTGCGCGCAGCAGGTTGGCGGCCTCGAACAGAGGCAGGCCCATCACACCGGTATAGCTGCCGGCGATGTGCGAGATGAACGTGCCCGCCAGGCCCTGGATGCCATAGGCGCCGGCCTTGCCGTAGGGCTCGCCGCTGTCGCAGTAGCGGCCGATTTCCGCATCCGCCAGCTCGCGCATGCGGACCTCGGTAATGGATACGGTTTCCAGCAAGCGGTCGCCGTTCCAGACGGCGACGGCGGTATGCACTTCGTGCGCCGAGCCGGACAGGGAGCGCAGGATCCGGATGGCGTCGTCGCGGTCGGCGGGCTTGCCCAGGACCGCGCCCGCCAGGATGACCGTGGTGTCTGCGGCCAGCAGCGGCAGCCGAGGCAGGTCCTGGCTGAGCATCCAGTCGCGCCCGCGCAAGGCCTTGTCCCGCGCGGTGCGCTGAACGTAGTCGGCGGCGCTTTCGCCGGGATGCTGGGGCTCGTCCTCGCCCGGCGGGGCGGGCACGAGCAGGACTTCGTGGGCCAGGCCGATCTGGGTCAGCAGCTCGCGCCGGCGGGGACTGGCGGAGGCAAGGTAGAGGCGCGCGGAGGTTGCGGTGTGAGTCATGCGTCAGCGAGAGGGGCGCCGGCCCGGCCAGCGGTCAGGCGCGGTGGTAGGGATGATTGGTCATGATGGCCCAGGCCCGGTAGAGCTGTTCGGCCAGCACCACGCGCACCATGGGGTGCGGCAGCGTCAGCGAGGACAGGCGCAACTGGCCAGCGCAGGAGGCCTTCAGGCCGGGATCCAGCCCGTCCGGGCCGCCGACCAGAAAGGCGACATCCTGGCCACCGGCGCGCCATTGTTCCAGCTTCTGCGACAAGGCCATGGTGGTGAGGTCGCGCCCGCGCTCGTCCAGCGCCAGGCGCAAGGCGCTGGCGGGCAGGGCGGCTTCGATCCGCTTGGCTTCCGCCGCCATCATCTGGGCGGGCGTCTTGCCGGTGGTGCGGGGTTCAGGCTTGATCTCGCGCAGTTCCAGCGCGCAGTCGGCCGGCAGGCGCTTGGCGTAGTCGTCCCAGGCCGTTTGCACCCAGTCCGGCATCCGCGTGCCCACGGCCACGACGATCAGCTTCACGGCGCGCTCAGTACTCGGCGTCGTGAGCGCCGTCGTTGGCGACCGGAGCGGAGCGGGTGGATTCGGGCAGGAGCTTCACGCGCACCGGCTTGCCGCCCCAGATCTCTTCCAGGTTGTAATACTGGCGGATGGCGGGCTGCATGATGTGCACGACCACGTCGCCCAGGTCGACGACGACCCATTCACCGGTGTCTTCGCCTTCGATGGTGATGCCGGACAGATCGAGCGAGCGGCCGCGGTCCGCCACGCTGGAAGCGAGGGCGCGGGTCTGGCGGTTGGAGGTGGCGCTTGCAATCACGACGCGATCGAACAGGCTGGTCAGATGCGTGGTGTTGTAGACCTTGATGTCTTGCGCCTTGACGTCTTCGAGGGCGTCGATGACGGCGCGTTGGAGTTTTTGTATATCCATAGCTGCAAATATAACCCGCGCGTGGACAGCGGATGCTGGCCCCGTGGCGTTTTCAGACGCCCGGCGGGTGAGGGTTTATCGGTAAAGATGGTGCGCCGCAATATAGGCGGCAACCGGCGCGGCAAGCAGGCCTTCGGTTGATTCGCCTTGCGCCAGCCGCTGGCGGACCTGCGAGGCCGAAACCGGCATGGGAGCGAAAGGCAATTCCTGCAGTTCGCGTCCCTGGCTGCGCAGGTGTTCGGCCAGCGCCGGCGGCGCGCTGAGCGCGGTGCCCGGGCGGGTGGCGACGGCCAGGTCCACCAGGCTGGCGATGTCCTGCCATTCGCGCCAGGTGCAGAAATTGGCCAGTTGGTCGGCGCCCAACAGCCAGACATAGCGCGCGTCCTGGGGCAGGGCGCGCAGCGTGTCCATGGTGTAGGTTGGGCCGCCGCGTTCGATTTCGATGGGGTTGACGGTCAGGCCTGCGTGGCCGGCAATAGCCAGTTGCAGCATGTCGCGACGCTGGCCGGCCGTGGCGTGCAGCGCGGCGCGCTGCCAGGGATTGGCGGCGGGAATGAGCTGCACCTCGGCCAGGCCTAGCGTCTGCAAGGCGTTTTGCGCCAAGGCGATATGTGCGACGTGGACGGGGTCGAAACTGCCGCCCAGGAGACCGATGCGCTTCAAGCCCAGTCCCGCGGTTTCAGGTAGGCCGCCAGTTCGGCCTCGGGCGTGCCGGCTTCGGGTTGCCAGTCGTAGCGCCACTGCGCCAGCGGCGGCATGGACAGCAGGATCGATTCCGTGCGTCCGCCGGACTGCAGGCCGAACAGCGTGCCGCGGTCGAAGACCAGGTTGAATTCGACGTAGCGGCCGCGGCGGTAGGCCTGGAAATCGCGTTCGCGTTCACCGTAGGCCAGGCCGCGGCGGCGTTCCACGATGGGCATGTAGGCCGGCAGGAAGGCATCGCCCACCGAGCGGGTCAGGGCGAACGAGGCCTCGAAGCCGGGTGCATTCAGGTCGTCGTAGAAGATGCCGCCGACGCCGCGCGTTTCATTGCGGTGCTTGAGGAAAAAATACTCGTCGCACCAGCGCTTGTAGCGGGGGTAGTAGTCGGCGCCGTGGCCGGCCAGCGCATCGCGGCAGGTCGCGTGGAAATGGCGGGCGTCTTCCTCGTAGGGATAGTAGGGCGTGAGGTCGATGCCGCCGCCGAACCAGAAGACGTTGGCTTCGTCGTGGCCCGGCCGGGCGGCCGCCAGGAACATGCGCACGTTCATGTGCGTGGTGGGCACATGGGGATTGCGCGGGTGCAGCACCATGGACACGCCCATGGCTTCCCATGAGCGGCCGGCCAGTTCGGGGCGGTGCGCGCTGGCTGACGGCGGCAGCTTGTTGCCCTGGACGTGGCTGAACAGCACGCCGGCCCGTTCGAACAGCGAGCCGCCTTCCAGCAGGCGCGACAGCCCGCCGCCGCCCTCGGGCCGCACCCATTCGTCGCTGCGGAAGGCCGCGCCCTCGGCGGCTTCCAGGGCGCCGACGATGCGGGCCTGCAGGCCGGTGAGGTAGTCCCGGACGGAGGAGACGGGCAAGGCGTTCATTGCGGTTCCGGCTAGGCGTTGGGCTTGGGCTTCTGCTGCGACGGCTTGAGCGCGCGCCAGCCGATGTCGCTGCGGTACTGACGGCCGTCGAAGTGGATGCCGTCGATCGCTTCGTAGACGCGGTCGCGGGCCATCTTGACGGAGTCGCCCAGCGCCGTGACGCATAGCACGCGCCCGCCGGTGGTCTTGACTTCCTCGCCGTCGAGCTTGGTGGCGGCGTGGAACACCATGCAGTCCTCGGCGTCGGCGGGCAGTCCGCGGATGACGTCGCCGGTGCGCGGCGTGTTGGGGTAGTTGTGCGCGGCCAGCACGGCGCCCAGCGCGGTGCGGCGGTCCCAGACGATGTCGGCCTGGTCGAGCGTGCCGTCGACGGCATGCTCCAGGGCGTCCAGCAGGTCGCTCTTGACGCGCATCATGATGGGCTGCGTTTCGGGGTCGCCCATGCGGCAGTTGAATTCCAGGGTCTTGATCTCGCGGTCGGGATCGTCGCCCGGGGCGATCATCAGGCCGGCGTACAGGAAGCCCGTGTACGGGATGCCGTCGCGCGTCATGCCCTGCACGGTCGGCAGGATGATTTCGCGCATGATGCGGTGGTGCAGTTCCGGGGTGACGATGGGGGCGGGCGAATACGCGCCCATGCCGCCGGTGTTGGGGCCTTGGTCGCCGTCCTGCAGGCGCTTGTGGTCCTGGCTGGTGGCCAGGGCCAGCACATTGCGGCCGTCGCACATGACGATGAAGCTGGCTTCCTCGCCCACCAGGCATTCCTCGATGACGACGCGCGCGCCGGCAGCGCCCATGGAGCCGTCGCCCAGCATGGCATCCACGGCGGCATGCGCTTCTTCGAGCGTGGCGGCGACCACGACGCCCTTGCCCGCGGCCAGTCCGTCGGCCTTGATCACGATGGGAGCGCCTTCCTGGTCGATGTAGGCGTGGGCCTGGGCCGGATCGGTGAAGGTTGCGTAGCGGGCGGTCGGGATGTTGTGCCGGACCATGAAGGCCTTGGCGTAGTCCTTCGAGCTTTCCAGCTGCGCCGCGTCCTTGGTGGGGCCGAAGATCTTCAGGCCGCGGGCGCGGAATACATCAACGACGCCGGCGGCCAGCGGGGCTTCGGGGCCGACCACGGTCAGGGCGACGCCTTCGCGTTGCACGAAATCAGCCAATTCCTCGGCATTGGTGAACGGGACGTTCTCGATCTGTTCGGCGCGCTGGGTGCCGCCGTTGCCCGGAGCGACATATACCTTGTGGACGCGCGGGGAGCGGGCCAAGCGCCAGGCGAGGGCGTGTTCACGGCCGCCAGAGCCAATTACCAGGAGTTTCATGTTGCGTGGTTCTTAAGGTTGCCAGTCGAGCGCCGCAAGGCGCCAGCCCGTGGAGTAGGCCAGGATCCGGGCGGACCCGGATCCGGTGACAGCGTGGCGCCGGGCAGGCAAGGCCCGCTCGGCGCCGGGGTAATGGGATTACTGCGCTTCGTCGAAAACGACGTTCGTATAGACTTCCTGCACGTCGTCCAGGCCTTCCAGGGCGTCGAGCAGCTTCTGCATCTTGATGGCGTCTTCGCCGGCGAGTTCGGTTTCGTTCAGGGCCTTCATGACGATGCCGTCCACTTCGGCCTTCAGGCCGGCGGCGTCGAAGGCGCTGCGCACGGCGGCGTAGTCGGCCGGCGCGCAGACCACTTCGACCACGCCTTCCTCGTCGGTCGTCACGTCTTCGGCGCCGGCTTCAAGGGCGGTTTCCATGACCTTGTCTTCGGAGGTGCCGGGGGCGAACACGAACTGGCCGCAGTGCTTGAACATGAAGGCGACCGAGCCTTCCTGGCCCAGGTTGCCGCCGTTCTTGGCGAAGGCGTGGCGCACTTCGGCCACGGTGCGGGTGCGGTTGTCGGTCATGCAGTCGACGATCACGGCCGCGCCGCCGATGCCGTAGCCTTCGTAGCGGACTTCCTCGTAGGCGTCGCCGTCCGCGCCACCCGCGCCGCGCTGGATGGCGCGCTGGATGTTGTCCTTGGGCATGTTGGCGTCGGTGGCCTTGTCCCAGGCCATGCGCAAGCGCGGGTTGCTGTCCGGGTCAGGGCCGCCGGCACGCGCCGCCACGGTGATTTCACGAATGATCTTGGTCCACAGCTTTCCGCGCTTGGCGTCTTGGCGCCCTTTGCGGTGCTGAATATTGGCCCATTTGCTGTGTCCGGCCATGGCTTCCCAGGGTAAATTGTCTGCAAAGATGGCATTTTACCGTGCCGGCGCCCGGCGCGCCCGGGGGCGGACCGCATGTGTCCATATTGCCACGCGCACAAGCGGCGCGGCAGGCTCTACACTTGGGCATCCATCTGATTCCCTGGTCCGGAGAGCTGCACATGCCCAACCCCATCGTCGTCGCCAAGAATGCACAGACCGAGTTGGCGCTGCTGCCTGCCCTGGCCAATCGCCACGGCTGCATTACCGGGGCCACGGGTACCGGCAAGACCGTCACCCTGCAGGTCCTGGCTGAATCCTTCTCCCGTATCGGCACGCCGGTGTTCATGGCCGACGTCAAGGGCGACCTGACCGGCATTTCCCAGGCTGGCGCGGCCACGCCCAAGCTGCTGGAACGCCTGAAGAACCTGGGCCTGAGCGAACCGGCCTGGGCGGCCAGCCCCGTCACGCTGTGGGACGTGTTTGCCGAGCAGGGGCTGCCGGTGCGGGCCACCGTGTCGGACATGGGGCCGCTGCTGCTGTCCCGCATCCTGGAATTGAACGACACGCAGGAAGGCGTGCTGACGCTGGTCTTCAAGGTCGCCGACGACGAAGGCCAGCTGCTGCTGGACCTGAAGGACCTGCGCGCCATGCTGCAGAACGTTGCCGACCGGGCCTCGGAACTGAAGACGCGATATGGCAACGTGTCTTCCGCCAGCATCGGCGCCATCCAGCGCGGACTGCTGGCGCTGGAGTCGCAGGGCGCGGAGAAATTCTTCGGCGAACCCATGCTCGACGTGGCCGACCTGATGCGCACGGACGCGCAGGGCCGCGGCATGGTCAACGTGCTGGCCGCCGACAAGCTGATGCAGGCGCCGCGCCTGTATGCCATCTTCCTGTTGTGGCTGCTGGCGGACCTGTACGAGAAGCTGCCCGAAGTCGGCGACATGGACCAGCCCAAGCTGGTGTTTTTCTTCGACGAAGCCCACTTGCTGTTCAATGACGCACCGCCTGCGCTGCTGAACAAGATCGAGCAGGTGGTGCGCCTGGTCCGCTCCAAGGGCGTGGGCGTCTATTTCGTGACCCAGAATCCGCTGGATATTCCCGACACCGTGCTGGGGCAGTTGGGCAACCGCGTCCAGCACGCCTTGCGGGCGTTCACGCCGCGCGACCAGAAGGCCGTGAAGACGGCGGCCCAGACGATGCGTCCCAATCCCGGGCTGGACATCGAGGCCGCCATCACCGAGCTGGGCGTGGGCGAGGCGCTGATTTCCTTGCTGGATGCCAAGGGACGGCCGATGCCGACCGAGCGCGCCTACATCGTGCCGCCGGCCAGCCGGATCGGCCCGGCGACCGATGCCGAGCGGCAAGCGCTGCGCCAGGGCAGTCCGCTGGCGCCGAAGTATGAGAAATCCATCGACCGCGAATCCGCCTATGAAGTGCTGGCCGGGCGCGCGGCCAAGCCTGTGGACCAGGCCGGCGCGGCGAAGAACGGTTCCGCGCAGCCTGAAGGCAAGGGCGCCGCGGAAGAGTCGGGTGGCGGTCTCATGGACAGCCTGAATGAAGTTCTGTTCGGGTCGACGGGCCCGCGCGGCGGCAAGCGCGACGGCGTGGTACAGACCATGGCCAAGAGCACGGTCCGGTCGATCGCGCGCGAATTGACCCGGGGCATCCTGGGATCCCTGCTGGGGTCCAAGGGCAGGCGCTGAGTTTCATGGAGTCCGGCCGCTAGGTGGCGGCTCGTCCTGCTCTTTGGCAACACGAGCAGCGGCGCGTATATTTCTGCAACGATCCAATTACCGCGCCGCGGCATTCCTGCCTGCGATGCCGGGCGGTATATCAAAGCAAAACAGAGGAAGACGTGGTGGCAAAGAAACACAAGATTGCGGTGATTCCCGGAGACGGCATCGGCAAGGAAGTCGTGCCCGAGGGCTTGAAGGTGCTGGACGCGGTCGCAACGCGATTCGGCATCGATTTTCAGTGGGACCATTTCGACTGGAGCTGCGACTATTACGCCAAGCACGGCAAGATGATGCCGGACGACTGGCAGGCGCAGATCGGCCAGCACGAAGCGATTTTCTTCGGTTCCATCGGCTGGCCCGCGACGGTGCCTGACCACGAAGCGCTGTGGGGCTCGCTGTTCAAGTTCCGCCGCGAGTTCGATCAGTACATCAACCTGCGCCCGGTGCGCCTGATGCCTGGCGTGCCTTCCCCGCTGAAGGACCGCCAGCCCGGCGAGATCGACTTCTTCATCGTGCGCGAGAACACCGAAGGTGAATACTCCAATAGCGGCGGCCGCCTGTTCGCGGGCACCGAGCGCGAAGTGGTCATCCAGGAAAGCGTCTTCACGCGCATCGGCGCCGACCGCGTCCTCAAGTTCGCCTTCGAACTGGCGCAGAAGCGCGGCAAGCACCTGACGGCGGCCACCAAGTCCAACGGTATTTCGATTTCGATGCCCTGGTGGGACGAGCGCGTGGCCGAGATGGGCGAAAAGTACCCGGACGTGCGCTGGGACAAGTATCACATCGACATCCTGTGCGCCCATTTCGTGCAGCATCCCGACTGGTTCGATGTGGTGGTGGCTTCCAACCTGTTCGGCGATATCCTGTCCGACCTGGGGCCGGCCTGCACCGGCACGATCGGCATCGCGCCTTCGGCCAACCTGAACCCCGAGCGCAAGTTCCCGTCGCTATTTGAACCGGTGCACGGTTCGGCGCCGGACATCTACGGCAAGGGCATCGCCAACCCGATCGGCCAGATCTGGAGCGGCGCGCTGATGCTGGATTTCCTGGGCTATCCGGACGCTTCGGCGGCGGTCGTCAAGGCCATCGAAACCGTCCTGGCGGAAGGTCCGCGTACCCGGGACATGAAGGGCACTGCCTCCACCGCCGACGTCGGCAGCGCGATAGCCGCGCTGATCGCCGCGGGCTGAGGCCAGTCCTCGCCAGACCTTCGGCTAGTCAATGGACGAATCTGGCTTCTCCTTCCCCGCTGCCCACGTGGGTAGCGGGCGGGCCGACCGATTCGCGCGCAAGCTGTTCCGCGTGCTCCGGTCGCGCACGCAGAGACATAACCAGCACTTGTGGCCTTTCGTCCGGATCCGCAGGGATAGGTCAGGCGCCATCTGCGGCTTTCGCGCCTTTGGTCGGCCGCAGCCAGTCACGCCGCTGGCCCAAGGGTACGATTCTGCCGACCAGGAAGTACATCTGATCCTGAGCGGCCCGTCGGTCGCGCAGATACCTTACGACCGGCTCGACATCCGGGCGGCGATGGGCGTGAATGGCGCCATCATGCTGGCGCGCAAGTTCGACCTGCCGTTCAAGTATTACTGCATCATCGACCAGAACTTCGTGCGCGAGCGTATCGACCTGGTGCGCGAGGTCGTGTCGCGCGACCTGACCCTGTACGTCTTGCCCGAGGTTCTGCGCTACATCATGCAGGGGCTCCCGCAGGAGTCGATCCGCTGCCGCATTTGTGTCATTGAACTGATCTCCGAACGGGCCTACCAGCGCATCTCCGCGCCGGCCGTGCTCCAGCGGATGGCGGCGGCCTCGCCCGACGTGCAACTGCTGGACGCAAAGCAGGCCATGGGATTCAGCTTCAACGTGGCGTTGGGCGTGTTCGACGCCGATACCGTGGCCTATGCCGCCTTGCAGGTGCTGGTGTCCAGCGGCGCCCGCAAGGTCTATGCGCACGGGCTGGACCTGACGCTGCAAAATGGCTTGCGCTTCTACGATGAAGGGACCTCGTCCCAGTCGAGCAGGTTGGCGCGCAAGTTTTCTCAGCTGATCGAACCGTCGTTCCGCTTCGCCGCCGCGCAATGGCGCGCTCGCGGCATCTCTGTGTTCAACCTGTCGCCTGTCAGCGCCTTGCCGGCCGACATCATGGAGCGCGCCGACTGGCAGGTCCTGCTGAAGCAATAAGGCGCTTTGCGGCCCGATCCCGGACGGCTGCGTCCGAGATCGGGCCAGCCGCGCCTCAGTGGGCGCCGGCTGCCGCTTCGGCGGCTCCGCCGCCGCCCGCCTTGGTCGATCGGGGGCGGGCGAACCAGACCAGGCCGGTCAGGGCCAGGAAGATGATGGCGGACGCGTAGAACACGTCCACCGCCGACATGGTGAACGCTTGCGTATTGATCAGTCCGTCCACCATGGTCAGGGCCTGCTGATGCGTCATGCCCAGCCCGTTCTGCAGCGTCGCCATGGTCTGGTCGAACGCCTGCTGGCCGGGCTTGGCCACTTCGGTCAGCTGCGAGTGGTGCATGGTCGCGCGGTTTTCCCACAGCGTGGTGGCGATGGACGTGCCGAATGCGCCCGCCGTCAGGCGCAGGAAGTTCGACAGGCCGGAGGCCGCGGGAATGCGCCACGGTTCGATGCTGGACAGCGTGATCGAGGTGAGCGGCACGAAGAACGTCGCCATGGCCGCGCCCTGGATGATGGTCGGGACCATCAGCGTGCGCACATCGGTCTGCGTGTTGAAGCCCGAGCGCATGAAGCACACCAGCGCGAAGATCAGGAACGCCACCGTCGCGATCTGACGCGGGTCGCGCGTGGCCAGCATCTTGCCGACGATGGGCGTCAGCAGGATGGCCAGCAGACCCACCGGCGCGGTGACCAGTCCCGCGTAGGTCGCGGTGTAGCCCATATTGCTCTGCAGCCACAGCGGCAGCAGCACCACGTTGCCGAAGAAGACGCCGTAGGCCACCGCCAGCGTCAGCGCGCCGACCGTGAAATTGCGGATCTTGAACAGGCGCAGGTCGACCACGGGGTGCGCGTCGGTCAGCTCCCAGATCAGGAAGAAGACGAAGGCCACGAAGGCGGTCGCGGCCAGCGCGATGATGGTGCCGCTGGCGAACCAGTCCAGCTCCTTGCCCTTGTCCAGCATGATCTGCAGCGCGCCTACCCACACCACCAGCAGCGCCAGGCCGACTTTGTCGATCGGCAGCTTGCGCGTGACCGATTCCCGGTCGCCATAGATGCGCCAGCTGATCCAGGCGGCCAGCAGGCCCACCGGCACGTTGATGTAGAAGATCCACGGCCAGGTGTAGTTGTCGGAGATCCAGCCGCCCAGCAAGGGCCCGGCGACGGGCGCCACCAGCGTGGTCATGGACCAGACCGCCAGCGCCATGCCTGCCTTGGACTTGGGGAAGCTCGCCAGCATCAGCGCTTGCGACAGCGGGATCATGGGGCCGGCGACCGCGCCTTGCAGCACGCGGAATGCGATCAGCGCTTCGAGCGAGGGCGCAAAGCCGCACAGCCATGAAGCCAGCACGAACAGCAGCGTGGAGATCAGGAACAGCCGCACCTGTCCAAAGCGTTGCGTGAGCCAGCCCGTGAGCGGCACCGTGATCGCGTTGGCCACGGCGAACGAGGTGATGACCCAGGTGCCCTGGCTGGTGCTGACGCCCAGATCGCCCGAAATGGTCGGGATGGACACGTTCGCGATCGACGTGTCCAGCACATTCATGAACACCGCCGTGGACAGCGCGATGGACCCGATGATGCGGGTCGCGCCTTCCAGCGGCGCGTGACCGCCAGGCGGGGGCGCCGGCGGGGCGGCGGGCTGCTTGGCTGCGCTCATGATGCGAGGTTGGCCTCGATGATCTTGCTGATCATGGCGTCGACTTCATCGTGGGCAGGCTCGAAGGCGCGCGTCGACCAGACCGGCTCCTTGCGTTCGGCCTGCGTCAGCGGTTCTCCTTCCTGCTTGCCCACGTCCACTTCCACGTCCATCGACAGGCCCACGCGCAGCGGGTGCTTCTTCAGGTCTTCGGGATCCAGCGTGATGCGCACCGGCACGCGCTGCACCACCTTGATCCAGTTGCCGGTGGCGTTCTGGGCGGGCAGCAGGGCGAAGGCGCTGCCCGTGCCGGCGTCCAGTCCGGCGATGGTGCCGTGGTAGGTGACCGCGCTGCCGTACAGGTCGGCCACCATCTTGGCCGGCTGGCCGATGCGCATCTTGCGCAACTGGCCTTCCTTGAAGTTGGCTTCGATCCACACTTGGTCCAGCGGCACGACCGTCATCAGCGCCGAGCCGGGCGCGACACGCTGGCCGACCTGCACGCTGCGGCGCGCCACCACGCCGCCCACGGGGGCGGGCAGCACGGTGCGCGACTGCGCCAGCCAGGCGTTGCGCAGGCCGGCCGCGGCCTGCTGCACGTCGGGATGGTCGGCGACCGTGGTTCCCTGGGTCAGCGCCTGATTGGTGGCCAGCTTGGCGCGCGAGGCGGCCAGCGCGGCGCGGGCTTGCGCCAGGCCGGACTGGGCGGACTTCAGCGCTGCTTCGGCGTGCAGGATTTCTTCGCCGCTGACGCCGCCGGACTTGGCCAATTGTTGGCGGCGGTTGACGTCGCTTTGCGCGCGGGTCAATTCTGCCTGGGCGCGCAGGATGTCGGCGTTGCGCAGGTCGACGTCGGCAGCCAGGGCGTCGTTCTGAACATAGATGGTGCGCACCTGGCGCACCGTTTGCGCGAGCTTGGCCTGGGCTTGCTGCAAGGCCACGTCGGTGTCGGCCGGATCCAGGCGCACCAGCGGCTGGCCGGCGGCGACGGTTTCCGTGTCGTCGGCCTCGATGGCTACGACCGTGCCAGGCACTTGCGGCGTGATCTGCACCAGGTTGCCGTGCACGTAGGCATCATCCGTGCTTTCGAAGTGGGCGCCGAACAGCGCCCACCAGATGCCGTAGGCGATCGCGATGAGAGTGAAGGCCCCGGTGGCCAGCAG